>Ga0302282_1002408_pt1 | contig 12810 bp, 9 predicted proteins | sample III_Fen_E1_3_FD_198763 | JGI IMG/M metagenome (GOLD analysis project Ga0302282, IMG submission 198763) | Peat permafrost microbial communities from Stordalen Mire near Abisko, Sweden - III_Fen_E1_3 | ecosystem: Environmental > Terrestrial > Soil > Wetlands > Permafrost | place: Sweden: Abisko... | reverse complement strand
AGCCAGTAAGTATCGTGGCTATCAGCAGCAATGATGCGGCGACTTACCCCGACGACAGCCCCGCCGGACTGAAGCAGCAGGCGCAAACGCTGGGCTTCCTCTTTCCTTATCTCTACGATGAAACGCAAGCCGTGGCGCACGCTTACAAGGCCGCCTGCACGCCCGACCTTTTTCTCTTCGACGCCGATCTGCGGCTTGTCTATCGCGGCCAGTTCGATGGCAGCCGCCCTGGCAACGGCATCCCGGTGACAGGCGAGGACTTGCGCGCCGCGATCGACACGGCGCTTGCCGACAAGACACCGGTCGCCGACCAGCGCCCCTCTATCGGCTGCAACATCAAGTGGAAGGCGTGAGGCTGCGGAGTTGGCCGGATGAGCGGAGCTAGTGGAGTTAGCGCGGATAGCGGAGTTAGCGCAAATGCTAACTCCGCTTTCTCAGAGCGCCAGCCCCTTCAGATACTCGCGGAACTGCGGACCAAGATCGCTGCGCTTGAGAGCAAATTCGACGGTGGCCTGCAACATGCCAAACTTGTCGCCGGCGTCGAAGCGCTTGCCTTCAAAGGTATAGCCAAAGACCTTCTCTTCCTTGACCAGGGCAAGAATGCCGTCGGTGAGTTGGATTTCGCCGCCGGCTCCGGGCGTGGTTTGCTCGAGCAATTCGAAGATGCGCGGCGTCAGGACATAGCGGCCGATGATGGCCTGCTTGGACGGCGCGTCTTCAAACTTCGGCTTCTCGACCATGCCGGTGCAGTTGTAAATGCGGAAGTTATCAGGATCCTGCGAACCGGCCAACACGCCATAGGCGCTGATCGCTGGCCCCTCAATGGTCTGCGTGGCCAGCACTGAGCCGCCCCGCTCAATGAAGACATCTATGATCTGCTTCAGGCACGGGACTGCGGCGTCGATTACATCGTCGGGCAGGATAACAGCAAAAGGCTCGTCGCCCACCAGGTCCTTGGCGCACAGCACGGCGTGGCCCAGGCCCAGCGGGTCCTTCTGGCGCACATAACTGATCCGCGCCAACGCGGAGATCCCGCGGGAAACCGCGAGCAGTTCGCTCTTGCCGCGCCGTTCCAGGGTCGCGTCCAATTCGAAGCTATGGTCGAAGTGGTCTTCCATGGCGCCCTTGCCGCGACCGGTCACGATGATGATGTGTTCGATCCCCGACGCAATCGCTTCTTCCACACCGTACTGGATGATGGGCTTGTCGACAAGGGCCAGCATCTCTTTGGGAATCACTTTAGTCGCAGGCAAGAATCGCGTTCCCAGACCACCCGCGGGAAAGACCGCTTTGCGTACTCGATTGCTCATTCTGTTACCCTCGCTTCAATACAGACACGACGATTTCGCCGCATCAAACTTTGCTCACAGCATACTAGGTCAGGCCGAGTTCGAACGCACACCGCAGATGAGATGAACAGAATGAGAGTGCGCATTCCGTCGATACCTCCGCCCTTGTGAGTTTCCTCGGGAAGAGATGAAAAGTCCGTAAGTTACAAAGTCGGTGAGTCATCCCCCAACATTGCCGCGCGCACAATCTTGACGGGCGGAAATCCCTGGCGAAGGAAGTTATTGTGGAACTCCTCCAGCGAGAAGGCTGCGCCCTGCTTCTTCTTCATATCTTCACGCAGCTTCATGATCTCCAGTTTGCCCAGCGTGTAGTAGAGATACGTGGGGTCGCCGGTGCCGCGCTTGGTCTCCACCATCGCAGTTTCCTTTGATTGGTAACCTTCCTTCTGGAAGAATGCAACGGCTTCGTCAAAGCTCATCTTGCCCGAGTGCATCTGGATTCCCACGATGAAGCGCGCATTCCTCAGCAGCGCATCCTGCAGTTGTCCCAGTCGCAGAAACTTCGATTCGCGCTCGTCTTTGGCCCCGGCTCCTGGCTGTCCATAACCTTCGTCCAGCATCATCTGTTCGGTGTAGTGCGCCCAGCCCTCGACGTTGGTGTTCGCGCCCAAGAGCTTGCGCACGCGGCTGGGCGCCTGCGGGACCCACAAGAACTGGATGTAGTGGCCCGGATACGCTTCGTGTACCGCTGTTGAAATCACCGTACCCACATTGAACGAATGCATGTAGCCCTCAACTTCTGCCGGCTTCATTGAGGGGTCGGGCAGCGTCACGTTGAAATACGCTTCAGTCGCATGGGTCTCAAACGGCCCCGGCGTGTCCATAGAAGCAAATGTGGTGGCGCGCATGAAGGGCGGCGTTTCTTCCACGATGGGCCTCACATCCGAGGGAATCGTTACGATGTGGTGCGAGCGAATGAAGCTCACCAACCCATCGAAGGTGCCGCGAAACGTGTCTAACAGATGATCGGGCGCGGGATGATTCTCTCCTAGTTCCTCCACCACCGCGCTGGGCTCCTTGGTCGGTTCCAGTTCCTTCGCAATCTGGTTGAAGTGTGCCTGATTCTTGCGTAGATCGGCCCAGCCGATTTCCAACAGTTTATCCAGCGGCAGGTCCACCATCTCGTCGTATTGCAGTTTCTTCGCAAAGGTCTCGGCACCGATGCGGAAGTCACCGTTCGACCTGGGAAGAAGATCGGTCTTCAACCAGCCGAGATAACTATTAAGAGCGGCAATCACGGCCGTGTTGGTCTGGGTGAACTCGGCCTTCAGAGCAGGATCCTTGGCGTCGGCAAATGCCAGCGGCACATCGTGCTGAAAGAAGCTCACGATGCCCGGCAACTGCTCAATGGCGATCTCGGTGTAGACGCGCGGGGGATTCTTGAGGTTCACGCGCGCATCGGCAAACAGCGCCGGCATCTGTTTCTCGCGCGCAATCAGCGAGCGCAGACGGTCGTCGGGCGAAGCGAACTTGCGCTCCATCAGCGTAAACGCGCCATTGGCAGCAGTGCCCGAGTAGTTATCCGCATTCTTCTCCCAGGGACGAATGGTTTCCAGGGTCAGCAGCGAGGAGCGGATATTTCCCAACACTATTTCGCGATCGCTGCGCGGCACAAAATCGGCAGCGGCATCGTCCGGGTGAATCGCCTCGACCCGCTTCTCGAAAACCTTCAGCACGGCAATCTCGGCATCGATGTTCTTGCGCGAATAGTCCTCGAGCTGCGCGTCGTACTGGTGATAACCGGCCAGCGTACCGCCGGTGGGGCCGTAGTGAAAGTACACCTGGTCGAAGTACTCGTCGGAGACCTTCTGAAATTGCTGCTTCCAGTTTTCATTCGCGGCATAGCCGGTGATCGCAGAAGACATACAGGCTCCCATCGCAAGCAACGTGATAACTCTTTTCATTGTGCCTCTCTCGGTCGAGGTTAAATTTTTACGCTTCTACCGGCGCAGGCGCCAGGTTGGCAATCAACTCGTGAATTTCAAGCAGCACTTCATCGGAGCGCGTGGCAGCTAGAGGATACTTCAACAGCCCCTGCGGCGTGAACTGTGCGCCGCGTTTCGCGCTACGCGCCACCAGGCGCATCAGGGGCTGCGGATCGATCGCAGCCTTCTCCATGAATCGAATGTGCAGTTCGGTGCGCTTACGGTCCACCTGCGCGATGCCGATTCGCTCGCACTCCAGCCGCACCAGCGCAGCCTCTAACAGGAACACCGTGGCGTCTGGAGGAGGTCCGTAGCGGTCCTCCATCTCCGCGCGCACTTCGGCCACCGCCGCTTCGGTCGTAGCTCCGGCAATCTTCTTGTAGAGCCGCAGGCGCTGGTTTTCTTCGGGCACATAACTCTCGTCGATGCGCAACGCGATCCCCAGGTTAAGCTGCGTGGCCGGCCGCTCCTCGCTGGTCTCGCCCCTCATCTCCTTGACCGTGGCTTCGAGCATCGAGGTATATAACTCGAAGCCCACGGCCTCGATGTGGCCGCTCTGCTCGCCGCCCAGCATGTTGCCCGCGCCGCGCAACTCCAGGTCAAGCGCCGCGATTTTGAAGCCTGCGCCCAGGTCGCTGAATTCCTTCAGCGCGGCGAGACGCCTGCGCGCTATCTCCGTCAGTTCCTGCTCCGGAGGGATCAGCAAGTACGCATAAGCGCGCCGGTTCGAACGCCCCACGCGGCCGCGCAACTGGTATAACTCGCTCAGCCCGTGCCGGTCCGCGCGATTGATCAGGATAGTATTTGCCAGCGGAATATCGAGCCCGTTTTCGATGATGGTGGTGGCCACCAGCACGTCGTATTCGTGCCGCATGAAAGCCAGCATTACTCTTTCAAGTTCCGCCTCGCTCATCTGTCCGTGGCCCACCGCAACCCGCGCCGCAGGCACCAGTTCCTGAATGCGCGCAGCCAACTGGTAGATCGATTCCACGCGGTTGTGCACGAAATAGACCTGCCCGCCGCGCTCCAGTTCCACCTCGACCGCGGAGCGCACAATCTTCTCGTCAAACTTGGCCACCACGGTCTGAATCGCCATGCGATCCTTGGGCGGCGTCTCGATCACGCTCATGTCGCGCAGGCCGACCAGCGACATATGCAGGGTGCGCGGAATCGGCGTGGCGCTCATGGCCAGCACGTCGATCTGCTTGCGCATCTGCTTCAGGCGCTCCTTGTGGCGCACGCCGAAGCGTTGCTCCTCATCGACAATCAACAAGCCCAAATCCTGAAACTTGACATCTTTTGAGAGCAGCCGGTGGGTGCCGATCAGAATGTCCACCTTGCCCGTTTCCACCCGCTCGACAATGGTCTTCTGTTCCTTCGCCGTGCGAAAGCGGGAGATCATTTCGATGTTGATGGGAAACTGCGCGAACCTTTTCTTGAACGTCTCGAAATGTTGAAAGCTGAGAATGGTGGTGGGGGTCAGCACGGCCACCTGCTTGCCGTCCTGCACCGCCTTGAAGGCGGCGCGCATGGCCACTTCCGTTTTACCGTAACCTACATCGCCGCAGAGCAGGCGATCCATAGGCCGCGTCGATTCCATGTCGTACTTGATGGCGCGGATCGCCGATAGCTGGTCCTCAGTTTCGCTATAGTCGAACGAGTCTTCAAACTCGCGCTGGAATGCGTTGTCCTTGGTGAAGGCCACGCCCTCCGCGGTGGTCCGCTCGGCATATAACTTGAGCAGTTCGGCGGTCATGTCCTGCATGGCCTTGCGGACGCGCGCCTTGGTCTTGGCCCACTGCTGCGAGCCGAGGCGATTCAACACCGGCGCGGGTCCCGCATCGGTCGAGCGGTACTTCTGAATCAGGTCGAGCCGGGTGAGGGGCACATATAACTTGGCCTGTTCGGCGAATTCCAGGATCATGAATTCGACCGCGAAGCCGTCCTGCACAATCTCTTTCAGGCCCTGGTATTGCGCGATGCCGTGCTCGACATGCACCACGTAATCGCCAATGGTCAGATCGCGAAAATCTGAAACAAAGGCCGCCGTCTTTGACCGTTTGGGCTCCGGCCGGGCCGCCACATCCGCATCGTCGGATAAGTCATTGGCGCCGAAAAGAATCAGGTTGATTTCCGAGAAGCTGACGCCCGCGGCGAGCGGGGAGCGCACAATGATCGGCACACGCAGATCGCCGGCCATGTAACTGGCCTCTTCCAGCACCATTTCACCGCCGGGGTGCGCAACGCGGCTGCCCAACCGGTAGGGAATCTGGTACTCGCGCATCACCGTGGCCAGCCGCTCCACGTCGCCCTGGTTCGGCGCGGCCAGCACGATATGAGTCTCCGCGGCAATCAACGTGCGCAGTTGCTCGGTTAGCGCCGGGATCGAGCCATGAAACCTGAGCGTCGGCCGCGTGGGCACTTCGATTTCGCCCAGCGTATTGTCTGCGTCAATTACATCTACCGCGCCCAACTGATCGAGGTCCAGGCCCATGTGCGATGCAAGCTGCGCCTTCAGCATCTCCGGGTGCAGATAGATGTCTTCCGGCGTGATCAGCGAGCCGATGCCCGAGCGCTCGTGGCGCTGCTCGACCTTGGTCCACCAGCGGTCGATCTGGTTCAACACCATTCCCGGTTCCACCACAAAGAGCGCGCACCTGGGCGGGAGCGTGAGCAGCGACTTCTCAGCACCGGCCACCGCCGAGAAAAACTCCCAGCCCGGAAAGACGCTGACTCCGCCGGCCGCCGCAAACTCGGCCGCCATCTCCTCGTCTTCGCCTTCCACCCGCTGCCGGCTGAGCCGCCCATGCACCGCGGCCAACAGCCGCTCCGTTACCGGCGTCTCGGTCAGGGGCAGCAACTCGGTCTCGTCCAGTCCGCTCTGCGAGCGCTGCGTCTCCGGATCGAATTTGCGAATGGTCTCAATCTCGTCGCCGAAGAATTCGATACGCACCGGCCGGTCGGACTCGGGCGAGTAGACATCCAGAATTCCGCCCCTGCGCGTGAATTGGCCCGGCATCTCCACCAGGTCGATCTGGGTATAGCCCACCGAGGCGAGGTGTGCGGTCAGCACCTCCACGTCCACCTCTTCGCCGCGCTTCAGCGTCACGGTCAGGCCGGCATAGTAGTCGCGGTCAAAGAGCTTGAGCGCCGCCGCTTCCACGGGCGCAATCAGGATGGAGACAGCTCCGGTGGCCAGCTTCCACAGCGCTGCGGCTCTTTGTTCCTGCACATCCGGATGGGGAGAAAGATTTTCGAAGGGCAGCACGTCGTGGGCTGGCAGCCGCACCACTTGCGCGGGGTCCACAGCGCCGGTCAACTCGCATCCGGCGCGCAACATGGGTTCCAGGGCCTCGGCAGCCTTGTTGTCGGCCACCACCACGATGACGGGCTGCTGCGCCGCACGCGCCATCAGCGGAAGGTAAAGCGCACGCGCCGTCGCGGTGAGACCGGACACACGTCTACGCCCCGCAGCCAGGCTCAGATGCCTTCGTACGCGCTCAAATCCCGGAGAGTGCTCCAGCTCCGCAAATACCTCGCGGACAAACGGGAGAATCATGAGTCTTCAGTTTAGCAGCGCCGATGCCTGTGAAATTTAATTCTGAGGCAACTCCGACCACGGAGACCGGGAATGTTGCAGCAGAAAATCCCAGGTCTCTGCTGCCACGGCGGGAGACCTGGGATCGCTTTCAGCTTTCAACCAGCAAGACCTTTCCAGCGCTGGACCGGACTATCTTTCTCTTTTCTGTGTCGCCAGGCGGTTCTCCGCTGTCACGGCAAAGAATGCGTGTCCAAACTCGGTCGGATGGTGCGTATCCCAGAAATAAGTGTGATCCGGATCGGCACAAACCTTGGTCGTCAGGCAGGGGTCCGTAATGTCGACAAACCCAAAATGGCTGGGATCCGTCTCAATGGAATTCATCAGGCTGAAGACGTCGATGCGAAGGATGGTGGCGTTCTCCTGCGGCTCAAACGCAAGCAAGATGTCGATGGCCTCGTTGGCCGCATAGCTGGCCGACTTGGCAAACGCAACATTCCCCGCCGCCGCAGGTAACAGCCCGACATTGAAGAGATTGGGAATCAGGAAGTTTTTTGCGCCCGCCTGCCGCAGGATCCGCTCACTGTCCGTAATGCCGAGGGCAATCTCGAATCCCAGCCACTCCGGAGAGCCGGTGGTGGTGTTCAGAATGTCATTTCCGCCGCCCTCCAGGATGTAGAGCGCATTGGGGTCCGCCTTGTTTCCATGCTGGCTCAGGTAGAGCAGAACCTGCTCCGGCACACTGGGAATCGTTCCGCCGGCAAATGTCTGGGGAGCCGTCACCCAGGCTCCGCCGAAAGCGTAGTTCGTTCCTCCCGCCAGCGCCGGCTTCATGGGCAGGCCCAGAAATCCTGCCACGTGGTCCACCCAGAGGGGGCCATTTGAGAAGCGGCCGTTGAAGTAGTAAGGTCCAGGTTCGACGCCCTGCGTGGCGATGGAAAGATTGCCCACATCGCAGTAGCTGTCGCCAAAGACGTAGAGGTTATCGTAGGTGGGGATAGCGGCCCGCAGTGCCTGCGGAACCACTGCGAGAACTGCCAAAAACAATAGACCCGACAGTACCTTGCGCATACTCTCTCCATTTCTTGAGTTGAGGGGAAGTGTTGTACGGGCAGCTCAGCTTGCGGGAGGTCGATCAACTGAATGACCCCGGACACGGTTACCATGCCTAGAATCGATTGCTGCCCGCGGGCGATTTCACGCGAGGTTCATCGCGTACCGCTCATGCTACAACCTACTCTGGAGTCGGCGCTACGATTTTTTTGCTGTCGCCGAGGTCTTTCAGCACGGCGATCTCACTGGGCCGGGGCGCACGGAACCGCAATCGGCTTGGGAGCCAAATCCTGAAACTCCGGCCCCAGCTTGGCCAGATGGGTACGCAACTTTTTGTCGTCTCCGTCGCCGTCATAAGTAATCTGGCCCTCGGCGTCAACCAGCACCAGGCGCGGAATTCCGGTCGATCCCATGAGCTTCTCTATCTCGCCGCTGCCGTCATGAAACTCAGGCCAGGTGTAACCCTTCTTCGCAAAGAAGTTGGTTGCAGTAGCTGCGTCCTCGTCCCGATCGATCGAGATCAGCACCAGTCCCTTGTCCTTTGCTTCCTCGTAGACCTTCGCTAACTGGGGGAAACCGGCCACGCAAGGACCGCACCAAGTCGCCCAGAAATCAAGCAGCACCGGCTTGCCGCGATACGAGTCGATGGTAACAACCTTGCCATCTGCACCTTTGAATTTCAACGCCGGAATCGGATCGCCTGTCATGCCTCCCCCACTCATGCTCTCCACGGGGTCGGGAAACTGCAGAATCTGATGCGCGTCTGCCGGGGGAACGAAGGTGAACAGGCTCTCGCGCACCGGACCGTCCAGTACCGTATTTTCGTACGAAGTTTTCGTTTCCCGGTCCACGTGCATGTAGGTAGCAGGGCTTGTCCAGATGGGATGATCGTGCTCGACAATCTTCAAAATAATTTCATGCTGCTTATCAATCCAGATTGTCTTTTCGGACACGTAACTGGTCGGGCGCTTCTGATCGGTGTTTCGCACCCGCACCACTTGGCATACGACCGGCAGGTCATTCACTGTGAGCGTTGCTTCCGGAAGAAACTCCGCCGACTTGAGAGGCTTGGCGAGGTTTCCCAGCACTCTCCGCAGGTTCTGCGCGTTCATGATGGCCACTTCCGACATGGCGCTTATTTCGGGCTTGCCGGAATTCAGCGCCGATACGGGTTTGACGGTGTAGCGATGTTCCCCAATGTGGTATTTCCAAACCGTCTTGCCATCGGTGACTATGATGGCGCCGCCCATGTTTCCGCGCCCCTCGAAGTAGGAGCGATTCCCCTCAGCTTCCGCAGCGGTCCGCACCGTCTTCTCCCAGATACGGCTGTATTCGCCGGTGGCCGACACCTCTTCTGTCGATTCGATGTAGTAGGACTTGGCGTCGGCGTAGTGTTGGGCGACTCGCTGGAGCAAGTCGAGAGCATCGGAAGAAGGAGCTGTTGGAGTGGTTTGAGCGATAAGTGTCGCTGAGCTCAAGATGGCCAGCGCGGCAGATGCCAAAAGTGAGAATTTCATACGTCACCAAACCTCCGGGAATCATTTTATCCCTGTCGATTTGAGCCGGCAATTCCCGCCCGCCTGGCGCGCGAAGCTTCAATGCCAGTTAGTGCCTGTCCAAGCTATGAATAAGTTCGCCCGCCCAGTATCAATTCTTTGGGGGTGCCGATCCATCCGTCGCGGGCGCCCAGTTTATAACCTTTCAGCTCTTTGCACGCAGTAACATGAAACTTTTTTGTAAGATAGATGGCGGCCACCACCTGCGGCGACCTATGTGAAAGACGCTCCCTTGTTATCCTCAAGGAAGCCGATCAGCGCGGAATGCACCCGTACGTTGCCGTTATAGTCGATAAGTCCGAGTTTGCGAAACCGGTTCATGAAGTAACTCACTCTGGAGCGCGTAGTACCCACCATTTCCGCAAGTGTCTCCTGGCTTACCTTCAGAAGCGCGGTCTCCGATTCCTTTTCCCCGGAAAATCCGGCCATCAGCAACAGTACCCGGGCCAGGCGCTTTTCGCTGGAGCTGAATATCTGATCCACGTAGTCGACCTGGATGCGTTCGATGCGAAGGATCAGGCTTGAGATGAGAAGCTTGGCGAAAGCGGGCTGTTGATGAATAATGCGTTCCACGTCGAGCCTCGTCACCCGGGCAATGCTCGATGCCTCGATCGCCGTGGCCGTGGACATCCGAAATGACCGTTTGGTCAGGCATCCCTCCCCGAAGAAATCGCCCTGGTGCAGGATGGCGGTGATCGCTTTCTTGCCGCTCTTCGATCTGGCTGTCAGCTTCACATTTCCCTGGCGGATGTAGAACAAAGCATCAGCTTTGTCGCCTTGGGCGTAGATCACCTCTTTGTCCAGGTATTCACGCGTGGTCGCGTGTGTGTCGATGCGCTTGAAGAGGTCAGGAGGCGTAAGAGGGTTGTACGGATTGTCTACCATCGTGGTCACCCCGAGGCCGGAGCCTTGTCTGACCGCTTGAGTCTACGGTCAGGGCCGCCCGCACGCTGGTCAAAACCGCACAGCGCCTTTTCTGGTTGCGCAGGGAATGGAAATCGATGAGATGAAGATCGGCATTTTGCGCATCTTTGCACAGACGCTGACGATCATAACTGCCAATGTGCAGTGAAGGCGATACGCCGCACGATTGGGTCCTGCGAACCAACTGCGGCGTAGCGGAACCGCGGCTGTCCACTTTACATCTGTGAGGGCTCATCATCGCCATGCCGCGAAGCCGCCGCCATGAAGTGGCATTCTGCTCTGGCGGGCTCCAACCACCGACAGATTTTACCGATTGACTCCAATGCAAGCTACACCTTGCACAATGCCGGAAAGACACATAAATTGTGCCGCCGCTCCAAGGCAGGTTCTCCACGCAAAGCCTCTATGCAGAAACGTAAGAAGCCGATATCTCTTGGAACCTAGAATTGCTGCAGGGCAAATTGGACCAATTCAACTGGGCATTCCTCGCCGTGATTGTGTTGCTTCACCTCGGAGCCGTCGCGGCGCGCTTCCGCTTCCATTGGTCTGGTCTTTGCTCGCCGTCTTCGGTGCGATGTGGTTGCCGGGACAGAACCTGGGCGTTGGCATAGGTTACCATCGCGAACTCACTCATCGCAGCTTCCCCGCGCGCAAGTGGCTGGAACGTGCCATGGCGACCTGCGGCGCGATGGCGATCCAGGGAGGTCCAACTTACTGGGTCGCTGTCCATCGCCTTCACCACAGTACGCCGACAGGCTGGGCGATCCGCACTCACCTGGTGACGGCAGGTGGTGGGCTTACATGGGCTGGATCCTGCGCGGAGCATTGCCCAACGAAACCGTAATGCTCTCCCGCTACGTTCCCGATCTCGAGCGCGACCGATTCTACCGCCGGTTCGCAGTCTGGTATTGGCTGCCAATTGCTCTGGCCGCCTTTGTGCTGCGAGGATGCGGCGCCGCTGCGGGGGGGAGGCTGGGCTTTCGTGGGTGCTGTGGGGAGTGTTTCTCAGGCCCACTGCCGGCGCTCACGTTTCCTGGCTCCTCAACTCAGTAACCCACCTGTGGGGTGCGCTCCGCATGAACACGCACAACGATTTGACCAATAACTGGTGGGTGGCTTTGTTGACCAGCGACGAGGGATGGCATCACAGCCATAATTCTGATCCGGCTACTGCAACGCGCGGCATGACTTGGCAGGCGGGTAATGCAAAAGTTTTGCGTCTCGACGCGGGACCTAAATGGATCACAGTTTCCCCGGGAGGGATTCAGTTAGTCGTGCAGCACCACGCTGACTAGAGAGCTATGCACCTTTATGCCGCCACCGTTGTACTCGATGAATCCCAAGTCGCGAAACCGGTTGAGGAAGAAGCTGACGCGGGAGCGGGTTGTGCCGATCATTTCAGCAAGCGTCTCCTGGCTGATCTTGGCGATCACCGGGGTGGGCTTCGACTCCTGGCCAAAGTTGGCCATCAGCAACAGCAACCGGGCAAGGCGCTTCTCACTGGAATTGAAAAGATGATCCACCAGGTCAGCTTCCATGCGAAGGTTGCGGGTAAGCAGGTGCAACAGGAATTGCTCGGCGAACTCCGGCTCGCGATGGAGCAAGCTGAGCATCGCCAGCTTCTCTACCCGCACAATCACGCTGCGTTGCAGCGCGCTCGCGGTAGCCATGCGTACCGGCTGACCAGCCAGACAACCCTCACCGAAGAAGCTGCTCTCCGGAAGAATGGCAATCACGGCTTCCTTTCCGCTCTTCGACACGACGGTCAACTTCACTTTGCCACTCTGAATGTAATAGACCGAATTGGCCGGGTCGCCTTGCGAGTAGACTGGCTCTTCCGGGGCGTACTCGCGCCTGGACTTTCCAGCCGTAACCTCAGTCAGCAGAAACCGCGGATCGAATACGCTAGCCAACTCCGGCGCCCCACCAATCTTTTCTTGAACAGCAGGCGGTGGATGAGCTGCAGTCCCTGTCCGTGGCGAGAACCCTGGCGGGCCGTGGTCCGTGCCTCGTATTCCCTCCGGTCTGGCGGAGTGTTCCATCCTCATGGGGACCTCCCTTCTGAGCCAGCTCTCCCCTGGACCGCTCTTGGTGGGCCAATTCTATCTCCCCCCAAAAATCCGAGGTGTTCACTTTTGCTCACATTCCGGAATTCGTCGCACTCTTCCCGGTAAAGACACACTTTCCACCCGGCTTTGCAGACTCGCAGCCCGGAATATTGTTTCGCTTCTCGTTCACATGTCTATATGGATCATCAACCTAACATCTGGATGCCTGTCAATTCCCTCCGTTGCAACACCCGAGCTCCATTGTTTCGACAGCTCTTTTGCGCCAGCTCACGGATGGGATCACCCCAGGCGGGGGGATTCCAGTTAGACATGGTGGTCCTGAACTTCGACATCGTAATGAGCCTAAAAACGGCAGTCACTCGGCCAAGAGGGCACAGGTTTCGAGCAACTTCTTGG
>Ga0302282_1002361_pt1 | contig 12944 bp, 9 predicted proteins | sample III_Fen_E1_3_FD_198763 | JGI IMG/M metagenome (GOLD analysis project Ga0302282, IMG submission 198763) | Peat permafrost microbial communities from Stordalen Mire near Abisko, Sweden - III_Fen_E1_3 | ecosystem: Environmental > Terrestrial > Soil > Wetlands > Permafrost | place: Sweden: Abisko... | reverse complement strand
GAGGTCCACCATCTCGGGAGAATTGGTGAGGCCGGGGCAGAAATGCTCGAAAAATCCGACCTGCTTTTCGCTGTCAGCGACGGCATGGGAGGGGCGATGTCAGGGGAGTTTGCCAGCCGGATCGCCATCGAAAAAATCACCCTCATGCTCCCTCCCCTTCTCAAACTCCGCAGCAAGGGAATCGCCACCCAATTTGAAAACGCGCTGACCGCGCTCTTCGCCGAGATTCACAAGGCCCTCCTTTATCTCGGATCCAGCTATCAGGAGTGTCGGGGGATGGGGGCGACGCTCAGCCTTTGCTGGTTTAGCCGCGGATCACTCCATTTCGCCCATATCGGTGATAGTCGTATCTATCTTCTCCCCGCAGCGGGAGGCATCAAACAACTCTCTGAAGATGACACCCATGTCGGGTGGCTGCTTCGCACCGGGGCCGTCAATGAACGGGAGGCAAAGTCTCACCCACGCCGCAATCTGCTGCAAAAGGCACTTGGGGCCGAAAACCAATTCACCACTCCTCAGGTAGGAACCGTCGAGTGCCGCCCGGGGGATCGTATCCTGCTCTGCTCGGATGGCGTTACAGACGCTATTTACAATGATGAGATTCCCTCAATCCTTGCCGAGTGCCCGCACGGCATAACTCCAGCCAGACATCTTGTGGACAAAGGCGTGGAGCGATCCGGTCGCGATAATGCAACAGCGGTCATTGTGGAAGTCCGTTAAATCTACAGGGCTTCCAGTGAAGCATACTACTGCATCATCTGATCCAGAAGGGGATGCATCGCCTCATACCAGAGGTCATAGCCTTGGGCACTGGGATGCAAGGCATCCGGCATGATCTGCGGCGTCAAGGTTCCGTCTGATGTTAAGAAGACTTTATTGATATCGAGATAGCGGGTCTTGTTCCCGTCATCGAGCCCTGCGATCAGTTTGTTGACTTCATCGTTTTTCAGCCGTTTTGGATCTTGAGGAGAGACACTCCGAGGGAAAACAGCCAGAAGCAGAATCTTTGCCTTGGGAAGTTTCTGATGAACGGTCTCCACGATTTTCCTGATGCCGGCAGCCGTCCACTCTGGTGTCTCATCAGGAAACTGACCGATATTATTCGTGCCGATCATGATCACTACGACCTTCGGATTGATTCCGTCGAGTTCACCGTTGGTGATGCGCCAGAGGAGATGTTCCGTGCGATCACCACTGACGGCGAAATCTGCCGGGTGATAGCTGGCAAATTTCAACCAGCTGTACTCACCCCGGCGGGGCCAGAAATCGGTGATCGAATCTCCTAGAAAAAGCAAGCCGATGTCACCCTCTCCCTTGCGATAGAGAAACTCGGCATGACGCTCCTTGAGTCCCTTTTTGGTACCATCAGGCGTGATCGCACCTTCTGGGGTGCGGGGAGGCAGAGGCGTCGCTATTGGTGATGGGACCGGCGCGGACGGTTGTGCACCAAGACCCGGGTTGGTAGCGGGGGCAGTTTGCTGGGCCGTTAGGGGCATCACGGCAAACAAAGTCACCAGGAGGAAAAAACTCTTCATTTTGGGGGGACTGCGATGATCTGGCGTCAGGATTGCTCAGGCCATTGGCAAGCCGGATTCATAGCGCGCCATCTCCTCGATGCGTTTGACATGGCGACCTCCTTCAAACGGGGTCGAGAGCCAGATGTCTACAAGGCGCTTGGCGGTCTCCAAGGAAACCATGCGCTCACCGATGGAAAGGACATTGGCATTGTTGTGCTGGCTGGCGAGCTTAGCCGTTTCATCACTCCAGGCGATAGCACATCGTACCCCCTTAACTTTGTTAGAGGCCATGGCCTCACCGTTGCCCGAGCCGCCAAAGACGATGGCCTTGTCGCACTCACCGCTGGCTGCTTTTTCTGCAGCAGGGATGACCCAGAGCGGATAATCGGTGGAGTCGGCCGTGTAGGTTCCGCAATCCACGATTTCGTGGCCCTGCGAACGCAGCATCTCAGCGATGGCTTGCTTGTAATGGAATCCGGCGTGATCACTTCCTAGGGAGATTTTCATCCTTTTTTCGTAGCGTGTCTTGAGCAGTCAGGGAAGCGCTGAATAACCCACAGCTAAAGAAGGACTGATGATGAATCGCGACGGCATCGCGCTTTCGCAACAAGAAGCACTCCTCCCAAAATGAGCAGGGCAAACGTTCCTGGCTCTGGAACTCCCGTGACACTCCAGGCAATACCGTAAGGCTGCGAGCCGTAACTGCCGGAGAAGTCGAAAAGATTGGTGGAATAGCCGACCTGGATTTTGTAAATCCCAGATGCTGCCAACTGAAAATAAAGCTCCTGAGTCGTACTGACGGGACTGATGCTCTCGGCCACCAGTTGATCCCCTTCTCCGAGCACCACCTGATAGACCATGAGATCGAGTTCCGCTTGGGCAACATCGACATAATCGCTGATCTCTGCATTCCAAAAGCTGCTGCGGAGCCAGTCGAGCGTCACGGCAATCTGCTGTCCCGCAAAGAGCTCGGAGCTCAGCGAGTAGCTATTGTCTCCGCCGAGCAGTGCCGTGCCGTATCCCCATCCCGTGCTGGCCACTGGAAGATTGAATCCCGAATAGGAAAACCCTGGCGACGTGGTAACATAGGCACTTGTCGTGTACTGGGTGAAGGCAGTGTTGAGATTCAGCCGACCGGCACCCATCGCCCAATCGAGTGCCTGAGTGGTGGTGATGACGCCATTGAGAATTTGCTGCCCATTGTTCCAGCCGGGAAGCTTGTCCGCAGCATTCATCAGGACAGCCTTGATCACGACATTCTGGGTGGCGGCGTTGGTGATTCCATTAAAGGAGGTTGATGATTTTGCCAGACTGTCCAGGAGGGCTGCCCCACCGGCCACAAGCGGCGTCGCAAAGCTCGTGCCTGAAAGGGAGTAATAGGAAAAGGAGATTGAATTGCTGTCGACAGTCATCGTTACAGGAAGAACAATCCCCACTCCCGGTGCCACCAGATCGACAGCAGGTCGTGTCGCCGCTCCGTTGTCGTAAAAGTATGTATTGGTGCCGTCATACCATTCTGTCGCCTGAGGACCCCTTGAAGAAAAGGAGGCGACCACGCTGTAGTTGGTCGGCCCGGCAAGAGCCCCAACCGAGATCACATTATAACCGGAGGCGGGACCGCTCACGGTGCCATTGGTGGGACCATTATTTCCAGCAGCCGCCACCATGGTGGTATTGGGATTGGCAACGGCCAGCGAATCCAGAAGCCCGCTCAATAGACCAACTCCCGCCGGATCGGAAGAGTCACCAATACTCGTGGAGACGACATCTCCGTTTGAGGCTGCGTAACTGTACGCCGAAATACTGTTCGTGGAGATGCTGAAGGATCCGTCGGCATTTGTTGACGTGGCAAGCGCGGCCGAATCGATTGTCGTGCCGGGGGCCATACCGGTGTTCAGGTAATAACCGGGCGCTGTGTAGCCGCCCAACAAGGCAGCCACCCACGTGGCATGATCGCCCGAATTTGTCAGGGCATCCGAAGAGGCATAGGTATCGGAAAGGTTTGAGAAATTCTCTGCAGGGAAAAGATTTGTCCCGACCAGCTGGGCATCGACCACCCAGCTGGTGGTATTCTGCCCGAAGACTCCCTGATTATAGAACGTTGTCGCACCAAGCGAGTCATTGAGATTGACCAGTGCGTTGTTGGTGGCGATGCCGTAAAATTCGGGAATATAATTGCCCGCGAGCGCGGTCTCAGCGTTCAGCAAACCCGGGAGAGAGGCAAACAGCCCGGCAAGGCAAGTGTTCCTTGCAACGTTTATCAGCCAAAATGCCTGTTGGGGGAACAGCATGGCATTCCACTTAACCCGTTTGGAGTGACGGATCAGCCCTCAATCGTATTGATCTCCACCGGTTCGACCTTCACACCGAGATCCTCAAGCCAGCTGATGGAGCGCAAGATTTCTCCCCGTTCTCCACTCAATTCCAGACAGACAAGCCCAATCTCGTCGGTGACACTCGCCTGACGGACATTGGTGGTGACGGCAAACTTATGACCAAGTTCATGGATGAGGGGGCGCGTGATCAGTTTTGCGGGGTACATCAGCCAAAGACGGGTCGTTTCCATAACAGGAAGCTTCCTGCCAACGGGGGGCAAAAGCAAGTCGTGACAGAACGTGCCTAAGAGCCTGTCTGAAAATTAGGAAATGTCGCGCGGGAGCAAAGGAAGCGCTTCCCTAACCGCCCGCAATCGCAGGAACAATCGAGATCTCATCACGATCAGTGACGGGAGTCTCCTTTTCCTGAAGAAAACGCACATCCTCGTCATTGACGAAGATATTGACGAAACGGCGGATAGTCCCCTGCTCGTCGAGAATGCGTTCGCCAAGACCTGGATAGGCCTGGTTGAGTTCGTCAAGGACGGCACCGACGGTGACACCGGAAGCCGTGACGACCTCCTGATCACCTGTCAGTTTGCGCAGCGGGGTTGGGATACGGATTGTAGGCATAGGATTTAAGGATGAAACTTGAAAGCTGAAACCTGGAGAGCTCAGAAGCCAGCGATTAGAAGTAGTATAGGGTGTTGAATTTATTGCGGTGCCGTCGTCGATCGACTCTCGACTTTCGACTCGGTTCATTTTTTAGTCTTTGATGGCGACTTCGTCTGCGATGAGGGCTTCAAATTCCCTCAGGGAAGGCCCAATGACACGCGGCTCACCACACTTGCCCTGGATGGCTTCCTGAGTTTTGAGCCCGTGGCCGGTGATACAGAGAACCGCGCCCTCATTGTGCGGGATCTTGCCGCTCTCAATAAGCTTCTTGGCACAGGCAACAGTAACACCACCGGCAGTCTCGGCAAAGATACCGGCGTATTCAGCCAGAAGTTTAATGCCCTCGACGATCTCCTCGTCGGTACAATCCTCGGCGCTACCCCCGGTTTCCTTCATGCTACGAAGCGCGTAGAAACCGTCGGCGGGAGTACCGATCGCCAGGGATTTGGCAATTGTCTCGGGATTCTGAACCGGTCGGACCATTTCAGTACCCTTTTTGAATGCAGCACTGATCGGCGAGCACCCAGTGGCCTGAGCTCCATGGATCGAATAATTGCTCTTCTCGACAAGGCCGAGATCGATGAACTCCTTGTAGGATTTATGAATCTTGGTCAGTAGCGATCCGGAGGCCATCGGCACGACCGTGTGCTGGGGAAGCTTCCAACCGCTCTGCTCGATGATTTCAAAGCCCATCGACTTGGAGCCTTCGGCGTAGTAGGGGCGGAGATTTACGTTAACAAAGCCCCATCCGTATTTGCCAGCGATCTCGGAACAAAGGCGATTGACCTGATCGTAGGGACCATTGATGCCGATAACATTGGTCCCATAGACCAGCGATCCAAGAATTTTCCCCTGCTCCAGATTGGCTGGAATGAGCACATAGCTCTTGAGGCCCGCTGCCGCTGCGTTGGCGGCAACGGAATTGGCCAGATTGCCCGTCGATGCACAGGCCACGACCTTGAATCCCAGCTCACGTGCTCGACTCAACGCCACGGAAACCACGCGATCCTTGAAGGAAAGTGTCGGATAATTGACCGTGTCATTCTTGATCCAGAGCTCGCGAACCCCCAACTTCTTGGCAAGACGATCAGCCTTCACAAGCGGCGTGAAACCGACCTGGGTGCCGACCGTCGGCTCGCCGTCGATCGGCAGTAGTTCGCGATAACGCCACATCGACTTCGGACGCGACTCGATGAGTTCGCGGGTCAGAACACCACGGATTGCCTCGTAGTCATAGTCAGCCTCGAGGGGGCCGAAATCAAACTCGCATATGTGAATCGCCTCCTTGTCATAGAGACGACCGCATTCGCGACACTTCAAATTACTGAACCAGGATTTTTTGGGCATGGGATTTTTGATTCCCACCAAGAGTGACAAGGAGACCTGGTGCCGCAGCGACGGCTTCACCCGGTATCTCATCTTTTCCCGATCTGGGATCAGGCTGGATTTGGCACCTGGGCCTACGGATTGCTCCGCAGCGGTTGCCGTGACATCATCGGGCCAGTCCCTCCGTCACTCTTGATAAGATTGAAGTGAGATCATTCCCGTGGAAATGCGTGGGGTCAAGGGGAAGTTTTCGAGAAATGAGTTTGACCCTTTATACAGAATCCGCTTTATTGAACTGCTCTTCACGCAGCCGTAGCTCAATTGGATAGAGCATCTGACTACGGATCAGAAGGTTAGGGGTTCGACTCCCTTCGGCTGCACGTTGAGGATCAGGGGGTTATAACGGAAATAATTTTTGATCCGTTTTTTGGTTTGCCACCTGCTTGCCAATTTGTCCGCTCCTCTTTGTAGCGTTATTGCTACGGTACGTAACCCCCCATCAGCTCACCGGACCTTCATTTCAGTGTGAAGACAGGGTTATTGAGCTCGCGGCGTCTTGGTCCGCAACCGCTTCCTGACAGGGTTCTTTTCCGGAGCCGTCTTCCTTGGGCGAACCTTGGCTGGGCTACCAGGGAGCCTTTGATCCGAAATAGCGGCTACTTTTTGTGACGGTTCGACCGCCTCGTTAACTGGTTGCCCCACCCACTTTGTTTCACGACGAGTAAACGAAATGGTTTTACCCGACTTCCGACCAAGGCTGTTTCAAACAAGCGACCTGAATGAAATCTTTAGCCATGGTATTCAATCGCTCTTTAATGAATTCACTCCAGAGGAACGGTGAAACATTTGGATACTTCTCCCATCATTGGATCATTTGACGTTACCAAAATCAGATCAGGTAAAGTTTATAGGTTGGCCTGCGAGTAATACAAAGTTTTCGCCTTTGGAGGAACGGGGTGAATCTGAAATTAGAATAAATCTTGCGTATCCCGACGGAAAAAACCCAAAAGTATTCATACTCCCCGATGCTCCTGCTGAAAGAAAAGATCCGATTCCTTGGGTAGTTTCTTGCTGGAAGGAGTGCAAAGAGGCTGGTCTCAACGATGGCGAGGCCAAATACAGAATCTGGCGTAAAAAATTTCGATCTTTCACCAAAAAGCAGATCGCATACTTGTCCCAAAAACTGCCTGAGTATGGGAGGACAATTCTATGAAATCCAACCCCAACTCTAAATTCCCCAGGCACATTAACGACTTCCTTGCGGAGAACCGCAGAGATGTTGGAAAAGGCCGACCAACTTCTTACAAAAGGAGAAAGTCTGCCAAAGCATTCCCGCCGAGTGCTCTCCACAAGCGTAATCTCATCCGGAAGGCAAGTCAGTCTTGATGAGGACCAATAGCGAAAGCAGCGGCGCTCATGTCGGGCTTTGCCATTTTTAGGTGATCATCAAAATCTTAGGTAAGCTTCAAAACGGCTCATTGAATTTGTCCCCCTTCAAGAGCAACCGACTTGGAGGGGAATGCACTTGGGACGATTGCTGCGGCACTGAGCAGATATTTAACCTAATGCGAGGGATTGATCACGACCTCGGCTGGCTCCAGTCCTTCGGATTTCACCTGAAGTGTGATCGGGGCATCAGCGGATAGTTTCGCCCGGACAATGGCCAGAGCCAGACCGTTGAAGGCTTTCCGCTCGGGGGAAGAGAACGTGGTGTGATCCGTGGCATCACCGTTATCAGTCGCCACAATCTCTCCGGGACCTGAAATCGAGAAGGTAAGCTGCGGATGAGATCTCGGCACCGGATTACCCTCTTTGTCCTCCACCGTGGCGGTCACGAAGGAGAGATCCTGACCATCGGCGTGGATCGCATTCCTGTCTGCGGCAAGCACCAGTTTGACGGCATCTCCAGCGGTTTTGATCGTCTCGGTTGCCCATTCCTTCCCATTCTTATAAGCCACCGCTTTCAGTTCGCCTGGCTGATAGATCGCATCATCCCAGCGAATGCGATAGTCGCCAGGGACCATTTTCTTTCGCCCAAGGGACTTGCCGTTGAGGAAGAGTTCCGCTTCGTCGCCGGAGGTATAGACATGAACAGGGGTGACCTGTCCCACGCGATCCGGCCAGTTCCAATGAGGCAGGATATGCACCATCGGTACATCGGGGCGCCAACGGGACTGGTAGAGATAGAATCGGTCTTTCTTGAATCCGGCCAGATCGACTATGCCGAAATAGGAACTGCGGGAGGGCACCTTGATTTTTCCCACCGCTTTCAGCTCTGCCTCGGCCTTGGCTTTCTCTTCGGGGGTGTGATAATTGAGCAGGTTGGTAGTGTCGTTGTTGTAGGGGGTCGGTTCGCCCAGGTAGTCAAACCCGGTCCAGACAAACTCTCCCGCCACGAACGGATTCTGATCCTGCCCATTGAACTCATCCATGGGTCGGGTCGCCCACGAGGAGGCATACAAGTCGTAAGAGCTCATCTGAAAGTCGGATTTTCCCTCTGACTTGGACTCGGCGATGGGCTGGAAAGTGGGCTTGGGAGGAATCGGCTTGCCGGCAGCCTGAGCCTTCTTCACGTCCCTGTCATAGCGCTGTTCCAGTTGCTCGGGCGTGTCGAAAAAGTACTCACCACGGGAACTTAGAGTGGAGGCTGTTTCACTCCCAAAAATGGGCTGAGAGGGGTTGGCATTGCGCCACTTTTGATATTCCCACGGCTTGTAGTTGTAACCGAAAACATCGACCCCCGTCTGGAAGCCATTATATCCGCCATTGATATCGCTCACGGCGATGGTGGTCGGACGGGTGGGATCCTCCTCATGGACGAGCTGTGTCAGCGCTTTCGCCATGGCGATTCCCTCGGGCTTGCTCTGTTCCCGGATCTCATTGCCGATACTCCAGAGGATCACACTCGGGTGATTGCGGTCGCGCCTCACTTCGGCACGCAGATCGGCCTCCGACCAATCGGTAAAGAGCAGGTTGTAGCCATTGGGCTTCTTTTGGAGTTTCCAGCAGTCGAACGACTCGTCCATCACGAGAATCCCCATCCGGTCGCAGAGATCGAGCAACTCCGGTGCCGGTGGGTTATGAGAGGTACGGATGGCATTCACTCCCATTTCCTTCAGAATTTCGATTTGGCGCTCCAAGGCGCGTGTGTTGATTGCTGCGCCTAATGCGCCCAGATCATGATGCATGCAGACACCCTGAAGCGGCACCCTCCTCCCGTTGAGATGGAATCCATCCCCAACCGTGAATTCAATCGAACGGATGCCAAATTGGGTTCTTGTGATATCGACGATCTTTGAGCCCTGCGTAACCGTCGTCTCAGCAGTATAAAGATTGGGGTGCTCCAGATCCCAAAGTTTGGGAGAGGCCACCGATGTCGGAGCTTCGACCGCCATTTTTTGTCCTGCGGGAATTTTCACCGTAACGGAGGGCAAGGTTGCAACGGAAGCTCCCTCAGGTTTCCTATCATCACTCTGAGGAATGATACAGGTGGAGATGGTGACCTCGGCCTCTAGGTTGGAGTCATTCTTCACAAGGGTCTTTACCTTAATCTCCGCGGAGTCCGTACTGATCGAGGGTGTGGTGACCGTCGTGCCCCAGTGAGCGACATGGATGGGCGAGGTTGTGGTGAGCCAGACATTTCGGTAAATGCCACCGCCCGGATACCAGCGGGAAGAATCGGGAGGATTATCAAGACGGATGGCCAGCGTGTTCTCTCCTCCGAATTTCAAGAAGGGAGTCAGATCAACCCGCCAAGAGGCATAGCCGTAGGGCCAACCTCCGACGAATTTCCCATTGCACCAGACCGTCGCGTAGGACATGGCCCCGTCAATCTCAAGCGAAACCTGCTTTCCCTGATCGGAGGCAGGCAGGTCGAATGACTTGCGATACCATGCGATGCCAGACCAGGGGAGTTTGCCAGTGTCGCCGGGAAGTGCCTGATCAAAAGGACCCTCAATCCCCCAGTCATGTGGAAGCGTCAGCGAGCGCCAACTCTTGTCATCGAATCCGGGCTGCACATAGGCAATCCCCTCACCCGGAGGGGTGCCGGTGGCAGGAGCGACAGCCTGCTTGCGAAACTCATTTCCGTTGGGTAGCAACCATGGCTTAAGTTTGTCATAGGAGAGCGCTCCTTTCGCATCCGGGGAATCCCCTTTTTGAAAACGCCAACCCTCATTGAAAAGGGCACGCGTTCTGGGGGAATCCTCTGAGGCACCCGGAGTTTGGTTTTGCTGTGCTGAAAGTGCAGGCAGCAGGGCAAGTGTTGCCAGGATCAGCAGGTGGGGGAATGTAGGAAATGTCATCGTGTTCTGGAGGGGTGGTGATTGGGGGAGTAAAAATCAACAGCTTCGAACCCGAAGCGTTACGGCACATTACGGGAACCGGAAGAATCCTGACCACTCATTTTTGCTGCCCGAGATATCCAGGGGGATTAGCCCAATCGATGCCGATTAACTCCTGTCGGATAATTTTCAAGGCTTACGGAAAAAGAGTGCCTTTACGAGTACAAGCAAGAGCACTACTCCAACGAAGAATACGCCAATTACGATAAGTATGCTGCGGAACGCAGCATCAATCAGAGTGCCCACACGTGTGTCGATCTGACTCGTCAACTCAGAAGCCTGCAATCCACCTGAGACATTGTTGGAGAGGAGTTGGTTAATCCCTGAAATACTCGCATCAAGATGGGTAAGGGCCTGATTTGCCTGCTGGAGCGCAAAGACAGGGTCGATCGTTTTTGTGCCGCTACCTAGTGTCTGCACTGTTGCATTCAAGGTAGTGGCCAGTGAATCCGCACTTTTCAGAGTTGCTCCAAGCTGGGGCAGCAACTCATTCAGAGACCCCTCATTGCGATCCAACCCCTCCTGCAAAACAGCTGGAAGTCCCTTCACGGCTTCGGTGATCGTTTCAGGTCGGACTGCCGCAAGGGGAAATGCCTGTCCGACTTGCGCTATCGTCAGATCACCTTGTTGGGCAAGTATCTCAGGCGTGTGATCCAGGGTGAACATAAGCCTTTCCCCGGAGAGGAGTGATTTGTCCACTCTTCTGAGAAGCCCCCTAATGGCACCCAGAATTCCCCAGGCGCGGTGCCCGTCATCGAATGAGTCGAGATGCACCCCGTCAAGATTCCGCAAGCGGATGAAATATATTTCGTGAAAGCGTGGGTTGGAATGCTCCCAGTTGATCAGTAGCTGCCGGAGATCGACCTGTTGCTTTTCGGTAAGTATTTCAGCTGCAATGGCCCAGATTTTTACATCCATCTCGCTGTAGACCTTGGCAAGCGGCTCTGCCTTGCTGCCAAAAACTTTGGGAATCCAGTAGTTGTTCACGGCCCATTTGCCGGCAGAAATGAAGACCAGCATGTCCAGCAGGTTCATCCTGGGATCCCGGGCAGAGGCAATACTCATCGACGCGGAGGTGCAGCGCACTTTCCAATATTCAGCCGCCACGCGCTTTGCAGGATCACTCTCGTTGATCACATACTCATCCATCACCTCCCCGACCGATGCCATGTACTCATCGGAAAAATCCATGACGAGTCGCTGAAAATGTTCCAGAGAGTGCCGATCCTCATCGGGTTGCGGTTGCATCGCTTGCGTCGTCTTCGCACTGCTTTCACCAGCGGGCACAGGGGTTGCCCCTTGTGATGGAAGTGCACCGCACAGAGAGGCAAGGATCGACAGAGAGACGATGAGTTGATGCAGTAAACTATGTTTCAATGGGTGCTTGTTGGTAAAAATTCGAGGGAGTTTCCCGGATTACTTCATCTCCAGCCGCTGGAGAGGCTCGGGAGAAACGATGGTCGCTCCCGTAAAGGGGAAATCCAGATTAATGATGGTGAAAAAGGTCATGCTGATCACCCCGGTCAGGAGCATGGTCATCACGGCCTGAGCCTTGAAATTATGCGCCCCGAAGAGAAAAGAAAACCCGATCGTCGCCGTGGCTCCCACTAACAAGACACACCAGAGCACAGGCAGGAGCCCCGAGGAGGAGTCGTCAATCCGCGAAGCCCTCAAGCCGGTCATGCTGGAAAAATTCTCCAGAGACTCTTGCAGAAACGAACCCTCCGTGGGATCGGTGGTTCTGTAATGCATATAGGTGTAACCGATTTGTTCAAGCAGGTCGGTACTTTGAGGGTTCGATTCCCCCACCTCCATGCTCTTCCACTCGCCACTCACCAAGGAATCCCGGTAGTCGGCGAGAAGGCGCTGTAATTTATCCCTCATGGGTTCGGGAAATGACTTTGAAGCGAAATAGAGATTTCCGAGATAACGGGCCTCCTGCACAAGATTGGTCTGTGTATTTGAAAATTCCTGCCAGGTAGTGGAAACCACGAAGGCGAGAAAGATCCCATAAACTGTTCCGAGCGTACTGAAAAAGGGCCCGGTGACATCATGACTCTGATTCAAAAAATGGGAGGGAATAATTTTTCTGGATATCCAGAGCCCAAGAAAGGAAAGGAGCATGGGAAGAGCAACGCAGACGAGGAACAGTTCTGTAGCGGACAAGCGATAGCAGAGTGACTGTTCCAGAGAGAGAGAAACAGCGAGGAGATATTGCATAGCCTTCCTTTGCCAGTCGCCTCGTAAAAAAACCAGCTGTATAGTTCAAAACCATTCATTATTTGATATGTTCCCGATATGGATCTCTGGCTTCCACCTCATGACTTTCGGGTGCGTTCCCTTAGAAAGCTCGCTTACGGAATTGCTTCCACGCCATTCGGAAACTGCCTGGCGTTGGCCAATGAAACCCACCTTCTCTCCCTGAGATTCGTGGAAAATCATCTTGAGGGACTGGCGAAACTGCGGGTGGACTGGCCCAAGATGACGATGCTTCCCTCGTCACACGCCGCTCACTTCATCACTCAAGCTTTTGCCTCGCCGGAAAAAATTCCCATCATGGCCATAGGAACGCCTTTTCAGCTAACCATTTGGGAATTCCTTCGCTCGATTCCTTCAGGCTCCACCATGACTTATGCCGAAGTCGCCAGCGCCATTCGACGCCCCAGGGCAGCCCGGGCGGTGGGTCAGGCTGTCGGAGCCAATGAGATAGCTGTGGTGATTCCGTGCCATCGTGTTGTTTCGAAAGGAAAACTCACCGGTTATCGATG
>Ga0302282_1002345_pt1 | contig 12986 bp, 12 predicted proteins | sample III_Fen_E1_3_FD_198763 | JGI IMG/M metagenome (GOLD analysis project Ga0302282, IMG submission 198763) | Peat permafrost microbial communities from Stordalen Mire near Abisko, Sweden - III_Fen_E1_3 | ecosystem: Environmental > Terrestrial > Soil > Wetlands > Permafrost | place: Sweden: Abisko... | reverse complement strand
CTGTGGGACTGGTCGTCCGGCACCGGGGGCTCCGACATCACCGCCGCCGGCGGCATGACCGTTTCCTTCAACTGGACGGCCAATAACAAGACGTCCAGCGACTGGATTTTCCTGGCGGTCGGATCGGATCCGAGCGACATCTATGGCTACAATTATAACCTGCTGGCCACCAGCTCCGCCACGTCCGCCGGCATCATCATCGCCAACAACGGCGCGGCGACGGCATATAACGAAGGGGCCGAGGGCGCCAGCGGGTCGTTCACCCCCACGAACACCACCCATGTGGTCAAATTGGACTACCAATTCACGTCCTGGGCCGCCGGCACGCCGGTGGTGGTCACGGTGTTTGTGGATGGAAAATTTGTCCTCGCGGATTCCTTCACCTGGAAATACAGCGCGGGAGCACAATACATGGCCCTGGGCACCTACCAGGAAAGCAATCTGATTGATAACTTCAAGGTGTCCACCTTCACCGGCACCATTTCCGCCGGCTTTTCCCCGGCCACGTTTGTGAACAACGGCGAACTGCCGTGGGGCTCCCATGATGACAATGGGAGTGAATGGTATTCCCCCACGAATTCCTACGGCCAGCCCTGTGTCACGATGACCAACAACGAGCTGACGCTGACCTCCTATTATATCGTGCAAAACGGTTATCATTACCAATCGGGCGTCGTGTATGGCGCCCTCGACGTGCCGAACAGCGGCTACAACTACGTGACCCTGGACGTGGACATGTATACGCCGTATGCCGGCACCACGGGCTGCTGGCCGGCTTTCTGGCTGGACAGCGCCGAGACCTGGCCGCCCGAGGTGGACATCGCCGAATTCAAGGGCAACGAAGGCGGCGGCAACGTCTGGCAAAATGTGGACGGCAGCACCGGCACCTGGGTGACGGTCATCAGCACGGTCACCCCCTCCGCCTGGCATCACTACGGCGTCGTGCTGGGGCCGCCGGTCAACAGCCAACGGACCTACGCCATTTACCTGGATGGGGTGATTAAGAATCAAGGCACCTTCGAGGACACCCAGGGTGTGCCGTTCTGGGTCATCTTTAATTACGCCATGGAAGGCTCTTCCGGCACCCCGGGTCCGACCTACACCACCTATGTACAGGCAAAGAATTGGCGCATGGCGATCCACTGAGCGCCCCGCTTGATTCACGTTCCCGGATTCCCCAGCCCGCCGCAGATGACCTGCGGCGGGCTGTTGGTTTCAAGCCCATGGTGGTGAAGAGTTGACCGAAAAGGGTGGCCCGCGCTTGACTTTCCCCGCCAACCAGGCAAAAGCAACGGGAGGATGTTTCCGCATACTGACAGTTTTTACAGCCGGCGGCGGCGCGCCGTCACCCGGACCACCGTGTTCCGCGAACAGGGCGACGCCGAGGACCGCCCCACCGAACGGATGTTGCAATCCATCTGGCTGCACCAGCGGCTCCGCCGCGACCAACTCAAAACCACCGATGGCCGTGCGGTGCGCGTGTTGCATCCCGGCTTTGTGAGTGTGGAGGGCGGCCCCGACTTTCGCGATGCGGTGCTGCAATTCGGCGGCGAACCGCCCCGCTCGGGGGATGTGGAGGTGGATCTGCGCCCCAGCGGTTGGCGGGGACACGGCCACGACCGCAACCCGGCATTTCAGAACGTCATCCTCCAAGTGCTGTGGGACGAGATGCCGGCCGCCACCGATACCCCGCCGGGCCTGGTGCTGAAAAACCGGCTCGACGCCCCGCTCGAGGAATTAACCTTATCCCTGGAAAACGTGCCGCTGCACGCCCTGCCCGACGCGCTGTCGGGCCAGTGCCGCATCTCGCTGCAAGCCCTGGATGAAGCGAAGTTGGCCGCGCTGCTGCGGGAGGCCGCCCTGGTGCGATTGCAAGCCAAGGCCGCGCAACTCCGCGCCCGGGCGCGGCAGGCCGGCTGGGAACAAGCGCTGTGGGAGGGGCTGTTTCGCGCGCTGGGCTACAAGCACAACGTCTGGCCGATGCAGAGTCTGGCCGAAACGCAGGCGCACTGGCGGACCGGAGCCGGCACGGTGTTCGCGCTGCAAACACGCCTGTTGGGTGTTGGCGGCCTGTTGCCGGAGGAATTGACCCGCGCCCAAAAGAGCGGGGACACCTGGTTGCGCCGGGCCTGGGACGGCTGGTGGCGCGAGCGGGACGCGTTTCACGACTGCCTGCTGCCGCGCTCCGTCTGGCGGTTTCACGGGTTGCGCCCCGCGAACCATCCCCAGCGGCGTCTGGCCCTCGCCGCCCAATGGCTGGCCACGGACGATTTGCCCGCCCGCCTGCAAAACTGGTGCGTAACGGAAACGCCCGACGCCCAATGGGTGCCCACCCTGCGCCGGGTCCTGGCGGACCGGGCCGATGAATTCTGGTCGTATCACTGGACGCTGCGGTCGCCGGGTTTTGAAACGCCGCAGCCGTTGCTGGGCGAGGCGCGGGTGACGGATCTGGCGGTGAACGTCATCCTGCCCTGGCTGTGGGTGCGCGCGGTGGAAGGGCAGAATCAAACCCTGCGCGAGGTCATCGAGCGGCGCTATTTTGCGTGGCCGGCGGCGGAGGATAACGCCGTGCTGAAACGGGCGCGGCAGCGTTTGCTCGGCACCGGGAGCCGCCGGTTATTCCGGCAGGCGTTCGCCCAGCAGGGCTTGCTGCAAATCGTGCGCGATTATTGCAGCCACTCCAACGCCGTATGCGCGGATTGTCTATTCCCGGAACTCGTCCGGGAATATGCCGCGATGGGTGCGGAGGCGAGGTAATGCAAAATCTGCTTGCCGCCAAAAGCGTTAAAGGCGTTAAAAGTGTTAAAATCAGTTAAAATGATGGCTGATTTAAGGCCGGTAACGTTAAAGTCTGTTTTCAAAAGGCAAGGTGGCGAGGGCATTTTAATAGTGAACCATGCCAGCCGCCTTAAAATGACCGGCTTGGGCGGGCGGGGCTCAGGGAAGAAGCTTCAAGGCGGGCGATTGAGGATTGGATCGGGCTTTCAGCCCGGCCCCCGTCCAACCGGTCAAGCCCGGTCAAACCGGGTCAAGGTCGGTCAAGCGCGACCCTGCTGTGGCCCAAATGATCAGCGCCACTTGATTTATTTAGTATTTACCCTACATTGCTCCTCTCAATTTATGCAATTGAACAATGACGAAATCCGCCGGTATTCCCGGCACCTGATTCTGCCGGAAGTCGGTTTGGCCGGGCAAAAACGCATCAAAGCCACCAGTGTCCTGTGCATCGGCGCGGGCGGGTTGGGCTCGCCCATTGCGATGTATCTGGCGGCGGCGGGCATCGGCAAGATCGGCATCGTGGATTTTGACACCGTGGATTATTCCAATTTACAGCGGCAGATTCTGCATACGGATGCGGATGTGGGCCGCTCCAAGGCCGAGTCGGCCAAGGAAACGCTGGCCGGGATCAACCCGAACACCGAGGTGGTCATTCACAACACCCGGATCAGTTCGGAGAACGCGCTGGATTTAATCCGGCCCTACGACATTGTGGTGGACGGCACCGACAATTTCCCGACCCGTTATCTGACGAATGACGCCTGCGTATTGCTGAAGAAGCCGAATGTGTATGGCTCGATTTTTCGCTTTGAAGGCCAGGCCAGCGTGTTTGCGCCGCACTTGGGCGGACCGTGCTACCGCTGTCTGTATCCCGAGCCACCCCCGCCGGGAATGGTGCCGAGCTGCGCCGAGGGCGGCGTGCTGGGCGTGCTGCCGGGGATCATCGGCTGCATTCAGACCACGGAAATCCTCAAGCTCGCGCTGGGCAAAGGCACTTCCCTGGTCGGCCGGCTGCTCCTGTTTAATGCGCTGGACATGAAGTTCCGCGAGTTGAAATTGCGGCGCGACCCGGAATGCCCGGTGTGCGGCGATCATCCCACGATCACGGAATTGATTGACTATGAAATGTTCTGCGGGATCGTCCCCGAGCCGGAACCAACCGCGAACCCGGATGAGGTGACCGTGCAGGACATGAAGCAGGCGCTGGAAAATCCGGCCCTGGGCATCCGCGTGGTGGATGTGCGCGAGCCGGACGAATACGAGATCGCCCGGGTGGCCGGCGTGCCGCTGCTGCCGCTGAGCCAGTTGACGGAGCGGTTCACGGAACTGGACCCGAACCAACAATATTATCTGCACTGCAAGGCCGGGGTGCGGTCGCTGAAAGCGCTGAATTTCCTGCGGCAGCAGGGGTTCAAATACGTCAAGAGCGTGAAGGGCGGCATCAGCGCGTGGTCGGAGGAAATTGACCGGAACGTGCCACGGTATTGACGCCCGGCATTCAGGCTGCGATATGGCCGCCCAGCAAACAATTACCAGAGATCTCAACCGAATCATTTTTTCGGGGAGGCTTAATGCTGAGGCCATACCATTGTTGCTTCAATATTTGCGAATGGTGAAAAACCTGGGTTTTGACGATTTCGTCCTGGATTTTTCGGGCTGTAATCGTGCCTATACCAGTGGGATGGTGCCCCTGGCCGCTCTGGTTGATGATTTACGGCTGAAAGGAGACGAATTCGACCTGATTTCCCCGGCCGACCCGATTCCGGCCAGACTTTTTGAGAACACGGGATTGGCGAATTTTATCGCGCCACAGAAATTCACACCTTCCAATTTTCAAGGAATCAGACATGTGCGAATTCAACGGTTTCGCAGCCATGAAGATCAGTTTCCCCTGGTCCGTTCTTTCATGGAAATCATTCTTAAAACCACCGAGTTAAGCCGCGATGTCTTTCAAGGATTGGAATGGTCGTTAAACGAGGTGATGGATAATATTCCGAACCACGCAAAATCCCCGGTGGGCGGCTTTGCCTCGCTTACCAGCATGGCAGACTCCGTCAGCTTCACCGTCGCTGATTGCGGGATTGGGATTCTGGCTTCGCTGCGGGAAGGCTACCCCAATCTGGCCAATGACACGGAAGCTTTGGGAGAGGCGATAAAAGGTGGCGTCACCAGAAACAAACAGTTTGGGCAGGGAAATGGCCTCGCTGGCACATTGAACATAGCCACCGGTTCTGGCGGCAGCTTCAGCATTTCTTCTGGTCGCGGACGGCTCAACGTGTTTTGCGACCCTGCGACCGCACAGCCGGTTTCGAAAAGGTCGGTTTGTTCGCCCCAGGAAAGCTACCCCGGAACCATTGTTGACGTTCAGGTAAAAAAGAATCCGTCTTTCAAAATGTCGGATGCGTTGGGATTCACTGGGATTAATTGTGGCCAGTTCGATTATATTGAGGCAAAATATGAAACTGAAAGCGGAACTGAATTTATGATTAAACTCGCAACCGAGACAACCGGATTTGGCAGTCGCGGAGCCGGACTGCAAATACGAAAAAAGTGCCTTAACCTTTTGACCGCAGACCAAACCCACCCGCTGGTTTTGGATTGGTCGGGGGTGCCAGTAATTTCGAGCAGTTTTGCCGACGAAGCGATTGGAAAGTTGTTTGTCGAATTGGGTCCGCTCAATTTTTCTTCCCGGGTCAGGAATATTGGGCTTGAACCGCTGGTGAGTGGATTGATTAACAAGGCTATTCTGCAACGAGCAAGTGAAGTCTCCCACCATTTTACAGTAGGAAATAAAGCCTTGGAGAACATGAAGGATGCTGGTGAAAATCCGCCGCCGGAATAATGTTTTATAAATTGATGACCACCGATTTTCAAAAACGCATTCAAATCGTCCGCGTCTGCCTGCCAAACCGTTCTACCGGCTTGCATCCCGCCCGGCAGCAGGCAATATTCCTCTCATGGGCATAACCCGCGCAACCATTAAACTGGCGAATCCCAAGCGCGCTAGGCTCAAGGCGCTCAAGGTCAGCGCCCTGGTGGACACCGGCTCGTTGTTTTTATGTCTGCCGGAAACCGTGCGCCGGCAACTTCAACTGGAAGAATCCTCCCAAAAGGAAGTGACGATGGCAGATGGTCAGCGGCGCCTGTGTCCTTATGTCGGTCCGGGGCGCGTGCAGTTTGAAAACCGGGAATGTTATGTGGGAGCCGTGGTTTTGGGCGATGCAGTGTCGCTCGGGTCCGTGCCCATGGAAGTAATGGATTTGGTGGTCATCCCCTCCGTACGCAAGCTGGTTCCGAACCCCCTGCATCCCAATTTCGCCGCCGGCCACGCAAAACCTGCCGGACCAATCCATTGAACTCGACTGAGCCGGCTTCCCATCCCGTATGAACAACGATTTGCAACAACGAATTCAAGCCGCGCTGGCCAACCCGCAAAACATGGGGGAACTGGCCGGGGCCGACGCCATTGGCACCGTGGGCAACGCCGATTGCGGCGAGATGCTGCGCATGTGGGTGAAGTTCAAGGAGGAAAATGGGCGCCAGGTGATTGACCGGGCGACCTTCCAATCCTTCGGCTGCGAAACGGCCATTGCCGTGGCCAGTCTGGCCACGGAATTGATCCGGGGCAAAACCGCCGCCGAGGCGCTGGCGTTGCGGAGCGAGGAACTGGCGGGCGAACTGGGGCCGCTGCCGCCGATGAAAATTCACTGCGCACAATTGGTGGAGGGGGCGCTGCGCTCCGCACTGGACCCCGGCCACGCGGAAATCAAGCCCGCCGCGCCGGTGGCCGGCACCCTGCTCGACCGGTTCACCCCGCCCAAGACCGGAGTCAAACTGAAATTTTTGGATTAGCAAACTCCGGGCCAGTATCGTTTTCCAATTGCGTTATTTCCCAAATCGCTTACGATGATCATTAATGTCATGGCTAATGTGAGCAGTGTATCTGTAAAAATAATTCGTGATGGTCAGGCTGGAACGATCTTTATCCCCGAAAAGCTCCGTGACCGGCCAATCTCCGATTTCAAGTTTTCCACCCGGCAACGCACGGTCCTGGATCCCAACGTCCGGTTGCTCGGGGAATTGCATGGCCGGACTTACGGCGAGCTGCGGACCTGGCGGGGTTGCGGGAAATTCACCATCTCGGGTCTGAAAAAGTTATTCCGGCAGTTGCAACTGGACAGTGGGGAACTTCACCTGCCCCCCAAACCCGACGACCTCGGCCGGCTGGTGGTGCCCGCCAATGCGCGGGATTTGCGGCTGGCCGATCTGCCGCTGTCCACCCGCGCGGAAGGGGTGCTCAAAAAATGCGGTTATAAAACCCTCGGGCAGTTGCACGAAGTCGAGGTCCGCAAGTTGCAGGCCCGGAAAAATTGCGGCCCCAGCACGATCCGCAAATTAAAGGAAATCATCCAGCGCGCCGGGGCGGGCGAGTTTGCGCCCCTGCGAGCCAAAGACCTGCCCGCCAACCTCCGGGAAATGGCGCTCGCCATTGACCTTGGCTTTGACCGGCTCTCCGCCCGGGATAAGAAAATTTACCAGGCCCGCGTCGTCGGCGATGCCGACGGGCCGCGAACCCTCCAGGACATCGGCACCGAGTATAATATGACGCGCGAGCGCGTGCGGCAGGTTGCCAACGAAGCGACGGAAAAAATCCGCCTCGGCGCCGGCCCCCGATTGGGGCAGTCCGTGGATTTCATCATCCGCGAATTCCGCAAACGCCGTGAGTTGCTGACCTCGGAACTGCTGGAGCAATGGCTGGCGAAACGCCCCCTGCGCCAACCCCCCCGATTTTACACCGGGGTGTTGTATGAATTGAATTGTTTTGTGCGGGAGTAAGCCGGCCCCGCCGGTGGATTCAAGCCGGCGGGACGACCGGTTCCCGCAACTTTATCAACGCCGCCAGCGCCGCATCGCTCTCGGCGGCCTTTTTGCTGCGGCCCGCCCCGCGGGCCAGTTCCTGGCCGGCATGGTGAACGGTGCATTCAAAAAACCGGTCATGGTCCGGTCCGGTGGCGGAAACAATCACATATTCCGGCGCCGTGGTGGATCGCGCCTGGAGTAGTTCCTGCAATTCACCCTTGGGATTTTCAATTTCCGGCAGCGCGTCCAGGCCGCTGATGGCCGGGCCAAATTCCCGCAGGATGAAGTCGCGGGCGGTGGTCAGGCCCGCGTCCTGAAACACCGCCCCCACCACCGCTTCAAAGGCGTCCGCCAGCGTTGAGGGGCGTTCCCGCCCGCCGTTCAGATCCTCGCCCCGGCTCAGGATCAAATACCGCCCCAGCCCCAGGGTCCGGCCAAATTCCGCCAGCGCCTCGCCATTCACCAGCTTGGCCCGGCTCTTCGACAACTGCCCCTCGTCGAACGCCGGAAACAAGGCGAACAGCTTCTCCGTCAACACCAATTGCAGGACGGCGTCGCCAAGAAATTCCAGGCGTTGATTGTGGGGCGTCGGTTCGCCGCTTTCATGGGCGATCGAGGGATGCGTCAACGCCAGGCGCAACAGTTCCTCGTCCCGGAACTGGCAGCCCAAACGGGTTTGGAGTTGGACCAAGTCGGGCACGGTTTTATTCAGTTGCCACGGCCGATTCGACCGGGGGTGGGGTGGGGGTTTCGGCGGTGGCGGTGACCGTTTCCGTTTCCAGGGCCGGCACCGGGGCGGGCGCGGCATGGGTGGCGGGGGGATTTAGTCCGTGTTCCAGGAGCCGGGCGACATCCTGTTGAACTTCCTGGAGTTGATCCAAATGCAGTCCGGGATCGGCGATGGTGAAAACATCCCCCGTCTTGGGATGTTCATAAATGAAGACCCGCTGGCCATCCCGGGTGATTTGTTGCTTCACCTTGAGGAGCCGCTTGCGTTCGAGCATGACCGCGAGAATGTAGGCGGCGGGGGCGTAACGGAGTTCGTTGAGTTCCACCAACTTGCGCAGGAGCGTCTCGGCGGTGTCCTTCTGGATGGCTTCCGGCGGGCGGGCGGGCGGGGCTTCGTAGGTGCCCTGCCAGTGGGAAATGAATCCGGCCAACGGGCGCGGATCGCCCGCCTTTTTCGCGCAGGGCTCGCAGATGTCCGCCCGGCGCAACAAGGGCGGTTCATCAAACAACCGGGTGTGATAAGGTTGCTGGTCGGCAAACGGCTGGCCGCACACCTCGCAGGCGTGGGCGCGGGACTGAATATTCCAATCGTTCATTAAATCAACTCACCCTTAATTAGCACGCCAACGGGGAAACACGCAACCTTCAATTCAAGGCAAATGCACCGGGCGGGACCCCGGCGGCGTGGCGGCTGGCTCCTCCCAATAAAAAACGCGCAAGCCGGGGCTTGCGCGTGCAGGGAAAAGCTCTACGATTCAGGCTTTCCGGGCCTTGCGGAAGGCGAACAGGCCGCTCAAGCCCAGCCCCACCAAGGCCAGCGAGGAGGGTTCGGGCACGCTGGTGCCGCTGAGGTCCGCGTTATCGAGGCGCCAGTTGCCGGAAGTATTGTTCAAGGGCGAGCCGCCCACGTTGACGTCATCCGCGCCGGTCGAGGCATTGACGACCTCAATGGCCAGATTCGGATCATTTTGCGCCCCCGGAATGCTGGCCGTGATGAGGTTGTTCCAGCCGGACCCGAGTTCGACATAATTCCCCGAAATCGTGGCCGTGTCGGACACATTGCTGTTATTCGCCAGCGTGCCCAAGCTGCCGGCGGAAGTGATGGTGGCATTGAGCCAGGTCGGACTGCCCACCGTATCGTTCAGCGTGTATTCAATGGCCAGATTGCGCTCGGCCTGCCCGGTCGTGTCAACGTCCACGGAAAACGTGATGCTGCCGTAACCCGAGGTGCCGACGGCAAATTGCGCCCCTTGGGAACCGATGGGGGCGCTGGTGGACCAACCGTTGCCCGGGGTTCCGCGCAGGCGCCAACCGAACGAGCCGCTGCCGGTGGAAGCCCCGGCCGAAGCCAGCACATCCGCGTTGGCGGTGCTGGTGGTGCTGTTATACGTGTTGTTCATGCCCAGCACCGTCGCCGTGCCGCTGCCGAGGGAGGGGGCCGGACTATTATCGGGGGCCGCCACCGTGCCGCCGGCGTCAAAGTCCCAGTCGGTGATGGCCGTTTGCGCCTTGGTGGTGGCGAGCGAGGCGACCAACAGGGCCGCCATGGAAACGATGTGTTTATTGGTCATGTTAAGGTTGGGTGGTTTTATTCGTAAAATTCAATCCGGTTATTATCCATTTACAGGTTACGATTATGTGGCGATTGCGTAACAATCGTGTGACTTCGCATTTTTGCCCCGAGGATGACCATCAACAACCCACCGGGCGCGACGTAAAATCATCGTTGAGATATTGGACGATGACCTGCGCCGGAAATAGATCGGCCCCGGATATTCGCCGCTTATTCACAGGTTATCCACTTTTCCGCCGCCGGCGGTTGCGAACGGACGATCACGGGCGGCCATCCTGAATTCTGAATCTGCCGGTAATTTTCCGATTTTCCGGGTGGCGCGGAAAAACCAGATGCTACCAGTTCTCCGTCAATGTCTTAGGTAAAAAATGCCGGACGAAATCCTGGTGGAAAGAAATTAGTTTTATTTATAATATGGTATCCTTATGAGGAGGAGGCGGTCGCCGTTTCCGAGTCGGTTCGGCCGGTCTATTCACATATTCACAACCCTTTATAATGGCGGCCAAACCCGCCGGTCGGGTCGGTGAACATCGTGAAAAATGTGGATAAGTTTTCGGTTTGGAGGCTTGCGCGAAAGGATCAACTCGGAGATGCTCGCCGCCCCACCATAATAGCACGTTGCTTGCGAGTGGGAACATTATAAGGAAATGCACGTATTTGAGGGAAATACCGCCGACGAAGTCTGGTTGATGGCCGCCTCGGCCTTGGAGGATGCGGCGGGGAGCCGGGTGCCGCCGGGGCGCGCCGACAGCCCCCGGGAGTTATTCAACGCGGCTTTTACCATCCGCAACCCCCGGCAACGCTGGATCCTGTCGCGCCAACCGGCGATGAACCCGGCCTTTGCCATCGCTGAAGTTGTCTGGATCGTCAGCGGGCGCCGGGATGCGGCCTTCCTGAACTATTGGAGCCCCAAACTGCCGGAATTTGCCGGTCGGGAGAGCCATGATCAGGGGGCGTATGGCTTTCGCCTCCGTAAACATCTCGGGCTGGCACAACTGGAGCGGGCGTATGCGGCCCTCCGGCAACAACCCGGCATCCGCCAGGTGGTGTTACAAATCCGGGATTTCACCGGCGACGGCCGGTTGCCGAATGGACGCCCCGCCAACCCGGACCGGCCCAGCATTTGTTCCTTCGCCAAAGTCCGGGCGGGGAAGTTGGAATGGACACAACTGCTGCAAAGCAACGACTTGTTTCTGGGGGTGCCGCATAATTTCGCGCAGTTCACCCTCTTGCAGGAAATTCTCGCCGCCTGGCTGGGGCTTGAGGTGGGGGCTTACCGGCACATTGCGGATTGCCTGCAACTCCAGGCCCGGCATGAGCACCTCCGCCACGCCCCCCACCCCCCGGCGGTGGGTGAAAACACCGACGCCCTGCGGTTTACCAAGCCGGAATCCGACGTATATTTTGCGGAACTCGGCCGGCGGATGGACCAAATGACGAATCTGCTGCTGACGAAAAACAAATTGCGGCAGTTGGCGCGGGCGGAAGCGTTGCCGCCGGAACTCCGCAATTGGCTGCTGCTGGTGGCGGCGGACTCCGCGCGCCGCCGGCGCTGGCTGAATCTGGCCGCTGAATTGATGGCCGAAGGCTCCAACCCGGCGTTGAAGCAGTTATGGGAACGCTGGCTGACATGGTGGGGTTCCCGGTGGCAGGAGGAAGTGGTTTCCGAAGACGCGTTGATTTGCGTTCATCCCTGGCGGCCGCGCCCCTTTGCGCCGAATGACTTTTTCCCGGCCTGATGGTTTCGCGGCGGGGAGATGACTTCTTTTTAAACCGCAGAGGGGATGCCGGTCAGGCCGACCGAGCAACCACCAAACGCGGCGGAACAGGAACCGCCGAGGGGAATATTCACCACGAAATAATTGAAATACGCGAACGGAGAAAGACGTCATTTTATTCGTGTATTTGGAGTCGTTCGTGGTTTAAAAATCCTCGCGACCAGGTGCTAAATTGACCGATTGCGTGCAGAGAGGGGAGACCAATTTCAATTTTCAAACATCAAAAATCCAAGTTTGGAGTTTATTGGAGACCGGGGCCCGGCTTAGAATCCCCGCATGATCGAGTTTCTTCCGCTGCTGGCCCAACGGCAGTCGCTCAGCGACGAGCAAATCCACCAGGCGGTGGAATGGCTCACTCATCCCGACGTCGCCCCGGAGCCCAAGGCGGAGTTTCTGGCGGCGCTGGCGCTAAAGGGCGAGTCGCCCGGGGAAATTGCGGCTTTTGCCCGGGCGTTGCGGGCTAAATCGCTCCGCCCGGAATTGGATGGCCCCACCCGCTCCCGGGAGATTCTGGATATTGTCGGCACCGGTGGGGATCGGTTGGGGACGATCAATATTTCGACGACGGCGGCGCTGATTTGCGCCGCCGCCGGGGTGACGGTGGCGAAGCATGGCAACCGCGCGGTCACCTCGCAGGCGGGCAGCGCGGATGTGCTGGAGGCGCTGGGGATTCCGATTGATTTGACGCCCGGGGCGGCGGCCCGGGCGTTGCGGGATCACCAGTTTGCGTTTTTCTTTGCGCCCCGCTATCACCCGGCGTTTCAGCATGTCGGCCCGGCCCGGAAATTGTGTGCAACGGCCGGGCAGCGCACGATTTTCAATCTGCTGGGGCCACTGCTGAATCCGGCCGGCCCGTCGGCGATGCTGATGGGGGTGCCCCGGCCCGAGTTTTGCGAGCCGCTGGCCCAGGTGCTGCAGTCGCTGGGGGTGCGTCGCGCGATGGTGGTGTGCGGGCGCGCGGGGGCGGACGGGTTTTTGGACGAGCTTTCCACGCTGGGCGAAAACACGATTGCCGAGTTCTATCAGGAGCGCGGGTTCACGGTGTCGGCCGCGCCCCCGGAGATGTTTCCGCTGCAACCGGCGGGGCGGGCGGATTTACGGGGCGGGAATAAAACTGAAAATGCGGCCATCGTCCGCCGGATTTTCGCGGGCGAAGAACGCGGACCCAAGCGGGATGCAGTGTTGCTCAACGCCGCCGCCGCCTTGTTTGTGGCGGGCAAAGTCAAATCCCAAGCGGAAGGCTGGGATTTGGCGGGCGAGACGATTGA
>Ga0302282_1002340_pt1 | contig 13013 bp, 9 predicted proteins | sample III_Fen_E1_3_FD_198763 | JGI IMG/M metagenome (GOLD analysis project Ga0302282, IMG submission 198763) | Peat permafrost microbial communities from Stordalen Mire near Abisko, Sweden - III_Fen_E1_3 | ecosystem: Environmental > Terrestrial > Soil > Wetlands > Permafrost | place: Sweden: Abisko... | reverse complement strand
GTCGGGGCTATCGGTAACAACGCGGACCGGTCCGAAAGAGCCCATGTGCAGCCAGATCGTAGCGGACCCGGGACCGCCGTTGTAGAAGAAGGTGACGGGGCGGGTGCGGACGTCGGCGCCGTCCTGAGTGTAGGCGACGAAGAAGATGCTGGAGTTGGGCTTGTCCTTGTCATCCGTGATGAGCAGGTTGCCAGCGGTCGCGGTGTAGTGGATAGTCTGGCCGCCAGCGGTCCAGTCATGCTTGGTGACGGACGATGTCTCGGGTGGAATGGGGATGGCAGTTTCGTCGGACTTTTCGGTTTTCTCTGCGGGAGCAGTCTGGCCAACTGCGGCGGACGCGAGCAGGAGAAATCCGAGAACGATTGAGAGACACCGGTTGATCCGCGTCATAGACACCTGTTTTGGCTGCGTTGGAGGCAGCGCGCTGAATTATTCAAGCGGGAACAAGGCTATGATAGCCGAGTTTTGAACGGCTACGGGTTTGGATTAGCGGAGATGCAGGCCTGGAAGTAGGCAAGGGATTTCTGCAGGCCTTCGTGGAGAGAGACCTTCGGCTCCCAACCGAGCAGAGCACGGGCCTTGGTGATGTCGGGACGGCGGCGAGTGGGATCGTCCGGCGGCAAGGGCCCGTGAATGATTTTGGACTTTGAGCCGGTTACGGTGAGGATCTCGTTCGCGCACTCGATCATGGTGAACTCGACCGGGTTGCCGATGTTGACTGGGGTGGGTTCGCTGGAGGCGGAGAGGCGGACGATGCCGTCGATGAGGTCGGAGACGTAGCAGAAGCTGCGGGTCTGGAGGCCGTCTCCATAAACGGTGAGGGGTTCGCCGCGCAGGGCCTGCATCATGAAGTTGGAGATGACTCGTCCATCGTTGGCCTGGAGGCGCGGGCCGTAGGTGTTGAAGATGCGAACCATATGAGTGTCGACGCCATAGTAGCGGTGCCACGCTGTGATGGCTGCCTCAGAGAAACGCTTGGATTCGTCATAGACCGAGCGCGGGCCAATGGGATTGACGCGGCCCCAGTAGGTTTCGACCTGGGGATGGACTTCCGGATCGCCGTAGCACTCGGACGTGGAGGCGTGGAGGTAGCCGGCGTTATACTTGCGGGCGAGGTTGAGGGTGTTGATGGTGCCGGCGGAGCCAACGAGGAGGGTTTCGGGACCGAGACGATCGTAGTCGACGGGGCTGGCCGGCGAGGCGAAGTTGAAGATGTAATCGACGGGGCCGGGGTCGAAGGGCAGCGTGATGTCCTGGTTGAGGAAGGTAAAGCGGGTCTCGCCGCTGAGGTGGGCGAGGTTGGCCATGCTGCCGGTGCAGAGGTTGTCTACACCCAGGACCGAGTTGCCGGGGGATTGGGCGAGCAAAACGTCAGTGAGGTGGGAGCCGAGAAAGCCAGCGGCTCCGGCGACGAGAATCTTGGTAGCAGTCATGTTCTCCATTTCCGGCGTTCTCGGCTAAGCGCCTTTGGGGGCGGCGAGTTCGACCTCGCGGACGGGGTACACGGCGGGGCGCCCGATGCTGATGTAGGTGAAACCGTGGGTGTGCATCACCTTGGGATCGAAGATATTGCGACCGTCGACAATGATGGGGTAGCGCATGACGGTGTAGAGGCGCTTGAGGTCGAGCGAGCCAAACTCGGCCCAATCGGTGAGGACGAGCAGGGCGTCGACATCGCGGGCGGCGGTGTAGGCGTCTTCGACGTAGCGAAGATTTGCGCTAGAGGGGAGTTCCTGCTGGGTACGCTTGATCGCGGCGGGGTCGTATGCGGCGATGGAGCAGCCTTCGGCGAGGAGCATTTCTACCAGGTCGATGGCGGGCGATTCGCGGATGTCGTCGGTCTCCCCCTTGAACGCAAGGCCGAGGACGCCGAGGCGTTTGCCGCGGAGCGTCCACAGAGCTGAGCGCACCTTGGCCAGGAAGCGCTTCTTCTGCTGGACGTTGATCTTCTCGACTTCCGTGAGCAGGTTGAAGTCTATGCCGAGCTGGTCGGCGACGGAGCGGAAGGCGGCAACGTCCTTGGGGAAGCAGGACCCGCCGTAACCGATGCCGGGGCGAAGGAAGCGGGGACCGATGCGGCTGTCGAGCCCAATTCCGCGGGCAACCTGTTCGATGTTGGCGTCGGTGGCTTCGCAGAGGTTCGAGACAGCATTGATGAAGGAAATCTTGAGCGCCAGGAAGGCGTTGGAGGCGTGCTTGATGATCTCGGCCGACTTGGTGGAGGTGGCGAGCAAAGGTGGAGGAGTAGCGGTGGAGCACATGCCGGGGATGGCGTCCGCCTGGGCATAGTAAGCACCGCTGGTGAGCGGCGCATAGATGGCGGCAAGCAAGGCTGCCGCGGCTTCGCTGTCGGCGCCGACCACGATGCGATCGGGGTGCAGGAAGTCCTGGACCGCGGTGCCTTCGCGCAGGAACTCAGGGTTGGAGACGACGTCGAAGAGGCCGCGGGCGACGCCATTGCGCTCGATGGCGCGGCGAATCCACTCGTTGGTGTAGACCGGAACGGTGCTCTTCTCGACGATGACCTTGTAGCTGGTGAGCGAGCGGGCTATCTCGCAGGCCACGGCTTCTACGTAGGAGAGATCGGCGTCGCCGGTCTCCGACTGGGGCGTGCCGACGGCGATAAAGATGGCGTCGCTGCCTCGGGTAGCTTCGTGGAGGTCGGAAGTGAAACGGATCTTGGTTCCGCGGTAGCGCTTGAGGAGTTCCGGGAGGTAGCGCTCATGAATGAGAGTATCGCCGGAATCAAGTGCAGCGACTTTGCGCTCGTCATTATCGACGCAGACGACATTGTGGCCGATCTCTGCGAAGCACACGGCCGCGACCAGGCCTACGTATCCGGAGCCAACAACTGCAATTTGAATAGGTTTGTTCATGGTTTCCCAGTGGAAATATCCTTGCCCGATAGTACACGCAGTCTAGCGGACTTTCGGGTGATCGGAAACTCCACTTAAGTTGGGCAGACGGGGCGATCCCTACTAGGCAACATCACGGCTGGCTGCATCATCTCCCTGCCGGACAACTACCTGCGTGCCGGGGCTGGGGAGTATTCCACTTCCTCGCATGGGGGCGTGTCGGGTAGACTAGCAGGAATGGGTCCCCAGAAAACGCAATTGCCTCCCGCCATCGGCGCGCCTGACCCGCAGCGACTGGGCAGCATGGGCGCTGAAGCCGGCGATACATCGTTGTCGGAGGCAGTGTCGACACTGCGCAAGCGGAAATGGATAGTGATCCTGGCGGTCGTCCTTGGCGTGGCGTACGGCTCATACAAGGCGTTTACTCAGCCCAAGCTGTATCTGGCGACCAGCATTATCCAGGTTCACAACGGAGCGTCAAACGCATACCGGGTGGAAGCGTCCTACGACTTCAGTGACGACTCTCAGACCAAGATGAATTCGGAAGCGTTGATTCTGAAGAGCGAGACGCTTCTTTATACAGTGGCCCGCGAGATGGACCTCGCAAACAATCCCGACTTTCTGGGGGCGAAGGGTCCAGTCGCCCATCGTTCGATCGACGAGCCGGAAGTGAGTGCGGGCGTAGTGGGCGAGCTCAAGAGTAATTTGCAGATAGCCCTGATCCCCCGCACGGAGATGATGAGCATCAGCTACCTGAGTCCAAGCGCGAGGCTCTCCGCAGAGATTGTGAACCAGGTCGTGAACGACTACATTCTGCGGACGTTCTCTACGCCCGTGGGACAAACGGTGCAGGTTTCAAACTTTCTCGCCGGCAACATGGACGAGCTGAAGTCGGAGTTGGAGCGGGCTCAGGACCAGATGATGAACCTACAGCGGAAGCTGGGCGTGCTGGGCTACGATCCGACATCGACGCATAACCAGTTGCAAACGTCGCTGGAAGACCTGTTGACAGCAGAAGAATCCGCGAAGATCGCGCGCATGACTACTGAGTCGCGCTACATGATGATCAAGAGCATGGATCCGAACACCATCGAGGGGTCCATCGAGATGACGCCCGGCACTTCTCCTGCAATGTTGAATCAGCTGCGGACGCAACTAGCGGCGGATCAGGCGCAGTATGCGGATCTTGGAACAACGCTGGGGGCGAAAAACCCGCGGATGCAGGCGCTGCAGGAGACGATTGCAACGCTGACCAAGGAACTCAATGCGGAGCAGGGCCGGATGGAGTTGCAGGCGAAGGAAACGTATCTCGCGGCCAAAGCTTCCGAGGACAAGATCGAGCAGGAATTGGACGCAAAGAAGAAGGAAGCCTACGACCAGGGCAACGATCTGGTGCAACTGACGGTGGTGCAGCGCGAATATGAACAGGACCGCGCTCTCTACGAAGGTCTGAAACAGCGCCTGGAGACGGCGAAAGTGGAGTCGGGGCTGGATGCCTCGGAAGTGGACCAGGTGGATAAGGCGACTCCGCCGGTGAACCCCACCATACAGCCGCCACAGACCATCATTCTTACGACCACGCTGTTTTTCCTGCTAGGCGGAATCGTGATTGCTTTCCTGGTCGAGAGTCTGGACACCGGGCTGCATAACATCCAGGAGATCGAGCAAGCGATGGAGATGCCCTCGCTGGCACTTATTCCGAAGGCAAAACGTCCGACCCCGGAACAGGCAGCGTCGATGTCTGCGGCTCAGCGAAACCTGAATGTTCTGACCCAGCCGAAGTCACAGTTTACGGAGGCATTCCGCTCGCTGCAGACCTCTCTGTTGCTGGCCACGGCGGGGCAGCCACCGAAGTTCATCCTGTTTACCAGCGCCACCCCGTCGGAAGGCAAAACCACAACGGCAAGCAATCTTGCCTGCATCCTGGCGCAGGGCGAGGGGCGCGTTGTGCTGATCGATGCCGACCTACGCCGGCCCACCATGCACCATCGCTTCGGACTGACAGGAAAGACCGGACTCACCACCATCCTGGCCGGTACATCGAGCTTCGAAGACGCCGTGAAGACGGTTGCTGAATTGCCCAACCTGGACATTTTGCCGAGCGGCCCGGTGCCCCCGTTCCCCACCGAGATGTTGAGTTCCGAGGCGATGAAGGCGCTGTTGGTCAAACTGGGCGGGCTGTACACCCACGTGGTAATCGATTCTCCCCCGATTCTTTCGGTGACCGACGCCGCGATTCTGGGACGCATGGTAGATGCGGTTGTGTTGGTTGTCCGCCACGGCAAGTCGAGCAAGAATGTCATGCGGCGGGCGCGCGATCTGATGATCCGGTCTGGGGCCCCGATCGCCGGCCTGGTGTTGAATGCGGTCGACATCAACTCGCCCGAGTACTACGGCTATTACGGATATTCGGGATACTCGTACGGATCCGCGGACGCCGACACCTGGGAGACGCAGTCCCCCACTGCCGGCGCCGCGCCCTCGGAAAGGAAGGCCAAGCGATGAGCGGAGGCTTTCTGACCGAAATCTCAGCAACCGGAAACGTGGCGTGCGCGCCACGTTTGAGCCAGGTAGCGGCGACCTCGCGGAGGAGGGCGCGATGTTTACTGCTGTGGGCGCTGGCAGCGTTTTGCTGGGCAGGCGGAGCAGGGTGGGCGCTCGGGCAGACAGTGAGCGGCACTGGGACTCAAGCGGGTGCGACAGCCGTTGGCGACGCGACGACGCTTGCCGGCGAGTCGATGCTGTACCCCGGCGAAGACTTCAAGTTAGGCGCTGGAGATCTGATTGCGGTGAAGATCTTTCAGGAGCCGGACTATCAGGCCACCGTACGCGTGGATACAAGTGGCAATGCCCTGCTGCCCTTCATCGGCAGCGTAAATGTAAAAGGGCTGACAGTTCGGGCGGCCCAGGCCCTGATTGCAGATCGCCTGCGGGTGGGGCAGTTCTACAAGAACCCTGATGTCATCCTCGAAGTGCTGGACACAGTGAATGGCACGGCGATCGTCACCGGGGAGATTCACACCGTCGTACCGGTGGCCACCGAGCGGAGCCTTAGAGAGGTCCTGCTGGTCGCTGGGGGGCTGCCGGCGACTGCGAGCCATACGGTGAAGATTGTCCGTCCGGGCCAAGCCGATCCGATCGTTGTCGATCTCGGCACCGATCTGGCGTCAAGCACGGCGGCGAACATTGCGGTGCATCCGCACGACATCATCCAGATCACACGCGCCAGCGTCGTGTATGTTCTGGGAGCCTTCGCGCGCCAGGGTGCGGTGCCTCTGGACCAGGCCGCGCCGCTTACGCTGTTGCAGTTGGTTGCGCTCAGTGGCGGAGCCGGCTTCGAAGGCAAGTACGAGGACCTCCGACTGATTCGGACCGTGGGAACAGAGCGCAAGCTGGTTGAGGTCGACGTCAAGAAGGTGCGCGAAGGCAAGGCGCCGGATCCTGTGCTGCAGGCAAACGATATAGTTTTCCTGCCTACCAATCCGATGAAAGCAATGCTCAAGAGTCTGGGGACGGGCGGCGTCATCGGACTCGTATCGGTCCTGATTGCCCTCCATTCTATCTAGAGGCGGCCCTTCGGGCGCGAGACTTCTCCCGAAAGAGGGCAATCGGAGATTGGAGATACGGATGACCTCCGAAGCGCAACCGCAGTCCCCCCGCGCGAGGCGATGCGTGCGGCTGGCCTACCTGGTGAGCCATCCCATCCAGTATCAGGCCCCGTTGCTGCGACGCATTGCGCTCGAATCGGACATCGACCTCACGGTGTTGTTCGGGTCGGATTTTTCCGTTCGGGGATACCGCGACGAAGGTTTCGGAGTAGGGGTGAAGTGGGACATTCCGCTGTTGGACGGCTACAAGCATGAGTTCCTGCCCAGGTTGCGGGATGGCAACGATGTGAGCGTGCTGATGCCCCTGAATTACGGCATCGTCAGCCGACTGTGTGGGGACGGCGGCGATCCCGCGTTCGATGCGCTTTGGGTGCATGGTTATGCGAGCGCGAACTCGATGCATGGAATGATAGCGGCGAAGGCGCTGGGGATTCCCGTGCTGCTGCGGGCGGAGTCGTGGCTGCAAGACCGTGGGCGCAGCGGCGTGAAGCTGGCACTGAAACATGCTTTCTTTGCCGGGCTGGAGTTGATGGTCGACGGGGTGCTCCCGATCGGGACAGTGAATGCGGAGTACTGGCGCTATTACTTTGGCGACGATGTGCAGCAGTTTCTGATGCCCTATGCGGTGGATAACGGATACTTTGCCCAACGCGCGCGCGAGGCCAAGGCCGGGCGGGCGAGCCTGCAGGCAGAGCTTGGACTCGATGCGTTGCGACCGGTAATTTTATTCGCGTCGAAGCTACAGGCGCGCAAGCATTGCGATCATCTGATTGAAGCGTACGCCCGGCTCTCGCCTGCGCCGGGGACGGACCCGAAGCCGTATCTCGTCATTGTGGGCGACGGCGAGGAGCGGGCAGCGCTGGAGCGACAGGCGGCGGCCACGGGTTTCAGCAGCATTCGCTTCTGCGGCTTTCGCAACCAGTCGGAACTGCCACGGTTCTTCGACCTGGCCACGACGTTTGTGTTGCCGTCGCAGCACGAGCCGTGGGGGCTGATCGTGAACGAGGTAATGAACGCGGCGCGGCCAGCGATTGTGTCAGACGACGTGGGCTCGGCGGTGGATCTGATCGAGGATGGCGTGACCGGATGCATCTATCCGGTGGGCGACGTGGAGGCGCTGACGCATGCGCTGCGGAGAGTGCTGGATACGCCGGGGGTTGCGGAGGCAATGGGCCAGCGGGCGTTTGCGCGGATTCAAAGCTGGGGATTTGAGGAGGACGTTCTAGGGCTTCGGCGAGCGCTGGCGAAGGTTGTGCCGGGGTTCGAGGGGTAACGGCTTAAACACTATGCGGATCCTGCACGTCATTCCGTCGCTTGACCCGGCCACCGGAGGCCCGGTGGAGGTGGTTCGCGTCCTGCTGAACTACGGGCCTGAGAACTATGCGCAGGAGGTGGTGACGCTGGATGATCCTGATGCTAGCTATCTGGGTGAGATTGGTTTTCCGGTGCATGCGTTGGGGTCCCGAACCTCAGTGTATGGACGCAATGCCAAGTTGATCCCGTGGCTGGAGGCGAATCGCGGGAGGTTCGACGGCGTGGTGGTGCATGGGATGTGGCAGTACACCGGCTACGCGGTGTGGCGGACGATGCGTGGGCGCGTGCGGTATGTGGTGTTTTCGCATGGGATGCTCGATCCTTACTTCAAACGGGCGTTTCCGTTGAAGCACCTGAAGAAGTGGCTGTACTGGCTGCCGGTGGAGTATCGGGTGCTGCGCGGCGCCTGGCGCGTGCTATTTACCTGTGAGGCGGAGGCGAAGCTGGCGAAGCAGAGCTTCTGGCTGCATCGCTGGAATGAGTGGGTGACACCGTTTGGAACGATTCCTCCTGAGGGCGATCCGGGCATGCAGCGGGAGACATTTTTCACGGCTTGTCCAGCGGCTCGGGGACGGCGGCTTCTGTTGTTTCTGGGGCGGATCGACCGCAAGAAGGGTTGCGATCTGCTGGTGGATGCGTTTGTGAAGCTGGCGGCTGGGGATCCGGCGTTGGACTTGGTGATGGCGGGGCCAGACCCGCAGAACTGGCGGGCGGAGCTTTTGCGCGGAGCTGAGGCTGCCGGTGTGACGGCGCGCATTCACTGGCCGGGAATGCTGCGGGGCGATGCAAAGTGGGGCGCGTTTCATGCGGCGGAGGCATTTGTGCTGCCGTCGCATCAGGAGAACTTCGGGATCGCGGTTGCCGAAGCGCTGGCGTGCGGAAGGCCGGTGCTGCTCTCGGACAAAGTAAATATCGCGGCGGAGATTGCTGCCGACGGAGCGGGATTGATCGATACCGATACGGCCTCGGGCACGGAGCGGCTGCTGGAGCGTTGGATGGCGCTGCCGGCGGCAGAGCGAGAGGCGATGGCGATGCAGGCGAGCGATTGTTTCCTCCGGAGGTACGATATGCGCGAGAATGCAAAGACGGTGATAAAGGCAGTGGTTAGCGGTTAGTTCGTCTTTAGTTGAGGAACCGAGTACCCGATGGCGAAAGAGGCACAATACAACGCGGCGGAGCATATTTCGGCGGAGACGGCGTCGGACCCTTATCTGCGGCCGGCGTTTGCTGCGAGTGACCGCGCGCGGCGTCTGGCGTGGAACGTGTGCCGAGCGCTGCTTTATCGTCCGTCGCCGCGACCGATGCATGCGTGGCGCGCGTTTCTGCTGCGGTGCTTTGGCGCGAAATTGGGGCCGGACTGCCACTTCTACCCGGCTTCGAAGGTGTGGGCTCCTTGGAACCTGGTGTGTGCGGACCAAGTGACAGCGGCGGACGGTGCGGATATCTACAACCCGGCGCCGATGCGGTTTGGGTCGCATGCGATTCTTTCGCAGGACGCGTTTGTGTGCGGAGCGACGCATGATTACGACGATCCGAGATTCCCTCTACTGGCTTACGCGATGGACTTCGGGGCGTATGCGTGGGTGTGCGCCAGAGCTTCGGTCGGCCCCGGAGTGAGCATGGGCGAAGGTGCGGTGCTTGGACTGGGATCGGTGGCGACGCGCGACCTGGAGCCGTGGGGAATTTACGCCGGCGTTCCAGCGGTGAAGGTGAAGGAACGGAAACGGCAGTCTGGTTCGGCTTAAGCCACATCTCAGACGCGGTTAGACGGCAGGCCATTCTGGCTACGAGGGTCGCGATCTCTCACCCTCGCAAAGTCAGACCGGGGTGCCCGCACCCGGTTGTGTCTACCATGATTCACTCATAAGAGAGAGGTTGCGGGTATGTATGACCCACTGCTGGGACAAATTCTTATGTTATTGAAACGCGATGGGTTGCAAGTGAGTGTGTCTTAATTGCCACACATTCTTGTTGTAATGATTGGGGTTGCGGGTGAGTGTATACGATTTACCACACTTTTGTTCATGGGCTAGACGAAGCCACCTTTCCAATTCCAATGTTGTTAAATGCGACAGCCCGACTCGATGGCCGGGCTTGTCCATTTCTGACTTACTACTTTAAGTATACCAGCGGAACCATAACTCATCTGCCATCTATGTTTTGAATGGAATCATGGAGTTAGGTGATTTTGGGGGTTGACAATCGATTTTGCTGAGGTTTTTAGCGAAAGAAAAACCGAATCACAGAGAACACAGAGGAAAGGAGAGGACGCAGAGGGTTCTGGGGTCAGATGGAATGCGGGACCGAGAGCGGATGTGCGTGTGTAAGTTCTATGAGTGCTTCGCGGTGGGACTCTTCAGCAGTTCCCCTCCCACATCTCAGAAGCGAGATGTAGGGCACCTGGCCGCCATGGATTCTTGTGGCACGACTTCCCGCCCTAGCGAGCCAGGACGGGGCACCCACTTCCAAGCGGTAGGGTGGGGCCCCGGATTTGTGGTGGGGTTAGCCGCGGAGTTTGGCCAGGAGGTCGGTGGGGTGGACGGGCTTGGCGAGGATTTCGAACTCGTGGCCGCCCTGGCGGGCTTTTTCGAGCAGGTCGGCGGTGGCTGCCTGGCCGGAGAACAGCAGAATTTTGCAGTTGGGCAACTTCGCCTGAGTTGCGATGGCGGCCTCGATGCCGGTCATTCCAGTCATGATGACATCGGTGATGAGCATGTCGGGCTCGAAGGTATCGAGGGCTTCGACGGCTTTCTCGCCGCTGTAGACGGCACGTGCCTCAAAGCCGGCCTGGTTGAGAATGATGGCGAGCGTGTTGGCGATTACCTGTTCGTCGTCGGCTACGAGTACCTTGCGTTTGATCGGTGCGGCGGCGGGCGCTTCAGACATGCGGAGTCCCCAAGATGAATGGTATGAGAAAAGTATGGGGTTACGCTCTTGAGAGGCCCCACAACTCATTCTGGACGTACTTGATAATGATACGCTGAGCGAAGCGAAGGATGCCCGGCAGCGGCCTTAATTCCTCGCCCCCTCACGTGCTAAATCCACAAAAAAAAGACGAATCTATGCCGCAGACGATCATTCGCGCCGAACATGTCGAAAAATATTATGCCCAACCCAGCGAGAACCGTATCCAGGTGATCGCGCCAACCGACCTGTCGGTGAACTCTGGCGAGATTCTGGCATTGCTGGGGCCGTCGGGCTCGGGAAAGTCGACTTTGCTGCGCATGCTTACGGGGCTTTCGACTCCTTCGGCTGGCCAAGTTTACTGGCACGACCAACCGATTGCCACGACCGAGCCGAATGTCTCCATCGTGTTCCAGAGCTTTGCGCTGTTTCCGTGGCTGACCGTGCTGGAGAATGTGGAGGCTCCGCTGCAGGCGCGGGGGATGGACGCGGCGGAACAACGCAAGCGCGGGTTGAAGATTCTGGATACGGTGGGGCTGGACGGCTTCCAGTCGGCGTACCCGAAGGAGCTTTCGGGAGGGATGAGGCAGCGCGTAGGGTTTGCGCGGGCGCTGGTGGTTGAGCCGGAGGTCCTGTTTATGGACGAGCCGTTCTCGGCGCTGGATGTGCTGACAGCAGAGAACCTGCGCAGCGAGTTGCTGGAGCTGTGGCAGAAGAAGACGATTCCAACGAAGGCGATCTTCCTGGTGACGCACAACATCGAGGAGGCGGTACTGCTGGCCGATCGGATTATCGTGCTGGGACGCAATCCGGGTGTGGTGCGAACGGATTTCAAGGTGACGCTGCCGCATCCGCGCGACCGCAAGAGCGAGGCATTTACGCAGCTGGTGGACTACATCTACAAGGTGCTGACGCAACCGGGCGCGCAGCCTCCGGAGCTGCCCAAGGCGCCTGTCGGCAAACCAGCTGAGGCCGGGCGACAACATTACCAGGAACTGCCACACGCGCGCCCAGGCGGCATTGCAGGCTTGCTGGAGTTGCTGATCGATCACCAGGGCAAGGATGATATCTACAGGCTGGCGGACGACCTGGGTTTTGAGATTGACGACCTGCTGCCGATTGTGGACGCGGGCCAACTACTCGGCTTCCTGAAGGTGACCGAGGGCGATGCGGAGATTACGCCGACGGGCGAGGCGTATGCGAATTCGGAGATATTGCGGCAGAAGGAGCTGTTCCGCAAAGCTGCGCTGGACAACGTGTTGCTGCTGCGGCAGATTGTGCGTGCCATCGAGGCCAAAAGCGACCATACCGTTCCCGAAGAGTTTTTCCACGACTTGCTGGACGAACAGTTCACGGAAGAAGTGACCCTGCGGCAACTGGAGACGGCGATTAACTGGGGACGTTATGCCGAGCTGTTTGACTTCGACGCGGCGCGGCGGAGGTTTATCGCGCCGGAGCGGCAGTCTGATCCGTCCGACCAACCCGGCGCTACGGTGGACGATCCTGATTCGGAGATCGACGAGTGAATCCCCTGCACGTCAACATTGACTACACACGCGGGCGGGAGACGCTGGCGCGCTCGCAGGTGCTGCGGCGGACGTGGCCGGTGGTGCTGGACCTGTGCGTCGCGGCGATTGGGCTGGCGATCTTCTACGCGGTCGTGCGCATCGCGATGCTGTGGGCTGGGCCACCGTCCGAGCAGATGGTGGTGTCTCTAAGTCCGCGGGCGCTGCCGCAGTATGCGTTCTATTCGGTGGTGCGCATCTTTCTGGCGTATGTGCTGAGCCTGGTGTTTGCGGTGAGCTACGGCTATCTGGCAGCGAACAACAAGCGCGTGGAAGCGTTCATGATCGCGGCGCTGGATATCATGCAATCGATCCCCGTGCTGAGCTTTCTGCCGCCGGTGATGCTGGCGATGATTGCGCTTTTCCCTACCCGGCACGTGGGGGTAGAGCTGGGTGCGATTGTATTGCTGTTTACGGGTGCGGTATGGAACATGGCGTTCAGCTTCTACTCCTCGCTGAAGAGCATTCCGCGCGAGCTGCGCGAGGCTGCGGACATCAATCGCTTTTCGTGGCTGCAGCGGCTGGTGCAACTGGAGCTGCCGTTTGCGGCGATTGGACTAGTGTGGAATTCGGTGATGTCGGTGGCGGGCGCGTGGTTCACGCTGATGGTCTGTGAGATGTTTCACTTCGGGACGAAGGACTTCCGGCTGCCAGGGTTGGGCTCGTATCTGCAGACAGCGGCGGACCAGAAGAATGGGAGAGCGATCGCGTGGGCTGTGATTATGATGATTGCGATCATCGTTGCAATCGACCAGTTGATCTGGCGG
>Ga0302282_1002333_pt1 | contig 13035 bp, 10 predicted proteins | sample III_Fen_E1_3_FD_198763 | JGI IMG/M metagenome (GOLD analysis project Ga0302282, IMG submission 198763) | Peat permafrost microbial communities from Stordalen Mire near Abisko, Sweden - III_Fen_E1_3 | ecosystem: Environmental > Terrestrial > Soil > Wetlands > Permafrost | place: Sweden: Abisko... | reverse complement strand
GCGCAATTTCCAGCCGGCGTTTCATGCCCCCGGAAAAAGTCTTGGCGAAGTTGTCCTTGCGTTCCCACAATTCGACGAATTTGAGGAATTTTTCAATCCGTGAGCGACGTTCATGCGCAGGCACAGCATACAGCACGGCATGCAGTTCCATGTTTTCATACGCTGTCATGTCGCCATCAAGGCTGGGGTCTTGAAAGACAATGCCGAAAGAGCGCCGCGCCTGTAGTGGCGAACGTACCGGATCGTTGCCATCCAGCAGTATGGAGCCACTGGTGGGTAGCAGCGTTGTAGTCAGCATCTTGATGGTGGTGGTTTTTCCGGCACCGTTGGGGCCGAGAAAGGCGAATATCTGGCCTGCGGGTACTTCAAATGAAATATCGTCAACCGCCACGAAATCCTTGAATTTTTTAACCAGGCCCTGAACATTTATCATCAATCACACCCCTTGGAAGGCACGGGCCTCAGTCGCCAAAAGCTTCGCGGAAAAATCGGGCATCATTCCAGGCGCAAGATTTGCCGACATGGCAACAGCTCACCAGAAGCCATAAAGAAAGCCGCAAGAGCAGTGTGTTTTATTGTTCTGATAGACAAAACCACTACACGTAGCCGGGTGCCGGCTCGATAGACTCATCCAGCGCAGCCCGACGCCGCGCCTGTTCTTCGGCCAGCACATCGGTAATCTCGCGCAGCACGCCATTCACGTCGATAGCAGCTTCGTTGCGCGCCACTTTGCCACTCAATTCGATGTCGGGTGTCAGCAGGCCGGCCTCGAACAGCTTCCAGATTTCTTCGCCGTACTGGGTGTTTTTTAGTTCGGGCGCATAGCGGCCAAAATAAGCCGCCATATTGGCCACATCGCGCTCCAGCATCATGCGTGCGCTGTTGTTGCCCGCAGCGTCCACCGCCTGAGGCAGATCAATGACCACCGGGCCTTGGGCGTCGACCAGCACGTTGTATTCGGAAAGGTCGCCGTGCACGATGCCGGCACACAGCATGCGCACGATCTCGCGGATCATGCGGGTATGAAAGTCGCGCGCCTGTTCGACGGGCATGTCGGTAATGTCGTTCAGGCGTGGTGCCGGCTCGCCGTCGGCGTCGGTCACCATCTCCATCAGCAACACGCCATCATAGAAGCCGTAGGGATTCGGCACGCGCACGCCCGCAGCCTGCAAGCGGTAGAGCGCCGTCACCTCAGCGTTTTGCCAGGCCTCCTCCTGCTCCTTGCGGCCATAGCGGGAGCCCTTTTCCATGGCGCGGGCTTGCCGGCTGTTGCGTACCTTGCGGCCCTCCTGATAGAGAGCTGCCTGTTTGAAGCTGCGCTTGTTGGCTTCCTTGTAGACTTTCGCGCAGCAGGTCTCGCCACGGGAGACCACTACGTAGACAGAGGCTTCCTTCCCGCTTTTGAGTGAGCAGATGACCTCGTCGACAAGGCCGTCCTGAACCAGGGGTTCGATACGTTTGGGGGTCTTCATGCAGTCCTATGGGTTTGCCACAACAGCGGGCCAGGCGGCATTTTGTCAGGTTTTGCTCACAGGGTAAAACCACCGGCTGTGAAAACCTTGCCTGCGAGAGCCTGGCTCCAGCAAGGAAGCCTACACCCTATTGTACCGCTTGTACCGCCGCAACAGGCAGAAAAAGGAAACCTGCCGGTCAGGCTGGCGTCCCCGATTGCCGAACGCTGCCCAACCCGCTATGTTGGGTTCACAATCTGCCTGGAGCCTTCGGTGAAGCTTTCGCAAAAACTGTTCTGGTCGCTGCTGGTGACGGCTCTGGGCGCGGTGGGCGTGTTGCTGCTCGTGCTGCGCTGGGGTTTGGCGGAGAGTTTCCAGGCATACGCCAAAGCGGGTGACGAAGCCCGACTTGGCGCCCTGGCGCCAGTATTTGAGCAACTTTACGACACACAGACCGGCTGGGCAGGCCTGCTGCCGCCCGAGGGTAACCAGCCGCCGGCCGCCCCAGTGGCCGCCCCTGCTGACCTGTCACCGGCACAAGGCCTGCAAACCATCGCCTTCAGCCCAGACAATCCCAACCCCCAGGGCGACGGGCAGCTGCCGCCTCCCCCCCAAGACATGCGAGGCTTTGACGGCCCGCCACCCGGCTGGGGTCCACCGCCGCCGCGCAACTCCCCTCCACGACACCGCCAATTTGAACCAGTGCCTCCGCAGGCGCCAGCCAGTGGAGAGGCCACGCCGGCGGAAGGCGGTGTGAGCGCATCACCACCTCCGGCGGCCAAAACCCCGCCTGTGGATACCGCCCCAGACCAGGTCGTCAGCCAACCACCGGCCCGCACTCTGCTGCCGCGGTTGGCTCCCGACCTGCCCAGTCTGGGGGAGCGCTTCAGCCTGTACGACGCCGACGGCAAACTCCTGCTTGGCCACCATGTCTTTGCCAGCAATGTGATCACCCACGAGTTGAACAAAGCCGGGCAACGCATTGGCTATCTCGGCCTTGCCAGCCTGCCACCACCCGAGCCGGGCAGCGAAGAGGCGTTTCTTGCGCAGGAAGACCGGCATATTGCGGTGGCGCTGGCTCTCGTACTGGCGCTCAGCACCCTGGTGGCCCTGTTGCTGTCGCGCAGCCTGCTGGCCGGTGTGTCCTCCCTGCTGCAGGGTAATGCCGAGCTGCGCCGGGGGAATTTCTCGGTGCGCCTGCCGGTGCTGGCACAAGATGAATTGGGCAAGCTGGCCGAAGACTTCAACACCCTCGCGCAGTCACTGGAGCGCACGGAAAAGGCCCGCCAGCAATGGGCGGCGGATATCGCCCATGAGTTGCGCACACCGCTGACGGTCATGCGCGCCGAGTTGGAGTCCATCCAGGATGGTGTTTATCCGCTGGACACGCGCCGGGTCGATCTACTGCATCAGGACGTGCTGCAACTGACCCGGCTGGTGGAAGACCTGAACGTGCTCGCCATGGCCGATATGGGCGCCCTGCACTATCACCTCACTAGCCTGCAGCCCGATGCACTCGTCAATCGGGTGGCCGAGAGTATGCGCGCCCGTTGCGCCGAAAAGGGTATCGAGCTGCATGTGCGGCTGGGCGCGCCAACCCTGCACATCAAGCTGGACGCGCAGAAAGTCACCCAGTTGCTCAACAATGTGCTGGAAAATGCCTGCCGCTATACCGATGCCCCCGGCCAGATCCAGATCAGCAGCCGCAGCGCGGCACGCATGTATGAGCTAATCATCGAAGACTCACCGCCCGGCGTGCCCGACTGGGCCCTGCCCCGTCTCTTCGACCGCCTGTTCCGGCTCGACAAGTCCCGCTCCCGTGCCCACGGCGGCTCCGGCCTCGGCCTTGCCATCTGCCAGACCATCGTAGCCGCGCATGGCGGACGCATACTGGCCCAGCATTCCGGCCTGGGCGGGCTGCTGGTCAGGATAGAACTGCCCCTGAACAGCTCGCAAAAACCGCTGGAGACCAGCCGCGCATGAATGAAAAAATCTTCCAGGTGCTGGTGGTAGAAGATGAAGAACGCATTGCCGACGCGCTCTGCGCCTATTTGCAGCAATCGGGCTTTGGCACCGCTACCCTTGCCGACGGGCGCGAGGTCATGCCCCACCTGCACAACGTCGATACCGATCTGGTCCTCCTCGACGTCATGCTGCCAGGGCGCGACGGCCTCGCCCTGCTCAAGGATATCCGGCAAGAGTGGCCCAGCCTGCCCGTACTCATGCTCACCGCGCGCATCGAGGAAATTGACCGCCTGCTGGGCCTGGAGTTGGGCGCTGACGACTATATCTGCAAACCTTTCAGCCCGCGTGAGGTGGTGGCGCGGGTACGCAGCGTGCTGCGGCGCAGCCAGCCACCGCAACAGGTAGCTCCCGTCCGCACCGGCAAATTGTTGCGCGCTGGCCTCATCAGCCTCGACCGCGAACGCTTCGAGGTACAGGTCAAACAACAGCCGCTGGCGCTTACCCCCAAGGAATTCCTGCTGCTGGACGCCCTCGCCGCCCACCCCGGCGCCGTACTCACCCGCAGCCAGCTGCTGCAACAGGTCTACGCCGATGACCGCGACGTATCCGACCGCGTCATCGACAGCCACATGAAGAACCTGCGCCGTAAAATCAACCAGCTGCTGCCCGAGCAGGAATTGATACAGGCGGTCTACGGCATTGGCTACAAGCTGGTGTTGTAAGGTTTTTTTCAGGAATACAAACCCGCCCGGCTTGACCCCCAAGGTATACTGGGGTAGAGTATATTCGTCCTCACGACAGGAGACCCGATCTTGGACAGTTGCAGTTGTAAACGTCACAACGACGACATAAGCTGACGAGCCAGTCCCGGATTAATCCTCCTGCCACTGCCTCGTTAGTGTAAACGAGGCAGTGCGCCTATAAATACCTTCGTATTTTCCAGCGTGCTGTCATCCCGGTGACAAGGCGCAGCTTGTTTAATGCCCTCTTGCCGCCACCACCACGATGTATTGCCTTGTGGAGGTGCATCATGCTGCACGCACGCTGGATTCGTAATCAGGAAGGCCATCTCGTCATGGCCTGGACCAGGGATAAGGCACCGGCCGCCACTGAAGAACGTCCTCTGGCCAAGGTCATTCCCATTAACCGCAACGCCGGCAAGGTGAAACACCGCGTTTACGCCAAAGTCGGTTAAATCACCCTGAGCGTGTGGGCATGCCCTGCCCACACGCCACGCTAAAGTGCCGCCATATCGCGCACCCAGCAACCTATTCGCAAGCCTTCTGCCCATTCTGGAAAACGCAGGAAGCAAAGAGAGCGTAACAATGAAGTTCACCGTCGAACCCGGATTTTCCTCCCAATTGGCCCGGCGCATTCTTCCCGTCATGTTGCTGTTTCCCTTGCTGGCCAGTGCCGACGACACGGCGACACCAACGGGTGTTCCCGCTGTACTGGCGCACGCTGGCCAGCCCGCTCCGCCAGACGCTGACCCGGCAACTCCTGTCGCTCTGAATTTGCCACTGGCAGCAACGACCCCGGCCAGCAGCGGCATTCCCATGCCGCAGTTTCTGGGCGCCCAGTTCACCCTGATCCGCCAGCATCTGTATCCGCTCACCTCGCCCTACAGCAGTCCCCTGAGCCTTATCAGCAATGGCGGCACCAACAGTACCTATACCGGCGGTGTTTCGCTGGGCTGGGAGCCGATACGCCATACCCAGTTTTATTTCGACGAGGAAAAATTCATCGGCTCCGGGGTCAGCAATGACACCGGCCTCGCCAGTCTGACCAATGGCGACGCCGTGCGTGCCGGCGCCCAGGGCCTGCCGCAAAAGCCCTACGTGGCGCGCGCCTACGTACGCTTTCTGGACCCGCTCGATGGCAGCCAAGAGCAGGCGGTAGCGCATGCGGAAGATCAACTGGCGACTTACGAGCCCGACCGGCACCTGGAGTTCAAGCTGGGCATCATGGCCGTCAACGACGACTTCGACCAGAACCGCTACGCCAACACCACGCGCAGCCAGTTTGAAAACTGGAGCCTGATCAACAACACTGCCTGGGATTTTGCGGCCGATACCCGTGGCTACACCACCGGCGGTCTGGTCGCCTGGGTTTCCGGCCCGTGGACGGCTCGTCTTGGTATCTACAAGATGCCGCACATGGCCAACGCCCAACCACTGGCAGCCATTACCCAGGCCCGAGGCCAGAACGCGGAACTGGACTGGGTGCAGCCCGGTCAGAACGGCATCGTACTGCGCCTGCTGGCCTACCAGAATGTGGCGAGCATGGGCGACTACAACGACGCCATCGCTGCGGGCCAGTTACAGGGGCAGGCACCAAGCATCGTGGCCAATGACGCGCCGAACCGGCACAAGAACGGCCTCGGGCTGAACGTAGAAAAGCCCCTGGCAGATGATGGTGAAACCGGCCTGTTTGCCCGCCTGGGCGCCAATGACGGGCACACCGAATCGTTTGCCTATACCGAGATGGACCGCGTACTAAGCATGGGCGGGCAGATCAATGGTGTGCATTGGGGGCGCTCCACCGACCAGATCGGCATTGGTTATGTGATCGGCGGGCTCTCGCCCGAGCATCGTGCCTATCTGGCAGCGGGGGGCGAAGGCTTTGTCGTGGGCGATGGCAAGCTCAACTACGACTATGAACAAGTGCTGGAAACCTACTACCGTTTCGTGCCCCTGAAGGGCGTGCAGATCAGCCCCGACTTCCAGTACATCGTCAATCCAGGTTTTAATCGCGACCGCGGCCCGGCTAGTGTCGTCGGTATCCGGCTGCATCTGGAATATTGAGCCACGGCTTCTTGCCTGCCCCGGAGTATCCCAATGCACCGCCCCAGCATCCACCTGCCCGCCTGCTTTCAACAGGCGAACAGGCATTCACGCCACGGAGCCGTGAAATGATCTTCACGATACTCGCCCTCGTGGCTTGTGCGGCGGCCATCTACGTATCCTGCGAATACTTCGTCAACGGCGTAGAGTGGGCCGGCCTGCGCCTTGGCGTATCCAGGAGCGCCGTCGGTACGGTACTGGCGGCCTTTGGCACGGCCCTGCCGGAAAGCGTGGTCACCTTTGTCGCCGTTCTCATGGGCCACACCCCGGCGCAAAAGCAGATAGGTGTTGGCGCTGCCCTTGGCGGCCCGCTGGTGCTGTCCACCATCGCCTACGCCGTGGTGGGAATTTCTTTCCTGATTTTCCAGAGGAAGCGGGGCATCACCCTACTGGCAGCGTCGCAGCAAAAACGCCTGGCCAGGGATCAAGGCTGGTTCCTGCTTATCTTCGCGGCCAAGGTCGGCCTCGGCCTGTTCGCCTTTGCCTGGAAGCCCTGGCTGGGCCTCCTCTTCCTGCTGGCCTATGGCCTCTACACCTGGCGGGAGATCACCACGGATGACGGGCTTGAGCATGACGAAGAAGACCTGGAGCCCCTGAAAATACGGCCCGGCGACGCTACTCCGTCAACCGCCTGGGCCCTGCTGCAAACCGTGCTGGCCCTGCTCGTTATTTTCAGCAGCTCAAAGCTGTTTGTGCATCAACTGGAAACGATAGGTCCGGTGCTGGGGCTTTCGCCGCAGCTGACCGCGCTCCTGCTAAGCCCCATCGCCACCGAGCTGCCGGAAACCATGAATGCCATCATCTGGCTGCGCCAGGGCAAGGTCAGCCTGGCTGTGGGCAATATCAGCGGCGCCATGCTGATACAGGCCACCATTCCCAGCGCCCTGGGCATCATGTTTACGCCCTGGCTGCTGGACAGCCCCCTGCTGATCGCGGCACTGGTCACGTTTGTATCCATCGCCTGCATGTGGGTACTGTTGCGGCGCGGCGCGCTCAGCGCCGGCAGGCTGGCGGGTTTTGGCCTCTTGTATCTCGTCTTTGCGGCCGCACTGGCGCTGTATCCTAAGTTTTTGACTGTGCCTGAGCCTGCAAAGCTGCAAGAATTGCCGCCCCGCTGGCGAATTGAAACATTGCGGTGATACGCTTGCCCGCGCCCGACCGTCCAGCGGGTATTCAGGCACGCTATCGGCATCCGGCTGCCGTGGGGAACTTCCCTGACAAAGCCTGTCTTAGAGCCTGTGTACTATTTTTATCGCGCAGGGTGATAAAAATAGTACACAGGCTCTTACCTGCGCCACCAGGACATGACGGGCGCGCCACGCCTGTAGCCTGCACCATTGTTTGAGAGAGATTATGGCAAACGGATTTTATCCCATTCCGGCCTTCGCACAGCGGCTGATGCCCAACCGCTGGGACTTTGTCGCCTTTCCGCTCATCATTTGCATGTTGGCGCTGGCCAGCCGTGGCTTTCACCAGACGCTGGAGCCGCTGTCCACCCTGAAAACCCAAGCCGTCTCGCTCGATCCCATACACCTGCCGGAATACGGCCTGCGCACCACCCTGCGCATGCTGGCGGCCATGGTAGCGTCGCTGCTGTTCACGCTCAGCTACGGTGCGCTTGCCGCCAAGAGCCGGCGTGCGGAAAAGGTGCTGGTTCCCATTCTCGACATCCTGCAGTCGGTCCCGGTGCTGGGCTATATATCGTTTACCGTGACCTTCTTCCTGGCCCTGTTTCCCGGCCGTGTGATAGGCGCCGAGCTGGCAGCCATTTTCGCCATTTTCACCAGTCAGGCCTGGAACATGACCTTCAGCTTCTACCAGTCCCTGCGCACCCTGCCGCGAGACCTGATCGAGGTGTCGCAGAACCTGCGCCTCACGGCCTGGCAGCGTTTCTGGAAGCTGGAGGTGCCCTTCGCCACGCCCGGCCTGATCTGGAACATGATGATGAGCATGTCCGGCGGCTGGTTCTTCGTGGTGGCCTCCGAGGCCATTACCGTGGGCGACAAGACCATCATCCTGCCCGGCATCGGCGCCTACCTGGCCGAGGCCATCCAGCAGCGACATATCATGGCCGTGGGCTGGGTCATCATCGCCATGACCGTCATCATCCTCGCCTATGACCAGCTGCTGTTCCGCCCCCTGGTGGCCTGGGCCGACAAATACCGTATGGAAGACACGGCAGCGGCAGAAGCCCCCGAGTCCTGGCTGCTCAACCTGATTCGCCGCACGCGGCTGATTCAGCGCATCCTGCGCCCCTTCGGGATTGCCCTGGGTGCTTTTGTCCGCAAGCCCTGGCATATGCCACTGCCCGACGCGGTTTACAGCACGTCGAATACCAGCGTGTCGCGCGTGATTGACAAGATTTATGATGCCAGCGTCGCCCTGCTGGCCGCCTATGCCGCCTGGCATATCGTGCGCTACGTGGGCAGCGGCGTTGATGCCGGCGAAGTGCTGCACGTGGTCGGCCTTGCCACCATCACCATGCTGCGGGTACTCGTGCTCATCGCCGTTGCCTCACTGATCTGGGTGCCGCTGGGCGTGCTGATCGGCCTGCGCCCGCGCCTCGCTGAAAAAATGCAACCACTGGCGCAGTTCATGGCCGCCTTCCCCGCCAACCTGTTTTTCCCGATTTTCGTGGTGCTGATCGTGCATTTCCACGGCAACCCGGATATCTGGCTGAGCCCCCTGATCGTGCTGGGTACACAGTGGTACATTCTGTTCAACGTCATTGCCGGAGCCTCGGCCTTCCCCAATGACTACCGCGAGGCCTCCACCAACTTCCAGATTCGTGGCTGGCAGTGGTGGCGGCAAATCATGCTGCCCGGCATTTTCCCTTATTATGTCACCGGCGCCATTACCGCCAGCGGCGGCGCCTGGAACGCCAGCATTGTTGCCGAAGCGGTACAATGGGGTGATACCAAGCTGGCCGCCCACGGTCTGGGCGCCTATATTGCGCAAAACACAGCAGACGCCAATTACCCGAAAATCCTGCTGGGTATCGCCGTCATGTCGCTGTTCGTGGTGGTCTTCAACCGCCTGCTGTGGCGGCCGCTGTACGCCATCGCCGAAAACAAACTCCGCCTGAATTGAGTGTTGCTGTCATGGCCAATGGAAACTCCCTACCGCTCGGTCCCGAGATTTTTTCTGCCCAGGGCATTTGCCGGGCTTTCGACAAAGAACATGGCAATCACCAGGTACTGAGTGATGTCAATGTGAGCCTGCGCGAAGGCGAAATTGTCGGCCTGCTCGGGCGCTCCGGCTCCGGCAAGTCCACCCTGCTGCGCATTATCGCCGGGCTCATCCAGCCCAGCGAAGGCTCCGTGATGTACCAGGGTCAGCCCGTCACCGGGCCGCAGGCCGGCGTCGCCATGGTGTTCCAGACCTTTGCCCTGTTCCCCTGGCTCACCGTCATGGAAAACGTAGAGGCAGGGCTTGAGGCCCAGGGTGTGGCCCGCGCCGAGCGCCGCCGCCGCGCACTGGCCGCCATCGACCTGATCGGCCTGGACGGCTTCGAAAACGCCTACCCGCGCGAACTGTCCGGCGGCATGCGCCAGCGCGTGGGCTTTGCCCGCGCCCTCGTGGTGCAGCCCAACCTGCTGCTGATGGACGAGCCCTTCTCCGCGCTGGACGTGCTCACCGCCGAAACCCTGCGCAGCGACTTGCTGGAGCTGTGGTGCGAAAAACGGCTGGGCATCAAGACCGTGCTCATCGTCACACACAATATTGAAGAAGCCGTCTTCATGTGCGACCGCATCCTGATTCTGTCCTCGAATCCTGGGCGCGTGGTGGCCGAAGTGCCGGTGACCTTCCCGCACCCGCGCAACCGTCTCGACCCCGCCTTCCGTCGCCTCGTGGATGATATCTACGCCAAGATGACCGCACGCAAGGGCGCCGACGCTGCCGCCAAGCGCCTGGAGTTCGGCAGCTTCCTGCCCGAGGTATCCATCAATTTGCTGGCCGGCATGATCGAGACCGTGGCTGTAGCGCCTTACAATGGCCACGCCGACCTGCCTGTCATTGCCGAACACATGCATCTGGAAGTGGACGAACTGTTCCTCGTGGCAGAAATGCTGGAACACTTCCGCTTTGCCGACGTGCGTGAAGGTGACATCACCCTCACCAAGGCCGGCATGCAGTATGCCGACTACGACACCCAGCAGCGCAAGATCCTGTTCGCCAACCACCTCCTGCGCAACGTGCCCTTGGCCGCCCATATCCGCAAGGTACTGGCCGAGCGCCGCGACCAGCGCGCCCCCCGCTCGCGCTTTGAACAGGAACTGGAAGACTACCTGAACGACGGCGCCGCCGCCGAAGCCCTCGCCGCCGTCATCGACTGGGGGCGCTATGCGGAGATATTTTCGTATAACGACCAGACCGAGACGTTTAGCCTGGATGATGTGGAGGGGGGGCAGTAATTCGCTTGCCGCCTTTGTAGGGTGGAACCCCGAAGGGTTTCCACCGCATGGCAACGCACGTGACAATACATCAATGGCCTAGTGTAGCGTCTCCAACATTTCTTTAGCTTTGGCGACCTTTGCCAAAATGGTGTTTGGTTTTGCTGTCCACTGGTACGGTTTTGGGTTGGCGTTTCGGTGCTCAAGATATTCTTTAATCGCCGCCTCCAATTCACCGACGCTGCGAAATACACCCCGGCGAATGCGTTCCTCAGTGATATCCCGAAAGAACCGCTCGACCAGATTTAGCCATGAGGCCGAAGTGGGCGTGAAGTGCAGGTGAAACCGCTGATGCTTCGCCAGCCAGTCTTGAACATTGGGATGCTTGTGGGTCGCGTAGTTGTCCACAATCAGATGCACATCCAGATCTTTTGCAACAGTCTTGTCGAGTTTCTTCAGGAACTTCAGAAACTCGTCGTTGCGGTGTCGGGGCAGGCATTCGCCAATCACGGTGCCCTGGTGCACATTGAGGGCTGCAAACAGGATCGTGGTGCCATGGCGCTTGTAATCATGCGTCATCATGCCCGCCTTGCCCGGCTTCATGGGTAGGCCTGGCTGCGTCCTGTCCAGCGCCTGTATCTGGCTCTTCTCATCGACCGAAAACACCATCGCCTTCTCCGGCGGGTTTACGTAAAGCCCTACAACATCACGCAATTTTTCTTCAAACCGGGGGTCTTTCGATATCTTGAAGGTTTTGACACGATGCGGCTTTAATTCGTGTTGCTGCCAAATGCGATGGATGCTGGCGGGGGAAACCCCCACCCGATCAGCCATCTTTCGGGCACTCCAGTGGGTGGAGCCCACCGGCTTGCCCGTGGAGGTCAGCGTCAGAATTTCCTGCACCTTCTCTTGCGGCAATGGCGCCAGTCCCGGTGGGCGTGTCTTGCCCTTGAGCAAGCCCTCAACGCCACAGTCCAGATAGCGCCGCCGCCACAAATTCAGTGTCGGATTACTGACGCGTAGCTTGTCCATAGTCTCTTCAGTGGAGCAGCCATCCGCCGTCATCAAGATAATGCGGGCACGAAGCCTGATTTTCGCATCCGTAGCACGGCTGGCGATCAGCTTTTCCAAGGTATCCCGATCAGTCTCGGGAAACACAATTTTCATTGGCCTTCTCATGTGCCAATTATATAATATCTAAGTATTTGTTTGAAGCACTACACTGGCAGCCTGATGGAAAACCCAGCTTCTTACCCTGACCATGATCTGGTGGCAGGGTATGGTTTGGCCTGGCCGGCTACTTTGCCGGGCGAGCATGTCGATACCTGCTTCCCACTCTTGCCTCGTGCCGGCTGGAGTAACCTCGGTATCGATGATCAGCCCATTCCGATTCTCCGTCAGCAGGTGACCCATGTAGCTGAGGCGTGACTCCTTGCCTTCGCCTTTGCGGAATTGCAGGGCATCGGGGTCAGTTCCAGACACATGTGTCTTGTTGCTACGCTTCTCGCCATGGAAGTCGACACCCTGGTTATTGTTGCCGCCACCTTGATCATCGTTGGTGCCGGGGTTGCGCGGGCGTAGTGATTTCATGGATGCACAGGCATCCAACAACGTGCCATCGACGGTGAAGTGATCCCGGGACAGCAACTGCTTGGCATAGGCTTGCTTGCGGACGGCCTGAAACAGCAACTCATCAATTTCCTGCCTCAACAGCCGGTCCCGGTTTTTGGAGAAGGTAGAGGGATCCCAGACGGAATCATCGACACCCAAGCCTACAAACCAGCGGAACAAGAGGTCAAAATCAAGACGGTCCATGAGCTGCCGCTCGGAGCGCACTGTAAACAGGATTTGCAGCAGTAGTGCCCGCAATAGCATGGGTGGGATGGAAGGGCGGCCTGTACCGGCGTACATCGCTTCGAAGTCGTCGTGCAGTTCGGCCAGCGCCGTATCCACTATCTGCCGTATCTTGCGAATCGGGTGACTGGCTGGAACGCGCTTCTCAAGGTCCACATAGCTGAACATTGAGGCCTGCCGATTGACTTCTCCACGCAGGGCTTGCTCCTTGTCATTTTTGATGCGCTATTATCTCATGAGGCGGGTTTTTCAGCAGCCTGCTAAGGACGTTTGTTGTTGATTTTTCTGATAAAATAGAAAAGGTTACGACTGACGCAGATGACGAACGTCAGGATAGGTAAGCCATAAGGTGCGGAGCCCGTAGAGTGCAATATGCGTAGCGCATTGTAGTGGTCAACAACTTTCAGACACCGCGATAGGTTGTCTTTCTGCCGCCAGCCGCTCGTAGGCAGTGGGTGGCATATATCCAATCGTCGAGTGCAAGCGCACATTGTTGTAGAACCCGACAATGTATTCGGTAATGTCTTT
>Ga0302282_1002329_pt1 | contig 13050 bp, 8 predicted proteins | sample III_Fen_E1_3_FD_198763 | JGI IMG/M metagenome (GOLD analysis project Ga0302282, IMG submission 198763) | Peat permafrost microbial communities from Stordalen Mire near Abisko, Sweden - III_Fen_E1_3 | ecosystem: Environmental > Terrestrial > Soil > Wetlands > Permafrost | place: Sweden: Abisko... | reverse complement strand
CATCACGCTGGGCGAGCTGCGCTTTACGCCGCCTGAGATCTCGGCCTACATTTTGCGTCAGCTCAAGCGCAACGCCGAGCGCTTCTTCGGCGCGCCCGTCACGCAGGCCGTCATCACCGTGCCCGCGTACTTCAACGACGCGCAGCGCCAGGCCACCAAGGACGCTGGGCGCATGGCCGGGCTTGAAGTGCTACGCCTCGTCAATGAGCCCACAGCGGCCGCGCTGGCCTATGGCCTTGATCGCGCCAAAGAGGGCACCATCGCCGTCTACGATCTCGGCGGCGGCACCTTCGACATCTCCATCCTCAAGCTGCGCGACGGCATCTTTGAAGTGCAGTCGACCAACGGGGATACCCACCTGGGCGGAGACGACATCGACAACCTGCTGCTCGCCATTGCGCTCGACGAGATCCACGCCGAGCATGGTGTCGATCTGCGCATTCACCCCAATGCAGTCCAGGCCGTGCGCAAGGCCGCCATCGAAGCCAAGATCCGCCTCTCCACAGAGCCGAGCGCCAGCTTCGACATCGAGCTGCCCAACGGCGACCGCTACCAGCGCGAGATTCCCCGCGACGTCTTCGAGCAGCTGATCGAGCCGGTCCTCGAGCGCACCGCCGGACCCTGTAAACAGGCACTCGCCGACGCCGGCATCACCCCCGAGCAGATTGATGAAGTGGTGCTGGTCGGCGGATCGACACGTATCCCCGCCGTCCGCAACCTCGTCGACGATCTCTTCCATCTTGCCGCGCGCGGCAAGCGCCCGCACATCGAGTTGAATCCCGATGAAGTCGTCGCCCTCGGCGCAGCCGTGCAGGCAGACATTCTGGCCGGCGCGTCGAAGTCGACGGAAGAGCTGTTGCTGCTCGATGTGACGCCGCTCTCGCTCGGCATTGAGGCCCTGGGCGGCACCGTCGCGCGCATCATTCAGCGCAACTCCACCATTCCCGCTTCGGCGACGGAGCACTTCACCACCGGCGTCGATGGCCAGACTAACGTGGCCATCCACGTGGTGCAGGGCGAGCGCGAACTAGCCGCCGACTGCCGCTCTCTTGCGCGCTTCGACCTGCGCGGCATTCCACCCATGTCCGCCGGTCTGCCGCGCATTGAGGTCCAGTTCCTCATTGACGCCGACGGCATTCTCAAGGTCTCTGCGCGCGAGCAGCGCAGCGGCCAGGCCGCAAAGATTGAAGTGAAGCCGACCTATGGACTGACCGACGAGCAGGTCGAGAGCATGATTCTCGATTCGTTCGACAATGCGGAAGCAGACTTCGCCAAGCGCCTGCTGATTGAAGCGCGCAACGAGGCAGAGACGATTCTCTCCGCTGTTGAACGCGCTCCGCAAAGCCCGGCGTGGGCCGCGCTCACCGGCGAAGAGCAGTCCGCCATCTTTGCTGCGCGTGATCGCTTGCAATCCGTCAAACTGGGCGACGATGCCAAAGCCATTCGCGACGCGACGCTCGCGCTCGACCAGGCCACGCGCCGCTTTGCCGAGCTGATGATGGAGGCCGCAGTCTCAACCGCCATCACCGGCAAGACCATGAACACAGCTGATGAAGACCTGGGCGAAGCCGTCACCGCTCCGCACCCCATGGCACACGCGGAGTTCAAGTGAGATCGGTTGGGACGACCGATTGGGTAAGCGAAAAGTTTCAGGGCATCACTTCACCGGTCGCGGAAAACTCCCTGGGGCTGCGATTCGCAAAGGTTCTGTAACAGGGCACGACTTCAGTCGTGCCGCTAGCGCAATAGAATCAAGATGGGCTTTAGCCCCGGAGGGAATTGTCAACGAGCACTCGACAATCCCGTTGCAAAGGAAGCACCGTATGAGCGAAGCAAACGAGAAAAACATCCCCGCCGACAAGCTGGTCCGCGTGACCTTCCAGCCGGAAGGCAAGACCGTCGAGTTCGAATTCGGCACGCTGCCCTACGACCACCACGGCAAGCCGATGAGCTTCCTGGACGTGGCCGAGAACTTCAACATCTTTCTCGACCACGCCTGCGGCGGCGTCTGCGCCTGCACTACCTGCCATTTGTGGATCAAGGATCAGACCGGCATCAGCGAGGCCGACGACGACGAGATCGACCGCATGGACATGGCTGCCGATCAGCAGCTCGACTCGCGCCTGGGCTGCCAGGCGGTCATCACCAAGCCCGGTAACTATGTGGTCGAGATTCCCAAGTGGAACCGCAACTACGTCTCGGAAGGCAAGCCGCTGACCCTGGCCGAAAGCAAATAAGGAGCAAAAATTGCCGCGTGAGATACTCTGGACCGACGCCGAAGAGATCGGCATTCAGCTGCAGGAAAAGTTTCCTGACCTCGACCCGCTGACCGTGCGCTTTACCGACCTGCACAGCTATGTCACCGGACTCGAAGGCTTCGCCGATGACCCGGCCAAGTCCAACGAACCGCGGCTCGAAGCGATTCAGATGGCCTGGCACGAGGAGTTCGAGGACGCGAAGGGCTCATAATTCGGCGAATTCCTACGCCCAGTCGTCCCAGCGGCTCGGCTCGCTCCACCCGAAGGCTCCTTCGAAGTGGACGAACTCCTTTTCCTTGCCCGGCACAAGGTACACGCTCAGCACGTCAAACCGTACCGGCGGGCTGGTCGTCATGGGCAGCTGCCGCACATACCGCCGTGCCAGCTTGCGCAGCGTGCTGCGTTTCTGCCAGTCGACTGCTGCTTCGGCAGCAGCCATATCGTGCGCGGTCCGGGTCTTTACTTCAATGAAGCAGAGCAGCGGTCCTTGCCAGGCGATCAGATCCAGATCACCGCGCTGCGTGCTCGAACCCCAGCGCCGTCCCACGACGACATAGCCCTTGCGGCGCAGGTAAAAGAAGGCCGCATCCTCGCCGTCGATGCCGGTGCCCAGGTGGGCCGGCTGCTCACTGGCCGCGCCGCGGCGCCGCATCGCGCTCTTGAGAGCCGCGAGTGCCACCTCCAGCCAGGAGAGCCGCATCTGCTCCACCCATTCCATGGCAAACCATTCTCGGCCCGCGGATCAAAACAAGCAAATGAGTTCGACAAATAAATGCGGCTCGCCACTGTTGAAAGTGACGAGCCGCATTTGTTTGCAAACTTCCGGCAGGGTTAAACGGCCACAGCCTCCGGCGCGGCTGCGCGTGCATGTTCCTGCTCCACCTGCGTCAGGCACTCTTCCAGGATGTCCAGCGCCACGGTTGCTTCGTGCTCGTTTACAATCAGCGGCGGACACAGCCGGATCGACGTCTCGCCGCAGCCCAGAATCATCAGGCCCTTTTCAAAGGCCAGCGTCTCCATGCGGTTGCGCAGCGCAGCGGCCGGCTCGCGTGTGGCCTTGTCTTTCACCAGCTCAATGCCGATCATCAGGCCGCGTCCGCGCACATCGCCCACCAGCGGGTGTGTTTCCTTCCAGCCGCGCAGGCGTTCCAGCATCCGCTCGCCCACGTGCGCTGCGTTGGCAATGCCCTCGCGCTCCAGAATGTCCATGGTGGCCAGCGCCGCCGCAATCGAAATCGGATTGCCGCCAAACGTCGACGCATGCGAGCCCGGCACCCAGTCCATGATCTCCGCCCGGCTCATGCAGATGCCCAGCGGCATGCCCGAAGCAATGCCCTTGGCCATGCAGACAATATCCTGCTGCACACCTGAGTGTTCAATCGCCCACCATTTGCCCGTGCGCCCCGCGCCCGATTGCACTTCGTCGACCACCAGCAGAATCCCGTGCCGGTCGCAGATCCTGCGCAGCTCGCGCAAAAAGTTATCCGGAGCCACTACGTAGCCGCCTTCACCCTGGATCGGCTCCACAAAAATCGCGGCCACTTCCTCAGGCGGCAAAATCGTCTTGAACAGCTTCTCTTCGATGTACCGCGCACAGCCCATGCTGAAGGCCTCCTCAGCCTGCGCGCCGCCGGTGCAACCGCGATAGGCATAGGGGTAGCGAACATGCGTAACGCCCGGCAGCATCGGCCCAAAGCGCCGCTTCTGCTGCGGCTTCGATCCGGTCAGCGACAACGCCCCCATGGTGCGCCCGTGAAACGCGCCCAGGAAGGCGATCACGTTTTGCCGTCCGGTGTGATAGCGGGCCAGCTTCAGCGCGCACTCCACCGCCTCGGCTCCGGAGTTGCCGTAGAAAAACTTGTGCGGGCCGGGCATGGGGGCGACGGCAGAAAGCCGGTCGGCCAGATCGGTGAGCGGTAGATTGTAGAAATCGGTCCCGGAGATATGGATCAGCTCCGCTGCCTGCTTTTGAATGGCAGCCACCACTTCCGGATGACAATGGCCGGTCGAGTTCACGGCAATGCCGGCGGCAAAGTCCAGAAACTGATTGCCGTCCACGTCTTCAACGCGAATGCCGCGGCCGCTCTTGGCCACCAGCGGATACGAGCGCGTATAGCTGGGCGAAATCAACCGGTCGTCTGCCTCAACAGCAGCCTTCGCCTTGGGGCCGGGCACAGTCCCGCGAAGCTTGGGGCCGAATTGAGCATGCATCTCTTGCCTGTTCATCTCTGTTCTCCTTTGCCGCTCACGGTCGCACGGAGCGGAGGTAGCCGCGGCGACTGAAGGGGTTTGGCCTCCACTTCGAGTCGCTGGGATCATCCATTTCGACGGACCGGGGCAGGGTCCGAAAGGACAGGCCGAATCTTCGACGGACCGCTGCTAATCGCCGCCGAAGAGGCTAGGTCGCGTGCGAGTCGGCAGCACGCGCAGGTGCCGCCGCGGGCAGATGCTCCGCTCACGTGACCGCGACCAGCGTCTTGCGGCCGGTGCAAGCAGTCCGTTCTGTGCGTGCTTCTGCATGGGCAGTCCTGTTGAACTGAGGATAGACCATCCTCACAGCATCTGTACAGATTCCTCATCGCGGGGCGGCCTACCCGGCCGGCCGCACGCAGCCCAGGACACCATGAGCTTTTGTCTTCGCGGCCCTCGGCATGCGCTCGTCCTTCGAGGATCGTTTGCTTTTGACTGTGTCGGTTGCGCGCGGGTATACATTCGACTTAGCCTTTTGAACCTGATCGCTTTGTCATGGATTGGTTCGAGCTGCCGCACAATGGCCTGGAGGAAATCAGTGGCTTCGTGGACACGCATACCGTGCGCACCGCGAGCGGCGGCGCTCGATACTGGATGCACTGTGGAAGCTGTCGAACGGGCGGGGAGTCGCCCACGCCAGGATTGTCCAAATCACGGCTGGGATTCCGCGCTCCGGAAATAAAAGCGCCGCACCAACCGCGAAGCACGCGAAGGGCCGGCAAAGTCATCAACAGAAAGAGGTATTCGTGAAACTCCTGTCCCGCAGCCTGATCCTCTTCGCCGTCGTCCTCGCCTGCGTCGTATCCATGCCCCTGTATGCAGCCCACGCAAACGCGCACCGCGAGGAACTCGCAGCCGACGCGGGGTGGAAGTTCATCCTCGGCGATCCGAGCGGCGCGGAGACGCCTTCGTTTGCGGACGCCTCGTGGCGCACCGTCAATCTGCCCCATGACTGGAGCATCGAGAGCAAGCCCGCCCCGGACAATCCAACCGGCGCCGGCGGAGGGTACTTTCCCGCCGGCATCGGTTGGTACCGCAAGGCATTCCACGCTTCCGCGGACTGGACGGGCAACCGCGTGAGCGTTGAGTTTGACGGCGTCTACCGCGATGCCACCGTCTATCTCAACGGTCACAAGCTGGGAACGCACCCGTACGGGTACACGGCGTTCACGCTCGACCTGACACCGGAGCTGAATTTTTCCGGCATCAACGTGCTGGCCGTGCGCGTGGATAACTCGGCCCAGCCCAACAGCCGTTGGTACAGCGGTTCGGGCATCTACAGGCATGTCCGCGTGGTGGTCACCGATCCCATCCACGTCGCCCATTGGGGAGTCTTCGTCGCCACGCCGGAGGCGAACAATGCGTCGGCCACGGTTTCAATCCACACGCGGGTGGCCAATGAATCGTCCGGCGCCGCCGCGGTAACAGTCGAGACGGCTCTGCTGGATGCAACGGGAAACAAGATCGGCGCCGCGCAATCGCAGCTGAGCCTTGCTGCGGCAAGCGAAGCAGAAGCAGTGCACCAGATCACTGTTGCGAATCCCGCGCTGTGGTCGCCGCAATCGCCCACGCCCTATCGCGCTGTCTCCACCCTTCGCAAGGACGGCAAAATCATTGATCAGGTGACCACTCCGTTCGGCATCCGGTCGCTCGCGTGGTCGGCAGAAAAGGGCCTGCTGCTCAACGGCAAGTCCATCAAGCTCACCGGCGGCAGCGTGCACCACGACAACGGACCTCTCGGCGCAGCCGCCTTTGACCGCGCGGAGGTGCGCCGCGTGGAACTGCTCAAGGCAGCGGGCATGAATGCAGTGCGCACCGCGCACAACCCGCCGTCCCCTGCCTTTCTCAACGCATGCGACCGCCTCGGCCTGCTGGTTCTCGATGAGCCGTTCGACGTATGGGAGGCGCACAAGGTCAAGTTCGACTACGGCAGCGACTTTGATCAATGGTGGAAGCAGGATGTTTCCTCCATGGTGCTGAGAGACCGCAACCATCCGTCGATTGTGATCTGGGGAATCGGAAATGAGATTCCCGAGCTCGAAGTGGATCGCGGCGCAGTGCTCGCCGCGCAAATTGCCGGCCAGGTGCGCGCTCTCGACAATACGCGCCCACTCACGCTCGCGTTTCCGGGTACAACCACCACACCTTCCGCACAGGCCGTCTTCTCGCAACTCGACATTACCGGCTACAACTACAACATACTTCCCACCTACCAGAAAGATCACCAGCAGCTGCCCAGGCGCCTGATGCTCACCACGGAGTCCTGGCCGGCAAATGCCTTTCCGCTGTGGCAGGTGTCGCACGACAATCCGTATATCCTCGGCGACCTCACATGGACGGCCATGGACTATCTCGGCGAATCGGGCATTGGCGCGTGGCAATACGGCACCCCGGAACAGGCAAAGGCGTCAGGCGGCGTCTCTGCCATGATGTCCGATACGTCCATGATCGACGGCATGTTCATGGGCATGGTCAACGGAAAAGACGTGATGGCCGACATGGCCAAGAACAACTCCGATCCCAAAGCAAAGGCCATGATGGAACTCTTCTTCCATCCCTATCCCTGGCACGCGGCAATCTGCGGCGACCTCGATCTGACCGGCTTCCGCAAGCCCCAGTCTTACTATCGTGACATCCTGTGGAACGGCGGCGACCGCGTCTACGCCACCGTGCGCCTGCCCGATCCCGATGGCCAAAAGATCATCGCCATCATGTGGGCCACATATCCCACCCTTCCCTCCTGGACGTGGCCCGGAGAAGAGGGCAAGCCGCTTGAAGTTGAGGTCTACTCCGGCGCGGAAGAGGTGCGGCTGTTCCTGAATAACAAGCTGATCGGCGAAAAAGCCACGGGCCGCGAGCAGGAGTTCAAGGCGGTGTTCTCGGTACCATACATGCCCGGCACTCTCCGTGCGGAAGGCCTGCGCGGCGATCGCGTCGTCGCTGAGAGCGTGCTCGCAACAACGCAAGCTCCAGCCAGGCTGCGCGTCACAGCAGACCGAACCGAGCTCATGGCCGACGGCGAAGACCTCTCCTTCGTGACGGTCGAGGCCGTGGATGCAAAGGGACAACCCGATCTGCACGCGGACCAGGAAGTCCACTTCGTGATCGCAGGGTCTGGCGTGATCGCAGCGGTCGGCAACGGCGATGCACACGATGCGGATTCGTACCAGGGCGACCGGCGCAAGCTCTTCCAGGGCCGCGCCCTCGTCGTGATCCGTACGTCAAGGCGGCCCGGCCCGATCCACCTCATAGCCCAAAGCCCTGGCCTCACCGATGGTTCGGTGACCATCAACACCACAGCCCCCCAGCCGCGCACCGAGTTGCAGTAGCAGATACATATGCTCCAGCTGCCGATTTCTGCCGTGTGCTTAATTCCCCTGCGAGGCGGATGCAGCCGGAACCGGGAGCCGCTTCGATCCGGCGGCGAATATCGCTGTTCTCCAATTGCGGTATACCGAGAGCACGATGATAAGTGGCTTTTTCCTTAAGAAAAAGCCACCTTGCACGGAGCCAGATAGAGCACATGAATTGGAGAACTGCTCTAGGATGAAGGGAGCGCCATGGCCAGCCCCGCTCCCCAAGCCGCTGCTGCGAGCAACAAGACCGCGACCACGGCTTCGATCGCATTGGCCTTCGCCAGCGTCTACATCTTCTGGGGATCCACATACACCGCCATCCGCATCGGCGCGGCGCAAATGCCCGCCCTCCTGCTGGCCGGCACGCGCTTCCTTATCGCCGGAGCCATCCTGTTGGCCTGGTGCCGCTGGCGCGGCTTGCGCATCTTCTGGCCGGCGTCCATCCTCCTGCGCGTCGGCCTCATCGGTCTGCTGCTGCTCGGCTGCGGCAACGTGTGCCTGGTCTTCGCGGAGAAGACCGTCCCCAGCGGCCTGGCCTCGCTGATCTTTGCGCAGGTTCCGCTTTACGTGGCGCTGCTGGAGACGTTTCTACCCGGCGGCGAGCCGCTGCCCCCGCGCGGATGGCTGGGCCTCGCGCTTGGTTTCGCCGGCCTGGGCACGCTCGTCTCCCCATCGCTCCACGCTGGCCTGTCCGGCAACCGCGCGCTGCTCATTGCTCTCGGCGTGCTGGTTGCCGGCACACTCTTCTGGACTTCGGGCATCCTCGTATCGCGCCGCACCCAGGTGCCCGTCAATAGCCTCGTGGCCGCTGCATGGCAGATGGTCGTGGCCGGTGTCTTTACCACCTGCGTGGGAACAGCACTCGGCCAGTGGCCGCGGTTCCACCTCAATGCTCCCGCCATCGGATCGCTCGCCTGGCTCATTACCGGCGGATCGCTGGTCGGCTACACCAGCTACGTTTATCTGCTCGAGCACGTGCCGGCCGTCAAGATCACATCCAACGCTTACGTCAACCCCATGGTCGCCGTTGTGCTCGGCATCCTGCTGCTCCACGAGCGCCCCGCGCCGGCTGAGTTCGCAGGCATGGCGGCGATTGTGGTCGCTGTCTTCCTGCTGACCACGAGCCGGGTCAAGGCAAAACGAAAGCTCCAGCCCGCAAAGGCGCTGGAGCAGGTTGGAGCCGAGGACTGAGCAAGCCGGCCGCCTACTTGAGGACCATACCCAGACCCACGGCGATGACGCCGGCAATGGACGCGACAATCCCCAGGTACCAGTAAATCTTGCTGCGCGTCAGCAGCGTGACCGAACTGACCACCAGACCGATCTCGAGCAGCGCCTCACCCAGGTCGTAATAGTCGGCGCGATGCTCGGCCAGGTGCACGTCGCCTTCGAACTCTTCGGCTTCCTTCTTCAGATTGGGCAGGTCTTCGGCCCATTTTTTCTGATGATCGTCGTAGCTCGCCGCGTCCTTGGCCGCCTTGTCTTTATCGGCAATCGTCACGGCGCCCAGCAGATTCTGGACGGCAAGCAGATCGCTGGACCGTATCTTCACCGCCTGGTACTCATTCCACTTGTCGCTGGCCTTGGCCTGGTTGAGCACCGCATCGGTGTGCGTGCGATGACCCAGAACCGTAGTCACCGCAACCAGAACCGCGATCACGCTCATGAAAAAGGCTACCGGGCGCAGTCCTGCTTCGTCGCCCTTTTCCGCTTGTTCCCTCAGTTCACCCACTTCATTGGCTTCCATTGAATTTCTGTGACCTCGATAAGCGACTCCGAACCCTGTGCAACATGGGCCCCCGCGATTGGGCCGGGATCATGCGCATCTGACCGGTTGCTGTATAAAGGTTACCAGCTTAATGGACAGTCAGTGCAGCGAAGCTCGCGTTAGTCCGTGGCTTGAGACGCGCTTTCATTGAGGCTTCACAGATGTGCGATTGGGCAGGCAGGGGAAACACCGGTGTTGCCAAAAGCAACGACGGCCCTGCTGAGAACAGGGCCGCCATCTCTCAATGAAAGGAGGCGAAAGGCATGTTGCGTATCAATATGCGCTTCCGTCTTGCAATCCATCTGCCTTGCCGGTGGATTGCTGCTCTGTTCTGCCTGAATAGGTAGGACAGTAACAGACTTCCGGCGGGGTGAGGCCCGCCGGGAGTCACTACCATATTACCACGGTCTTGCTTTTCAGCTTATTTCCGCTTCCAGCGAACGCCGTCTTTCGAGTCCTCGATGAGTACGCCCTTCTCGGCCAGCTCGTTGCGAATCTGGTCGGCGCGGGCAAAGTTGCGCGCTTTTTTGGCGGCGTTGCGCTCGTCCACCAGGTCCTGAATCGCTTCGTCGCTGAGCCCCTGCCGAGCCAACAGCTCCGGCGCCACGTCGCTCATGCGCCCTGCCTCTTCAGCCCACTTGAGCGCATCCGCCGTGGCCGCCGCATCGCGGTCCTCCATCACGTCGAAAACAGCGTCAAAGCTCGCCAGCACCGCCAGAATCGCATCCCGATCCCCAGCCAGCAGCAGCCCCTGGTCAATCGCCGTATTGGCTGCGCGGATCAGGTCGAAGATCGGAGCGCGCGCCTCGGCCGTGTTCAGGTCGTTGGCCAGCGCGGCCATGTAGCCGGCCTGGGCCTTCTCCGCCTCGGCCTGCATCGCCGGATTCGTGCCCGCACCCAGCGTCGCCTGCGTCAGCCGCAACTTGAACGTGCGCAGCCGCTCAATGGCGTTGGTCGCCTCCGTCAGTCCGTCAAACGTAAAGTTCAGCTGGTGCCGATAAGGCACTGAAACCAGCGCCAGCCGGATCGCCGAAGCTTTGTACCCCTTCAGCAGCAGGTCACGGAGGGTGAAGAAATTCCCCTCGCTCTTCGACATCTTGCGCCCATCCACCAGCAGAAACCGCACATGCATCCAATGCCGAGCAAACTGCTTATGCGTCACGCTCTCGCTCTGCGCTATCTCATTCTCGTGGTGGGGAAACATCAGGTCTTCGCCGCCCGCATGCAGATCGAAGCTGTCGCCCAGGTACTCCATGGCCATCGCCGAGCACTCAATGTGCCATCCCGGCCGGCCGCGCCCAATCGCCGTATCCCACGAAGTTTCGCCGGGTTTGGCAGCCTTCCACAGCGCAAAGTCGCGGGCCGAGTCCTTCTCATACTCGTCCACGTCCACGCGCGCGCCGTCTTCCATCCCCGACAAGTCTTTCTTGCTCAGCTTGCCGTACTCCGGAAACGCCGCCAAGCGGAAATACCAGGACCCATCTTCGGTCTGGTAAGCGGCGCCCACCGCGGCCAGCTTCTCGACCAGCGCAACCATGCGCGGAATGTGCTCCGTGGCGCGGGCAATAATCTCCGGCCGCTGCACGCGCAAGGCTTCCAGGTCCTCAAAGAAGGCCTCTTCGAAGCGCGCTGTGTATGCGCCAATGGGAACGCCCGCCGCCGCCGCGTTGCGGATGATCTTGTCGTCCACGTCGGTAATGTTCATCACGTGGCGGACTTTGACTCCGGTCAGTAGCAGAAACCTGCGCAGAATGTCCACCTGGAGAAAGGTGCGGAAGTTGCCAATGTGGCCGTAGTCGTAGACCGTGGGTCCGCAGGCATACATGCCCAGCGCCATGCCGTCGGCGGGAGCCAGCTCGTCCACTTGTCCCGTCAGGGTGTTGAAAAGGCGGAGGGTCATCGGTCCTGGGTAGTCCTGCTTGCCTGGGCCGTTGGCAATATCGCGCCTGTTTTCGGCCCCTTCGATTGTAGCAAGGCGAGCGGTCAGGAATGGGGAGTCGGTAGTGGCTCAGTTTGAAGTCTAGCTTCATGGGCTGCGAGAAACCCGCATCGGATCGAATTCGTCAAAGCTTTGTAACAGGGTATGACTTCAGTCATGCCGATAAAGACCATCAAATCAACGTCGGGCTTTAGCCCCTGCAAAATTCAATGGTCTAACTTTCCTCATCCAAGGCGTTTTTCCGCAGCCTGTTTAGCCCCTGAGGATTCTTTCCGCCAAATTGACCAACGACTTTGGAGCCAGGAAGATGCGGACCTATCGGCCCAGCGCCAGAGATGGGTCGGCCGAGAGCTCCGCTCCGGCGAACTCGCCCGCCAGAAAGCGTGGCCACGCCGCCGCCGCAATCATGGCCGCGTTGTCTGTCGAGAGCGCCAGCGTCGGGAACGCCACGTCGATCGAGCGGCGCACAGCCTCTGCCGTGAAGCGGGAGCGGAGTGCGCGATTGGCAGCCACCCCCCCGGTGACGAGGATGCGGCGTGCGCCCAGGGCCTCCGCGGCGGCAAAGGTCTTCTTGAGCAGGTCGCCGACAACGGCGTGCTGAAAGCTGGCAATCAGGTCCAGCGTCTCCGGCTCGCACACGGCCAGCGCCTGCTCCACCGTGGGCCGCGCCGGGGCGTCGGGGCCGGTAAACAGAGCTTCACGGCGCGCCTCCGCCTCAGGGCGCAGGTCATGCAGCTCCACATAGCGCAGCACGGCCGTCTTGATGCCCGAAAACGAGAACAGAAAATGCGGGTCGAGGTCGGCGATGGGCGCAGTTTTAGCGGCTTTGGTGCGTGGTGCCTTGCCGGCCAGATGCAGCTTCGTCTTGATCTGCGAGAAGGCAAACGGCACGGCGCGGGGATTGCCGTGCATCGCCAGCGCGTCGATCCAGGGTCCGCCCGGATAGCCCAGGCCGAGCAGCTTGGCCACCTTGTCATACGCCTCGCCCGCTGCGTCGTCGAGCGTGCGGCCGACAAGCTGATAATGCCAGGTACCATTCGTGGGGCGAGCCAGGTAAAGATGCGTATGCCCGCCAGAGACGACCAGCGCCAGGGACTGCGCGTCCAGCGGTTCGGCTTCGCCAGGTACCCCAGAGCCGGGTGCCCCAGGTCTCGTCCGCCGCGGCGGAGGGACCTGGGATTCCCGCTCATTCAACAGCACCGCGTGGATATGCCCTTCCAGATGATTCACCGCAATCAGCGGCAGCCCTGTCGCAAACGCCAGCGCCTTGGCATAGGTAATGCCCACCAGCAGCGCCCCTGCCAGTCCCGGCCCGCTCGTCACGGCGATAGCGTCCAGATCGGCCAGCGTGACGTTTGCCTGTTCGAGCGCCGCCCGCACCACCGGAACGACGGCCCGCAGGTGTTCGCGGCTGGCCAGCTCCGGCACCACCCCGCCATAGCGTGCATGCATCGCAATTTGCGAAGCCACGGCAGAACT
>Ga0302282_1002325_pt1 | contig 13064 bp, 9 predicted proteins | sample III_Fen_E1_3_FD_198763 | JGI IMG/M metagenome (GOLD analysis project Ga0302282, IMG submission 198763) | Peat permafrost microbial communities from Stordalen Mire near Abisko, Sweden - III_Fen_E1_3 | ecosystem: Environmental > Terrestrial > Soil > Wetlands > Permafrost | place: Sweden: Abisko... | reverse complement strand
CGGCCGCCTGGAAGAATGGCAGGACACCGCCGCGGAATTGGCAGCGATCGCGTAGCCGCAAAGAACGTCCTGCGCGGGCGGCACAGCCGGTTGGCGACGCCCGGTTTCTCCAGGATGCCTTGGCCGTCGTCGAGTGCCAGGAAACAATCCTGGCCACCGGTCCAGAACATCGCAATGCGGTGCCTGACGCTGCCTGGTTATTTCCACCGGCCCTTATCCTGCGGCTTGCCCGAGGCGGCGGCGAAGCTTGGCGGCCACGTCGGCGCGGAAGGCATCAATGTGACTGAGGGCGTGGTCGGCGATGTCGCGCGTGGGGTCGGTGATCAGCGGGGTCAAGTCCATGCCAAAAATCAACTGGGTGGCGGTGTCGGTGGCGTGGGACTCGAAGAAGGTCGCGTTGGCGGAACGGCGGCCCAGGGTGGCGAGGTCGTAGCGTTTGCCGCCGGCGATTTGCGAGGCGAAGACGCCGTTCAAGCGGGCGGCCAGCCGGTGGGAACCACTCACGTCCAGCAGAACTTTTTGTTCGTCGCCGAGCCAGTCGAGGCTGCGCCAGACTTCGCAGCCGATGACTTGGGCGGGACGTTGCGCGGGCGGCAGTTCGCGCAGGGCTTGCAGGGCGGCAATGACCACCCCGACATGCGTGTCATGTTTATCCGCAAGGTTATGCGTATAAACGACGCGGGCTTTGGTGGCGGCGAGGATGGTGTGGAGGTCGGTCTTCAGGGCGGTGTCGGCGGGGCTTTTGATGGCGCTGCTGGGGTAATCCAGTTGCACCATGGCGGCGTAGCGGCCGAGTTTGGCGGCGCGGTTTTGTTCCCGCCGGCGCACGGCCATCATCTGCTCGTCGGTGAATTGCTTGAAGCGGCCCGCGCGGGCGCTGCCGGCCCCGTTGGTGCAGGTCACGCCGCCAAACCATTTTGTCCGGCTGGCATGGCATGCCCAAATGCCGTGAAAGGCCATGAATTCGAGGTCGTCCTGGTGGGCGCCGATGCCGAGATGCGTGATGCGTTTGAGGGCCGCGGCTTGGGGGCGGCCGTCGGGAATGTATATTTCGGCGGTGGGATTATGGAGCATCATGGAAAAACGCGGGAAATGAACAACCAAGAAACCAAGGAACGAAGGAAAAACGGAACGGAAAATCCGGCCGGAAGTTGGACCAGAGCCAATGGGAAGTCCGCCCTCGTCCCGGCCCTCGCCCCCGCGGCGAGAGAGACGTTGTTTCCGCGTATTCGCAATGTGGCAGAAACGTGCGCAGGATCTCTGATCAGCCACGCCACAAAGTGCCTGCTCCGCAGGCAAACCGGGTCGCAGCGCGACCCGGTCCACCCGCTTGGTTGCTTGGTTGCTTGGTTGTTCAATTCAGTTTTTGGGAATGACCGGCAGGCTGGCGGCGGCCACGGCCTGGCCGATGCGCCGGGATTTTTCGTCGGGCAGGCGAAGGTCGAGGCGCGCGGCGGTGTCCGGGAATTTGCGCTGCAGCACGGCACGCGCGGTTTCCATGAGGATGTCTCCGCCCACGCCGGTGGTGACGCGGCCGAGAATGAGGGCCTGGCGGAAGTCGTAGAAATCCGCATAGAGCGCCAGCGCGCTGCCGAGATAGACGCCGATGGTTTTATAAATGAACCCGGCGCGCTCGTCGCCTTTGGCCATCAAATCTTGGACGGCCAGGAGGCGCTCGGGCTGGCCCAGGGTGGCGGGCAGGGCGATTTTTGCGGCGGGCAACAGCCGGTTGACGGCCTGCTGCGAAAAATACATGACGCCCACGCCCCGGTCGCCGGACCATTCATCCACCGCGGCGTCGGGTTGCAGGTCCACGGGTGCAAACGCCAGCTCGTTCAGCCAGCCGGGGATGCGGCCCTGGGGGTCGAGAAACCCCGCCGCCTGGCTGGAGCCCATGGCCAGGCCGAGCATGCCCTTGCTGCCCAGCGAAAGCGCGCCCGCCAGCGCGGTGACATCGCCATCGTTCAGGACGGTGACCGGCACGTTCCATTCCCGCTGGATGCGCTTGAACAGGCCGGCGGCCCGGGGAAAATCCTTTTTGGGCACCGCGCGCAGCAGCGAGGCCACGCGGATTTCGTTATCCACAATAATGCCCGCCGAGCTGCCGCCAATGGCATCCACGCGGGGCAGATGGGCGGCGGCCCGATGCAGGGCGGCGGAGAGATGATGATAATGGTAATCGGGGTTCGCGTGGCTTTTGGGGTCCCACGGCGTTTCCTCGGTGAACACCACCTCGCCATGGATCACGGCGGAGACCTTGTAATCGCTGGCCCCGAGATCGAAGCCCATGCGGCAGCCGCGCAGATGTCCGCCGGCGGCGGTCCGGGTTTCTTTCGCGGCGGGCACGCGGTCGGCGGTGGTCACGACCACCTCGAATTTCCGGCCGTAGGCGGCGGTCATCATCCGGCAATCGAACTTGCGGGCACCGCGCGGGGAATAGATTTTGGCCAGGTGGTCGCCGATGGCTTTGGGACCGCCAAGATACAGCTTCCAGCCGCCCCGCGCCCACAGCAGGAATTTAACCAGGCGCTCGACGTAGCGGAGCGTGAAGGGATCCGTCTCGGGCATGACCACGGTTTCGTGGCGGGAGAACTGTCCGTTATCGCGCTCCAAACCCAGCACCAGGGGTTCGGCCAGGCCGGACGCCTGGGTGGCCGCCACATAATGATGGTGGTAAGACGCCACCGGGGTGAACTGCGGGTCCAGCGGCGCGTGCAGATGGAGATGCGACAGGTTCATGGACATACCACGCTTCCCAGCCCATGGGCCTCGGCCACGGCGCGGCAGGTGACCTGGCCGTCCCGGATGTTGATGCCGCCGGTCAGCGCGGGGGTTTTCTGGCAGGCTTCCTCCACCCCGAGATCCGCGAGCATTTCGAGGTAACGATAAGTGACGTTCGTGAGGGCCTGGGTGGCGGTGCGCGCGTAGGCGCCGGGCATGTTGGCCACACAATAATGGGTGACGCCTTCCTCCACAAACACCGGGTCGTGGTGGGTCGTGGCGCGGGAGGTCTCCGCGCAGCCGCCCTGGTCAATGGCGATGTCCACCAGCACGCTGCCGGGGCGCATGCGGCGGAGCATGTCGCGGCGGATGAGCTTGGGCGCGCGCGCGCCGGGCACCAGCACCGCCCCGATGAGCAAATCCACGGTGGGCAGCAGCTCGAGCAGATGCGATTCGTTGGAGAACAGGGTGTGGGCCGTGTGCAGGGTGATGTCCAGAAAACGCATCCGCTCCAGGTCCACCTCCAGAATCGTGACATCCGCGCCCAGGCCCTGGGCCATGCGGGCGGCGTTGACGCCCGCCGCGCCGCCGCCGAGCACAACGACCTTGCCCGGCAGCACGCCGGGCACGCCGCCGAGCAGCATCCCGCTGCCGCCAAAGTGCTTGGCCAGGAAATAGCCGCCCACGAGCACGCTCATGCGACCGGCGATTTCGCTCATGGGCTCCAGCAGGGGCAGCCGGCGGTTGACCTCAATCGTTTCATAGGCAATGCAGGTGGCCCCCGATTTCATGAGCGCGTCCGTCAGCCCCCGGTTGGCGGCCAGATGCAGGTAGGTGAACAGGATCTGCCCGCGCCGGAGCAGCGGATATTCCTCGGGGAGCGGCTCCTTGACCTTGATGATCAGGTCGGCCCGGGCAAACACCTCCGCATGGGCCGACAGCAGGGTCGCCCCGGCGCTTTCGTATTCGGCGTCGGGATAACCCGCGCCGACGCCCGCGCCACGCTCAACCAGGACGGCATGACCGCGCTGCCGCAGTTGATACACGCCGCTGGGGAGCAGGGCCACGCGGTATTCCTGTTGTTTGATTTCTTTCGGGACGCCAATGATCATAACTATTTTTGCCTGCGACGCTAGCATGGCGGCGGAGCATGTCAATCCCGGTTCAATTTCCGGTGCGGCGCTTACGAAATGTTCTGGTCACGATCCCCCAATTCGGACTGCGGGACTGCGGTGCTTTGATATTCGCCGCGCGAATGTCGGCAATCGGCAATCGGCAATCGGCAATTCCCCGTCTTGGTCCCACTTATCTCGCGAAAAAATCCAGCACCAGCCGCAAAAACTCCTCAGGCTGATCCGCATGCAGCCAGTGGCTGGCCTCCGCCAGGGTCTGGATTTCCGCGGCGGGAAACCATTCCCGGATCAACGGCTCGTCCTCCGGCAGCATGAACCTGGATTTGCCCGCGCGCAGAAACAGCACCGGCCCCGGATACGGCCCCGCCCCGGCCACCGGCTCGCGCAGGCGCCAGTAATTCTGCGCGATGTCCAGGAGATTGATTTTCCAGCTCAGCCGGTTTTCCGGCGAGTAACCCAGGTTCTTCAGCAAAAACCGGCGCAAGACGGGATTGGGAATTTCCCGTGCCAGCGCCGCATCCACCTGCGCCCGGGTCGCGAACCGCGCCAGATCCAGCGCCAGCAGCGCCGCAAAAATCTGGTCGTGCGCCGGGGCGTAAGCGCGCGGAGCCATGTCCCCCACCACGAGTTTCCGCACGCGTTGCGGGAAATGCAGGGCCAGTTGCATGGCCGTCTTGCCGCCCATGGAATGGCCAATCACCAGCGCGCTGGCCAGGCCGCGCCGCCCCATGAACCGGTCCACATCCGCCGCCATGAGGGGATAATCCATTTCCGCGCTGTGCGGCGACCGGCCATGGTTGCGGTGATCCAGGGCAAACACCTGATGGCGCTCCGCCAGTTGCCGGGCGATGGGCTGCCAGTTGTCCGACGAGCCAAAAAGCCCGTGCAGGAGAATGACCGCCTGGCCGGCCCCGGATTCGGTGAAATGAAGCTGCATGACCGGAACCACTATAACGCAAGCGCCGGAGCCTGCAAAGAATTACGAATGCTTGAAATTACTCCGCCAATGTGGACAATCTGGCTGTGTCTGGATGTGGCTTGACTTCAGCCCGTAGGGGCGACGCCTCGTCGCCCAAGGTGGTGGCGACGCCCCCGTCGCCGGTTTCCCTCATTCCGACCTCGTCATTCATTCATCATTTCCCCATCCTCTGCGCCCTGCTCTGCTCGCTGGCGCTGGGCGGCCAGCGGCTCCGGGCCGCGACCGGACCCACCCTGCAATTCGATTACGGCACCGGCACGCCCCACACTAATCTGCTGGGCCAGTTCATGTATTTTGTGCCCCTGGTCTCCCCGGCAACGGTCACCGTGGCCTCCAACCCCGGCAACACCCAATGCGCCCGGGTGGTTTCGTTCCATTGCCAGACCAACGGCACCACCTTTCGCGCGGTGTGTGAATTTGATTTTTCCGGCACGGGCTGGCTCCGCGATGATTTTGACCAGACCTACATGCTCCAGCGGCGGGACAAAGAGCTTAAGGCGGGCAAAGTGATCGCCCACCAATTGACCTCCATCAGCGTGCAGGGGGGCGGCAGCGGCACGCTGGAAATCGAGGGCACGCTCACCAACGGCCAGCCCACCGTCGTGGAAATGCGCCTCCGCTTCAACCATCGCGGCCAGCCCAGCCCGGTGAACATCCATCTGCAAGACCTCGCGCTACGCCACGGCGAGGTGTGCTATGAAAACGAAACCATCGCCCGGGTCAACACCCTGACCTTCCACCAGAAATCCCCCCCAAAAATGGAAGTGACCCTCGCCTCGGTCAAGCGGGCGGACGCCGGCAACGGTGCCTGGCAAGCCTTTGTGGGCAGCGTCAAAGGGGCGGCGGCCAACCTGCTCCTGCCCCCGCTGAATATCACCACCAACGGCCAGCAAACCATGATGGCCTTTGGCCGCGCCCTCGCCACGGGACAGCCCTCCTTCACCTTCCCCTTCGCCGAACGGCTGAAACCATAGTGGCCCGGGCGTCTCGCCCGGGCGTCTCCCGACCGCCCAGTGTGTCCAATTTCCCTGACGTCGCCTGCGCAACCATTGACGACCAGGGCATTTCCCTGGTTTCCGCCCCGACTTCGGAATTCGGGTCTATCAGGTCATCCGGAATAATTCTCCATCCCCGCGCAGGAACAGACCGGATTGCGGTCGCCAAAGACGTTATCCACCCGGCTGACATGCGGCCAGAATTTGTATTCAAGCAGATTTTTCACCGGAAAGGCCGCCTGTTCGCGCGTATAGGGCCGGTTCCAACTATCGCTCGCGATCTGGTCCGCCGTGTGCGGCGCGTTTTTGAGCACGTTGTTGTTCGCGTCCACGGCACCGGATTCCACCGCCGTCATTTCCGCGTGAATGGCGATCATGGCGTCGCAAAACCGGTCCAGCTCGCACTGGGACTCACTCTCGGTGGGTTCCACCATCAGCGTGCCCGCCACGGGCCACGAAAGCGTGGGAGCGTGGAAGCCATAATCCATCAGCCGCTTCGCCACGTCCTCGGCCGTGACGCTGTGGAACGCGCGCAAATCCAGGATGCATTCGTGCGCCACCAAACCGTGGTTGCGGTAGAGCGTGGGAAAATAATTTTCCAGCCGGCGCGAAATGTAGTTGGCGTTCAGGATGGCGTATTTCGTGGCTTCGGTCAGGCCGTCCGCCCCCATCATGGCGATGTACATCCAGGAAATCGGCAGGACGCCCGCGCTGCCCCACGGCGCGGCGCTCACCGGGCCGATATGCTGTTTGGCATGCGGTTCATCCAGCCGCGCCATGAACTGCGGATGGCCCGGCAGGAACGGCACCAGATGTTTCGCCACGCCAATCGGACCCACGCCCGGCCCGCCGCCGCCGTGCGGAATGGCAAAGGTCTTGTGCAGGTTCAAATGGCACACATCCGCGCCGATGAATCCAGGCGAGGTCAGCCCGACCTGGGCGTTCATGTTCGCACCGTCCATGTACACCTGGCCGCCGTTGGCGTGGATGATCTCGCAGATGTCGCGGATGGTTTCCTCAAACACCCCATGCGTGCTGGGGTAGGTGACCATGAGGCAGGACAATTCCTTTTTGTTAGCCTCGGCCTTGCTGCGCAGGTCGGCCACGTCAATGTTGCCGCTGGCGTCGCAGGCCACCGGGATGATTTTCATGCCGGCCATGGCCGCGCTGGCGGGATTCGTGCCATGCGCGGAGGTGGGGATCAAACACACATTGCGCTGGTGGTCGCCGCGCGATTCGTGCCAGGCGCGAATCACCAGCAGCCCCGTGTACTCGCCCTGCGAACCGGCGTTGGGCTGCAACGAAATGCCGGCGAAACCCGTGCAGGCCTCCAGCCAGTCTTCCAGGTTTTGGAACAGGATCTGGTAGCCGCGCGCCTGGGCCAGCGGGGCAAAAGGATGGATGCGGGCAAACTCCGGCCAGGAAATCGGGAATAATTCCGCCGCCGCGTTCAGCTTCATCGTGCAGGAACCCAGCGGGATCATCGCGGCGGTCAGCGAGAGGTCGCGATTTTCCAGCCGCTTGATATAACGCATCATCTCCGTCTCGGAATGGTGCCGGTTGAACACCGGGTGCTGGAGATATTTGGATTCGCGCTTGAATTGATCGCGGAAACCAACCATCAGCTCATCCAGATGCTTGGCAAAAATCACCGGTTCCGTGGGCTTGCCTTTGAAAATCGTGATCAACTCCGTCAACCCGGGCGTGGTGGAGGTTTCGTCGAACGCCACGAGCAGCAGTTCCTCTCCGTGTGCGCGCAAGTTGATGCCCGCTGCCGCCGCGCGCGCCAGAATCTCGGTGCGTTGCCCGGCGGATTCACACGTCACGCCCACCGTGTCAAAAAACTCCGCATGATTCACCGTAAAACCCTCCGCCATCACCGCGCCGGCAAACTGGTCGGCGATGATATGCACGCGCTTGGCGATGTTCTTCAAACCCTCCGGCCCGTGGTAGCAGGCATACAGCGACGCCATATTCGCCAGCAGCGCCTGCGCCGTGCAGATGTTGCTGGTGGCTTTTTCGCGGCGGATGTGTTGTTCGCGGGTGCCCAGCGCCAGGCGCAGGGCGGGCCGGCCGCGCGAATCCCTGGAAACGCCGACCAGGCGGCCGGGCATCTGCCGCTTGAACTCGTCCCGCGTGGCGAAAAAAGCCGCGTGCGGTCCGCCATAGCCCAGCGGTATGCCAAAGCGTTGCGCGCTGCCCACCGCGATGTCCGCGCCGAATTCGCCCGGCGGCTTCAGCAGCGTGAGCGCCAGCAAATCCGTGGCCACCGTCAGCATGGCCCCGCTGGCGTGGGCCTGGCTGGCCAGCCCGGCATAATCATGCAGCGCGCCCAGCGTGTCGGGATACTGCACCAGCGCGCCAAAAACCTTGTCGGTGAAGGCAAACGTCTCGTGGTTGCCCACGATCACCTCCACCCCCAGCGCGGTGCCACGGGTGCGGATGACCTCAATGTTTTGCGGATGGCAATGCTCGGAAACAAAGAAAATCTTGCGCGTGGCCGAGCCTTTGAACCGGTGGCTCATCATCATCGCCTCGGCACAGGCCGTGGCTTCGTCCAGCAGCGACGCATTCGCGATATCGAGCGCGGTAAGGTCCGTGACCATGGTCTGGAAATTCAGCAGCGCTTCCAGGCGGCCTTGGGAAATCTCGGCTTGATACGGGGTGTATTGCGTGTACCAGCCGGGGTTTTCCAGCACATTCCGCTGGATGACCGGCGGCGTGATGCAATCATAATAGCCCTGGCCAATAAAAGAGCGAAAAACCTGGTTGTGGCTGGCAATGCGCCTGAGTTCCGCGAGCGCTTCGAATTCGCTGCGGGCGGGCGGCAGATGGAGCTTTCCGCCCCGGATCTTTTTCGGCACGGCGGCCTCCACCAGCTCGTCGAGGCTCTTTAAGCCGAGTTCGGCGAGCATGGCGGCGGTTTCCTGCGCATTGGGGCCGTTGTGACGGCGGACAAACTGGTCAGGATGCGATAGGGGATTTTCGGTCAAAACCATGGCTCGAAAATAGCGGGCAGGCGGCCAAAAAGCGAGTCAAAGTGCGGCGCGTGCCCGACGACATCCGACGAAATTCTTCTGGACGGTTCCCTGCCTGAAGCGGCACCTCACGGCCAGACGCATCCAATCTGGCAGAGCGCGACGGTGTTGGAGACCAGTCGCAGCCAGGTGGCCAGCCGCACGACCTGCCGGGTGCCTGGGCCGATTGAACCCGAATTCCGAAGTGGGCAATGAGATCGAACGGACCTGCCGCGCGCCCGGCGCGGTAGGGCGCGTCACTCCGTGCGCGCCGCGCCTGCAACCGTTGGGGACAAATTTTCCCCGACGTCGCCTTCCCAACCCGTTGCCGATCACGGCATTTCTCGAATTTTCCGGGTTCTTCGCCATTTGCAGTGGAATCGGGCCACGGCCATTCGCTGCCGGGGTTGGGCTCGGGGAGCGCACGCGCCCTCGCGTGCGGCGGGTGACGCCTCGTCAACCGCGCCCACGCGCGCCTCCGCGCGTGGATCCCGCCTGGCCGGGAACCCGCATTTTGGGATTAGCCCGGCCAATCGTTGTAGCGCAGGCTTCCCAGCCTGCTGTTGGCAAGTCGAGCATCGGCTCGCAGGTTTCCAAACCTGCGGGCCGTGGCCTTCCAGAAACGGATGCGAACGTGGATGCGACCCGCAAGCCACTGGCTTCCTCCTCTTCGGCGACCATATTCCACTGAAAACAGCGAGGAACCATTTTACGTCCCAACTTCGGAGTTCGGGTTGAATGGCCACCTGGCTGCGGCTGGCTATCGCCCCCGCCGCACTCCGGCCTCACCCAAAACGGGTTGGGGTGCCTGGAATTTGCATGGTTCGCCGTGGTTGAACTTTTTTGCATAAAAAAAACACCTTGGACAGCCTATGTCCAAGGTCCCCGGTTATGCTAAATCCAAAAATCATTCCATGAGCTCCCGCCACGGCAATATTATCCGCCCCGAAACCCTTCCGGACGAACCGATGCGCAGGAAGGGCAAAGGCCTGACCCGGATATTTCATAGTGAAGTCGGCCAAAATCACGCAAACCCATCTGGCGCAGGTTTCCAAACCTGCGTGCCGTGGTCTCTTCAATCGGCGTTCAAACGAGGATGCCGAGGATGAGGCACGGGCACTTATGACATTGACGGTTATCCCGGCGGCGTGTAAAACGCCCGAAATGCATCGTGCCATTGCCCATCGCAGGCGGGCTTTCACCCTGGTCGAACTGCTCGTCGTCATTGCCATCATTGGCACCCTGGCCGCCCTCCTCCTGCCCGTGCTGTCCTCAGCCAAGCGCAAGGCGCAACAAATCCAATGCCTGAACAACGTCCGGCAATTGACCCTCGCCAGTTTTACCTACGCCACCGAGAGCGGATCGCACGCCGCCTATAATTATTCCGACCATCCGGGTGCCCTCTGGATGGGCATGGGTTCCTATTATGGGAATCAAAACCGGATATTGCTTTGCCCCTCCACCCATGAACCCACTCCCGCCCTGCCTGGAAGTGTTCCGGGAGCGGCCGATCTCACCTGGTCCTGGGGCGGCGACACCAATCGCTATGTCGGCAGCTATGCGTTGAACGGCTGGCTTTACGACCACGCCACCTTCAGCGCCACCGCGCATGCCGAATACATGATGAACAAACAATCCATGCTGCAGAAGCCCACCCAAACCCCCGTCTTTTGTGACGCCATCTGGGTGGACATGTGGCCGCTGGAAACCGACCCGCCGGCTGACGATCTTTACGATGGCGAATGGATGTCCGGCGGCATCTCCCGTTGCACCATTGCCCGGCACGGGGCGGGCGGCCCGGCCAGCGCGCCCCGGGTCTTCGACACCCGCCAGCCTTTGCCCGGGGCGATCCACCTTGGCCTGGCCGACGGCCATGTGGAATTGGTGAAGCTCCAAACTCTCTGGCAATATTACTGGCATTTGAACTGGGTGCCCCCCAATCCGCGCCCGAATTGAACCCGAAAATGAATAACCCAAAAGTCATGGCCGGCGCGCTGGTGTTGGCCACGGCGGTGGTCGTGGTGGTGAAATTGATTTTCTTCCCCACCGTCAAAAACGACTATTTCGCGCTCAACGGCCGCAGTTTGCAACAGGTGCCCGCCGGTCTCGTGGTCCTGCGCCCCACCCGGTTCCCCTTTCTGCGGCATGAAGCCCCCACCCTCATTCCCGGTCCGCACACGCACGACTTGTGGTTCGTGGGCCGCAACGCGCCTTTGCGCGAAGTCGTCGCCGTCGCCTACGCCGAGAACCCGGGCCAGGTGGAACTCCCCTTGAACGCACCGAAAGATAATTTTGATTTCCTGGTCACCGTCAACCACCAGGCCCGGCAGCGGCTGCAGGCCGCCCTCCGCGACAAACTCGGCTTCACCGCGCAAACGGAAGTCCGCGAAACCCCGGTGCTCGTGCTGAAAGTGGTGGATCCCAGCCTGCCCGGCATGAAACCGAGCGAGCCCGGCGAAAAGCAAGGTTGGCAATACGACGACATCAAACTGCACTTCACCAACCTGCCCGCCGCCGTGGTGCCGCAAATATTGAAGCGCTTTTTCAACCTGTCGGTGGTGGATAAAACCGGGCTGACCAATACCTACGATTATTCCATCCGGTTCGATGCCCCCACCCGGAGCCGGATGCAGGATGAGGCCACCGCTCGCGCCACCGCCGAGACCGTGGTGCAGGAACTCGGCCTAGGACTGAAGCCGGACTGGGTGTCCAGCGAGGTTTTGGTGGTGAAAACCGCCACCCACACGCCGCCGGTGTTTACCGACCCGGAACGAACCCTGCTCGGCCCGCTCAATCCCGGGGCCGAGGAAGGCTCCGAGCATTGGTTCCACGGCACCAGCGGCGACGGCTCATTGCGCACCGACCACGTCGATCCGGCGGCGGGAGCCGGCGATTTCACCGTCGAGAACGCCAACTCCAACCGCCAATGCAGCGCCGATTGGCGCTCGGCCGCCTTCGCCCTGGGGCCGGCCACCAATGGCGCGCTGCCGCTGCAATTTTCGTTTGCGTATAAATTGCCCGGCCCGGTCAGGGACGGCGACAACCTGCGCGTTCAGTTGCGTTTCTTCGGGCCAGCCACCAACTTCCTGGACCAAAAAGTGTTCCTGGTTGGCACCCGCACCCACGACTCCGCCATGACCGGCTACAAAACCATCACCGCGGATGCCATTCCGGTCCCCGCCGGAGCCTGGTTTTCCGACCTGACCATCGGCGCCAACCAATATGACGATTGCTGGAGCTCCGGCATCGGCCGGTTTGACAATCTCATTGTGACGATCCCACAAACGCCGGCGTCGCCATTCCGGCGGCTGGGTTGGGGGGGTGGCAGCGGGGTTGGTGGCCCTGACACTGTTGTTGATCTGGCTGCGGCGAAGGCCGGGACGACGATTGGCGCCCACGGCCTGAAACGCCGCCACCTGACAGCCCAGGGCAACGCCCTGGGTTTGCTGCCATGATTGCAAGCAAGCGCTGTAAGCGCGCAACCATTCCTGTTCTGACCACGACGCATCCAGACGTGGTGGCGCAGGCTTCCAAACCTGCCGCATCACAACTTTCAAAATCGATTTCGAACGTGTTTGTCATCTTTGCATGGGGTCATCCGCGACTCTTTCCAAACGATGATCAAACCTCCGCGTTTGCGCGGCCCAGCAGTGGCCACCAGTGACCCCCATGCCCTGCATGGGGTGTTTATCCCATTGCGCAGCCCGTCCAAAACGGTTAAGGATAGCGTATGAAAATATTGCGTATCAGCTTTATCCTGCCTGCAGTGGGCGGGTGGGTGGCGTCTTCCGCCTGCCTTTTGGGCGGAGGCCGCCCGTGAACATCCTCATCGAAGACGCGGAATCATTGCGCTTCCTCACCAGTGGCGCGCAATGGACCGCCAATGCCGCTGAAGGCAAATGCTTCTCCGGCACCCGGCTCGCCTTCAAGGCCGCGAAACAGGAGCTGATCGGCAAGTTCAACGTGGTGGGCTACATCCTCTCCACCAAACAATTCGTCAATCTCGACCATGGCCAGGGGAAAGGCGCGGCACTCCCCTCCCCCGCCGTGACCTCCCCACTACCAGAGCCCGTGGTTCCCCGGCCACCAAGCCGGCCAGCTTAGCCAGGATATTTCATAGTGAAACCGGCAAAACCATGGCAAACCCTTGTAGCGCAGGCTTCCCAGCCTGCCGTATCGCAACCCCTGAGCCGTTCCGTCAACGGAAAATCCCTGGCTT
>Ga0302282_1002322_pt1 | contig 13067 bp, 12 predicted proteins | sample III_Fen_E1_3_FD_198763 | JGI IMG/M metagenome (GOLD analysis project Ga0302282, IMG submission 198763) | Peat permafrost microbial communities from Stordalen Mire near Abisko, Sweden - III_Fen_E1_3 | ecosystem: Environmental > Terrestrial > Soil > Wetlands > Permafrost | place: Sweden: Abisko... | reverse complement strand
CGAATTCTCCCCCGCCGAAGGTCCAGACGCCAGTGCATTTTGGGATGCGCTTGGCCATCACGCCGAAGTCGGCGCAGGTGCGGATCAGGGCTTCTTCAAGCATGCGCACAAAGTCGACTGGGCCGAGGTGCGGGCCGCGCTTGTTGGGGAAGTCGCCCCGCAGATCCATGATTGGATAGCCGACGAGCTGGCCGGGGCCGTGATACGTCACGTCGCCGCCACGATTGATTTCGTGCAGCTCAACGTTGCGTGCGGCCAGCCATTCATCGCTGGCGAGGACGTTGGCGCGGGAAGAGTTGCGCCCGAGGGTGATTACGGGTGGGTGTTCGAGGAGGATGAGCGCGTCGCCGATGGTGCCAGCCCTGCGCGCGGCGACCACCCGGGCCTGGATGTTGAGGGCTTCGGCGTAGGGGACGCGACCGAGTTGGAGGAGGTGGATGTACACGATTAGCGCTTGGCTGGGTCGGGTAGGCCGAGACGCTTACAAATGCCCTTGGCAAGCATCTCAGCAACTTCGTTGTGCCGTGGAACAGCTTGCATGTTGCCGTTTGCCGGGTTCATCCAGAGCGAATGAGAACCGCCCTCACGCTTCAGATAGCACCCATGTTGACGCAGATGACGCAGCAAATCCTCACGCTTCACGCCACGCGCACCACATCCCGGATAGCTTCGGGCGGCACACCGCGAAGCGCGTCTTCGCGGCGATCCTTTAACACAAGCGCGATGGCTTGCGACAGGTTCTCGCGGCATTCCTCAACCGATTTCCCCTGGCCATTGGCCTCGGGAATTTCGGGGCAGAAGCCCACGAACCAATCGCCGTCCTGCTCGATCACTGCCGTGAATTCATTCTGCATAGAGAAAGTATAGACCCGTTTGGGGCCGAGTCGGATGAGGTAGATGACAATCGAGGAGTGATCCGAACAATGCCGCTCTCGAACTATTTGACGGCTAACCTTGGAGTAGTCGCGTACTCTGTGTGCAAGTGCATCTGCCACCTGCCATCACGTCGGGCCCAGACCGTCGTTACGTTCGTGTCGCCAGATGTTGAGTGCGTACCGCAGGTGGGCGACTCAATCGCGGATCACAGGGGGATCATCCTGTGCCTACACATTCACCGCTTTGCCTTCGACGCTGCTGTACGCGTCGAGGAGCGCTTCGGCGACCGTCGGATGCGCGTGGATGGTGAACATCATCTCTTCGACGGTGGCTTCGAGTTCGAGCGCGGTGACAGCTTCGGCGATGATCTCGGTCGCGTACGGGCCGATGATGTGGACGCCTAGAATTTCGCCGTACTTCGCGTCCGTGACTACCTTGATGAAGCCGTCGTGCGCGTCGAGGATGGTGGCTTTGGAGTTGCCGACGAAGGGGAACTTGCCAGTCTTCACTTGGAAGCCTTTTTCCTTCGCCGCAGCCTCGGTGAGGCCGACACTAGCAATCTGCGGGTCGGTATAGGTGCAGCCCGGGATGCGCGTTTTGTTGACCGGCTTGGCGAACTTTCCGGCGAGCCGCGCGGCGACGACCAGGCCGGCCATGCTGCCAACGTGCGCCAGTTGCGGCATGCCGCCGACGATGTCGCCGATGGCGTAAATGCCGGGTTCGGTCGTCTCCATCCACTCGTTGGTCATGATGAAGGTGCGGTCGGGCTTGATGTTGGTCGTGTCCAGGCCGATGTCGGCAGTGCGCGGCGAGCGGCCGACGGCAACCAAGACCTTTTCCGCCTGCTTCTGCTGCGGCTTGCCGTTCTGGTCGGTCCAGGTGACCAGCGCGCCGTCCTTGTTCTTCTCGATTTTGGTGTCCTTGATGCCGAGGTTCACGTCGATGCCGCGCTTCTTGTAGAGGCGCAGGAGTTCCTTCGAGATGTCTTCATCTTCCACCGGCACGACGCGCGGCAGCATTTCGAGGATAGTGACTTCGGCGCCGAAGCTCTTGAAGATGGAGGCGAACTCGACGCCTACCGCGCCTGAGCCGATAACCACCAGCGACTTCGGCATCTCGGCAATTTTGAGAATTTCGTAATTGGTCAGGATGGTGTCGTCGGCCTTGTAGCCGGGCAACATGCGGGCATCGGAGCCAGTCGCGAGGACTACCTTCTTCGCCTTCACCGTCTCTGTGCCGCCGGCCGTCAGCTTTACGTCGACGGAGAACACGCCCTCTTTCGCGCCCCCGGTCAGCTTGCCGAAGCCCTTGAAGGTGGTGATCTTGTTCTTCTTCATCAGGAAGTCGAGACCCTTGGTGTGGCGGGTGATGACGTCGTCCTTGCGCGCGAGGACGTTCTTCCAGTTCAGCTTCGCCTCGCTCACGCCGTCGATACCGTACTTGTCGGCGTGCTTCAGGTGGTCCCACACCTCGGCGGTGAAGAGCATGGCCTTGGTAGGAATACATCCCCACAGCAGGCAGGTGCCGCCGAGGCGGTCGTTCGCGTCGATCAGGGCTACCTTGAGGCCATACTGCGACGCGCGAATCGCAAAGGTGTATCCAGCCGGCCCACCGCCGACTACTACCGCATCAAAAATCGTGTCTGCCAACGGAAGCTCCAGTTCCAGCGAAAATTTCGCAACATTTCAATTTTACGCTGGGTTGGAGATTGGCCCACGCCAGGCGGGAGACGACCAGCCGAACAAACGCCCTGCGCGGGCAGCGGTCACTTCGTGGGGCGTATTGGGCTTCGCGTGGGTGCTCCCAATGGATGCAAGCCGAATTCTGTCCCGACCAGCGGGAGGACAACGCGGAGCAGTAAGAAGGTGTGTGAACGCCCCCCACGCGCAGTGGGCAGGCAGGGACTTACGTCAGCTAAGAAGTCCGAGACACCGTGGGATAAGTGGGAGACTGATGCGAAGAAGCCCAGCAGCATGGCGCTCAAGTTGTTGATGATCGTGCAGAAGCACGGATTAGAGATGCTTGCGTAGCCAGCCCCCAGCTACGCTGCGTGCGATTCCGTCAGCTCCAGCTCCTCCAACTCCGCAATCGAGCCTAGGATCGACGTTTTGAACTCCAGCAGCACCGGATCGTTCGGATCGAGGTCTTGCGTCTCTTCGTCCAACTGTTCCAGAGTGGAGCGGAGGAGATCCAGCATCGCGGTTGAAGAATACAGCATCGGTCTACCCCACCTGATACGATGCCTACCCGACGCAGCCACGTTGCCCCTTATTAAAGAACCGAAGAATGTTGTCCTGTCGGACGGGCGCCCTTCGCGGGCGGCGGTCACTTCGTGACTTGTGTTGGGCTTCGCTTTTGGTGCTCCCGACGGTCGCAAACGAGATTTTGTGCCGACCAACGGGAGGACCATGCGAAGCAGTAACAGGGCGTGTCAACGCCGGCCCCACGCACAGTGGGTCCGTCCGACAGGACTATGCTCGTAGGCCTTAATCATGTTCAAAGGCCTGCTCACTCCACTTCCATCGCGAGCGCTGACTCAATCACCTCTGTATCTCCCTGATTGGCGCCTAGTACGCCACATACACGCCCTTCCCCACCCAATCCTTGCTCTCAACCTGGGCCATCATAAAGTCGGCTACGTCGGCTCGGGCGATCTGCCGTCCGCCGGGCGGCAGCGCTTCACCATCCACGCGAAAGGTTCCGCGCGCCTCGCCGTTGGTCAGCATGGGCGGCATCACCATGGTGAAGTCCAATCCAGAGGTTGACAGCACCTTCCACTGGTCCACCTGCGAAGCTACCGCATACTTCAGCAGGGTGTTGTAGACGATCTTCTGGACAAACCACCGGCGCCATTCCGGCTGCTTCTTGAGCGAGTCGTCCAGCGCGCCGGCTGATCCGAGGGCGATGATGCGGCGCACCCCCTCAGCACGCATCCCCTCTACAATCAGCGGGACAGCCCGCTCCAGCACGTCCTCCTTCCACAGCGACCGTGCCCCCAGCGCCGACAGCACAACGTCCGCGCCCTCCAGCGTCCGGCGGATTGCGGCCGCGTCGAACACGCTTCCCTCCACCACAGTCGCCAGCCCCCAGAAGCGGAATTTCTTCGGCGTCCGGACCAGGGCCGATACCGCGTACCTCGCCGCCAGGCACCGCTCTACCAGCAGGTCGCCGGTGCGTCCGCTGGCTCCAAAGACTGCCACCTTTAGTTTTGGCCCCAAAACCTCGCCGTCCTCATCGACCTCATTGACCTCATTTTCCTCCACTCGGACTCCTCCTCTGTTCAAAACCTACTCTAGGTAGGATGCTGATCCTACAGCTTTTGCCGCAAATTCCCACTTACTGCACGGACCGGCTACGGCCATCGCGGCTGATCCCTGTGCAGAATGACGAAAACCGGGTACCAGTCGGCACACTGCGCATAGGTCTTCCTGCTTCCGCAATTATCACGGCCCCGATTTCTAAAACGGGAAGGTGCCTCAACCCCGCATCTGGGCTGGACATTGCCTCGTATTCCACATTTCCCACGCCTTGTACTACTACTACTAGTATTTATCTCTATTAATCCTTGTTTTAAGTAGTAGCAGTAGCAGCCGCCGGTTCCAGCCAGGAAAAGCAAGACCAACGGCAGCGACGGGGATCCCGACGTTGCAAGTCAGAATGACGCGGTAGGGTGTGACGGATTTCTAGGACGCTTTGGGGGTAGGGTTGATCGTATCGGGGTTTGGTCTACTTTCCCACACCAAACCCCTCGCTCGCACAGGCCTCGGGTCAATAGAATCAAGCAGGCCGAAGCGTCGATGTTCCGTTCGCACCACATTCGGTGTAAAGTTTTCCCAGCATCCCGTTTGCGATCAATCGCCCCGGAGAAACCCCGATGACCCCAGTAGTCCAGGATGCAGCCCCCCGAACTCAGGAGCCCGCAATGACGACCACCGCCGCACCCACCGGAAATCTCGAAATCACCGTCTCCCGCGCGGATCTTCTCCGCGAACTGACGGCGGCGCAGTCGGTGGTGGAGCGCAAGACCACGATTCCGATCCTGTCGAACTTCCTGGTCGAAGCTGCCGACGACAAACTCACCATCACTGCGACCGACCTCGACCAGTCCATCCGCACCTCCTGCCCGGCGAAGGTGAAAAAGCCAGGCGCCTGCACCATCCCTGCGCGCAAGCTGTACGACTACATCAAGCTGTTGCCCGAGGGCGATATCTCCATCAAGCTGATGGACAACCACTGGGTGCAGATCCGGGCAGGCCGCTCGAACACCAAGATGGTTGGCATGGCGCGCGCGAACTTTCCCCAGGTGGCCGAGTTCCCAACGACTGGAGCGGTGAAGATCGCCGCCGCATCGCTGCAGGGCATGATCGCGAAGACGATCTTCGCCATCTCCAACGAGGAGTCGAGGTATACGCTGAACGGCGCACTGCTGGTGCTGAAGGCTGAGTCGATGGCCATGGTGGCGACCGATGGGCACAGGCTGGCGCACATCGAAAAGCTGGGCGAAGTGCTGGAAGGCGTCACGGGCGAGAAGAAGACGCTGATCCCGCGCAAGGCGCTGAGCGAGCTGCTGTCGCTGCTGAATACCACCGAGGTTGAGACGATCGACTTCGCCGACGACGAGCAGACGCTCTTCTTCCGCGTCGGCGGGCGGGTGCTGACCAGCCGCAAGCTGACTGGCAACTTCCCCAACTACGAGGCCGTGCTGCCGCGCGATAACAACAAGTTCGTCATCGTGCGCAGCGAGGACCTGATGTCGGCCATCCAGCGCGTCGCACAGTTCGCGGATGAACGCTCGGGAGCCATCAAGATCCGGCTGGAGACGAACGAGCTGAAGCTGTCGTCATCATCGACGGATTCGGGTGAGTCGGAAGACACCATCGAGACGCCCTACAACTACGATCCACTGGTGGTGGGCTTCAACAGCCAATACCTGCTGGACTTCCTGAAGGCCATCGGCAACACCGGCGAGGTGCGGCTGGAGTTCAAGGACGCGCAGTCGGCAGGGCAGATGCGGCCGGAAGACTCCAATGAGGATGTCAAGTACCGATACATTTTGATGCCGATGCGGATCTGAGAACCTGCGCAGTCTGAATGATGTCATGAAGAAGCAAATCACAGGGTAAAAGAGAGATCACAGAAGTCTATTTTCGGGGCATACTTCCTCTGCGCTCTCTCCGTTTCTCTGTGGTCCCTGTGATTTGCTCTTTGCCCAAACCAGCGAACAGCAATCCCAATTGCGATGTATCCAACTACTGCAATTTCTGGATTTCGGCTTTCGCCTGTTGCAGAACGGGAAGGTCGGGGTCGGCATCCTTCCACAGCGTGAGGAAATCCCGGTAGGCAGCTTTGGCCTTCGCCGTGTCGCCTTCGAACACGTAGGCGCGGGCGAGACCGAGATGGGCGAGCGCACCGATGGGTTGGCTCACGACGACGCCCGAATGGTCGAGAAGTTTCTGGAATTGGGCGGCGGCTTCGTTACCCTGACGCGCGGCCAGATACGCCTCACCGCGCACAAAGACTGGAAACATGGCACTCCAATTCAGAGGACTGTCGGTCGATACTCCCAGGTCGTAGGGTTCGGCGGTTTTGAGACTCTCAATAGCCCCAGCTGAGTTTCCTTTGTTGAGCGCAAGCTTTGCGCGAAGGGTTGGCAGGTAATTGAACTGTACCAACGTATCTTCCGGGAATTTCTTGCCCAAGTCGTCCGCCAAAGCCTTCGCCCGCGCATCATCCCTGGTATAGGCGAAGGTCAGCGCGGAGAAATACACCACATCGCGGCTGGTCGAGCGTTTCAATGCCAATGTGGCGCGACTCCGGGCCTCGCCCATGTTGCCGTACCACGCCTCTCTCAGCGCGGAAGTGCCAGTGTAAAGTGCGGGCGTGTCCTTCTCTCCTGCCTGTTGGGCGGCATCGATCGCGCGGCGGGAGAACTCGTTTGCGTCTTTGAGGTGCCCGGAATAAGCGGCGGTGTCGGATTCGAGATTCAACATCTGGTCCCCCCATCCGGGCAGAGCCTCCGTCGTTGCAACGTACCGCGCCATCGCCGTCGTATCATTCTGCAGGAATGCAACGTCATACATGGCCACATCAATCAAAGGGTTATGGATACCGTGTTTCGTAGCTTGCGCGTACGTGGCCTTCGCTTCATCGAAGCGATTCAGACCGGCCTGCGCGAGGATGAGTTGAGCGTAAGGGACAGGAAAGTTCGGGTTCAGGCGAATTGCCTCCGTGGCCTCTGCCCTTGCTCTCTCAATTTGTCCAACCACCGGCAAAACTGCTCCTGCCAGGAACGCGCGCGGCATCTCGTTGCGCGGATAGGCGTGTATCCATAGATCGCAGGTTTCTATGGCCTTAGGGATGTTCCCGGTGACTTGTTTGTAGTAGCTGGAGTCGATCGAATACCTCTCGGCATCGCTGGCCCGGTCGCGCAGTTCATAGGCCTTTCGCTGATAATCGGCAGCCAAACCGCTTTCAAGCATATCGTTCTCCAGAATCCCGAGGAATGCGTAGGCCTGCGCGAAGTTTGGGTCGAGTTCGACAGCTTTCTTGAAGAACGGAATCGCCTCATCTGACCCTTTGGCACTGATCATTTGAATGCCAGAACTGTAAGCCTTCAGGGCCTCCAGCGACGGCGTCGTAGCCTGCTCCAACGGTGTATCGAACTCTTGGATTGTGCTCAGAGACTCGCCCAGTTTGTTGCGAAGATCGATGGACACTTTTCCTAGCGCATCCAGCACATGGTTCTCGTCGCTCGCCTGTGCTTCCGTGCTCGCCAGCAATTTTCCGGTTTCGCAGTTGGCCGCCTTCAGGGTCAATAGATATTGGGTGCCAATCTGCGCAATCGAACCGTCAAGCACAGCGGCGCTCCCCGTCCGCTGACAGACCTCCCGCGCAATCGCCGGCGTCAGCTTGGCATCGGCCGGCTGTCTCATCAGGCCAAGGGTCTGCTGGATTTGCTGGTCCGAGACCATGCTCAGAAATGGCGACTGCTCCAACTCCACCGATAGCCCCTGCCTCAGTGTGCCGTCGAACACTGGGTCGGCGGTTCCGTTCGTGAAGTCCGCGAGCACCACGGTGTCTTTGTTGGTGAGCGCATGCACTTTGTGCGGTACAAGCAGCCAGCCGGCCACCGCCAGTCCTACCACCAGTATTGCCGCGCAGGCGACTATCCACCATCGAGTGGATTTCTCAGCCGGCTTCGCGGCGACTTGTGCTGACGCTGCCACAGAACGGCCCATCTCTGAATCGCGCCGCAAGCGCTGTAAATCAGTGCGGATATCAGTTGCACTCTGATAGCGCAACTTGCGGTCCTTCTCCAGCGCCTTCGCGATGATCTCTTCGAGCTTTGCGGGCACGTCGGGATTCAGCCGCACCGGCGCGACCGGCGTGCGATTCAAAATCGCTTCCGCAACCAGGCCAGCGCTCTCCCCACGGAACGGGAGAACCCCGGTTCCCATTTCGTAGAGCACAACTCCAAAGGAAAACAGGTCCGTGCGGGCATCCAGCTCCTCGCCGCGCACCTGCTCAGGCGACATGTACGCGCCAGTGCCCATGGCCGCGCCCGGCTGCGTGAGCAGTTTCGCCCGGCTCGCTGTCGGCATCGCCGAAAGATTCGCCGCCCCGCCGGCCGGCATCAACTTCGCCAGACCGAAATCCAATACCTTGATGTGCCCGCGTTCGGTCACAAAGATGTTCGCGGGCTTGATGTCCCGGTGAATGATTCCCTTACCGTGAGCAGCACTGAGTGCGTCTGCGATCTCAATCCCCCACTCCAGCACCTGCTCAAGCGGCAGCGCCCCGCCGCCGATGCAATGCTTCAGCGTCGCGCCTTCCATATACTCCATCGCGATAAACGCCTGGCCGTCTTGATGGTCGATCTCGTAGATCGTGCAGATGTGGGGATGATTCAGCGCGGACGCGGCACGCGCCTCTCTCCGAAAACGCTCCAGGGCCTCCGGGTTCTGGGCCATATCGTCGGGAAGAAATTTGAGCGCGACAAACCGGCCCAGGGATGCGTCCTCGGCCTTGTAGACAATGCCCATACCGCCGCCGCCGAGCTTTTCAACGATTCGGTAGCGCGAGATGGTCTGGCCGATCATGGGGCGAACGATCCACTGTGGAATCTCCGCGTGTGCCCTGGCGGGTGAAACGACGGTATCACACTCACTTAGCCGGTGCGACCCGCGACCAGGTGCCCATAACGACGCCTGGCGATCACGCGACTGCGCTGGTGCCGGCGTTCGGCACGGTTCGACAAATGACTCATACCTGAAGCCGCCCTCTTCGTGCGGCATGCTACCAGATGGTCATTTGTCGTTCCTCCTTATTTGCGTTTCAGATTCATTTGCGTTCCAGCTTCCGGTACCACGCATCGGCCAAGAAGCTCTTTAGTATGTGTAATACTGGCAACGTGCTTCCCAATGCTGGCTGATTCGCCAGGTCTGGGCCGGGCATGCGATCCGATCTCTCCCGGCATCCGCCGCTTCGAACTGGGCAAGCACGTCATCTTCTACAAACCGGACCGCAACGGCGTCATCGTAAGCAGAATTCTTCATCAACGAATGCTGCCGACCCGACCCGACTTCATCGGCGCTTAGTCTCGCTGCCCCGGTTTCAACGAATCCCGATCAGCTTGTGGGTTTGCAGGCTTAGCCGCCAGCGCGGGTGGTCGGCGCAGTATTGGATTGCGGCGCGCAGAGAGTTGGCTGCGTCGGGTCCGTCCTTCGGCTGGATGAAGAAGTGTTCGAACGCGAGATGGTCATAGGCGCTCGGCGAGATCTCCTGCGGGTAGACGACCTTCAGCTCGTTGCCGCGTGTGACCACGAGGCGCGCATTGGCTTTGGGGCTGACGCATACCCAGTCAATGCCCTCGGGCACCGTAATCGTCCCATTCGTCTCAATGGCAATCATGAAGTTCTGGCGATGCAGCGCGTCGATCAGCGCGGCGTCTAACTGCAGCAGCGGCTCGCCGCCGGTACACACAACAAACCGCCGCCCCGCATCGGTGCTCGGCCACTTCGCCGCAACCGCTGCGGCCAACTCATCCGCACTCGCGAATTTTCCGCCGCCGTCGCCGTCGGTCCCCACGAAATCCGTATCGCAAAACTGGCACACCGCATCCGCGCGATCCTGTTCGTGACCACTCCACAGGTTACATCCGGCAAACCGGCAAAACACCGCTGCGCGACCGGTGTGCACGCCCTCGCCTTGCAGGGTGTAGAAAATTTCCTTCGCCGCATACGCCATCTGTCCCTTGCCTCCGGGGCAATTCACCCGTCTTCACGCGTGCTAGCGCGTCGAGAACCGCACGAAGTGCCGGTAAGTCGCGGGATCGACGACTCCGGCCTCCGCGAACCCCTTCAGCCGCAGCAGGCACGCGTCGCACGCACCGCACGCCGCGCCGGTCGCCGACGGGTCGTAGCAGGTAATGGTCATGCCGTAATCCACGCCCAGGCTGAGCCCCAGCTCGACGATCTGCCGCTTGGTCAGCGCGATCAGCGGCGTGTGGATGGTCAGCCGCTTGCCATCCTCCGTCCCCATCTTGGTCGCCAGGTTTGCCAGCCGCTCGAACGCTTCGATGAACTCCGGCCGGCAATCCGGATAGCCGCTATAGTCCAGCGCGTTGACGCCGATGAAAATGTCGGTCGCCTCCAGCGTTTCCGCCCACGCCAGCGCCAGCGAAAGAAACACCGTATTCCGCGCAGGTACATACGTCACCGGAACTCCATGCCCCATATCTTCCGCCGACCGACCCTTCGGCACGGGCGTATCCGAAGTCAGCGCCGACCCGCCAAACGCGCGCAGATCGACCTTCACCACCGCATGGCGCACGACTCCCGCCGCCGCCGCTACCCGCGCCGCGAACTCTAGCTCGATCCGGTGATTCTGCCCATAGTCGAAGCTCAGCGCATATACCGCGAATCCCTGCTGCTTCGCGACCGCCATCACCGTAGTCGAATCCAATCCGCCGCTCAGCAGCACCACAGCCTTCTTCTCGCCCACGATTGCCCCCAAAACCAGTTTAACGCGCACGCTTTCTTAATGCCGCTTCGCGATAAACTGCGGCAGCCGCATCCACTTCAAGTCCCTTCCAACCTTCTCGAACTCCGGGTCCGCCGAAACCAGTGTCGCCTTCAACCCCAAAGCCAGAGATGCCGCAAAGCTGTCTGCGTACCCAATCTTGTAGTGATGCTTCAACGTTGCCGCCTCAATCGTCCCATTCACGTCCGCGTCGACCATCGTCACGGCGTGCTGCAAGGCCTGGATGTAGTCAAGCGTCCTCTGCTCGCCGACGCGTTTGAGCAAGATGTAGAAGACTTCGCCTAGATTGATGACCGACATAGAAAGTTGCGCCTGACTACGCTTGGCCTGTTCGAACAGGGTGCGCACCTTTTCTCCGCCCCCGCCGTCGCCGATCGCGAAGTAACGAAGCACGGCATTTGCGTCGAGCACGTACTCTTTCATTGCCTGTTCTCACGTTTGCGCGCGGACTGCCGCTCCTCTTCAAGGTCTGCCTCCAGCGGGAACTCCCGCAGACTGCCCTGCAGCGCGAAGATCGCCTCGAAGTTGCTCGGCTCCAGAACCAGCCGCCCGCGTTCCTCCTGGAACACGACCGTAGACCCCGCCTGCAGACGGTACCTCTTTCGCAGATTCGCTGGAATCACGATCTGCCCCTTTGAACTGATCACCGCTGTCGCCGGCATCGTCTTACCTCCAAGTAAGAAATTTCTAACTCAATTGTAAAACAATCTCAGGAGAATCGTCCCCGTCGATGCGAACCGCGGTTAAGCCTTTATGGCGATGACCGCCGCCACAACCTCCCCGTCACTGCGCCAAACAGGAACCCGCCAATGTGTGCGAGGTAGGCTACTCCACCGGCCTGCACGTGACCTGCGACCTGGCCGGCGCTGAAGAGTTGGATCACAAACCATACTCCAATCAACAGCGAAGCCGGCACAAACGCGATCCGCACAAAGAATAAGAAGAAGAAAGCAGTGCGTATGCGGTCGCGCGGGTACGTCACCAGGAACGCGCCCATCACCGCCGCGATTGCGCCACTCGCGCCGAGGTTGGGTACGCGCGAGGTGGGCATTGCCAGCACCTGCGCGGACATCGCCACCACTCCGCCGACCAGGTAGAACACGAGGAAGCGGAACCGCCCCATGGCGTCCTCGATGTCCGGCCCGAACGCCCAGAAGAACACCATGTTGCCAATGATGTGCAGCCAGCCCGCATGCAGGAACATTGCCGTCACCAGCGTTCCCCATCCGCGCCCCGCCGCAATCCGCGCCGGGATCACCGAGTACAGGTACACGAACCGTTCGCCGTAGAGCAGCTCCTGCCAGAACACCCAGACATTCGCGGCGATCAGCCCGATCGTCACCAGCGGCCACCGCCTTAGCCGCCGCGACGCATCCCCCAGCGGAATCATCCCACCCATTGCCGACTCTCCCTGAATCTTGAACTCATGCTAACGGTCCTCCAGGCGGGCCGCTGCGCGTGGAGCGGTCACTTCGTGACCCGTGTTGGAGCCCCGTCAGTCGGAAACCAGATTCCGTGCCGACCAACGGGAGGACAAATCGAGCAATCGGAATGGCGCTCAATGCCACGCGCGAAGCGCGTCGAGGACGGCACGAAGTGCTACTGCCGCAACTCCACCTCGGTTGCTCCTTGCCCGCCCTGGTTATGCGGCGGTTCGGTCACCAGCGCCACGTTCGGATGCCCCTTCAAATACTCGCGCAGCGTCCGCCGCAGCACGCCCATCCCCGTCCCATGCACGATCCGCACATGCGGCAGCCCCGCCAAAAACGCGCGATCCAGATACCGCGCCACCTCATCGTGAGCCTCTTCCGCCGTCCGCCCGATCACATTAATCTCCATCGGCACCGAATCCGTCTCGGATCCTGACGCCATCTGCACCGTCACCCCACCCCTTCGCCGCGCAGCCTCCAGTGGAGTCACCGCAACCATCGGCGTCACCTCCGCCACATCGCTGAGCGCGACACGCATCTTCATGGTGCCGACGGAAACCTCAAAACTCTTCGCCGCACCGCTGGAATCGAGCACGCGCTCCACGCGAGCCTCGCGCCCCAGGCTCTTCAACTTCACCAGATCCCCAACCTTCACCGCTCGCACCGCAGCCGCGCGCCCTGCTGCCGGATCGCCCTTATCCGCGCCGGTGGTATGCGCCA
>Ga0302282_1002297_pt1 | contig 13200 bp, 11 predicted proteins | sample III_Fen_E1_3_FD_198763 | JGI IMG/M metagenome (GOLD analysis project Ga0302282, IMG submission 198763) | Peat permafrost microbial communities from Stordalen Mire near Abisko, Sweden - III_Fen_E1_3 | ecosystem: Environmental > Terrestrial > Soil > Wetlands > Permafrost | place: Sweden: Abisko... | reverse complement strand
ACCAGGAGAAGGAAGACAAACGCCTCGAACAACTGGAGCTGGTGGCGCTTTGAGCGCCGCCCGTTCTTAACCGCTTTGAGCGGTTCACGCTATCTCAAGCCTCCGGCTTTGCCGGAGGTCGCTGACTGACGCACCCCGCCTACTCTACCGGTTAAATATTTTACTTCAATTTCTCCAACTGCTGCCCCAGCCGCTGGGTGGAGATGGGAAACGCCGTTCCCAGTTCCTGCGCGAACAGCGACACCTTGTATTCCTCCACCATCCAGCGATATTCCTCCAGCCGTTGCCGGCCTTCCGCCGTGGCGGGCGGTGTGGACGTCAGTTTTTTTAAGGCCTCCGTGTAGGGCGCGAGTTGCCGGACGCGCTCCGCATCTTTCACCGGGTTCAGCGTTGCGCGTTCGAGCCGCAGCAGCAGCGCCTTGAGATAGCGCGGGAGTTGCGGCAGTTGCAGATACGGAATCGTTTCGAGAAAATTGGCCGGCAACAACTGGTTCAGTTCCGTCGCCCAACGGTTCGCCACCGGAGCCGCCGGGGCCGCCGGGGCCGCGCCGAGTTGTTTGAAATCAGTGATCACCTTGGGCCGGCCCATCGCCACGGGCGCCGCCACCGGGCAGCGCAACAAAATGTCCTGGCGCAATTTCAAGATCAGTCCGAGCCGGTCCGACATCTGCACCGCGAGCCCCGGCAACCGGCTCCGGGCCTCTTCCACCGCCGCCCGGAACGCCGCGTGCGTTAGTGCGGGGAACACCTCGCCGGGGAGCAGATGCCCCCGGAGATTCTCAAAGGTCGCCTCCGCCAACTCCTCCGCCGTCAGCCAGCCGGCCGTTAATGGTGCGAACCGCGACAGTCCCCGCAAATCTTTATGCAGCCACGCCAGGTCCTTTTGCAGGCTGAGACTCACCAGCCGCCGGATGCCGGCCAGGCTCGCCCGCCGCGCCGATTCCTGGCTGCGAAATAATTTCAAACTCACTTGCTGCGGTTCCTCCGCCTGAATGCCCGGCCACGCATACAGTGGCACCCGGCCCGCCTCGCTCACCGTGATGCGCTCGGGCAAATCCCCGAACGTCCAGCCGGTCAGACCAAATTGTTCCCACTGCAACGCGAACCGCGCCCACGCGGGATCCTCGCCCGTCGGCTCAACCTTGGTCTGCTCCATGCGCGCCCGCAACTGGCTCAGGTCGCGGCCGGAGCCCAAAGTTTTCTGGTCGTGATCCACGACTTCAATGCGCGGACGCAGATGGGCCGGGATGGCGTCGGCGGACCAGCTCTCCGGCGGAATCTCCACGCTGTAACGTTGCCGGATGAACAGCGCGAGATCCTTCTTCAACGAATCCCCCGTGGGCCGCAAATCCCGGGCGATCTCCGCCACCTTGGGCGGGAACGGCATCAGCTCCTGGCGCAACGCCTTGGGCAGCGCCCGCAGCAGTTCGCCGATCTGGCCTTCGCGCAGGCCGGGCACCGACCACTCTACGCTCGCCTGGGAAACCGTCTGGGCCAGGCTGAACCCGAGCTTGACCGTCACGCCATCCTGCTCCTCGCCGGGCGCATACGCATACGTCAGTGCCACCGGCTGGCCGCCCAGCGGCACCGCATCCGGAAACGCCTCCGCATCATAATTCAACGCCTGCCCGCCCGTCAGGTCCGCTTCATTCAAGCTCAAGGCCGCCGGTCCGCCTGACTCGCGCAACCAACGGTTGAGCTCGTGCACTGACGAAATGTTTTGCAGATGCCGCGCATAAAATTCAAAGAGCACGTCATCCAGCCCCTTCAGATCATGCCGCCGCACGCGCGTCTGCCACGTTTCAATCTTCTGCCGCACCCGCCGGTTGTGCTCCAGAAAGGCATATTGCGGCGGCAACGATGGCGCCTGCGCCGGGGCCCGGTGCAGCACCCGCACATCATCTTCTTCCTCCTCATCGGCATCCTGATTGCGCCGGCCGCCCGGCAGCAAATCCTCCTCCACCAGCGCCGCCCGGATGAATATCTCCGTGGCCGCCGCCGCGTCCACATTGCCATACGCCACCTTGCGCTGGCGCAATTCCAAGTCATTGAACGTGGTCTTCTCGTCCACCAACACATTGCCCGCCTTGACGTCCCACCGGGGATTTTGGTGCGTCACCTTGCACAGATGCGGCGCGAGTTGGATGATCCACAGCGGATCAATGCCCGCCACCGTCCGCGCAAACAACTGCGACGTCTCCACGATCTCCCCTGCCACCATCCACGGCGGCTGTTGCACGGATGCCGGCCGGGCATTCCGCGCGGCCGGATGCGCCGGCGGCCGCGGTTTCTCGCCCTTGTCATGCAGGGCCGAGCCGGGAAACACCACCACCTGCCGGCCGCCCATCGCCTGATAAATATTCCGTTCCTTGCGAAAGCCCACATGCCCGAGCAAACCCGCCAGGATCGAACGATGGATCGCGTCGTACGCGGCGTTGCTCTCGTTCAACTTCACCGATCCCAGCTCCTCCAGTGCGCCGTGCAATTGCGCGTGCAAATCCTGCCACTCCCGCAGCCGCAGATACGAGAGAAAGTTTGCCCGGCAAAATTTGCGCCGCTGCCCCTGCGACCGCATCGTCTCCCACTGGTCATGCACGGCGTTCCAAATTTTTAACAGCGTCAGAAAATCCGACTGCGGGTCGTCCCAACGTTTGTGCGCCGCCGCCGCGGCGTCCTTCTGATCCAGCGGCCGTTCCCGCGGATCCTGGATGCTCAGGCCCGAGGCGATGATCAGCAGCTCGCGCGTGGCATGCTCGGACTGCGATTGCAACAGCATCCGTCCCAGCGTGGGATCGATCGGCAGCCGCGCCAGATCGCGACCCAGGTTTTTCAGTATACGCTTGTCATCCAGCGCGCCCAATTCCTGCAGCAACGCGTAGCCCGCCTGGATCGCCGCCGGCAGCGGCGGATTCACGAAGGGAAACGTCTCGATCTCCCCCAGCCGGAACGCCATCATCCGCAAAATCACCTCCGCCAGATTCGCCCGCTGGATTTCCGGCTGCGTATACGCCGGGCGCGCCTCATAGTCTTCTTCCGAATACAGCCGGATGCACACGCCGTCCTGCACCCGGCCGCTGCGGCCCTTGCGCTGGTTCGCGCTGCTCAGCGAAATCTCCTCCACCGGCAGCCGCTTCGTCCGATTGCGCGGATTATACCGGCTGATGCGCGCCAGCCCGGAATCGATCACATACCGGATGCCCGGCAACGTCAGCGACGTCTCCGCGATGTTCGTCGCGATAATGATTTTGCGCCGTGCCGAAGGGGCGAACACTCGCTGCTGTTCCCCCGCGCTCAGCCGGCCGAACAGCGGGATGATCTCCGCGTCGTTCCGGAACCGCCCCTCCAGCAGATCGCTCGTCTCGCGGATGTCCCGTTCGCCCGGCATGAAAATCAGCACGTCGCCCTGGCCCGGCTCGCACAGCACCTGCTCCGCCGCCCGCACCGCGGCGTCGATATACGTCAGGTCCCCGCGCTCCTCCGATTCCACATCCAGCGGCGCATACACCACCGCCACCGGATACAGCCGCCCTGACACCTCGATGATCGGGGCGTTGTTGAACGCCTGCGAAAACGCCGCCGTATCAATCGTTGCCGAGGTGATGATCAGCTTCAGCTCCGGCCGCTTCACCAGTAACCCCTTGAGATACCCCAGCAGAAAATCGATGTTTAGGCTTCGCTCATGCGCCTCATCGATGATGATCGCATTGTATTCGGATAACAACGGGTCCCCCTGCGTCTCCGCCAGCAGGATGCCGTCCGTCATCAGCTTGATGTACGTATACGGCCCCGTCTGGTCATCGAACCGGATTTTGCAGCCCACCTCGCGGCCCCACGGCGCGGCCAGTTCCTCCGCGATGCGCTGGGAGATTGAGAGCGCCGCCACGCGCCGGGGTTGGGTGCAGCCGATCTTCGCCTCGATCCCCAGCCCCACCTCCAGGCACATCTTGGGGATCTGCGTCGTCTTGCCCGACCCCGTCTCCCCGGCGATCACCACCACCTGATGCGCCCGGATCGCGGCGATGATGTCATCCTTCCGGCTGGTGATGGGCAGTTCCGGCGGATACGAGATCCGCGGCACCTGCAACCGCCGCGCCTCCCGCAACGCCACCGACGACCGCGCCTGCGCCAGCAACCGGTCCAGTAACGCGTCATGCGTGGCCGCATGCCGCTGGTCGCGCAGCAACCGCACCAGCCGCGACCCCAGCCGCACCCAATCAGGGAGCATCCCCTGGGGCAGCAGCGTTTTAATTTCGTTGATTCGGACGTCTTCCATGCCGGAGCCGGTTACCATAGCGCAACCGGCGGCCGGGGGAAACTCTGTAGATTTCCCATCCCGGCAGGGCAAAAGCCAGCAGCCCACAGTGGCAACTGTGGGTAAACCGTGGGTAGTGTGTATAAAGTCCCGTCAGGGACGATAGCATGTCCGGCAACAGATAACAGTTACCACCGAGCCAAGGCACCTCGAAGGTTACCAGACAGGGATCATCATAATTCAGCCGACTGGGGGGCGAACACGGTCTATGCCTTCGGCTTTTTGGTCGCCGCCGCCGCGCCGGCATTCCCTGAAATTAGTGGGTCCATCAATTGTTTGATATCCCGGGCAATCTCCTCCCACGGGGTCGAAAAGCGCACCCGCCGGCCATAGCTCAGGGCGACGGTGTAGGGGTGAAGTTCCAGCCCGGCCGGCGCGACCACCGCCCCCTTTTTTCCTTTGGGTGCTTTCGCCACTGTGCCCCGCGCTGGCAGCCGCTCCCCGGCCGCCCGACCGTCGTTCATCATTCCATCGTATAGCCCCATGATGAAAACGCCCCGGTCGGCATGGTTTACGCCGGGCAGACGGCTGAACTGTTCCCACAGTTGTTGAAAGCTCTCCGTAATCGTCCGGGCGATGGCGGTCAGCCTGCGGACCGTGCCCGCGTCGGACTTGGCGACCAACTTCCCACCCTGCCACCGGCAAGGGATGCCCGTGGCCGATTCTATCGCCCATTTTACGGCGTTGGCCAGATGGCAATCCGGCTCAAATTTATGGATGGTGACGGTCGCGCCGCGGCGGGACTTCTTGAAGGGGCCTTTGAACAAGTCGCGCTGGTTTCCCTCCGCAACGCCGGCAAAATCAAAACGCGCACGCAGCCGGTCAAACTTCCGCCGGGCAACCTCGCGTTCGCCGTCAATCCCGCGCTCGGCCAGGGCTTCAAGTTTGGCAAGCATCACCCGCGCCTGGGGAGTGGCAGGCTTCATGTTTTCCTCATGCTGTTCAGTTTCAATGCCTCGATCATTTTCGTCGGCCGCGCAACCACAGCGCCACCTCATCGTGGTTCATCACATCGTAGGCGATCAGGGTCTGTCCGTCGTGAATGAACACCACCCGCCATTGCCGATGCACCCGTATCTCGTAGGAATATCCGGCCAGTTTGCGCAGCTCCAATCCCCGATGCCGGTGCGGATCGCCAAAGGCGGCGGCCACTTCGGTGATGGCTTGGGCGGCTTCGGCGCGCAGTTCCGGCGACAGCCCGGCCGCCGTCTTTTGGATTCGTTCCGAGAGCAGAACCCGGATCATAACTTGCCGGTGAACGCGGCCAGCCGGCCCGCTTTGCGTGACCTGGCAATTTCCGCCAGGGCGGAATCTTCTGCCGCCGTGGCCTGGGCCAGGGTCACCCCGTATTCGTCCAAGGCCGGAAAGTTGCCGGGACGAAACGGCAGGCCGCGCAACTTGACCATTTGTGCGAACAGCATGGACACCGCCGCCGTCGGCGTGATGCCGATTTCCCGGCAGACCGTCGCCGCTTCCTCCGCCAGTTCGCTGTCAATGCGCAGTCTGATTTGCTCAGTCATGCCTCAAATGTGCCACAGGATTAAACCGTGTCAAGACCGCCGTAATCATGACCCATGCGCAAGGCCCAAATCACCTTGCCGAAAGCGGGGCTTTGGGTTATACTGATGTTGGAATGTCAAACGTGACTGTTGAAATACCTGCCGAAGTTCTCACGCTGACTGCTCGACAGCAATGTTCTGATTGATGCACTGGCCGGTCTGCCGCATGGCCGACGGGTTTTGCGTGAGGCTCGTAATCGCGCTGATGTTTGGGTTGTGTTTTCAGCCATCACCCGGATTGAGATGCTTGGTTTTCCGAATCTTGACGGGCCAGAAGAGACGGCCATTCGATCCCTTTTGAATGAATTTGATGAGGTTCCAATTTCCAATGCGTGGTTGAGCAGACCATTCTGATACGCAAGTCGGTGCGCATTATGCTCTGGTTGCCGCGAGCGCGAAAGTCACTCAGTCCATCGTGGTCACCCGGAACATGAGCGATTTTCAACGGGTCGCTGGTTTGACGGTGGTGCATCCGGACGATGTGTGAGGCGGCCGCGGAAAAGTTTATAAGTAATCGTACCTTACCTCCGGCCTTTCGGCGCGCGCAACAACCGCAGCGCATTCCCGATCACAATGATATCCGAAACCCCCATCGCCGCCGCGCACATCACCGGGCTCGCAAAACCCGTCGCCGCCAGCGGCACCGCCAGGGCATTGTAAAAGAACGCCCAGAACAAATTCTGCTTGATGATGCGCAACGTCGCCCGCGCCAAGCCCAGGGCCTCCGGTACCGCCGCAATCTCGGATTTCAGCAGGATGATGTCCGCCGCCTCCCGGGCGATGTCGCTCGCGCGGCTGACCGCGATGCCCAGATCCGCCTGCGTCAGCGCCGGCGCGTCATTGATGCCGTCGCCCACAAACGCCACCCGTTCTCCCCGCGCCTGCAACTCCTTTACCCGCTCCGCCTTCAGTTCCGGCCGGACGCCCGCGAACACCTGCTCCGCCGGAATCCCCGTTTGCCGGGCGATGCTCGCGGCCGTCAGCGCATTGTCGCCCGTCAGCAAATACGTCTTTAAGCCCTGCCGCTGAAGTTCGGCCACCACCTGCGCCGCGCCGGGTTTCAGCGTGCCCTGAACCGCGAACACGCCGGCCAACGTCCCTGCCCGTGCCAGACCCACCAGCGAAGCGCCCTGCGCCGACCATTCCACCATGAACGCATCGCCCGTCGCAACGTTCACACCGCTCTCCCGCAACCACGCCAGAGAACCCAGCCGCACGCTGACCGCCCCGCCCGGCGCGTCGTTCCAAACGGCCAACACCCCCGAACCGCCGAGTTCCCGCCACTCCGTCAGGCCCGGCGTTGGCGCGGGGGATTCACTTTGTTTCGCAATCGCCTGACTCAGCGGATGCGTCGAGTTGCGCGCCAACGCCGCCGCCAGCGGAAGAAATGTCGTGTCTGCTTCCGGCGAACCCGCCAGCACCTTCACCGCCGCCACCGTCGGCTTTCCCAGCGTGAGCGTGCCCGTCTTGTCAAACACCACCGCCGTGATCCGTCCCGCCTTTTCCAGGGCAATGCCGTCGCGGATCAATATGCCCCGCCGCGCGGCCGCATTGGCCGCGGCCATAATGGCCGCCGGCGTCGCCAGCCCCATCGCGCACGGACACGCCACGATCAACACCGCCGCCGCCGTGATGAACGCCGCCGCCGCCGCCGTGTCCGGCAGATGCCCGTGCCAGAGGAACGGCGCCAGCGCTGCATGAAACCGCCGCGCGGACTCAAACGCCAGCCCCCACCACAACGCCGCCGTGACCGCCACCCCCACGATCACCGGCACGAACACGCTGCTCACGCGGTCGCCCAAGCGCTGTATATCCGCGCGGCTCGTCTGCGCGCGCTGCACCGCGGCGATCACCTGTGCCAGCGCCGTGGCCTCGCCGGTGGCCGTCACCCGCACCACCAGCCGGCCGTTCAAATTCACCGTGCCCGCATAAAGTTCGCCGCCCGCCTTTTTATCCACCGGCGCGGATTCCCCGGTGAGCATCGCCTCATCCATGGCCGATTCCCCGGTGAGCACCACGCCATCCGTCGGCACCCGGTCCCCGGGCTTGAGCACGATCCGGTCCCCCGCCTGCAAATCCGCCACCGGAATTTCTTCCTCGCTCTCCGGCCCAGCCACCGCCGCCGGCTTGAAACTCAGCAGCTCGCGCGGACCAAACTGTTTGGGCACGGCCGGACCGCCGCCGGTCAACCGCCGGGCCGTGGCCGGTGCCAGCGTGAGCAGCGCCGCCAATGCCCCTGAGGCGCGCTCGCTCACCCGCGCCTCAAACCAATGTCCCAGGCTGATCAAGGAGATGATCGCCGCCGCCTCCATGAAGAACAAATGTCCCGCACCTCCGCCCGTGCCGCCCGTGAACAACACCCACGTGCTGAAACCAAAGGCCGTCGTGGACCCCAGCGCCACCAGCGTGTCCATGTTGGACGCCCCCACCTTGAGCTGCCGCCACGCCCCGCGATAAAACGGCGCGCCACAACCCGCCTGCACCACCGCCGCCAGCCCGAACGACAGCCAGCGGAACCAGGGTGTGAACATCAAATGAAACCCCCATTCCCCCAGCATCAGCAGGGCCGTCACCGCCACGCCCGGCCATAAATTCAACTCCCACCGCGCCGTGCGCGCCGCCGCCAGCCCACCGGCGGCGGGTATTTCCCGGGCCTCAAATCCGGCCCGGGTGATGGCGGCGATCACCGCGGCAACGTTGTGCTCCGCCGCCGGCTCCCACCGGATGACCGCCGTTTGGGTGGTCAAGGAAACCGAGGCGCTGCGCACGCCGGACACACTCCGCCCCGCCTCCGTCACATGCCGCGCGCAATTATTGCACGTCATGCCCTCCACCCGCAACCGGGTGAGCACTGCTTCCGAGATCATGGTCGTTGCAACATTCATCATTCCTGACTGGGCAGGGTAACGGGTGTTCATGCATTTGTCGAACGGGACGGAAAGAAGAACTGGTCGCATCGCAAAGCGGCACCCGCACCGCACCTTTTGAACGTGCCGTTTGCCAATTCCATAATCCAGCCTTCTATGTATCCAAATTACTCTGGACAGGCCAGATACAAATGATTATACTCGAACTTGTGAACCGTGAAAAACCACACAACCGTGGCTCATTATTATATTAGGCGTCATCGTATGATTATTGCCAGCTACATACTTATGGTTCGCCACCTGGCAAGAGCCGATTGGGCTTCAACCTTGTTGTCGGTGCGAAAGCTTTTGTACTTCTGTGACCCGCCTACGGCAATGCGTCCCCAGAAGTTCCCGCTTTCGTGCTTGAATAACCCCGGCGTATCTGTATTTTTTAATCCGCGCATAAATTTCGATATGTGCCCATGAGTGCCCGTAAAAGGCTTTAAGGGTCTTTAAGATGGTGGTATTGGTCAAGCGGCGATAGAATAGCCTGCTTAAACCATTGATAATCAAGTGGAAGGGTGGCTGAGTGGTTAAAGGCACCTGACTCGAAATCAGGAGGCGGGGTAACCCGTCCGTGGGTTCGAATCCCACCCCTTCCGCCATTAGTATTTAACCCCAACGAAATCAATGGTTTCGTTGGGGTTTTTCTTTCAGTGAAACGGAGAGTCATAACGAGAAGTCATAACGTTTCAAAAATTATTCACGTCAACCCAAGCCGATTTGAATCTGTCATTTTGCCGGCGGTTCGGTTGGTCGAACTTCCACCTGCCAATTAAAGTTGGTAATTTTCTGAGGACGTGTTCCGGGTCATCTTCCATCTCGATATGGACGCTTTCTACGCTTCGGTAGAGCAGCGTGAAAATCCTCAGCTGAGAGGCAAACCCGTGATCGTCGGTGCTCCAGCTCATCCTAAACTCGACCCAGAACGCCGCCAACGTCCTGCACTTCGATGGCCGTCCTACGATTTAATCCAAGATACTTCAACGTACAACATCGTCTCCAATCTTTTGAAACGTTCCGTCCATTCGTGGCTCATTCGCGCAGGTTGCATTCTCGCTGCAGACTACAGCGCCTATTATTTACCCGCGCCATTTAAGGGTGAATCCATTTTCCGCTTCAAGGATGTGGACGACAAATCATCTTACATTCGAGTTGCGGGCAGCGTTCGGCTTTATCGGCCTAATTCCGTGCCGGAGGAAATCATTCATCACCCGGCGATCCGTTACGTTATTCGCAAGACTGACATGGGAGGCTTCGTCATTCAACTTCGCCCCGGCGTGGCCTTGTTCGACGGCGCACATAAACCAATAACCGGTAAAAGAGTTGGCCCACGGACCAAGAAAGTCACCCGGGCTTACTTTAATGAAAAATGGCGCAAGCGGTTGATGGCCTTTTCGCAATTGCTGGCGCAATCCGCCAGTGAAGACAAGGAAACGGTTTTGCGGCTCGGAGCGCTTGTCACCCTGAACACAGATTGGTCGCTGGACGAAACGTCACTCACCGCTACGGCGTCCGCTGAGCTGGAAGAGCCGGCCCAAGATGATGTGCATGTCAGCTCAGAGGAAATGGAGGACAGCCAAGATGAGTAATCCACTCTTTAGCGTAGAGGTTCTTCCGGAACCTGAATTGGAATTCGCCACGGGTCAGCAAATAGAGCATCCTGCAACAGGTCTCGGATTGTTCGGCCCGGTGGATAGCAGTGGAATTGAAAAGCCCAACCGGATTAGTTATGCCGTGATAGGAAGTCCTGATGGCTTAGCCGGGTTTGGGGCATTTGCCACGCGACTGAATTCGCCGATTAATCCTCCACCCGAACGGAGCGAAATCCTCTGGCCTCATTACCCAGGTTTTGAGGAAGCGATGCACGCTATTTTCCCAAAATCTGCGCCACTCGCTGAAGCGCTTGATCCCAAGAAGATCGATGCGACTGCCAATCAAGGTGACGACTACAAGCGGGTTTTTGAGGTCACCGGCCTTTACCTTGGTGCAATCCGGGCCCTCGCGCGCAAGGACACTGCTATTGATATGACGATCTGTGTCGTACCAGAAATCGTTTACACGAACTGCCGTCCATTATCAAAGGTGTCGCATGGAACCGGAAAGCGGCTCTCGCCAAAGGAAGTTAAACAGCGACGGCAGACCACCGACCTCTTCGGCGGATACGATTCCCAGCAGTATGATTTTTCCTTGGACTTCCGCCGCCAAATCAAGGCTCGCGCCATGGAGTGCAAAATGCCGATTCAGATTGTACGGGAATCTACCCTGAATTTGTCTGACGAAAAGCCACCGTGGGGGCAACGCGTTTTAACTCCGCTGTCTGACCGGGCGTGGAATTTATCCACGGCACTGTATTACAAGAGTGGGCGTAAGCCTTGGAAACTTCCAGGTGCACGAGATGGTGTCTGTTACGTCGGAATTGCATTCAAGCGCACTGATGAAAACGGTCGAACCGCGTGCAGGGCTGCCGAGGCAGCGGTCTTAACTATTTCAATAAATAGCGGCTTAGCGGCTTGACACCCCATAGTTTTGTGGGATACATAGTGGTAACCACTATTACGTGTGGTTGTATGCGTTGTCCCAATTGCGGTTGCCAGGAAGACAAAGTGGTTGATTCTCGTGCCTCCCGGGAAGGTGCGACCATCCGTCGACGTCGTGAATGCACGGCCTGTCAGCAACGGTTCACCACTTACGAGGAAATTGAACGTGACGGATTGATGGTGCTTAAGCGCGACGGCCGGCATGAGGAGTTTTCCCGGGACAAGCTCTTATCCGGGGTGCGGAAAGCCTGTCAAAAACGCCCGGTTTCACCCAAGGTCATGGAGGATCTGGTGGATCATATTGTGGCGACGGTCTCGGGGAAGTTTGAAAATGAGGTGCCGGGTGAATTTATCGGCACGATGGTCATGGATGGATTGCGCACGATTGATGATGTTGCGTATGTGCGCTTTGCGAGTGTTTATCGCCGGTTTCAGGAAGCCACCGACTTCGTACATGAGGTCAAAAAATTGGAGGCCCAACAATGATTGCCCTGCTCAATAATTGTTTGTTGTTTCAGCTCGCCACCGGCGAAAGCGTTCCGTGTTCCGTGGAAATGATTTCCGTGGAGATTGTGAGCAGCCAGGACCGGCTGCTGGATCCGGAGGCGCTGCGCCATGCCGCGGCCTCGGTTTTTCATTATTTCAAGGTGGAACTGATGCGCGAAACGGTCACAGTGGGTGAATTTTCCATCGCCTTGGAAAAAGTGTTGCGCCAGCTTGGCTTCACCCTGCAAGGCGACGTCTCGGCCCTCACTACGCGGGAAATCATCGAATCGGACCTTAGGATCATCGCGTGCCAGTCCGCTGAGAGTTTGGAACTATTGTTCTTTCCCGCGCTGCGGATGGAGGTGCGCAGCCAGTTGCGGCAATCGCCCAAGCTGTTGCGTTTCCGGGGCCTGCGCGGCTGCGTCAAGCAACTGGCCGGCGCCCGCCGCTGGAGCGATCGTTGTGACCGGTTGCAGGAGCAAATTGTTGGTTATCTGCGGGAATGTCTCTCGGCCGACCGGGAACAGGCCCAATGCTCGCTGGTGGTGGAGTAAGCCGACCAATATCGTCACCGGGCGCCCCGGCTGATAAACCCATGAGCAAAACCTTGTTTGAAAAGATTGTTACGCGCGAGATACCAGCGGCGATTGTTTTTGAAGACGACAGCGTGCTGGCCTTTCGTGACATCAATCCCCAGGCTCCGACGCATGTGTTGATTGTGCCCAAGCAGGTCATTCCGCGCATTGCCGAGGCCGGGACCGACGACCAGGCATTGCTGGGAAACCTGCTGCTGAAAGCCGCCGAGGTGGCCCGGCAACTGGGTCTGGCAACCTCTGGTTACCGGCTGGTGATCAATAACGGGCGCGATGGCGGCGAGACGGTGCCGCACCTGCATTGTCATATTCTGGGCGGGCGTCCTCTGACGTGGCCACCGGGTTGAGCGACATTCGATCCGACAAATACTCTGCCTTTATTCAGAACGAAGGGCTTCCCCCACGGTCAGGGCGCATCTTGTCACTGCCCCCGCACCACGCTTGGACCTGTCAACCACACCTCACGAATGCGAACCCAAGTAACCCCCTCCCCGCCATTTGAATAAATGGGGGGAGGGAGGGACGGGGAGAGGTGGGGCTGATTTTCGCGATTTTTGCCGACCTCCGACCTCTGACTCCGACCTCTTTTTTTATTTCTGCTGTCTGCCGGGGCAGTGTCAAAATGCGCCTCTACCGCCGTTGGCGCGTGGCCATCCCTCATATCTCTGCGCATCCTGCGCCTGCGCGACCCATTTTTCCACCCACCTCCCCAAACTATTTTTCAAAGTTTCGTTTCCCGGAAACGAAAATCTTAAAAATTAAGGTGTTATATGGCGTTTTTTGTGATTTTTAGCCTGTTTA
>Ga0302282_1002277_pt1 | contig 13259 bp, 7 predicted proteins | sample III_Fen_E1_3_FD_198763 | JGI IMG/M metagenome (GOLD analysis project Ga0302282, IMG submission 198763) | Peat permafrost microbial communities from Stordalen Mire near Abisko, Sweden - III_Fen_E1_3 | ecosystem: Environmental > Terrestrial > Soil > Wetlands > Permafrost | place: Sweden: Abisko... | reverse complement strand
GGCGTGCTTGAGGACATTGTTTTTGGCATCGGCGGCACCGGTCTCGACGGCGGTCATCTCGGCGTGGATGGCGATGAGGGCGTCGCAGAAGCGGTCGAGCTCGTAGAGGGATTCGCTCTCGGTGGGTTCAACCATGAGGGTGCCGGCGACGGGCCAGGAGAGGGTGGGCGCGTGAAAGCCGTAGTCCATGAGGCGTTTGGCAACGTCCTCGGCGGTGGTGGCCTTGAAGGCACGGAGGTCGAGGATGCATTCGTGGGCGACGAGGCCGGAGCGGCGGTAGAGGGTGGGGAAATATTTTTCGAGCCGCTTGGAGATGTAGTTGGCGTTGAGGATGGCGTATTGGGTGGCATGGGTGAGGCCGGCACCGCCCATCATGGCGATATACATCCAGGAGATGGTGAGGATGCTGGCGCTGCCCCAAGGGGCGGCGGCGACGGCTCCGATGGGGTTTTCACCGCCAAGATTGACGACGTGATGGCCGGGGAGGAAGTCAACGAGGTGTTCGGCCATGCCGATGGGGCCGACGCCGGGGCCGCCGCCGCCGTGAGGGATGCAAAAGGTTTTGTGGAGGTTGAGGTGGCAGACATCAGCGCCGATGAAGCCGGGGCTGGTGAGGCCGACCTGGGCGTTCATATTCGCGCCGTCCATGTAGACCTGGCCGCCGTGGGCGTGGATGATTTCGCAGATCTCGCGGATGCCTTCCTCGAAGACGCCGTGGGTGGAAGGATAGGTGACCATGAGGCAGGAGAGGTCGGTGGCGTGGGCGGCGGCCTTGGCACGGAGGTCGGCGAGGTCGACGTTGCCGCCGGGATCGCAGGCGACGGCGACGACGCGCATGCCGGCCATGACGGCGCTGGCAGGGTTGGTGCCGTGGGCGGAGGTGGGAATGAGGCAGACATTGCGGGCGGCTTCGCCACGGCTTTCATGGTAGGCGCGGATGACGAGAAGGCCGGCGTATTCGCCCTGGGAACCGGCGTTGGGTTGCAGGGAGATTCCGGCAAAGCCGGTGATGTCGGCGAGCCATTGTTCGAGCTGGCTGAACATTTTCTGGTAACCGCGGGTTTGCTTGAGGGGGGCGAAGGGATGGATGCGGGCGAACTCGGGCCAGGAGACGGGATACATCTCGGCGGTGGCGTTGAGTTTCATGGTGCAGGAGCCCAGCGGGATCATGGAGGCGGTGAGGGAGAGGTCGCGGGATTCCAAGCGCTTGATGTACCGGAGCATTTCGGTCTCGGAATGGAACCGGTTGAAATTCGGATGGGTGAGGAAGGGCGTGGTGCGTTCCCATCCGGCCGGGATGCCGCCGGCGGCGAGGGACACTTCGGGGTCCGTGGCGGCGACGGGCTTCAGGCCGAAGACGGCGAGGATGTGGTTGACCTCGGCGAGGGCCGAGAGTTCATCGAGGGAAACGCCGACGGTATTCGCGTCGATATGGCGGAAATTAAAATTGCGGGCTTCAGCGGCCTTGTGGATGGCGGCGGCATCGGCGGTGGGGATGGTGAGGGTGTCAAACCAGGTGGCGTTGACGGGGGTGTGGCCGCCGGTGGTCAACTGGCGGGCAAGCAGGCTGGTGAGGGCATGGATGCGCCCGGCGATGCGGCGCAGACCGGCGGGGCCGTGGTAGACGGCGTAGAGGGCGGCCATGTTGGCGAGGAGGGCCTGGGCGGTGCAGATGTTGCTGGTGGCTTTTTCGCGGCGGATGTGTTGCTCGCGGGTCTGGAGGGCGAGCCGGAGGGCGGGCCGGCCGCGGGCATCTTTGGATACGCCGACGATACGGCCGGGCAGATGGCGCTTGAGGGCGTCGCGGGTGGCGAAGAAGGCGGCGTGCGGGCCGCCGTAGCCGAGGGGCACGCCGAAGCGTTGGGTGTTGCCGACGGCGATGTCCGCACCCCATTCGCCGGGGGGCTTGAGGAGGGTGAGGGCGAGGAGGTCGGTGGCGGCGATGACGAGGGCGCCGGCGGCATGGGCGCGAGCGGCGAAATCGGCATAGTCATGGATGGTGCCGTAGGTGTCAGGATATTGGACGAGGGCTCCGAAGACCTGGTCGGTGAAGGGGAAGGTCCGGGCGTCGCCGATGATGACTTCGAGGCCAAGGGCAAGGGCGCGGGTTTGGACGACCTCGATGGTCTGGGGATGGCAGGCGGCGGAGACGAAGCAGGTTTTGCGGTCGGGCTTCTGGCCATGGCTGAGGATGATGGCCTCGGCGGCGGCGGTGGCTTCATCGAGCATGGAGGCATTGGCGATGTCCAGGCCGGTGAGTTCGGCGGCGAGGGTCTGGAAATTGAGGAGGGACTCGAGGCGGCCCTGGGAGATCTCGGCCTGATAGGGGGTGTATTGCGTATACCAGCCGGGGTTTTCGAGGACGTTGCGCTGGATGACGGGCGGGATGAGGGCTTCGTTATAGCCCATGCCGATGAGGGAGCGGACGACCTGGTTCTGGGCGGCGATGGTCTTGAGATCGGCGAGCGCGTCGTGCTCGGTGCGGGCGGCCGGCTCGGTCAGCGGGGTGGTGAGGCGGATGGCGCCGGGGACGGCGGCGGCGATGAGGGCGTCGAGGGATTCGGCGCCGATCAGGTCCAGCATGAGTTTGGTTTCGGCGGCGTCCGGGCCGATGTGGCGGCGGACAAATGGCAGGGTCGGGCTCGTGATCAAATTTTCGGTCAATTCCATCGTAAGAAAATATGGCTCGCGGACGGCAAAGCAAGCGGGATTTACGGTGCGTTTGGGCGGCGGAAAAATTTGGAGGGCAAATGGCTGAATAATCAGCGTTTGCACGGGGCGGGAGTGGAAAAAATATTTCCGTTATGCCTTCCAGACTTGGCCGGGTTTGGTCGCGACGAGGGCCATGGCGTTGCGGGTGTCGACGATGAGGGGGGCCCAGGCGGCAAGTTCGTGCCAGTTAATCTCGGCGTGGGCGGTGGCGATGAGGACGACGTCGTAGCCGGCGATGACGGGCTGGTCCCAGGTCACGGACTTTTGGCCGGCCCAGTGGGCGTGGAGGCGGCTGGGGCGGATGACGGGGATGTAGGGGTCGTAATAGGCGACGGCGGCGGCGCCGTTGGCCTTCAGGAAGTCCATGAGGCGGTAGGTGGGGGACTCGCGGTCGTCATCGACGCCGGCCTTGTAGGCGAGGCCGAGGACGAGGACGAGAGCGCCCCGGAGGTTTTTCTTCTGGGCGAGGAGGGCGGCGCCGACGCGTTCAACGACGCGCTGGGGCATGGCGGTGTTGACCTCGCCGGCGAGCTCGATGAAGCGGGATTCCTGCCCGAGCTGCCGGGCCTTCCAGGAGAGGTAGAAGGGGTCGATGGGTATACAATGTCCGCCGAGGCCGGGCCCGGGGTAGAAGGGCATGAAGCCAAAGGGCTTGGTCTGGGCGGCGGCGATGACCTCCCAGATGTCGATGTCCATGGCGGCGTAAACGGGCTTGAGTTCGTTGACGAGGGCGATGTTGACGCTGCGGAAGATGTTTTCGAGGAGCTTGGCGGCCTCGGCGGTGCGGCAGTTGGCGACTGGGACGAGGGTGTGGATGACGCGGCCGTAGAGGTCCTGGGCGGCGGCGAGGCAGGCGGGGGTGTAACCGCCGATGACCTTGGGGATGTCGGCGAGGCGGCTGGCGGGGTTGCCGGGGTCCTCGCGTTCGGGGGAATAGGCGAGGTGAAAATCGACGCCGGCGCGCAGGCCGGAGCCGGCTTCGAGGACGGCGCGGAGTTCCTCCTCGGTGGTGCCGGGATAGGTGGTGGATTCGAGGACGACGAGCGCGCCGCGCTGGAGGTGGGGCGCGATGGTTTCGCCGGTCTTGAGGACGTAGGAGAGGTCGGGCTCGCGGTTGCGCTTGAGGGGGGTGGGCACGCAGATGAGGACGGCGGAAGCCTCGCGAACGCGGGCGAAATCGGTGGAGGCGGAAAAGCGGCCGGCGCGGACGAGGTCAGCGACGGCGGCGGCCTCGATGTGGCGGATGTAGCTGCGGCCGGCGTTGATGGCACCGGTCTTGACGGGGTCGAGGTCGAGGCCGAGGACGGTGACGCCGCCCCGGGCGAACTGGAGGCAGAGGGGCAGACCGACATAGCCGAGGCCGACGATAGCGATGGTCATAGTATAAAAAACGGCGGGGAACAGGATGCCCCAGGGGGGGGCGGGTAAAAAGAAGTTTCTTAATTGGGGGGGCCAAACCGGGCGCAGCCTGACACCGCCCCCGGCGAGCAGCAGAAAAGCTGGGTGGTATGAGATGGAGAGAGCAGCCCCACCTCTCCCCGTCCCTCTCCGCCATTTATGCAAATGGCAGAGAGCCCCGCATCCGCGCTACGCGCGCCCTGATGATGGAAGAAACTTGGGTGGGCCGTGCGCTCGGACTATCCTCGTGCGGTTCGTGCTTTGGCAAGCTATGACCGATTCCCCAATGGAACCTTGTGCCCGTCAGCGAGCCTGGTTCCAAGATTCCGGCTGCACCATTGGTGAAGCGGTGCGGGCCTGACCGCCCGCACCGCTATCCCGTTTAGAAGATTGCCTGTCTTCCGCATTCTTGGGCCAAAGCCCGAACGCCTTACGATGCGTAAAAAACTCCAAACCAAACGAAAGCAAAAAGTATCAATTCATCAAGTGTGGCCCCGCAGCAACGCGCAGGCCGCCGGCGTGGACCTGGGGGCCCGGGAGCATTGGGTGGCGGTGGCTCCCGACCGGGATCCGCAGCCCGTGCGCCGCTTCGGCACCTGCACGGCGGACTTGGAGGCACTGGCCGATGGGGCTTAAAGCCTGCCAGGCCACCAGTGTGGCCAGGGAAGCCACCGGCGTATATGGGATCCCTCTCTTCCAGTTGCTGGAACGGCGGGGCTTCGCCGTCCTGCTGGTCAACGCCCGGCAAATTAAAAATGTCTCGGGCCGCAAAAGCGATGTGCTGGACGGTCAATGGATTCAACGCCTGCACACGTATGGGCTGCTGGGCGGGTCGTTCCGCCCGGCCGACGCCTATGGTGTGGTGCGCAGTTACCTGCGTTATCGCGATGAACTGGTTGCCGCGCGCAGCACCCAAATCCAACACCTGCAAAAGGCCCTCCAGCAAATGAACGTCCAGCTCACCCAAGTCCTTTCGAATATCCACGGGGTCAGTGGCCAGGCCATCATGGCCGCCATCCTCCAAGGCGAGCGCCATCCCCTGACGCTGGCGGGACTGGTCGACAAGCGGGCCCGCGCCCGCCGGAGCCAGGTGGCCAAAGCCCGGGTGGGCGATTACCGGGCTGAACCTCTCTTCCAACTCAAAGTCGCCTCCGATTTGGATCAAACCTATGAGGCTAAAATCGCGGAAGGTCATGCGGCGCTGACGGCGGAACGGGCCCAATGGCCCGACCGGGTGCCGGCCACCGCCCAACCGTTGCCCGCCCCAACCGGCCACAAGCACGTCGCGGAAGGCTTGCGCTGGGAACTGTATCGCAAACTGGGGGTGGACTTGACGGCGGTCGAGGGCTTTGGGGCGCTGCTGGCTCTGCCGGGGCTCAGCGAAGTGGGGCCGGACCTGAGCCGGTTCAAAACCGAAAAGCATTTCACCTCCTGGCTGGGGCTGTGCCCGGACAACCGCATCAGCGGTGGCAAGGTCCGCAGTGGTCGCACCCGCCGGGTCGTCAACCGCTTGACCGATGTGTTGCGCCTGGCCGCCACCACGCTGGAACGCAGCCCGACAGCTTTGGGGGCAGACTATCGGCGCAGGAAAGCCAAACTGGGCGGGGCGGCGGGCGTCACCGCCACGGCCCATAAACTGGCCCGCATTCTATATGCCCTGCTGACCCAGAGCGAAGCCTATGCCCGCCAAGGACTGGAGGATTACGAGCGCAAACACCGCGACCGTAAACTCAAACATTGGCAGTCAACCGCCGATGCCCTGGGATTTCAACTGGTTGAAATCCAAAAAGTTGCAATAACAGTTTCTTAGAAGGGGGTTCCATGGGTTCGTATTCGTGAGGTGTTGGTGGCAGGTCCAGGCGTGATCGGGGGCAGAGTCGAGATGCGCCCGGCCAAACAGGGATTTGCATTTCGATGAAAGGTGGGGCAAGTTCGGCGACCATGAAATGTTTTGTTCATCCGACGGAGGCGACGGGGGTCTGTGCTTATTGCGGGCGGGGTTTGTGCGCGGAGTGCGCGGGGCCGGTGGGGACGCCGCGGCTGGTGTGTTCGCCGGGGTGCGCGGCGGCGCTGGCGCGGGCGGACCAGGCGATGCAGGCGATCCTGCGGCAGAGCGAGCAGAGCGCGCGGGCGAGCGCGTATTACAGCTTCCTGTCCGCGGGGCTTTCGGCGGGCGGCGCGGTGGCGGCGCATTATTATTTCCCGGCGCCGTACCTGATCGGGTTCACGAGCGCGTGCAGCGGGATTTTTCTTGTTGCCGGGGTGATTTACTGGCGGATCACGCGTAAATCGGCTGGGTGAACACGCGGGTTAATGAATTAATCGCTGCGCGAACAGGATACTTCCGCCCTCACCCCTGCCCTCTCCCCGAGGAGAGGGAAAATCGTCGGCAGTTGGATGGCGTTGGTGGCGGCACTGGTGGCAGGGTCTTTCGCGGAACTCAAATCACGGGATGGACAGGCGGAAAAATTTCTGCGGGGTGGTGTTGTCCCAGGGGTTGGTGAAGCCGAGGCCGCCGGAGGTGCCGAATTGGTTGGTGGCGATGATGGACCAGCCGGTCAGGGACAGCGAAAGGTTGGTGGTCATCAGCACGAAGTAGTTCATGCCGGCGAGGCCGTTGCTGCCGTTGACGACGAGATTGGTGCCCAATCGCGCGAGGCCGCCGAGGGTGAGCGGCGGGAGAGTGACGGAGGCCTGGCTGGAAAAGCTGCTGCTGCCGGCGAGGTTGGTGGCGGTGACGCTGTAATAATAGGTCAGGCCGGGCGAAGGGGTGACGTCGGCCACGAAGGTGTCGAATCCGCCGGGGATGAGGGAGCGGTAGAGGGCGTAGCCGGTGGCGTAGGGAACACCAGACCAATTGAGGTTGACGCGGCCGCCGGCATACGCGGCGGTGAACCCGGCGGGCACGGCCGGCAACGGCGGGAGGGGGGTGGCGGTGACGGCGGCGGAACCGGCCCCGCCGCCGGCGGCGTTCACGGCGGCGACGACGTAGTAATAGGTGAGGCCGTCGGTCAGGCCGGTGTTGGTGAAGGCGAGGTTGGTGGTGTTGGTGGCGATGATGGTCCAAGGGCCGCCGGAGGTCAGGGATTGTTCGAGACTGTAACCGGTGGCGCCGGTGACGGCATTCCAGCCCAGCACGACCTGGCCATCGCCGGCCATGGCGTTCAGGCCGCCCGGCGCGGCGGGGGGCGCGAGGAAGGAAAGGTTGAAATTATCGAACATGGCGAAGGTGCCGGAGGCGCCGGGATTGGCGAAGGAGACGCCCACATACTGACCGGCGACGGCGGGGGCAGCAGTGTAGATCAAGGTGTATTGGGTGTAAGCGCCGCCGTTGCCGGTGTTGCTCAGGGCGGCGGTGGAATTGGTCAGGCCGGTCAGAGTGGCGAAGGCGCTGGACGGGCTGGAGGCGGCGAGCAGCGCGACGTTTTGCGAGCCGCTGTTGAAAGAGCTTTTGGCCCACCAGGTGAGCTTGACCTGGGTGCCGGGAGAAAGCGGATACCCGACGATCTGGTAGGCACCGCCGTCGCCGCCATCGCAGTAGGCGACGACGCTGCCGTTCTCGGCGGTGACACTGGCATCGCCGGCATAGTCCACACCGGAATCGTTGTAGGTGGCGCCGGCGTCCAGCCAGCCGGCGACGGCGTCGACGCCGGACTCGTTAAAACCGGCGGTGGTCTTAAAGTTGATCTGGGTGCCGGCGGTGTTGGTCTCAAAGCTGTAATTGACGAGGGCGGCGGATAAACCGGCGACGACGTTGGTGACGACGATGGAATTGGAGCCCTCAACCCCGGCCTGGTTGACGGCGGAGACGACGTAGTAGGCGGTGGCCCCGGCAGGCGGGTTGGTGTCGATGCCGGCGGTGGCCAGCAGGTTGCTGGCGATGAACGTATACGGTTCGGCGGCATTTGTGCCGCGCTTGAGTTTGTATGTGAAGGCGAACTGCGGGGCATTCCAACTGAGCGACGGCACGGAGCCGGCGGTGACGGTCAGGCCGGTGGGCGCGGCGGGCCTGCATCCAGGTGGCGAGTTCGCCGGCCTTCATCGTGATGGCGGCAGGTCCGAGGAGGTGGCCGTAACCGGACATGGAGAGATTCACTGTGGTGGTGGCGGTAGGCACGACCTGGCCATTGGCATCGACGACACTGACCCAGACGAGCCGGGCGTCACCGCCATCGGCGGCAAGTGGGTCCAAGCCCTCGGCCTTCAAAACGACCTGGACCGGCACACCGGGGGTGGTCCGCGAAAAGGAGGCGACGACCGAGTTGCTGACGAGGCCGTCGGCACGGAGGGTGCCGTTGACGTAGGTGCCGAGGGTGAAGGTGAAGGGCGGATGCGGGACATTGGGATAGGCGGCGTTGGTGTCCGGCGACTGGCGGGCGAACTGCACACCATTGGTGGAGAGCGCGACCTGCTGGCAGTTGCTGAACACCCGGACGGTGATGGGCGAGCTGGTCTGCTTGGTGTTGGCGATGTAGACCATCGGGCCGGTGGCGACGTTGGAGATGACGAGGGCGGGGCTGCGCTGGCTCTGGAAAAAGTAATAGGAAAACTTCGGCAGCCGATAGGTGTCCATGGCACCGCATTTGGTGGTGGGGGTCAGGTAGCCGGTGTAGTCGGCGAAGTCCCAAAGGGCGTCAGCGGAAAGCCAGCTCACGCCGCTGTTGAGGCTGAAGCTGTTCTCAAAGTTGTTGCACTGAGCGAGGAGATTGGTGTCGGGCGTCTCGCGGGCGACCCGGCTGGCGTTGGTGGTGGAATTACCGCCGTAACCCCAGTCGCCGTATTCATCGATGATGATGGGCTGGGAGGTGGAGGAAGTGCGGACATTGGCCTGTTCGGAGGCGCAGTAGGTGTCAAAATCCCCGGTGAACCAGCCGGAGGTGAACATCTGGTTGCCGGGATATTCGGCATGGGCGAAGGCCTGCGCCACCTGCGCCCAGGCGCCAGGATACTGCGATTCATTGAGGCTGGTCTCCCAGAGGATGACGGAGGGGTGATTGCAGTCCCGGCGGATCATGTCGCGGAGGTCCTGATAGGTCGCGTTGGTGAAGGTGCTGACATTATTGTAATACTGCCAGCCGGGCTGGGAATCCATGGCGAGCACGCCGAGCTGGTCGCAGGCGTCATAGAAGGCGGGGCTGTGCAGGTAGTGGGAGCTGCGGACGAAATCAAAGCCGGCGTTCTTCAACCGTTGCACGTCGTAATAGATGGTCTTGGCCGGGGCGGCGTTGCCTTCCCCGTAAATGTCCTGATGAAAATTCGCCCCGTGCGCGATGAAGCGGACGCCGTTGATCAGCAGGCCGGTGCTGTGGGTCCAAGCAATGGTGCGGATGCCGACGGCGGTGGTGAGATAGTCGGAATTGGTGGAACCGTCCGACACCACGGTGTTCAGGGTGTAAAGATAGGGGGTATACGGATGCCACAGGTGCGGGGAGGTCACGACGAAGCTCTGGGTAAAGGTGTGGTTCGTACCGGCGGGAATGGAAACGGTATTGGTGACGGCGGCGACCAGGTTGCTGCTGGCATCGGCGAGCACGGTGATAAGGGTCGCGTTCTGGACGGTGGCGTATTCATTGCGCAACTCGGTCTGGACGTTCACGGTGGCCGCCGAGTTGGTCACGGAGGGATAGGTCACAAAAATGCCGCCGCCGGCGACCTCGTTGGCATACACGGCGTCGGTGACATGCAGGAGGTCGGTGACGTGGAGTTTGACGATGCGATAGAGGCCGCCATGATATTGGAAATCAAGGCCGGAGACGGCGTGGCCGGGCGCCCAGTTGCTGCTGGGATCGCTGTCGAGGCGCACGGCGACGACATTATCGGCGCCGCCGTAATTGACCAGGCCGGTGGCATCCACGGTGAAGGGCAGATAACCGCCGACGTGATCGGGGGGCTGGGTGCCGGGGAGGGAGATTTGGGTGCCGTTGATCCAGACATCGGCCTTCTGCATGGCGGCGCCGAATTCGAGGAAGAGTTTCCGGCCCGACCAGGCATTGGTGATGGTGAAATGTTTGCGATACCAACTGACGCCGATATAGGCGGCGGGATTTTCGGGCGAAACAAATTTGGTGGTGTGGGGCAGGCCGACGACGTTCCAGCCGGTGTCGTTGAAGGCCTGGAGCTGGGCATTGGTGACATCCCCCTGGATGTAAAGCCAGTCAGCGTCGAAATTGATGTCCAGCCGGCTGCTCACCGGCGGCAGAAAAACGGCGGCCGACACGGGCCGGACCAGCAGGGCGACAAAACAAGCAAAAAAGGCCGCTATGATTACCCGACGAAAGCGCATTATCTTTTAAATTGCAATTGTCATCTGACCGGTCAACGAATCATTACCCACATAAACACGCGGCAAGCAGTCACAGCGAGAACAGGATGATAATGAAAGTAAAATACTAGCCGTCTGGTGGTTATGCAACCGATAATCTGCATGCAAAATTGGGGCGACAATGAGGAAATATGACGAAATCCGGTGTCCGTCCGTCTTTTTGATTGTCATCAGCCGCAGTTGGGCGCTCACTGGAGCGGGTTGTTATGCTGCAAGTCAAAGACACACTCCGCGCGACCGTCCATCTGAGTTTTGATGGCCGGGTGTACAAGGCGTATCATGGGCCGGATGCGCAGCGGCGGTATGAGAACGAGGTGCGGGTGCTGCGGCATCTGGAGGCGCGGGGCTGTCCGTTCGTACCACGACTGCTGGAGGCGAATCCGGAGGAGTTGCGGATTGTGACAACGAACTGCGGGACGCGGGTGAACCACCTGGATGAGGAGCGGCGGGCGAGCTTGTTCACGGAGCTGACGCCGTACGGGGTGCGCCATGATGATCCGGACATGCGGAACGTGACGTACCGGCAGTCGGACGGGCGGTTCTGCCTGATTGATTTTGAATTTGCCACGCTCCTGACCGATGCCAAATAATACGCGTCACATGAAAAAACCACTCCGGGCATTGGCCGTGCAGCGATTGGTCTGGCATGGGCGGACGGATCGCGGCCGGGTGCGGCCGAACAATGAAGATGCGTTTCTGGGGCTAAAGTTTGACGCCCGGGAGGCGCAGTTGCTGGGCAAGCTGGGCGAGGCGGAGCTGGTGGATGACAACTTTGCGTTTGCGGTGAGCGACGGCATGGGCGGGGCGCGGGCGGGGGAGTTTGCGAGCCGGATCGCGCTGGACAAAATCACGAAACTGCTGCCGCATTCATTTCAGCCGGCCAAACGGCAGACGGCGGCGGCCGCGGAACGGGTGTTGACGGAGTTGTTCCGGCAGGTGCACCGGGCGCTGAAGTATCTGGGGGATTGCTATGATGAGTGCGGGCAGATGGAGGCGACGCTGAGCCTGTGCTGGTTCACGCCGGGGCGGATGTTTTTTGGGCACGTGGGGGACAGCCGGATCTATCATTTTTCCAAAGCGACCGGCGGCATCAAGCAACTGACCCAAGATGACACTTATGTGGGCTGGCTGCTGCGGGAGGGGCGAATCAGTGAATGGGAGGCGCGGACACATCCGCGGCGGAATGTGCTGCAGAAGGCGTTGGGCGGCGGGAATCAGTTTGTGAATCCGCAGGTGGGTTCGGTGGCGTGCGCGGCGAGGGATGTGTTTCTGCTGTGCACGGACGGTCTGACGGAGGGGTTGTATACGCACACGCTGTCGGACCTCCTACGGATGGGCGCGGCGGATGGGAACCCGGCGGATCGCCTGGTGGCGGCGGCGCTGGCGCAGGACGGCCGGGATAATCTGACAGCGTTGGTGATCGAGGTGCGTTGAACGGGGCGGCGGCCAGCAAGAACTGCACTGCAGGGCGGCGACTAAATTTTCCAAAAAAAAGCGCCGGTGGCGACTTGCGTCAACCACCGGCGCGGTGATGAGACTTACGGCTTAGCTATGGTAGCCTTCTTCGCCGTGTTCAGCGAGGTCCAGACCGGCCATTTCGACTTCCTCAGTCGGGCGGAGCCCCACGAGCGCCTTGGTGATGTAAGCGCAGACGATGGTGCCGGGGATGACCAGCAGGAGGGTCACGCCGACGGCCTTGACCTGTTCCCAGACGAGGGGTTGGAACAGGGTGTCGGTGACGTACTTGCTCATGTTGGCGCTGAAGTTGGGGTTGGCGGCGTTACGAGCGAGCATGCCCGTCATGATGGCCCCGAGGGTACCACCGATGGCGTGGACGCCGAACGTATCCAGCGCGTCGTCATAACCGAACCAGCCCTTGACTTTGTACACGAAGAACCAGGGGATGATGCCGGCAGCGACGCCGATGGCGATGGAACCCTGGGGCGTGATGTAACCGCAAGCAGGAGTGATGACAACCAGACCGGCGACGGCACCGGAGCAGAAGCCAAGCACGCTGGGCTTGCCCTTGACGATCCATTCAACCATGGGCCACACGAAGGAGGCCACGGCGGTGGCAATGGTGGTGGTGGTGAAGGCGTTGGCCGCGATCACGTCAGCCGCCACGGCACTGCCGGAGTTGAAACCGTACCAGCCGACCCAGAGCATGGCGGTGCCGATGTAGCAGAGCACCACGCTGTGCGGGGCGAAGTTTTCCTTGCCGAAGCCAATACGCTTGCCAAGGATGATACAGAGGACGAGGGCCGTCCAGCCGGAGGTCATATGCACCACCGTGCCGCCGGCGAAGTCCATCGCGTGAATCTTGGCGAGCGGGTTCCAGACGCCGTTCATGAGGCCGTTAACACCCCAGACCATGTGGCCCTGGGTGAAGTAAACCACAAACATCCAGAGGGTCATGAACACCAGGATGGCGGAGAATTTCATACGTTCGGCAATACCACCGATGATCAGCGCGGGGGTGATGATGGCGAACATCAATTGGAACATGCAATACACGTTTTCCGAGACCCAGTAAGAATAACCGGGGTTGGGCGCGGAGGTGACGGTATTCAACATCCAAGCGATCTTCGGACTGCCGATGATGCCGGCCCAGACGTCTTCCTTGGCCATGGCACCGGTGCCGGCGAAGATCATGCTGTACCCGCAGATGACCCAGAGAATGGTCACGAGGCCAGTGATCAGGAAGCATTGGGCAAGCACGGAGAGGACGTTCTTCTTGCGGACCAAGCCGCCGTAGAAGAGGGCCAGACCGGGCAGCGTCATGAACAACACCAAGGCGGTGCTGGTCAGCAACCACGCATTATGACCG
>Ga0302282_1002253_pt1 | contig 13340 bp, 16 predicted proteins | sample III_Fen_E1_3_FD_198763 | JGI IMG/M metagenome (GOLD analysis project Ga0302282, IMG submission 198763) | Peat permafrost microbial communities from Stordalen Mire near Abisko, Sweden - III_Fen_E1_3 | ecosystem: Environmental > Terrestrial > Soil > Wetlands > Permafrost | place: Sweden: Abisko... | reverse complement strand
TCCTAATGAAGCGGTTCCTCAGTCGGAAAGTCTTCACTGACGACGACTTGGCTGCGCTTTCGTACTCGCGCATTCCGGAGGTCAGATCGGGCGCCGCAGCCAACCTTTTTGATAGGGCTGGGATTAGGATTACAGGGAAATAATAGGTCTTTCTCAGCTAGGTTTGGAGATGGTGGAGCGTAGCGGGCACCGCTTTCGTTTCGGGATCGATTCCACGGTACAATCTCTGCATGAACCGCAGAGCGCAGGAAATTCTCGAAGACGCTCGCCAGTTGCCTCCCGATGAGGTTGACTGGCTCATTGAGTCACTGCTGATCAAAGACGATCATGAGCCAGAAGCAGCGGTTGAGGCAGCCTGGGACGGGGAAGTCAAGCGTCGCCTCGACGAGATTGACTCGGGGGCAGTCAAGATGATGCCCGCCGAGGAGGTTCACGCCAGAATGATTGAACGCCTCTCTCCAGTAGCGCGGGCGCGGATCAGGGATTGAGACTTTAGGGGTAAACCCCGCTGTCAACGCGCGAGATCAAAGCCGCTCACTCATGGTGCGTCGGGCGCACCAAGTCAAAATTTTCAGTCCTGGGAGTCAATCGAGCAATCAGGCCACAATCTCCAACCCCTTCTTTTCCACCAGGGTGAGTAGTTTGAGCGAAGCGCCCTGAGGGCGTTTTTCTCCCCTCTCCCATTTGCTCACAAGGCCCGGCGTCACATTCAGATAGGCCGCAAAAACCGTTTGGCTTGTTTTCTCGCGAGCGCGCAATGCGCGTATTTTCGCCGGCGTCATTTCCACCACGGGCGTCAGGCAAAGTGCGTCGAACTCGCGCATGGTCTTCTTGTCGAGCGAACCATCGCGGTAGAAGTCGCTTGCTGCCTCATGGACAGCGGCCATCATCCTGTTTCGATAGGTTCTAGGCATCTTCCCCTCCTTGAGTTGGGTGCACAGGGATGAGCGACCCACTTGTTACGCGATGAGCAATTGTGGAATCCGGGCAATGAAGAACATCCTCTGCCAGCGCTCGAAACGATATCAGATCGCTCTGTCCGATGTTCGCCTTGTCCTTCTTTTCAAATCCGTACACAAATACCGCGCGGTTATCCTTCTTGTACAGAATGATCGACCGTGAACCGCCGGACTTACCCTCCCCGGATCGCGCAATACGCTGTTTGATGACGCCTCCACCGAGATCGGCGTCAATCACGCCCTCGTTGACCAGGCGGGCTGCTTTCCACAGATCGGCGTCTGTGATACGGGCCCTACGGGCAAAACGGGCAAATGGTCTGGTCATGTAAACCGCCAGCGCCTTGGAAACCGTCTTGCCCACGCCGAAAGTATAGCACTAAGTGACAGGCTTCTATCCCTGAAGAGTCTATCGTCGGCTCTCTGCGTTTGCCGCCCCATCCTTTACCCTAGTTGTCAGGGAGAGCAAGCACCCAATCATGCCTCACTCACAAATCAAGTTTGGAACCGATGGATGGCGCGGCGTGATTGCCGACGACTTCACGTTCAAGAATGTGCGAACGGCAGCCGAGGCGGTGGCCGCGTACGTGTGGTCTCGCAAAGGGTCGGCAACTGAGGATCCGGCGCAGGGGCTATGCATCGGGTACGACACGCGGTTTGGGTCGAAGGCTTTTGCGCGGGCGTGTGCGGAGGTTGTTGCGGCGACGGGGATTCCTGTTTATCTGGCGAACGATATTACGCCGACGCCGGCTTTGAGCTTTGGGGTGCGCGGGCGGAAGACGGCGGGCGGCATCATGATTACGTCGTCGCACAACCCGGCGCAGTGGAACGGCGTGAAGTATAAGGCGTGGTACGGCGGCTCGGGCAAGCCGTCGATCATCGCCGAGATTGAAACCTACCTGGGGAAGCCGGTGCCGCGGCCAGCGCAGGCGGCGGCGATTGAAGAGGTGGATTTTCTTCCCGATTACCTGAGTGCGATTGAAAGCTTCGCCGATCTGGACATGATTGCGAAGTCGGGAATGAAGTTTGCCATCGACTCGATGTATGGGGCGGGGCGGACGATTATTTCGGATATTTTCACGCGGATCGGCGTGGACCACGTGCAGATTCGCGGGAATGTGGACCCGCTATTTCCGGGAATCAATCCTGAGCCAATCGAGCCGCATATTCGCGCGCTGGGCGAGGCGACGGTGGCGAACGGATGCGGCGCGGGATTGTGCACGGACGGCGATGCGGATCGGATTGGGGCGACGGACGAGTTTGGGAACTTTGTTGATCCGCACAAGATATTCAGTGTGCTGCTTAGCTGGGTGCTGAAGCGGAAGGGCTGGCCGGGCGCGGTGACACGGGCCTTCAACACGACGAAGATGCTGGACCGGATTGCGGCAAAACACGGGCGCGAACTGATCGAGCACGGGATCGGTTTCAAGTATGTGTGCGACCTGATGCTGGAGCGCGAGATTGTGATGGGCGGGGAAGAGTCGGGCGGGATCGGGTTCCAGAGACACCTGCCAGAGCGCGATGGGCTGCTGAACGCGCTGCTGCTGGCGAACGTGATGGCCGAGGAAGGCAAGACGCTGGGGCAGCTTGTAGCGGACTTGCAGGAGGAGTACGGGGAGCACCAGTATGGGCGGATCGACCTGCACATTCCGGACGAAGTGAAGAACGCGGCGATTGCGCGGGCGCGGGCGCTGGAGCCGGGCGATGAGGTGTTTGCCGGGATGGCGATCTACTGCCAGGAGAATCTGGACGGGGTGAAATTTTACCTGGACAATCCTGAGGCGACCGAGAAGCCGAAGGCGGCGGAGACGTGGCTGCTGCTGCGGGCGAGCGGCACCGAGCCGCTGCTTAGGATTTATACGGAGAGCTGCTCGAAGGAGTCGGTGGCGCGGCTGCTGGAAGCGGCGAAGAAGTTTGCGGTGAAAGACAGTTCTTAGTTCACAGTTCACAGTTCTCAGTTCCCGAATACTGGCTATCAACATTCATCGGGCGTGCCCTCAGCGGTACATGCGGGCGTCGAAATGGAAGGGTTGGGGCGGGTCACAATTGAGTTGAGTGATGGCGGGGTGAAGCGGATTTACGAGGATGTTCCATTCGGAGTGGAGGGGGGCTGAGGGGACCTGGAGGGCCAGCGAGGATTTGTTTCGGATCCAGGCGTCGCCGAGGTTGCGCAGAGGCTCGAAGTTGTCGGACCACCAGTCGGGCGGGAGGTCTTCTGGGGTTAGCTGCTGGACGGGTTCGCTGGCGGGCAGTGTGGCGGCGATGGAGACGAGGTCGTCGGGTTGAAGGTTCGGTTCGAGATGGACGAACAATTCAATGGCAGCAAGGGCGAGTGACGATGAGCAGTAGACCATGGGGACGCCGCGCGAATTCCATCTCCCGCCGAAACGCCGAGCGCCTTCGTCGGAGAAAGCTTCGGGGGCGAAGCGTTCGCGGCAGATGCGGAAGACGCGTGTGGGGGACGTGTGGATTTGGGGTTGGGCAGGCAGAGGACGGTCCCTCAGGGGCTAAAGCCCGGATGCTTTTTGGCGCCTTTTCGGCACGACTGAAGTCGTGCCCTGATACAAAGCATGTGGCCAGATTGGGTCTGTCGTCTCCCACCCTAGCCGCAAGAAACAAAGGCGCGTCTAGGATGGGGCACCCGCGCTTCTCTTGCTGCTTTTCGGCACGACTGAAGTTGTGCCCTTTCAATGCGTCGAATGGTTGCCGAAAGCATTAGCTATAGACGCCGTAGGCGATGCGGCCGAGGATGTCTTCGACCTCGCGGACGCCGGGATCGGTGTCGAGTTGGTCAAGCGGGCGGCCGCCGCGGAGGGCGCGATTGGGCGTCTTGAGCCAGGCTGCTGCTTTGTCTCCGCTGCCGAGGGTTTCGGCGGCGTTGGAGTAGACCTGGGCGAGGCGCACGGTGCGATCGGACTCGGCAGGGGTGAGGCGCGACTGCTGGGCGGCGCGGCGGGTGAGGGTGCGCAGGGGAATGCCGATCTTCTCGGAAATTTCGGCCTGGCGGAGGTCGAGGCGCTCGGCGAGCAGGAAGAGGGACTTGACGGGGAGGCCTTCGCGGACCAGGTCGGCGAGCGCGCCGTTGCGGTCCATGGGTCGGCCGAGGATGGGTTCTCCGCCGAGGATATTGGGGATGGTTTGGGTGGCCATTGGGTGCCTCTGGAGAAAGTGTACGCCATTTGGCTAGTTTCGAAAGGCCATTTTGCTTAAAATGAAGGTGGATATGTTTTTCTTGTTGACATCATGTTGGAATTACATAACAATACATTTCCAGAGTGAACAATGCAGAAGACAAGGCGCCGGGGGAGAGCGGACTTTATAACCGCGTCGCGGTGTTGCGGGCGGAGCGGGGGATCAGCCGGCAGCAACTGGCCGATGCGATGGACGTGAACTACCAGACGATCGGGTTTCTGGAGCGGGGGGACTACAGTCCGAGTTTGAAGCTGGCGCTGGGGCTGGCTGAGTACTTTGGGCTGCCGGTGGAGGGGATTTTCTCAACACGGCCGTTGAGGGCGCTTAGCGAGCAGGTGTATGGGGTGAAGGCGCTGACGCAATCCAGGGCCGAATTGGAGGGATCCAAGTGAAGACACAACTTGATTTTCTGGGGATGCAAATTAATGTCGCAGCCCGAAGCAGGCGGCGATGGCTGGTGGTGCTCAGTTACGCCCTGTTTGGCGGGATGACGATTGTGTGGTCCTATTATGGGCTTTCCGGGATTGGTTTGGCGTTCCTTTTTGTGCTCATTTGGGTATCCAGAGCCATTGGTGGCAAGACTTATCGAAACGGGCTGGTTCCGGCGTTTGAGAGCGGGGACGAGCGCGAGCAGAACCGGCGCGACCACGCCTTTTATGTGGCCTACAAATGGTGGGATCTGACGTTGCTACCCGCGATGGCGTCGGTTGGGCTGAAGAACAATGCGTTCTACGCGGGGTGGGATCCCGCGGTGCGAGCGTTTGTTGATCGCTTGCCATTTGGGCTGCTGATTGCGGCGGGGATTCTGTACTACACGTTGCCGCAGGCGATTTTGCTGTGGACGGAGCCGGATATGGAGGGGGAGTAAGGGGACGGCCGGCGGCTCAACAGCTTGCTGAAAAAGTCAGAACGAAAAGCGAACCCGGCGAAAGATGGGTTAGCAGGGGCTGAAGCCCGACTCATTTTGCTGACTTTATTGGCCCGGCTGAAGAGCTTGCTGAAAAAATCCGAACGAAAAGCGAATCCGGTCAAGGATGGGTTGGCAGGGGCTAAAGCCCGAATCATTTTGCTGACTTTATTGGCCCGGCTGAAGCCGTGCCGTTGTTACAAAGCCGCTCGGTTGAGTTTTTCACAAGCTGTAAAGCCGTGCCGTTGTTACAAAGCCGCTCGGTTGAGTTTTTCACAAGCTGTAAAGCCGTGCCGTTGTTACAAAGCCGCTCGGTTGAGTTTTTCAGCAAGCTGTAAAGCCGTGCCGTTGTTACAAAGCCGCTCGGTTGAGTTTTTCAGCAAGCTGTAAAGCCGGGTTGGAAGGACGCGGGTGTGCGAGCGTTACTTGTCTCCCACCCTTGGCACAAAAACAGGGACGTGCCAAGAATGGGGCACCCGGGCATTTTGGGTGGGTCGGGATTCCGGGGCCTGAAGGCCCCGGCTCCCTCCGTGGAGAGCCGAAGACCTATTAGACTGGGTCAAGGGGGTGCAGCCATGATCGCGTTGGAGAAACTTACAGACGAAGAATTTGAACGCCATGCGCTCGGAGAATTGAGCAAGGCGCTAGGCCCCTACGGAATGGCCCGCTTCTTGAGCACATATCGAACGGGCACTGGCGACTATACGCGTGATCGCCATAAGTGGCTGGACGGTGTGACGATGGAAGAGATATTGAAAGAATCACAAAGCCGCGCTTAGGCGGACCCTTAGGAAATCAAAGCGATTTTGGCGCGCTTGCCGAGGCGGACGACGAGGCGGGCGGGCAGCGGCTGAGTCCCGCCAAACACGGGCCCGCACACCTTCCCCTCCACTTTGACTGCTCCCTCGACGATCTTGCGATTAGCCTCTGACCCGGAGGCAGCCAGTCCAATCTTCACGAGCAGTTTAGGCAGTCGAACTTCCCAATCTCCTGCTGAATTCGTCGCTGAGCTTGCTGATCCGGCGACGTTGGCCACATCGGCGTAAGCGATGGCGACCTCTTCGAGATCTTCGGCGGCTTCTTTTTGCTGGAACATGCGGGCCCAGTTTTCGTCTGCGGCTTGCGCCGCGGCTTCGCCGTGGAAGTCGGCGACGATGGTGCGGGCGAGGAGTTTTTTGGCGGCCATGGGGTGCATGTTTCCGGCGGCGACTTCGGCTTTCATGGCGTCGACTTCGGACTGGCGAAGGTCGGTGAGCAGGAGCCAGTAGGACCACATGAGCTGGTCGGAGATGGACATGAGCTTGCCGTACATTTCGGCGGGGGGCTCGTTGATGCCGATGGCGTTGTTGAGGGACTTGGACATCTTCTGGACGCCATCCAAACCTTCCAAAATGGGCGTCATGAGGATGATTTGGGGCTTCTGGCCGTAGTCGCGCTGGAGTTCGCGGCCCATGAGGAGGTTGAATTTCTGGTCGGTGCCGCCGAGTTCGACATCGGATTCCAGGGCAACGGAATCGTAGCCCTGCGCAAGCGGATAGAGCAGTTCGTGGAGGCTGATGTCCTGCTCGGCTTGGAAGCGGGTGGAAAACTCCTTGCGGTCGAGCATCTGCGAGAGGGTCACCTTTGCGGACAGGCCGATCATGCCAGCGTAACCAAGCTTGTCGAGCCACTCGGAGTTGTAGCGGACTTCGGTTTTTTGGGCGTCGAGGATTTTGAAGACCTGGGCCTTGTAGGTTTCCGCATTGGCGTCGATTTGTTCGCGGGTGAGGGGCTTACGGGTGACGTTGCGGCCGGTGGGGTCGCCGATGAGCGCGGTCGAGTCGCCGATGAGGAAGATGACCTGGTGGCCGAGCTGCTGGAAGTGGCGGAGCTTGCGCATGAGGACGGTGTGGCCGAGGTGGAGATCGGGGGCGGTGGGGTCGAATCCGGCTTTGACGCGAAGGGGGCGGCCGGTTTTGAGCGAGTCTTCGAGACGCTCGCGGAGGTCGTTGACGCGGATGATTTCGGCGGCGCCTTTTTGGAGCAGGTCGAGCTGCTCGGAGACTGGTAGGAAGGTGGACATGTCGATTTCAAGTATAAGGTTGCGGGGGTCCCCGGTTGGTAGAAGGTGGATGGGCGTAGGTGTTGCCTTAGCCTGGGATTGATTCGCGGGACAGGTCGTTCTCGGGGGATGGCGGCACGGCTGGGAATTGGATGGCTTTGGAGAGTCTGCTGGTCATGACCTGGAGGTGATAGCCCATGACGGCGAGGGTCATAGCGGCTCCGATGCAGTGGCGATAGCGCATGGCCACCTCAAGCATGAATCTCCAATAGCTGCGGCGCTGGCGGCTGAGGATGCCCTGGCGGACGATGGAAGTGACGAAGGCGCGGGCGTTTCCGGGAGTGAGCCAGCGCTGGTGGGATTTGCGTTCCCCTACCTTCGGCTTTGGCTGGGTGCGGTTCAGATAGAGCTTGACGCGGTCGTAGTAGGCCTCGCAGGAGTAGATTCTCTTGAGCACGGACCGGTAACCCTCGAGAAGTTTGGCGGCATCCATGTTGGGAAGGAAGTTGAGCTTGTCGCCGGTGTTGTCGCCTCCACCGGCGTCGACGATGCGGCCCTCTTTGCCGAGGCGGCGGAAGAGCTGGGTGCCGGGCATGGCCTGGAGCAGGCCGACCATGGCTACGGGGATGCCGCTTTTTTGAATGAAGTCGACCATGCGGTCGAAGATGTCGTCGCGATCGGTGTCAAAACCGAGGATGAATCCGCCCATGACCTGCATGCCGTAGCTCTGGATGACGGCCACGCTGTCAAGCAGGCTGCGGCGGGTGTTTTGGAGCTTGTTGGCGGCGATGAGGCCTGATTCGTCGGGGGTCTCGATGCCGAGAAAGACGGAGACGAATCCGGCATCTTTCATGAGTTGCATGAGCTCAGGATCGTCGGCGAGGTTGAGCGAGGCTTCGGTGAGGAAGTCGAAGCTGGTTTTGTATTGCGCGCGCCAATCGGCCAGGGCGCGGAGGAGTTCCTTGGCGCGGGCCTTGTTGCCGATGAAGTTGTCGTCGACGATGAAGACGGCCTCGCGCCAGCCGGCGGCGTAGAGCTGATCGAGTTCGGCGAGGACCTGGGCGACGGCCTTGGTGCGGGGGCGTCGGCCGTAGATTTCGATGATGTCGCAGAACTCGCAGTTGAAGGGGCATCCGCGCGAGTACTGGACGGTCATGGTGGAGTAGCGGTTCATCTTGATGAGGCTGAGATCGGGGATGGGGCTGGAGGTCATCTCAGGGCGCTCGGGGGCCTGGTAGACGGGCTTGGCTGTGCCGCTTTCGAGGTCAAGCGCGAGGGCGGTGATGAGGGCCTCGGCTTCGCCGATGACGATGTGATCGGCTTTGAGCTCGGCGGCGGGCAAACTGCTGGCGATGGGGCCGCCGACCACGGTGCGCAGGCCGCGCAGGCGGCAACGCTCGACAATGGCGACCAGAGGCTCGCGCTGGATGTGCATGCCGCTGAGAAAAACGACGTCGGCGCAGGCGAGGTCGCGGTCGCGGAGGCGCTCGACGTTGGTGTCGACGAGGCGCTTCGTCCAGGAGGCAGGCAAGAGGGCGGCGACCGTCATGAGGCCGAGCGGAGGCTGTGCGGCGCGCTTGCCGAGGAACTTGAGGGCATGTTTGAAGCTCCAGAATGTGTCGGGGAATTCCGGGTAGATCAGGAGGACGTTGATGGGCCACCTCGAACGGAAGAGCGGCAGCACGAACATGACGATTGAGATTGATCAGCGGCGCCCAAAACAAAGAAGAGAGCGCGGCTACGCTCGATGCGGCAGGCTGGTTCCGGTTTGATTGTTTTTCACTGTGGGGTGGGGGTTCTGTTCAGAATTGAACAGATGCGGGGCGGGGTTGGCGATGCGGCCTCATTGGTGAGGGACCGGAACGCGATGGTGGAATCAGAGGAATGGGTTCGCAATGCGCAGCGAGCCGAAGCGCTGGCCGTGCTGGAGATCTTCGCTGAAGAGGACATCGCACTGCGCCTGCAGCGCTGCGGAGACAATGATCGAGTCGTACCAGGAGATGCTGCTTTGGGATTGCAGGCGAAGGGCCTCGGCATAGAGCGCCTCCGAGGAATGGATTCCCAGAAGAGGGCGAAATACGGTGGCTAGATACTGCTCGGCGTCGGCAGGCTGCATGGGTTGGGCGAAGCGCCGGAGGGCGACGTTGAAGAACTCCTGGACAACTTGGAAGCTGATGATTCCTTTTTGCGTGGCGAGGGCTTTGCGGATCAGCTCGGCGGCTTTTTGGGATTTGGCGGGAGCTGTCTGGTGGAACGAATAGACGAAGATGTTGGTGTCGAGAAAGAACCTATCGCTCATTGAGCTGGTCCCGGCTGAAGCGGCCACCCGCATCGACGTGGTGGAGCTGGCCCATGAGCGTATCGAAGCCGCGTGCGTCGGCCTGGCCCTGGGCAAACTGCTGAAGCCACTCGCGGAAGGCGGCGTTGAGGGTGCGGCGCTGTGCACGAGCAACGGCACGGGCACGTTCGATGAGGTCTTCGTCGGCGCTTAGGGTGATGTTTTTCATACGAGAATAGTGTACACGAGATTCGTGTAATATTGGCTGCACCGGAAAAGCTGGACAAGAATGCTTGAGGGGTGGTCGAATGCGTGAGAGCATTCTTCACATGAAGAGTGCGGAACCTCCAAACGGTGATGCTCGGTCCGGCAAATTCAGACATTGGAAGCTGTTTGTCGGAACAAATCACGCCTCGCCAGCGTTTGAGAAGACGAAAGAGCGGCGGAAGCAGGATTTGTGCATCGGATGCGGGAAGTCCCCTTGCGAATGTAGGAATCCAAAGCGGCGCAAAGTGGCAAAGTAGGACTGCGTCGAAGCGCGCTGCACGGCAGGCTATAATCACTTTCATGTCTTACCGCAATGCGATTGACGTAGCTTTTATCGCGGGCATTGGCGCGGCCACGCTGGCGGCGGCGGCACGTGCGGCGGCTGCGGCCGCCTAAGACTGTTTTCCCTCATTATCCCCAGAAACAATTGAACGGCAAAGGCAGGAGCGCGGGTGTGTTTGCGCGGCATGAGCGGGATTTTTTGCAGGGGCTGAAGCCCGAAGGTGTTGTTGGATGCTTGATGGCCCGGCTAAAGCCGTGCCGTTGTTACAAAGCTTCAGGGGCTGAAGCCCGCGAGCTTTGTTGGTGTTTATTGGCCCGGCTAAAGCCGTGCCGTTGTTACAAAGCTTCAGGGGCTGAAGCCCGGTCAATTCGTTGGCGTCATCGGCACGACTGAAGTCGTGCCCTGATACAAAGCTTCAGGGGCTGAAGCCCGCGAGCTTTGTTGGTGTTTATTGGCCCGGCTAAAGCCGTGCCGTTGTTACAAAGCTTCAGGGGCTGAAGCCCGGTCATTTCGTTGGCGTTATCGGCACGACTGAAGTCGTGCCCTTTCAAAACACCTGCCGGCGAGGACGCCGGCAGGACAGCCGGTCAGGAGACCGGCGCTACGGTTTTCGGCAATGCGTGAGCGCTGAGCTCAATGCCGTTGGAAGTTGGCCGGCTGGGCGGAGAAGCCTGGCCCTTTACACTGGAGTCATCATGGAAGAGTTTTCAAGGATTCAGCGGCTGCCGGCGTATGTGTTCAACATAACCGGCGAGATGAAGATGAAGGCGCGGCGGCGTGGCGAAGACATTATCGACTTCGGGATGGGGAATCCTGATGGAGCGACACCGAAGCACATTGTGGACAAGCTGGTGGAGGCGGCGCAGAAGCCGGTGACGCATCGGTACTCGGTGTCGAAGGGGATACCACGGCTGCGGAAGGCGGTGTGCACCTGGTACAAGACGCGGTACGACGTGGACCTGGACCCGGAGACCGAGGCTATTGTGACGATCGGGTCGAAGGAGGGGATCGCGCATCTTTGCCTGGCGATTCTGGACTCGAACGACACGGTGGTGGTGCCGAACCCTAGCTATCCGATTCATATTTACGGGCCGGTGATTGCGGGTGCGCACGTGGTGAGCGTGCCGGTGCACGACGGGGACCAATTTCTTCAACAGTTGGAGCAGTTGATTCCGCGGATGGTGCCGCGGCCGAAGGCGCTGATCGTGAACTTTCCATCGAATCCGACGACCCAGTGCGTGGAGCTGCCGTTTTTGGCGCGGCTGGTGGAGATGGCGAAGGAGTACGGGTTCTACCTGATCCAGGATCTGGCGTATGCCGATCTTGCGTTTGACGGGTATAAGCCGCCGAGCGTGCTGGAGGTTCCGGGCGCGAAGGACGTGGCGGTGGAGTTCTTTACGCTGAGCAAGAGCTACAACATGCCGGGATGGCGCGTGGGCTTCATGGTGGGCAATCAGAAGCTGGTGGGAGCGCTGGCGCGGCTGAAGAGCTACTTCGATTACGGGACGTTTACGCCGATCCAGGTGGCGTCCATCGCTGCTCTGGAAGGGCCGCAGGAGTGCGTGAAGGAGATTTGCGAGAACTATCGCAAACGGCGGGACGTGCTGATTGAGGGGTTGAACAAGATTGGCTGGCATGTGCCGAGCCCGAAGGCAACGATGTTTGTGTGGGCTGAGATTCCTGAGCGCTACAAGGCGCTGGGGTCGCTGGAGTTTTCAAAGCTGCTGCTGAACGAGGCAAAGGTGGCGGTTTCGCCGGGGGTGGGTTTTGGCGAGTATGGCGACGGGCACGTGCGGTTTGCGCTGATTGAGAATGAGGAGCGGACGCGGCAGGCGTTGCGGGGAATTAAGGGGATGTTCGGGAAGGGGTAGGGAAAAGAGTTTCTGCCCTTTTTGCACTTGCGTGCACAGCGCTAGACTTCTTAATATTTTCCAAGTTGGTAGCCCCGGAAGGACTTGGACCTTCATCGGACCGGTTGCGAACCAGGCGCTCTATCCATTGAGCTACGGGGCCATCGCTGGAGCGCCAGGGATCTCGAGTCTCTGGCGCCTTCCTTTTCGGTTTGCACCGAAAGGTATGCACTTATTGTAGGCACAACCTTAGTTGTGGGCAGCGGTGGAAAACCCGGCCCAAATCTGCACAACTGGAAAACTCATCACTCATGCGAGCAGGGGTTTCCGATTTCGCGCCCTAGCCCTAGAAACTCAGTTCTGGAGCACATTTGGGAAGCGGATTTCTGTCATTTTTCTTTGGCTTGCCGCGCAGCCTTGCGCTGCTTTACCGCCTTGAGCTTCTCCTTCTCGTCGGGCTTTTTCGGCGTCTGTAAGGTGTGCGACTTCGGGTGTTCGGGCTTTGTGTCAAGTAAGAGCTTGGCTAATTCATCAATTTGGGTCATTTTTTCTCCAAGGGCAATCGCCCATGGTACCTAATACTGCGTTTTTTGAAGAGTCGCACAATTTTAATCCAGTTATTTTCTGCCTAGACCAATTTCTATGCTTCGCTCCCTTTGAGACGCATATGCGACAATCGAGCAATCGGACGGTGCTCCATCAAGGAGAGGTCGCCATCCATTCCCCAATCGAACCGAATCCAACAAAGCGGAGTCCAACCTCTATGGAGAAGCGGCCTGTTACGGCGGCACTGCTGTCGGTGGCGACACACGGAGCCGTGCTGGCGCTGGTGGTGATGGTGGGGACGGCGGTGGGCAGTCGAGTTAGTGAGCCTCCCACGCTTGAGGTGCTGGCGAAGCTGGAGGTTGCGGGCGGGCCTCATGCGGTGACGGTTCCGATGCCTGTGGCGGATTTTGGAGCGCACACGAAGCATCCTGAGGCGACGGCGGAGTCGAGCAAGAAGACGATTCTGCCGGTTGAGAAGGCGTTGCCGAAGCTGGCCGGGGGTGGGAAGCCGAAGAATCCGACGAAGGGCGATGGATCGGGTGCGGCGTTTACGCGGAATGGAGATGCGGCGGAGGATTCACGGCCGGCGTTTCCGGTGTTCTCACCACGGCCGGCGGTGACGGACCGATCGCTGCTGCCGGGCTCGGAACAGAAGATTGTGGTGGCGGTGGATGTGGATGCGCTGGGCCAGGTGGTGAGCGAGAAGCTGGTGCGGGGGATGGGGAACAAGCTGGACGGGATGGTGCTGGATATTGTGAAGACGTGGCGGTTTCATCCGGCGACGGTGGACGGCAGGGCTGTGGCGTCGGAGGCTGAGGTGATCTTCCCGTTCAATCCGAGCTATCCGATTACGAATTCGTAGGGCGCAACCCCGGATGATGAAGGTTGTGGAGGTGTCTGCTCCCACCCTAAACGCAAAGAGCGCGTTTAGGATGGGGCACCCGGCACCCTCGGCCGGCGTTGAGCAGCGTTACGATGATGCTGGCGCTGCTATTCTGCGGGCGTAGGCACTGGACTGAA
>Ga0302282_1002244_pt1 | contig 13375 bp, 11 predicted proteins | sample III_Fen_E1_3_FD_198763 | JGI IMG/M metagenome (GOLD analysis project Ga0302282, IMG submission 198763) | Peat permafrost microbial communities from Stordalen Mire near Abisko, Sweden - III_Fen_E1_3 | ecosystem: Environmental > Terrestrial > Soil > Wetlands > Permafrost | place: Sweden: Abisko... | reverse complement strand
GGTCGAATTTGCCAACGGAAAATCGCACCGCATCGTCCTCGAAGGCGGCTCTATCGACACCAACGGCGCCGGCGTTCTTCTCACCACCGAAGAGTGCCTCCTGTCCGAGGTCCAGCAACGCAACCCCGGCGTAAGCCGCACGCAACTCGAAGCCGCCTTCCACGATTACCTCGGCATTCAGCAAACCCTGTGGCTCAACCGCGGTTGCGCTGGCGATGACACGCACGGCCACATCGACGACGTCACCCGCTTCGTTGCCGAAAACACCATCCTCACCTGCGTCGAACCCAATACCGCCGACGAGAATCACATCCCGCTAGCCGAGAACCTCGACCGCCTCCGCAGTTTCCGCAACGCGCATGGCCCGAACAAGGGCAAGCCGTTCCAGATCATCGAACTCCCCATGCCCGCGCCCGTCGTCTTCGAAGACCAGCGCCTGCCCGCCAGCTACGCCAACTTCTATATTGCCAACGGCCTAGTCCTCGTCCCCACCTTCAACGATGCCAACGACCGCCACGCGCTCAACATCATCTCCACCTGCTTCCCGGACCGCGAGATCGTCGGCATCCACGCAGTCGACCTTGTCTGGGGCCTCGGCACGCTCCACTGCCTCACCCAGCAGGAGCCCGCATGAGCACTTGGCCACCACCGCCCGACCTCGCATCCATCAAGGAACTCGTCCGCGATGCTGACACCGAAGAATTCATTGCCGACGGCGCACCTGCGGACGAATACGACCACGAAGCTGAGCAACTCCACGCAATGATCGGCCACTTCGCCACTGCGGATCTAACCGAAGGAAACATCGTCCCGCTAATCGAAGCCATCTGGAGCAAGAACTTCGACTACGACGACGCGGTTCGTGCATCAATTCATCCGAAGCTCGCTGCCCTCGCCCAGCAGATCGCCCGATTCTTCGGCCCCGAAGCGCAACCCCAAGTCCGCGAGCGAAGCCAGTAACATGGACGACCTTACCTACCTCCGCGCCGCCATTGCCGAAGCCCGCGCCGCCGAAGCTTCCGGCGAAGTCCCCATCGGCGCCGTCATCGTCCATCGCGGCGAGATCATCGCCCGCGGCCAGAACCGCGTCCTGCGCGATCACGACCCCACCGCGCACGCCGAGATGGTCGCCCTCCGCCAAGCCGGCCGCGCTCTCGAAAACTATCGCCTGCTCAATAAAGAGGACGAAGGCTGCACCCTCTACGTCACCCTCGAGCCCTGCGCGATGTGTGCCGGCGCCATCCTCCACGCCCGCATCGCCCGCCTCGTCTATGGAGCGCCCGACCCCAAAGCCGGAGCTTGCGGCTCAGTCCTCAGCGTGATGAACCACCCCCAGCTCAATCACAAAGTCGAAGTCGCCTCCGGCCTCCTCGCCGACGAATGCGGCGCGCTCCTTACCAACTTCTTCCGCGCCCGACGCTAGGCGCTCTACCTTCGAGTGGTCGAGACGACCAGTTGCGTCGGCACATCCTGCGGACCGTCCGTCGCATTCTCCGTACCCGGACTTGGCGCCGTCTTGTTCGCGTCGGGAATCGTATCGTAAAACAAGGCGGTAAGCGAAGAGCTGCCGGCACACGTCACATCGGATACCTGCGGCTTGGCAAAGATCAGCTCGTCGAGAAACGCCCCACTCGACGGGCCCGGAGACGAAGCCATCTCAAACAGGTGCATCTTCGGGGCCGGAGTTGCGTCATCCACTGACAATTTGGCCTGGACCTTCGCTTCTTGCGCACGCACGATCAGCGTTCCGCGGGAGCTGCCTGAGGAGGCAAGAGCGTCATGCAGCACATACCCCGCCGGCAGGGCGATCGGAATTGTTCTGCTCTCGCCCACGCCGGTCAACACTTGAATAGGCTTGGCCGTGCCCGGATAGGTCAGCATTACCTCGCTGCCGTAAGGCGCAAACGCCGCACCCTGCAAGGATTTCAGCGCCGGACTCTCCCGTTCTGCCGCTGTTCCTTCTTTCTCCACGCCTCGCGCCGCATTGGGCCTTTTCTCATCCAGGTCGATGAACCGCCGTATCGTCCCATCCTCCTTCAGCATGGCAAGCTCCGGCTGAAGATTGCCCTCGTCCCAACCCAGAACCACCAGGTCGCCCGCTCCAAACCGCGCAACCTTCAGCGGCCTGAATCGGATGTCTATTTGTACAAGTTTGCTGAGGTCCCCGTCGTGGTCCGAAATCGAGACAAAGTAGTCCGTCTCGCGCGGCGGTGACGAATCTGTGCCACCATCTCGCTGCTCCGCTTTCAGCAGAGTAACCAGCGTTTCGCCTGCAAAGAAATCCAGAACAGAAACGTTGCTAAAGCCGAACGGCAGTTTGCGCAGCAGGTGCTTCACCTCTCCATCGGTCGAAATACTGAATAGCTGCGATCCGGCCATTGCAGAGCCCGAGGAGATATCGAAGAAGGCCGTGCCGTCGGTCGAGCAATGCGGCACCACCTTGCCGGTTGTCAACGGCAGGCCCAACACTGCCTTCTCGCTCGCAAACCGGATCGTCCTTGTCCGCCACGGCGGCGCCATCGCGCTCTGCGCCCAAAGACCCGGCGTAGTTGCCACAAGCAAAATCCAAAGAACAAAGCGCGGCATCTTGGCGTCCTCGACCACAGATCTAAACGGGGTTCCAAGGTGAGACGTTCAATTGCCGCAAACGTACCGTCACCTCCGCGATTCCTTGCCCAGGGCGCCCTCCGCATCCCCCATTCGCGTCATTGCCTATCGTTTCCACCAGCGCATAGCCTCTTTCCGGAGGGAGCTAACCATGCCGCCGATCACACTCGAGACTCCGCGCATCTACCGGCCAGCGCTCAGCATGAAGGTTCTCTTCGCCATCAGCGGCTGCACGCTCATCGCCTTTGGCGGCATCTTCACTTATCTCTTCGGCAAGCTGTTCGCGGTCTTCTTCGCCACGGGCAGCGAAGGCGCGCAGGCCGATCTCGCCGCCCGCGTCCTGATGGCTGCTGTCGTCGTGGGCGGGGGCCTGGTCGTTCTGCTCTGCGCCATCGGAGGCATCACCCAACTGCTCAAGCTGGCAAAATTCGCCGTCATCCTCTCCGCCGACGCCATCCGTTTCCAGTCCCCGTTCGGCTCCTCCACGCTCGCGTTCGATCAGATCCTCTGCAAGCGCAACCGGGTCACCACCGGCCGCTTCGGGGATAGCTACACCGTCCTGATCCCGAAGGACGAGAGGCGCCGCAACCTCGCCATCTCCTCCGACTTCGTCTTCGACGAGGTCTACACCAAGTGGCTCGCGTCCTTACCTGACATAGACGCCTCCTTCGCGACCTCGCCCACGCCCACTAGCGAGCTTCGCTAATCCGCACAGCCGCGGCATCAGAACAAGTCAGCAGCAATCATCACTCCCCTGGAGGCCCACCACCACCTGGACCGCCGGGCCCGCCACCCGGCGGAGGCCCATCCGGAGGCCCGTCATCGCCATCGTCCGCACCATCCTGCGAGGATTTCGCCGACTTCGCTTCGTCCTTCGCGTACTTACCCGCCTGCTCGTCCGTCAGTTCAAGCTTCACCTTTCCTACCGTCTGTAAATGAGCCTTCCTGACCTCGGCAGCATACTCCGAATTGCTGAGCGAATCATCCTCGCCCAGCGCGTGTACCTGCTTCTGCTGCTCCAGCAGAAGCGGATGAATCTTCGTCTTCTGCTCCCCGGTCAGCCCATAGCGCTTGGTCAGCCGCGCCAGTTCCTTCTCCGCGTCGTATCTCTTATTGCCCACAGTCAACGAGGTCGCAGCCCCTTCCACTGTCGACGAAGCTTTCGTCTGCGCCACCACCCCAATACCGCTCAGGAATGAGCCGAACGCGAGCCCAACGGCGATCCCCTTACATCGATTAAAGTTCATGTACCGATAGACGGTGATCGTGCCCACGGGATTACACCGATGCGCCAACCACCGCCGCACGTCGTAAAATAAAGGTATGAAACTGATCGTCTATTCGGCCGCCTGGTGCCGCGACTGCCGTACCGCCAAACGCTTCCTCGACCAGCATTCCATCCCCTATACCGAGATCGACATCGAGACCACCCCCGGCGCTGCTGACCAGGTTCTCGCCAACGTCGGCAAACGGGCCATTCCACAGTTTGTCCTCGACGGCAAATGGATTCAGCCCTATCGCCCGGGCCAGGGCTTCCTCCACGACGAAATGGCCACCCTGTTCGGCGTCTAGTGAGCATTTTCCTTTGACGCGAAGCGTCCAAACCCGCACGAAGTGCTGCCCGCCCGGCGTCAGGGCCACTTGCCGTTGCCTTAACCCAAGCACGTAGACTGAGCCTATGATCGCCCGCTACACACGTCCTGCCATGGGCCGCATCTGGTCCGACGAGAACAAGTACCGCTGCTGGCTCACCGTCGAGACCGCAGCCTCGCAAGCCCTCGCCCGCTTCGGCCTCGTGCCTCAGGCCGCTGCCGACATCATTCGCGATAAGGGCGGCTTCACCGTCGATCGCATCAACGAGATCGAAGCGGAAGTCCGCCACGACGTCATCGCCTTCACCACCACCGTCGCCGAGCACATCGCCGACCCCGAAAGTTCGCGCTGGCTGCACTACGGCCTCACTTCAACAGATGTGGTCGATACTGCGCAATCGCTGCAACTCCGCGAAGCATCCAACCTCATCCGCACTGGCATCCGCGCTCTCTCCGAAACGCTGAAGAAGCGTGCTGTTGAGTTCAAGCACACCCCAATCATCGGCCGCACCCACGGCGTCCACGCCGAGCCCACCACCTTCGGCCTCAAGCTGCTCCTCTGGTACTCCGAGATGCAGCGCAACCTCACCCGCTTCGACGCCGCCGCCGAAGACCTCCGCGTCGGCAAGCTCTCGGGAGCCGTCGGCACCTTCGGCCATCTCAAGCCGGAGCACGAAAAAGCAATCTGCGCGGAACTGGGGCTCACACCCGTAGCCGTCGCAACGCAAGTCGTCCAGCGCGACCGCCATGCTGCCTACATTGCAAGTCTCGCAATCCTCTGCTCGACTTTGGACAAGATCGCCACCGAAGTTCGCCATCTCCAGCGCACCGAGGTTCGCGAAGCCGAAGAGTTCTTCTCCGAGAAGCAGAAGGGCTCGTCCGCAATGCCGCACAAGCGGAACCCCATCACCAGCGAGCAGATCTCCGGCCTCGCCCGGGTGGTCCGCGCCAACGCCCAGGTCGCCTTTGAGGACGTCGTCCTCTGGCACGAGCGCGACATCTCCCACTCCTCCGCCGAGCGCGTAATCCTGCCCGACTCCACCATTCTTGCGGATTACTTACTGGCGAAAACGGACAACCTCATCGCCAACTTGCTCGTCTATCCCGAGCGCATGTTGAAGAACCTCGAATCGACGGGCGGCTTGATTTTCTCGGGGCAGTTGTTACTCGACCTCGCCGAATCCGGCATGTCCCGCGAAGATGCCTACCGCCTGGTCCAAACCCACGCCATGAACTCGTGGAAGAACGAGCTAGTCTTCCGCGACGAGATCGCCAAAGTCCCCGAAATCACCTCCCGCCTAACCCCGGAAAAACTAGCCCACGCCTTCGACTACCATCGCCAGCTAGCCAACGTCGACGCCATCTTCACCCGCGTGCTCGGGACAAACGCCATATAAAGACACTCCCTCCTACCGTGGCGCACCGCCCTTGGGGGCGAGCGCCGCGGGGGTAATATTGGTTCGAGGCCAGCTAAACAAAATGGAAATTTCAGATAGCCCTCAATCGCGCGCTGTATCCGAAGTGTCTCCGTATCGCCCCCGACCGATCAATACATCGAGTTTGGAGCTGGGCGATTGTCAGCATTTGATTGAGCCGCTTGCCCGTAACGCCCACGAAGTTTGGGCCCAGATGCGCATGCAAAGTGGCTGGACCTATGGCCCGCAACGCGATGACGCGCGCAGACTGCATCCGTGCCTCGTCCCGTTCGAGGAAATGTCCGAAACAGACCGCGCTTTTGACTATGACATGATCGCGGAAATTCTTCGGGCTGCCGTTATTATGGGATTCCGCAGGTAGCTCCCGGCAACGGAGGTGAGAATGGCAAAGCCGCTCCACAGCGAACGAGTCGACACCGCGAGCGACCTGGCTGACATGGACGACTCGACTGAGATTCTCGAGTACCAGAGCTCTCCGGGGCTGAGTCGACTCGCGCTGGTCTTGACCTGCGTAACGGACACTATCGTACCCAGCTTCATCGACGCTGATCGTGAGGTCGGCCGCCACAAGGCTACTTACATGAATCTCGCAAACTGGGCCGCGTGGCTGGGCGCATCCGCCGTTCTCTTTGCCATCTTCCAGCTTTCTGAGGTCAATGCTAAGGATGCATTTCCCCGGGCATTTCTACCCTGGCTTGAATTCTGCCTTGCTGCAGCTGCTGTAATCGTAGCGGTGTTCGGGCTGGGCGGCCGGGCCCAGCAGAAGTGGTTCGTCGCGCGTCATAGGGCGGAGCAGCTTCGGCGCCTCAAATACAATTTCCTGACTCGCATGCCCCTGTGGTCCCCAGACGAAAATACCGCCGCCAACTGTCGCCAAGGTCTTGCCGCGGAAGTCGAAGCGATTTTAGCAACTTCATTCTCCGGGCTGGAATACTGGGTCACTCGCGGCACAGTCCCAAAGGTCGTTGAGGCCCCGCGGCTGTCAGATCCAGAATGGCAGGAAATCCGCAGATACTACCGGAAGAAACGGCTAATGGACCAAATCACCTATTTCCGAAATGCCAGCGAGAACAATGTGAAGCGCAACGACAAGACCCGCATTTGGCCGTCGGTATTGTTCTTTGGCAGTATCGCGTTTGTGTTGGTACATTTTTGCATTGAACTCGTCGGCTGGCGCACCGGAGGTCTCGCAGACGTCGGAATTGCAAAAGCAACCCTAATCCTGGCCGCGACTCTTCCCGTCTGTGGAGCTGGGATCCGCGTGATCCGCGGCGTGCTGGAATACGGCCGGAACGCCTCGCGCTACGAATCCACCCACAACGTGCTGCTTGATCTGAGCGAACGGCTGCGCGAGGCCGACAATCCGGCAACCGTCTTTCGAGAGATCGGCTTCTGCGAGCAGGCCCTTGAAGCGGAGCATCGCGAATGGGTGCGTCTTCTGGTCGAGGCTGAATGGTTCGGATGATATGTCCTCGAATTAGCATGTGGGGCGAATACCTGTTGGACCGTAGATGCCTGACCTCATCCAAATCGTAACCGCCGCCCTCGCCTCCGCCACGGAGCGCAGCGGCGCACACCTGGTCTGCCGCCCCGGCTGCACTCAATGCTGCGTCGGGGTCTTTCCCATCGCGCACGAAGACGCAGCCCGCCTCCGCGAAGGCCTCGCTTCCCTCACCCAAACCGACCCCGAGAAATTCCGCCGCGTCAATCAACGTGTTCAGAAATCCCTCACCCGCCTCGACCCCTGGTTTCCAGGAGGACGCGACCCCGGCGACCCAACCACCTATGGCATCCTCTCCGAGGACGAGCAATCCACCACTCTCTTCGAAGAGTTCGCCAACGACGAGCCCTGCCCCGTGCTCGACCCCGCCACCGGCACCTGCGATCTCTATGAGCACCGCCCCATCGTTTGCCGGACATTCGGGCCGCCCATGCAGACGCCCGGAGACGAAGGCGAAACCAATCTCGCCACCTGCGAGCTCTGCTACATCCATGCCACCACCGAAGAGATTGCCGCCTGCGAACTCGACCCCGCGATCCCCGCGCTCGAAGCTGCCAGCAACCAGGCCTTCAACGCCGCCCACAATCTCCACGGCGAAACCCTCATCGCCTGCGCTCTCCGCCCAACCTCGGCATCGGGCCTGTAAACTCACTTCAGCGCATCCCAACCATGACTCCAACCCGCCTCAGCTTTCTGCCGTTGCTTGCCCTGCTCGCTGCATTCTGTCCAGCCCTCGCGCAAATCTCAGTGCAACCCCCGGCCGCAGCGCCGGCACCAGCACCAGGGCAGCCCACACCCATCTCCGCCGACACGCCCACCCTCAAGGTCGCATCCACCATCGTCGCCGTCTCTGCCATTGTGCGCGACGCCTCCGGCCAGCCCGTCTCCGACCTCACCAGCAACGACTTCCTGCTCAAACAGGACGGCAAGCCGCAGCCGATCACCTACTTCTCCCAGGGCTCCGACCTTCCTCTCACCCTCGCTCTCATGGTGGATACCAGCGGCTCGCAGCGTGCCTACATCGGAGAGGAGATCGCCGCCGGCAAGATATTTTTCCCCGCCATGCTCACCCGCCCCGACGATCGCGCCGTGCTGGTTCAGTTCGACAACACCATCCTGCAACTCGTCAAGATCACCTCCAACACCACCACGCTCGAGCACGGCCTCGCCTACCTCACTCAACCCCATGACGACATCGGCCAGCCCGGTCGCGGTGGCACCTTGCTCTTCGATTCCATCGTCGCCGTCTCGCATCTCGAGCTCGGCAACCAGCTCGGCCGCCGCGCCATGGTCATCCTCACCGACGGCGGCGACAACGGCAGCCACTTCCACATCAAAGATGCGATCAAAGAAGCCCAGCGCGCCGACATCATGATCTACACCATCTATTACTCCAACGGAGGCGGCGACGAGGGCGTGCTCAAGGACCTCTCGAAAGACACCGGCGGACGTGAGTTCTCGGTCACCTCAACTATGCCCCTGCAGCAGATCTACGCCACCATCGCCGCCGACCTCCGTCTGCAATACGAACTGGGCTACCGACCGCCCGACACCCGTCCGAACAAGTACCACAAGATCGACCTCACTGCGAAGGACAAGAGGCTGACCGTCCAGGCCCGCGAAGGCTACTTCACCCCAAAGTGAACAATGAGAATGGCCAGACGCGCGAAGCATCTGGCCATTCTCGTGCGATTTGAACGAATCTACGGGATGTAGTAACGCATCTGGACGTGGAACATGCTGTCCTGTGCGCGCGGGCTGACCGGAGTGGTTGCGCTCCCGATACCGGCCCACAGTTGACGGTTGATGAGGCTGTACGTCACCGAGTACTGCAAGCGGCCATACTTCGGGCTGGTGATCGGGCGGTACTGGAATCCAATCATGCCTTCCTGGATGTACTTCACCGGCTCGCCGCAGGAACTTGGGCTCAGAGACCCCTGAGAACCGCCGTTGCCGATGGTGCTCGTCGGACCGACCGACAGGTTATAGCAGCCCGCATTGCTGAGGTTCGGAGGAGCATAGCCGATCAGGTTGCCGGCCGCGGTGGCGTAGACCGTACGCTGCGCGTACTCCCCGCCGTAGTAGGCAAACACGTCGAACTTGGGAGACCAATGGCTCTCCACCGAGAAGAGGCCGTGATAGTTGCGAATAGGCTCGAGCGTCTCATCCGGCCGAAGGGTTGCGTCGGCAAGTTGCGCCGAACCGTATCGGCCTGTGCCGGTGCCGGCCATCCCCTGAACGGCAACCTCTACCGCAGGGTATGTACCCGGCGCTCCGATGTAACTGCGTGCGCTGGCAAACACGCCGCCCGCGTCGCTGGTGTGTTTCGTGTAGGTGGTGCCGTAGGCAAAGATCGGAGTTCCCGGCGTGGTGAACGTGGTTGTAACCGGGAAGTATTCGTCCCGCATGAAGCGTGCGATGCCGCCAATCTCACCGTGGAACAGTGGATAGTCGATCGCGCCCTTGACGATGAAATCGGGAGCAACGTTGTTGGCATAGGTGGTGAGATTGCTGGTGGAGGCAGTGGTGCAGGTAATCACCGGGGGTGTTGCGCTGTTCGCCGTGCAGGTCGTCGCTCCTGCCGAGCTCGCCGCCGCATTGTAAAGGCCGCCGTTCTGACCAAGCCCGCCGAAGAAATACTGGTTGGGATTGGTGCCGTTCGCGGTGAAGTTGGTGATCTGTGCCTGCTCGACGGACATCGCCGCAGTGAAGGCCCCGGTCTTATAGTCGCCAAAGCGCTGTTCGAGGCGGAGTTCCGGCTGACGCGTCCAGCTATAGCCAACCAGGTACTGTGCATCGATGGTCTGCGGCTGTATCTCGGTCCGTGGATCGGCTCCCTTGCGGTCTTCCGTGGCTAGCGACCACATCTGCCCGCCGCTAGCCGTAAAGCCGGACTTAGAAGCAACTGTGCCCCAAATCTGCCGCTGACGCAGCACGTAGCTGTTGGACTGATTGTTGTTCGACGTGGTGCCAGTTCCCAGCCAATCCATCTCGTAGTACGCGCCTAGCGTGAAGTTGCCCGCATTGCCTTGGATGAGGGCGCTGAGGCGGCTCTGGCGCCCAGAGAAGTTGAGCTCGCTGGTGTGACCTTCGTTGGCGCTAGGGAACGGGATCGAGTTCAACGGCGTGTTGACGTCGGAGTTCACGGAACGCTCGCGCCATACGCCTTCAAACGCTGCAAAACCGCCGGGAGTAATTGTGACGCCCTTATAGTGCAGCGCGGCCGGTGAATTAATTGCATCGTTCAAATCGGTCTTGGTCGTGTTAATCGTTGTCGCCAGGCTGACATTGGCGCCCTGCAGGTCGGTGACAGTGCTCTTCAGGCTATTGACCGTATCTGCCTGCGACTGCGCCGCGGCGGTTGCACTCTGCGCCTGCGACTGCGCTGCGGCAGCCTGCGACTCGGCGGTTGCAGCCTGCGACTGCGCGCTGGCGGCGGTCGATTGTGCGGCAGAAAGCGCAGCATCCTTCGCGGCATTCTGTTGCTTCAACTCGTCGATCTCAGCCTGCTGAGCCGCCATCTTCTCCTGCAACTCCCGGATGGCCCTCAGTTCTGGCGTCTCCGCCTTGGTCTTGGCTTTCTTCGCCTTGGACGTTGTTGTCGCCGGATCGGCTTTGCTGGTCTGAGCATGCAGCGACACGGTGCCTGCCATCAGCATCGCCGCAATCACCGCTGTTAGTTGCTTCTTCATGGGACCTCGCTTGAAACGTGTTGGAAGCAGAATCGCGCACGACACATCCTGGAGCACGCGTGCCCAGGCCGCACATCTCTTCTGCTCGCTCTTTCTCTGGATTCTGTCAAGAGTTTGTGAATACAGTGGTAAATTCCCGGCTTCCACCGCCGAATTGAGCAGAATTAACCTCGCATTCACAAGACCCGATGAACCACAAGGGTTTACCCCCTCGAAAAGCGGTTGGCCCGCCGCACTCTCGCTGGTTTACCGTAGGGTCATGGGTAACTCCCGATCCCGTCTGGCTCCTCTCTTACTGCTTTCGCTCCTCGCAGCCGGCGGAAGCATCCCCAGCAACGCGCAGTCCGCGAGCACAGCGGCGCTGAAGCTCATCCCAATTCCCCGAGAGGTTTCCCCTGGCACCGTGCAATCCCTCGCCGGTGGACTCCAGATCAACTGTGCAATCCCGTGCGCGCCGGAAGACACCTTCGCCATCAACGACCTAAAAACCTGGCTGGCCGCGCAAGGTATCCAGGTCAACACCACTTCCGCGGTAAACATCCTGGTCGCGCGCTACGGAACGGCGCTGGCTCACTCCATCTATATCGACGCTCTGCCCCCGGCCATGAGCGGCGACGCAACCGCCGAGATGCCCGAGGAGATGAAGCCCGAGGGATACGCCATCATCCCCGACGGCAAAGGCCTGGCGCTGACCGCGGCCACCGACACCGGCATCTTCTACGCGCTGCAGACGGCGAAGCAACTTGTAACTGGATACGGCGCAAATGCGTCGCTGCATCAGGCGAAGATTCGCGACTGGCCTGCCATGAAATATCGCGGCCTCGACGATGACCTATCGCGCGGCCCGGTCACCACGCTCGAGTTCGAGAAGATGATGATTCGCACCCTCGCCGCCTACAAGATCAACCTCTACTCGCCCTACTTCGAGCACACCGCCGCATATGCCTCCAACCCCCTGATCGCGCCTCCCGGAGGCGGCATCAGCGCCGCCGACGCAGCGACATTGGTCGCCTACGCGCGCCCTTACCACGTCACCATAGTGCCTGAGCAGGAGGCGTTCGGACACCTGCGCAACGCTTTGACGTGGGAGCAATACCAGCCGCTCGCAGAAACCCCTCATGGTGCCGTACTCGCACCCGGACAACCTGGCTCCATCGCCCTCATCAAGCAGGAGTTTGCCGAACTGGCCGCCGAATATCCCGGCCCGTTTCTGCATATCGGCGCGGACGAGACCGTCGACCTCGGCGTGGGACAAACGAAAGCCGACGTCGATGCACGCGGCCTCGGACCGGTTTACCTCGACTTCATGCAGCAGGTTGCGACCGCGCTCCAGCCGCTCCACCGCAGGCTGCTCTTCTGGGGCGACATTGCAGAGGACTCGCCTGACCTGCTGAAGGCGTTGCCGCAGAGCTTCAAGGACGCGACCATCGCGATTGCCTGGGGCTACAACCCGGAGCCGAAAGGCTTCGCCAAGTCCATCACACCGTTTGCCAACGCAGGCTTCGAGACCTGGGTTTCCCCCAGCGTGCATAACTTCCGCGTGGTGTATCCAGACAACAACATGGCTCTGTCGAACATTCAGCAGTTCACCCGCGACGGCCAGAAGCTCGGCTCAACCGGCCAACTCAACACCATCTGGAACGATGACGGCGAGGGCCTCTTCAACCAGGACTGGTACGGCATCCTGTTTGGCGCAGCAGCCGCGTGGCAGCCGGGCGAATCGTCCATTGATGCGTTCGAGCAGAGCTATGGTCAAGTCTTCCACGGCGACGCGACCGGCGACCTCAACAAGGCGCAACTCGAGATCATGGCCGCGCACGCCGTGCTGAAGGACCAGGCCAAGGTGGGCGACGCCAGCAACAATATCTTCTGGCTCGATCCCTGGTCGAAGGACGGACGAAAGGTCGCAGCTCAGGTGCGGCCATACACGCACGACCTGCGCATGCACGCGGAAGCAGCGCTGACCCTGATCGCTCAGGCGCGCGCCGCCGCAGGTCCGAATCCTGTGGGCACGCAAATTGTTCAGACGGATGTCGGCTCGACCTCGACGCTATACGACGCTGCGAAGTATGGCGCCGCAACTAGCGCCCTCCGCGAGCCCGACGCAATCGACGCGATGGAACTGGGCGCGCGGCGAATGGATTTCATCGGCCTCAAGTTCCAGCTCGCCGACGAGATGGCGGAAGGCTACGCGCGCGCCCTCGCCGATGCCGCCAGCACTGACCGCAAAACACGCGGGAGCGTGAACCGCGAGCTCGGCGACCTCAATAGCGTGAACGGGCGCATCCAGGACCTGCGCAGCGGCTACACCCTGTTGCGCGACCTGTACGAATCCGCATGGCTGCGCTCCAACCGCCCATATTGGTTGCGCAACGTCCTTGAGCAGTACGACTACACCACGCAAATCTGGCTGGCGCGCGCCGACAAAGTACACAGCGCACAACGCCAGTGGAGCGAGAGTAAAACGCTGCCCCCCCCGGAGGAACTCGGGATTCCCGCTCTGCCGACCGCACCTCCAACCGCACCTGGGCCGCCCGCAACCCCGGT
>Ga0302282_1002239_pt1 | contig 13390 bp, 9 predicted proteins | sample III_Fen_E1_3_FD_198763 | JGI IMG/M metagenome (GOLD analysis project Ga0302282, IMG submission 198763) | Peat permafrost microbial communities from Stordalen Mire near Abisko, Sweden - III_Fen_E1_3 | ecosystem: Environmental > Terrestrial > Soil > Wetlands > Permafrost | place: Sweden: Abisko... | reverse complement strand
CCTCGCGGCGCATCGCTACATCTTTTCGGTCAATGCTCTAGCGACGCCTCCTTCCTGCTAGATAAAACTGGTGGCTAGCCCTGGCCTAAAGATCTCAACGAATACAAAGCGAAGCAATGGGCGCGAACCGGCTTAAATTATCGGCAACCGAAGGCAGGGTTTTACCCCATAGCGAAGCCGCCGTGGCCGGCGCAATCTGAGGGTCGGCACCCCTGCCGGTCGCGATGAAAACAATTTTTAAAACCCGCTGTCAGCCGGACGGCTTGGCGAATAAAAAACCCAATATTATGAAAATCCAAACGCATACAAACATCCTCCTTGGCTCCAGCCTTGCCTTGGCGCTCACCTTGGCTGCCGGTTCGCGCGCTCAAGCGCAATCTTCCCCGCCGCCGCAGAAAGCGGACATGATGGGGGAACCCATGATACAAACCGGCCAGTCAATGCCGGAACAGCGACGAGCCATGATGGCCGACCTAAAGGTGCAAGACGCTAAACTCGCCGAACAGATTAGCGCAATGAACCGCGCGCCGGCGGATAAAAAGGTGGACCTGATGGCGGCCATCGTTACCCAAATGGCGGCGCAGCGTACGGGCATGAATGTCCGCATGGAAGCGATGCACGACCTGATGTTGAAGAACACGCAAATGGAACAAGGAAACCGGCCGGCCCAGCCGATGATGCAGGGTGTGGACACAAATTTCACCGGTGAGGAAAAAAACATGTCACCCACCGCGATGCTGGCGGAAATGAAAGCGCAAAACGATCAGCTTAACGGGCAGATCACCGAAATGAACAACGCCCCGGCGGACAAAAAAATGGACCTGCTGGCCATCGTGCTCACGCAGATGGCGGCGCAGCGGACCACCGCGTATCTGCGCATGGAAAGTATGCGGGGAGAGATGATGCAACTGCGGCAGATGGGCAAGGAACCGATGTCGCCGGATTCGATGATGAAGGGCATGAATTAAAACCCAACGCAACCTGGACCCGACGATGTCTGCTCCCGCTTGGGATTGGCCGTGGCAAGCCGGTCTGGGCCATAAAAAATTAATATTATGATGAACAATAACAACGGATGGATGGGCGGCTGGTCCGGCGGCGGGATGTGGGTCTGGACGGTGATCGGGGTGGCGGTGGTGGTGCTGCTGGTGGTCGTAATCAGCAAGGCATCCAAGAAATAATCCTGCGTTCATACCTCGTTGGTGTGGCGACAACCCAGAAGGAAACCCAATTATGAATGAATCGAAAACGCTGACCAAAGACCCCGTTTGTGGCCGGCCGGTGGATGAAGCCACCGCGCTCTACAATGAAGATGATGAAAAAACCTTCTATTTTTGCAGTTACTTCTGCCGGAATGAGTTTCTTGCCCAGGGCTTCGCCGCCAGCTCCGCGGAAAAGCCTGGAAGCACCCATGGATAACCGCCCTCCGGCTGGCAAAGGTATTTACACCTGCCCGATGCATCCGGAGGTGCAACAGGATTATCCGGGAAACTGCCCCAAGTGCGGCATGACGTTGGAGCTGAAAACCACTTCAGCCGTCGAGGAAGATAATCACGAACTCAGGGACATGACCCGGCGGCTCTGGATCGGCGCGGCATTCGCCCTGCCAGTTTTTCTTTTGGCAATGGCGCATCTGATTCCGTCGCTGGGTCAGGAAAGCTGGGTGATGGATGACACGTCACGCTGGATTCAATTTGTTCTGGCGACGCCCGTCGTGCTGTGGGCCGGCTGGCCGTTTTTCAAGCGCGGCTGGCATTCACTGGTCACGCGGCACTTGAATATGTTCACGCTCATCGGTATTGGCGTGGGCACGGCCTATTTGTTTAGTGCAGCGGTGATGCTTTTACCGGGCGCATTTCCGACTTCGTTCGCACCGGAAGGCAAGGTCGGAATTTATTTCGAGGCGGCGGCGGTGATTGTCGTGCTGGTGCTGCTGGGCCAGGTGCTTGAACTGCGGGCGCGCAGCAAAACTGGCAGCGCCATCCGCGCCTTGCTGAACCTTGCGCCCAAAACTGCGCGAGTGGTTCAAGACGGTATAGAAAGTGATGAGCCGCTGGAATCCGTTCAAGCCGGCGCAAAATTACGCGTGCGACCGGGTGAAAAGATTCCCGTGGATGGCGTCCTGATTAATGGCAAAACCTCGGTGGACGAGTCCATGATTTCCGGCGAACCGATGCCCGTGGAGAAAAACACCGGCGACAAAGTCACCGGCGGCACGCTCAACACCACCGGCAGTTTTCTCATGCAAGCCGAACACGTCGGCAGCGAGACGGTGCTGGCGCGCATCGTCAAGCTGGTGGCCGATGCGCAACGCAGCCGCGCGCCGATCCAGGCGTTGGCCGACAAGGTTTCCGGCTGGTTTGTTCCGGCGGTGCTGGCCGGTGCGGTGTTGACCTTCATTATTTGGGCTTCCGTTGGCCCGCAACCACGCTTTGCCCATGCCATCGTCAATGCGGTGGCTGTGCTGATTATCGCGTGTCCGTGCGCGCTTGGACTGGCCACACCGATGTCCGTCATGGTCGGCATCGGGCGCGGCGCGCAGGCGGGTGTGCTCATCCGCAACGCCGACGCCATGGAAGTCATGGAAAAGGTCACCACCATTGTCGTGGACAAAACCGGCACGCTCACCGAAGGTAAACCACAACTCACCCAAATTGTTCCAGCCAACGGCGTGACGGAAGATGATTTGTTGCTCGCGGTGGCGTCGGTGGAACAGAACAGCGAACATCCGCTCGCTGCCGCGATGGTTCACGGCGCAAAAGCGCGCAATGTGAAATTGCAACCAGTCACCGATTTTAACTCCATTACTGGCGGCGGCGTCGTTGGGAAAATCGGCGGGCGCGAAATCGCCGTTGGTAAATTAAAATTTCTTCAGGATCGAAACGTCGCGGACTTGGGAAATATCGAATCCAAGGCAACGGCGTTACAGACGGAAGGTCAGACGGCGATGTTTGTTGCCATCAATGGCAAAGCGGCGGGAATTATCACGGTGTCTGATCCCATCAAGGCCTCCACGCCCGAAGCCATCGCGCAACTGCACAAGCTCGGCCTGAAAATTATCATGCTCACCGGCGACAACGAGCGCACCGCCAAAGCCGTGGCCAAAACCCTCGGCCTCGATGAAGTGGCGGCGGGGGTTGAACCGAAGGATAAACATGAGCGCATCCAACAACTCCGGCAGCAGGGTCAAATCGTGGCGATGGCCGGCGACGGCATCAACGACGCGCCCGCGCTGGCCGCTGCCAACGTGGGCATCGCCATGGGCACGGGCACGGACGTGGCGATGGAGAGTGCGGGCATCACACTCGTGAAAAGCGATTTGCTGGGCATCGCCAAAGCCATCACCTTGAGCCGTTCCTTGATGCGGAACATTCGGCAGAATCTTTTCTTCGCGTTCGCCTATAACGCGCTGGGCATCCCGCTCGCGGCGGGTGTGCTCTATCCATTTTTTGGCTGGCTGCTGAATCCCATGATTGCGGGTGCGGCCATGAGTTTGAGTTCCGTATCCGTCATCGCCAATGCCCTCCGGCTACGAAAGACAAAACTTTGAACCATGCTTATCCGGTTGGTTGCCAACTTGGATAACGGGTGCGTTTTTTTAAATAGATCAGCGCTTGAATGCTGGGCACCAGATCTCTCATAAGCTCAAGTCCCGCAGGGAAGAAAGAAGATTCTGCCGTCCCTCCGGGACTAATCGTTTCTCCTCCACGCACCCAGCACTGAAGTGCTGGGCTATGATCAGAATCTCGTTTGGCAACCAACGGGATAAGCGCGCTTTGAATCAACCAATTTGCCTTACTCAAAGCGAAAAACGGATGGCTTGAACAAGCCATCCGCCGGGTACGAGATTTAAATGCGCCGCCAGGCTTACATGCCCGTGGTCTTGCCGCCGTCTTTCTGCATCAAGCAGCAGGAGACATCCGGGCTGCCGCAACTATTGCAGGTATGCACCAGCTTGTCCGTGGCATGCTTGCCCCTGACAACGGTCTGGATGGACGTGGTGCAGGTGGGGCACAGATGTTTCACCACGGCCTTGATCTGGTCGGGCTGCATCCCCTTCAAGGGCTTGGTGACGACGGTGGCAAACGTGTCTTTGCATTTGGGACAGGACATCACGATGGTGTCGCCGGCTTCGACCTGCTGGAGGTTTTGCACGGTCTGAACTTTCATCAACTTGGTGGCGCCTTTTTCCTGGGCCAACCCCAGACTGGGCAATAAGGCGAGGGCGGCGATGGCGGTGAGCAACAGGTATTTCATTTTCTTAGGTGTAATATTTTTATTTGGTGGGAGTTTAACTTTACCGGCGGGTTCATCCCATCACGGTTCACTTTCTAATACCCCGTCACGAGTCATTACACGTAAATATCTTCAAACTGATTTTGACTCCAGGTGGCGGCTCGGACTACCGCCTTCGCCCCCTCATTGACGGCGGCGCGCCGCTGCTTTAGTCTCCGGCATGGGCAAGAAAGCAGATGCGAAATCAACCGCCAAGACGCCAAGGCGCAAGCTGCCCCAACAGAAAACTCCCTCGCCCATCGGATGGGACAGGGATTAAGGGTGAGGGCGATGGCGATGGCGATGGTGGCCGTCGGCAAAGACCAGGTTCCGCTATTCAACCCCGCTATTATAGGGCTTTTGCCACTCCGCCACGGCCAGTGAGCGCAGCGTATGCCGGGTGCCAAACAACAATTGCGTCCACGGCCGAAAGCTCGGCCGACAGGGTAGGGCAAAGGGGGTTTCCACGGCGAACTCGATTTTTAGTTTAATATCCGAATTCGCCTGGTGGGCAGTGGGTTCAGGGAGAATGTTCATACACATGGTTAACGCCCGTACGGTGCGGCGGCGACTAGGGATTTCCTAGGCGGTGAAGGGAAAAACCTGGTTTATAGTTTGCCGACCGGGCAAAGGGATAAGGGGGGAATACGCAGGGAATTCAATGCCAGCGCGTAGAACCGTATGAACGCAAGCCGGCTGAGTTGGGTGCGATCAGTTGATCACCCCATTGACATAAAATGGCGATTTCAAATTAAAAACCGAAATAACTCGTGGCACATCGGATATTAGCCGATAGTGGTAGTAGTAGGAGAGCCGTTTCCAGCCACGTCACTGGATTCGCACCAGGTGAACCCGGGTTGTAAGGGTAAATCATCACAAATAAAAGCATTCTCGACGGCACGCGCGTCCCGGAGAAGATCCTCAAAGAGGTGGGCAGCAACAGCAGCAGGTTGAAATCTTGGCCGGCTTATCTGTTTACGGTATTGGTCACAGCGGCCACGCTGGGTTTGCGACTGGCGCTGGCCGATGAGTTGAAGGACCGGCCGACCCTGATCGTCTTCACCCTCCCGATCTTGCTCAGCGCATATGTGGGCGGGCTGCGCGCCGGATTGCTGGCCACGGGGCTGGCTTATGGCTCAGCCAGTTATTATTTATTGCCGCCGTTCCATGGCTTCTGGATAACCTCCGTGGTTGACCGTTGGGATTTATTTTTCCTCATCTTTGCGGGCGTGGTTATCAGCCTGCTCAACGAAGCGCTCCATTGTGCACGCCGCCGGGCGGACATCGCCATTCGCGAGCGGGGGGACGCGGCGCGGCGGACGAGCGAGGCGCGCTACCTCACGTTGTTTGAATGCGCGCCGGACGGCATCGTCATTGCTGATCCCCAAGGCGTCTATCTCGATGCGAACGGGAGCATTTGCCAGATGCTTGGTTACACTCGCGCAGAATTGATCGGACTTCCTTCCTCGCGGATCGTGGCCGAAGCGGAGGCGCAACATATCGAGCCGGCGCTGAACGCAATCAATGGGAAATCGCCTTACCATCGTGAGTGGAAGTTCCGGCGCAAGGACGGTTCCACTTTCGATGGTGCGGTGATCGCAACGCAGATGCCCGACGGCAAGGTGCTGGCGATGATCCGCGATGTCACGGCGCACAAGCAGGTTGAGGCGGAGTTGCGCGAAAGCGAGCAGAAGCTGCGCCTGGTGATTGATGGGCTTGGCCCCAATACTTTCCTGGGGCTGATGAGCGTCGAGGGCATCCTGATTGAAGCCAACCGGCCTGGACTGGTCGCCGCCGGATTGAAGCCCGAAGAAGTTCTGGGGAAACGATTCGACCAAACCTACTGGTGGAACTATTCCGAGCCGGTGCAGATACAGCTTCGCGCCGCCATGGCTCGCGCCGCAGCGGGTGAGCCGGCGCGCTACAACGTGCAGTTACGCGTGGCGGACAACCGGCTTGTCTGGGCTGACTTCTCGCTCAACCCCGTTCGCGATGCCGGTGGCCAGGTGATCTACATCGTGCCCTCGGCCAGTGTCATTGATGAACGGGTAAAGGCGGAAGAAGCGCTGCTTCAGGCCGGAGCATTGCAACGGGCGATTTTCAGCAGCGCCAACTTCTCGTGCATCGCCACGGACGCGAAAGGCGTCATTCAAATATTCAACGTCGGGGCCGAGCGGATGCTGGGCTATGCCGCGGCCGAGGTGATGAACAAGATCACGCCGGCGGATATTTCTGATCCGCAGGAAGTGATTGCGCGCGCCAAGGTGCTCAGCGCGGAGATCGGCACTCCGATAACGCCGGGTTTTGAGGCGCTGGTGTTCAAAGCAGCGCGCGGGATAGAGGATATTTATGAGCTGACCTACATCCGCAAGGATAAGAGCCGTTTCCCGGCGGTGGTGTCCGTCACGGCGCTGCGTGACGCGCAAGACGCCATCATCGGTTATCTGTTGATTGGCACGGACAACACCGCGCGCAAGCTGGCGGAAGCGGCGTTGCTGAAAGCGGGGGCGTTGCAGAACGCCATTTTTAACAGTGCCAACTTTTCGAGTATCGCCACGGACGCGAAGGGCGTCATTCAAATTTTCAACGTCGGGGCAGAGCGGATGCTGGGTTACACCGCGGCCGAGGTGATGAACAAGATCACGCCGGCGGATATTTCTGATCCGCAGGAAGTCGTCGCGCGGGCCAAGGCGCTCAGCGCGGAGATCGGCACCCCGATCACGCCGGGTTTTGAGGCACTCGTGTTCAAGGCATCGCGTGGGATCGAGGATATTTACGAGCTGACTTACATTCGCAAGGATAAGAGCCGCTTCCCGGCCGTGGTGTCCGTCACGGCGTTGCGCGACGTGCAGGACGCCATCATCGGCTATCTGCTGATCGGCACGGATAATACCGCGCGCCAGCAGGTAGAAGAGGAGCGGATGAAACTCGATCAGCGCTTGCGCGACCAGCACTTCTACAACCGGTCGCTCCTCGAATCCAGCATTGACGCGCTGATGACGACTGATCCGCGCGGCATCATCACCGATATCAACAAGCAGATGGAGGCGCTCACCGGCTGCACGCGCGACGAATTGATTGGCGCGCCGTTCAAGAATTACTTCACTGATCCGGAACGCGCTGAAGCCGGCATCAAATTGGTATTGAGCGAGAAGAAAGTCGCCGACTACGAACTCACTGCGTGCGCGCGGGACGGAAAGAAAACTGACGTTTCCTACAACGCCACGACGTTCTACGACCGCGACCGGCGGCTGCAGGGCGTGTTCGCCGCCGCGCGCGATGTGACCGAGCGTAAGCGCTTCGAGCAGTCTTTGCAGGAAGCCAACCGGATGAAGAGCGAGTTTCTGGCGAACATGTCGCACGAATTGCGCACCCCGCTCAACGGCATCATCGGCTTCACCGAATTCCTCGTTGACGAAAAACCCGGTCCGCTCCGGCCGAAGCAAAAAGAATACCTGGGCGACGTGCTGAACAGCGCGCACCACCTGCTCCAGCTCATCAACGACGTGCTCGACCTGGCGAAAGTCGAGGCGGGCAAAATGGAATTGCATCCGGAGATTTTCCCGGTGCACAAGGCCGTCGAAGAAGTGGCCGCCGTCATCAAGGGCATCGCGAACAAGAAACGCATCGTGGTCGGCATCACCATCGGCGCGGGGTTGGAGGCGGTCAAGCTCGACCAGCACAAGTTCAAGCAGATGCTCTATAACCTGCTTTCCAACGCGGTCAAGTTCTCCGACGACGGCGGCCAGGTGGAGGTTCGCGCGCAACGACTGGACACGCACGAGCTGGAAGTGGAAGTCCTCGACACGGGCATCGGCATCAAGGGGGAAGACCTCCACCGGCTGTTCACGGAGTTTGAACAATTGGATTCCGGCACGGCGCGGCGCTTTGAAGGCACGGGCCTGGGCCTGGCTCTCACCAAAAAAATCATCGAATTCCAAGGCGGACACATCGGCGTGAAAAGCGAACTGGGGAAAGGCAGTGTGTTCACCGTGGTGCTGCCGTTGATGACCGGAAAGGAGGTGGCGAGATGAGTGTAAAAATTCTGGTCGTGGACGACAACGCCACCAACCTCAAGCTCGTCTCGGACCTGCTGGAGTTTGAAGGCTATGAAATTCTCCGAGCGGCGGATGCCGAGGCGGCACTGGTCGTCCTGGCGGACGCGCGGCCGGATTTGATGCTCATGGACATCGCCTTGCCGGGGATGGATGGACTCACGCTGACGCGCAAGCTCAAGGCGGACGCGCGCACGAGCCAGATCCGGATCGTCGCGCTCACGGCGTTTGCGATGAAGGGCGACGACCAAAAAGCTTCCGACGCCGGCTGTGACGGTTATATCACGAAGCCCATCAACACGCGCACCTTGCCGGCCCAAGTGGCCGAATACCTGGCGGGTAAACCCGCATCCCCAAAATAAAACATGAAAATCCTCGTCATTGAAGATGACCCCACGAGTTTGAAACTCGCCAGCGAAGTGCTCCAGACGGGCGGCCATGTCGTGATGCTGGCGACTACGGCGGACCAAGCCATACATTCTATCAAAGCTGTCCGGCCGGAGGTCATCCTGCTCGACCTGCGCCTGCCCGGCATCAAAGGGTTCGGGGTTGCCCGCCAATGCCGCGAGGAACCCGCCACGCATGACATCCCCATCATCGCCATCACGGCGTTTTCAGCTGAATACGGTCGGGACCAAGCCCGGGAGGCCGGTTGCGACGCCTACATCGTCAAACCGATCAACACCCGCACGCTCCTGCATCAAATTGAGGAGGTCGTTGCCGGCAAAGCCAAAATTTCCGCCCTGCCCCTACAACTATGAAAATCCTGATCGTTGACGACAACGCCATCAACCGGAAGCTGCTGCGGGTGACGCTGGAAGACGAGGAGCATACCACCTTCGAAGCCGCCGACGGCGTTGAAGCCCTGCAACTCCTCACACACGAAGTGGTGGACGCCATCATCTCGGACATTCTCATGCCGAACATGGATGGATTCCGGTTCTGCCTGGAATTGCGCCAGCAGGAAAACTTGCGACATGTGCCCCTGGTTCACTACACCAGCACTTACACGTCGCCCAGCGACCGGCGGCTTTCCCAGACGGTCGGGGCGGACAAGTATCTGACCAAGCCGGTCTCGACCGCAGTGCTATTGCAGACGCTCGCCGAGGCGATTGGCCACGCGCTGGAACGCAAAACCTCGGCCGCGCAGAAATCCGACATGGCTTTCGTCATGAAGGATTACAGCGTGGCGCTCGTTAAAAAGTTGGAGGAGAAAAACAGTGAACTCCAGGACGCCCTCGCCAACCTCCAAAATTTGCATGAGCGCATCCTGGACTTGAATTGCGATTTGGAAGACCGCGTCAAGGAACGCACCGCCGAACTGGAGACCACCAACCGCGCGCTGTCCCGCGCGCTCTCCGAAGTAAAGCAATTGAATGCCTTGCTGCCCATTTGCAGCTATTGCAAAAAAATCCGCGACGACAAAGATTACTGGCAATCCGTCGAGGGCTATATCAGCCAGCATACCGACGCGACTTTCAGCCACGGCATCTGCCCGGAATGCTTTGTGAAACATGTGCCGGCGGACGTGCAGAAATTAATGGCGGAGAAGAAGGCCAGCAAGTTGAACCAGCCCGCAAACCCATGAACATTCTCATCGTTGACGACAACCCGACGAATCTGAAGCTGATGGCCACGCAACTGGAGGCCGAAGGCCACGTGGTGGCCCAAGCCCCGGATGGCGTGGCCGCGCTCGAACGGCTGGATGGCCAGCGCGTGGACGCGATGATCTCGGACATCTTGATGCCGCGGATGGACGGCTACCGGCTGTGTCACGAAATCCGGCATCAAGCGCGCCTGCGCAACCTGCCGATCATCATTTACTCCTCCACCTTCACCTCGCCGAAAGATGTCAAGCTGGGCCTTGAATTGGGGGCAAACAAATACCTGATCAAGCCCGCCTCGCTGGCCGTTATCCTGGCCGCCCTGAAGGAAGTCATTGACCGGTCGCATCCGGCTGCTAAACCCGGCGCGCTGCCGGAAATCGAAGTGCTCAAGGAATACAGCACGCGGCTCGTGGACAAGCTGGCGGAAAAGAAACAGGGCTTGAAACAAGCCAATGCCAAACTCAGTGCCACGCGCGACCAATTGGCCCATTTGCTCAAGCACAGTCCGGCGGTGCTCTATTCGCTGAAGGTAGAGGACGAGCAGGTGATTCCCCAACTCGTCAGCGAAAATATAACGCGGCTGCTCGGCTATACGGTGGCCGAAGCCTGCTCTTCCGATTGGTGGGCGAATCAGCTGCACCCGGAGGATCGGGAGCGGGCGTCGGCCGGCCTGCCCGAAGTCATGGCCACGGGCACTTGGAACAGCGAATACCGCATTCGGCATCAGGCGGGCCATTACCTTTGGGTGGAAGACCAGCAGCAGTTGGTGCGCGATGCGAAAGGCCAGCCAGTGGAAATTGTCGGGGTCTGGACGAACATCACCGAGCGCAAAGACGCGCAAACGATTTCGAATCAACTGGCGGCCATTGTCGAATCTTCGGATGACGCCATCTACGCCAAAGACTTGAACCATCGCATCACCAGTTGGAACCTGGGCGCGGAAAAGATTTTTGGGTATACAGCGGGCGAAATGATCGGGACTTCCATCCTACGGCTGATGCCCGCCGGCCGGCAGGAGGAGGAGGAGGAAATATCGCAAAAGATCCAGCTCGGCGAAAACCTGACGCACATTGAGGCAGTGCGCCAGACCAAGGACCGGCGGCTCATTGACGTCTCCGTCACCGCCTCGCCCATCAAGGATGCCGGGGGCAAGGTCATCGGCGTGTCCAAAGTGGCGCGCGACATCACCCAGCGAAAAAAATCAGAGCAGCAGCTGAGGTTGCTTAATACCTGTGTGGCCAATCTCAATGAGATCATTCTGGTGACGGAGGCTGAGCCGATTGACGAGCCCGGTCCGAAAATTGTCTATGTGAATGCTGCCTTTGAGCGGCTCACGGGTTACACCGCCGCCGAAGCGATGGGGCGTAGTCCGCGCTTTCTTCAGGGTGAAAAGACCGACCGAAACGTTCTGGCCGAGATTCAGGGGGCGTTGCAGCGGCGCGAGCCAGTTAAGCGGCAAGTCATCAATTATCGCAAGGATGGCACAGAGTATTGGTTGGATATTAACATTGTGCCAATTTTTGATGCCGCGGGCAAATGCACCCACTTCGCCGCCATCGAACGCGACATCACGGAGCAGAAGCAAGCCGAGGCCCAACTACTTTGGAAAACGGCATTCTTCGAGGCCCAAGTCAATTCCGCTCTGGATGCCATCATTGTCGTTGACAACGAAGGCAAGAAGCTGATCGAAAATCCCCAGATGTCCGCCTTGTGGAATCATCCCCAGGAAATCCTGGAAGATGCCGATCATCGGCGGCGACTGGCATGGGTGGCCAACCAGGTCAAAAACCCCCGGCAATTTGCCGAGAACGTAGCCCGCCTTTATGCCCATCCGAACGAAGTCAGCCGGGATGTTCTGGAATTGAACAACGGCAAGTATTTTGACCGTTATACCTCGCCGGTTTGCGGCCAAGATGGAAAATACTTCGGCCGAATCTGGACCTATCGCGACATCACGGAGAAAAAAAGGAGCGAGGCGCGCTTCCGCCGGCTGGTGGATTCCAATGCGCAGGGCGTGATTTTTTGGAACACGCAAGGCCAGATCACCGAGGCCAACGACGCCTTTCTAAACCTCATGGGCTACACCCGCGCGGATTTGGCAGCCGGGCCGATTGACTGGTTCACGATGACGCCGCCCGAGTGGATTGAACGCGACCAACAAGCGCTGAAAGAACTCGCCGCCAACGGCGTCTGCACACCGTTTGAGAAAGAATACATGCGCAAGGACGGCTCACACGTAGCGGTTTTGATCGGCGCGGCAACTTTTGAAGACAATCCTGAAGAAGGCGTGTGCTTCGTCCTCGACCTGACCGAGCGAAAAAAGCTGGAGCAACAGTTCCAGAAAGCCCAAAAGATGGAGACCGTCGGCCAGCTCGCCGGCGGCATCGCGCATGACTTTAACAATATTCTGAGCGCCATCGTCGGCAATCTCTATCTGGCGAAATTGGCCGCGGCGGAGCATCCGGCCATCTTGGAAAATCTGGAGAACATTTCCGAAGCCAGCCAGCGGGCGACCGATCTGGTTAAACAAATTCTGACTTTCAGCCGGCAAACCAAACCGGAGCGCGAACCGCTCAAGCTAAACCAGGTTGTGATCGAGGCCATCAAACTGCTGCGCGCCAGCCTGCCGGCCACAATTTGCATCGAAACCAGCTTGAACGAAACGCCCGTCGTGCTGGCCAACGCCACGGCGATTCATCAGGTAATCATGAATCTCGGCACCAACGCCTGGCACGCCATGCGTGGCCAGAATGGCGTGTTGAAAGTCGAAATGGAGGTTTTGGACGTAGATGAGGATTTGGTCGCAACGCATCACGACCTGCATCCGGGGAACTATGTGCAGTTGTCGGTCAGCGACACGGGCGTGGGCATGGATGGCGCCACATTGGAACGCATCTTTGAACCATTTTTCACCACCAAGGACGTGGGCGAAGGCACTGGCCTGGGCCTGGCGGTGGTGCATGGCATCATGAAAAACCATGACGGCGGCGTTTCGGTTCACAGCCAGCCGGGCCAAGGCACCCGGTTCAATTTATATTTTCCGGTCATCGCCGCCGAGATGCTGGCGCGGGCAAGCGAGACCGGTCCCCTTCCGCGCGGCCACGGCGAACATATCTTGTTGGTGGACGATGAAGCCGTGCTGGCCAAGGTAGGGGAAAAACTGCTCGAACAGCTGGGCTACCGTGTGACCACCAAGACCGACCCCTTGGAGGCCATCACCGCCGTGCGGGATCAACCGGAGGCGTTTGACCTGGTGATCACCGATATGACGATGCCCGGGATGGACGGGATCGCCCTCGGTCGGAGCTTGCTCCAAATTCAACCGCGGCTGGCGATCATCCTGAATACGGGCTACAGCGGCCGGATGACCGCCGAGAAAGTGCGGGAACTGGGTTTCCGGGAATTATTGAACAAGCCCTGCACCGCCCGAATTTTGGCCGAAACGGTGAAACG
>Ga0302282_1002237_pt1 | contig 13394 bp, 7 predicted proteins | sample III_Fen_E1_3_FD_198763 | JGI IMG/M metagenome (GOLD analysis project Ga0302282, IMG submission 198763) | Peat permafrost microbial communities from Stordalen Mire near Abisko, Sweden - III_Fen_E1_3 | ecosystem: Environmental > Terrestrial > Soil > Wetlands > Permafrost | place: Sweden: Abisko... | reverse complement strand
CGCCTACTGCGCGCTTGCATCTGCACACAAACCATCACTTACAAACAGCTTGTCGCCACGCCGGAGCTAGCGTGATATTCATCTCCGCCAAATGCTGCGGCACATAGGTCCGATCGAAGTTCGTCTCGTCCATTCGCCGTTCATCCGACCTTAATGTAGTCCACTTCTTGGGCTACTGTCCACCATCCGACTATCCCAAAAATGAATGGGTTTCCCCAATCCAGCTTTTGATCCCTGGGAAATCACGAATTCAACGGTACGAATCCAACCCGTCAGCAGTCTAATCCCTATTGCCAGTTATCGGACAAACTCGTACCCATCTGGGCACTCGGAACCAAAGCCCGCACGGCCTACACTGGAATTGCTCTGGTTTCTCCGCACACTCCCTCATGCGCCGAACTGTACTCGTCGCTTTCGCGCTGGTCTTGTTCTTCGTCGCCGTGGCCCATGGCAAGCCAATCCATTCGGCAAAGGCCCACGCGAGAACTGTACCCTCAGCCTCCTCCCACAAGACCGTGCTGCGCCGAAGCGCACAGCGTTCCGCCGCTCCGGCGTCCCGGCGCGCGGTTGGTCGCTTGCCCGCACGCAAAGCAAGCCGTCCGGCGGCTCAGCCCGCCATCCGTCCGTTATCCCGCCGGCAGCGTGCGCGCAGCAATTCCGCAGTGATTTCGCCCCGTGCCTCTACCCGCTCCCGCCAAACTCCGCGCCAAACCCCGCAGGCAGACGAGCCCATCCAGCCGCCGACAGCCGTCCCCGCGTCGCTTCGCAGCACCCGGACCGCGATGCCGCCCCCATTGCGCGGCTCCTTCGAATCCCTGGCGCGCCAAAACGAAAAATCCGAGGCCGACGGCCTGGAGCGCATCGAGAACGAAGACGATCTGGCCGACCGCATCGCCCACAAGCTGCTGGTGCCCGTGCCGGCTTCTTCGGCGCTCACCGTCAACGGCAACCTGCCGGAAACCCATCGCTATTGCCGTCCCTGGACCGCCAGTTTTCTCTCTGACCTGGCCCACGCCCATGCCGCCCAATTTCACCGCTCGCTGGAGGTCAGCTCCGCGGTGCGCACAGTGGAGTATCAGAAGCGCCTGATCGGCACCAACGGCAATGCCGCGGCGGCCGAAGGCGATATCGTCAGCCCCCACCTGACCGGCGCCACCATCGACATTGTGAAGCAGGGCATGAACCGTCAGGAACTCGCCTGGATGCGTCTCCACCTGCTCCCCCTTCAGCAGGCCGGAAAAATCGACGTGGAAGAGGAATTCCAGCAGGCCTGCTTCCATATCACCGTCTACAGGAGCTATGCCGCCTCCCCGCCCGCCGCGGTGCCCGCCCGCCCCTCCACCGGCGGAAAGCGCAAGCTGGGCCCGCCCGCCCGTCCGCCTCTCCCGGCCGACGCGCCTGCCTAATCCGCTTCGCAGGGCCAATAACGCCCGGCTTTCCTGGTCAGCCCTCAAACTTCAATAGAAATTGATTGCGCCCGGCAGGTCATTCAAGGGTACAATCGCGGCCAAAGCCAAAACTGGCTTGCAGCAGCTCTCCAATTGCAGTAACCCGAAACCGGAACGGTCAAGCGGCTCTTTCACTTGGGAACTAGCCACCTGGCACCGGGCAGGCAAGGGCCGGGCAAACTGGAGAAGCACTCTTGCGAGGCGGACACATGAACGATCTGGAAATTCACACCGCGGCTGAGACGGCTCCCGCAGTCTCCGGCCTTACCCAGTGGCAGCGCGTCACCAACATTTTCTCCGCGCCGTCGAAGACCTTTGAAGACATCAAGCGCGGCAACCGGAGCTGGTGGATGCCGCTGATCATAGCCAGTCTGGCCGCCTACATCCTGTTTACGGCCATTACTCTGAAAATTGGCTGGCAGCAGACAGTCGACAACCTCATGCGCATGGATCCCAAGACGGAGGAAAAGCTGGCGCAGATGCCCCCTGAGCAGCGCGCAGCAACGAACAAGATCACCCTTTACTCCACCGAGGGTTCCTTCGCTGCAACGCCCGTACTGATTCTTGCGGTCGTCGCGCTGGGTTCGCTGGGTCTGTGGGCCACCATCAACTTCGTCTTCGGCGGCAAAGCCACTTATGGAGCCGTCTTCGCGGTGTGGATGTTTGCCACCTTGCCCGACATCATCAAATCCCTCCTGGGGGCCATCGTCATCTTTGCCGGGGAGGTGCCGGAGTCCTTCAACCTGAAGAACCCCGCGCCCACCAATCTGGGCGCATTTCTGAATCCGGTGGAGACGCACAAGGCGCTTTATATGCTGGCGTCCTCGCTCGACGCGGTTTCCATCTGGAGCATGATCCTGCTGGGAATCGGCGTCGCCACCGTTGCAGGCGTCAAGCGCACTTCCGGCTACATCGCGGTCTTCGGCTGGTGGGCGCTCTTCCTGTTGATCGGCGTGGGCTGGGCGGCAATGACGGCCTGATTCGCCGCCTTCCCCTGAAATCGCAAACGGCGCGCACCCAGGTTGGATGCGCGCCGCGTGTGTTGTCGTCTTCCATTGCTGAAAAGCCGCTCTTACTCCGTCCACCGCCGCATGATCAGCGTGGCGTTGATGCCGCCAAAGCCGAATGAGTTGGACAGGGCAATGTCGAAGCTGTGCGCCATGGCCTGGTTCGGCACGTAGTCCAAACGGCACTCGGGGTCAACGTTGTCCAGGTTGATGGTCGGCGGCAGCATCTGGTTTTGCAGTGCCAGCACGGTGATGCCGGCTTCCAGTCCGCCCGCGCCGCCCAGCAGGTGGCCGGTCATTGACTTGGTGCCGGAAATCTTGAGCCGGTGGCTCATGGCGTGCTCGCCAAAAACCAGTTCGATGGCCCGCGACTCGTTGCCGTCTCCCGCCATCGTCGAAGTGGCGTGCGCATTCACGTAGCCCACTTCTTCCGGCTGGATGTGAGCGTCCTTCAGTGCGGCCCGCATGCTGCGTTGTGCGCCCGCGCCTTCCGGAGCAATGCCCGTCATGTGATAGGCGTCCGCGCTCATCCCGTAGCCAATCACCTCGGCCAGGATCTTTGCGCCGCGCGCCTTGGCGAATTGAAGCTCTTCCAGAATCAGGATGCCTGCGCCCTCGCCGATCACAAATCCGTCCCGATCCTTGTCGAAGGGGCGGCTGGCGCGGGTCGGCTCGTCGTTGCGCGTCGAAAGCGCACGCATGGCAGAGAATCCTCCCACGGACAAGGGCGTAACCGCGGCCTCTGAACCGCCCGCGATCATCACGTCCGCGTCGCCGTGCAGAATCATGCGCACGGAGTCGCCAATCGAGTTGGCAGAGGTGGCGCAAGCCGTGGCCGTGGCCGAAATCGGTCCCTTGGCCCCGTAGCGGATGCTGATCTGGCCGGCCGCCATGTTCACAATGACCGCCGGAATGAAAAACGGAGAAATCTTGCGCGGCCCGCCCTGCATCAGGTTCGAGTGTTCGCGCTCAATAATCTCGAAACCGCCGATGCCGGAGCCGATGAAGACACCCACGCGGTCGGCGATTTCATCGGTGATCTTCAGGCCCGACTGCTCCATCGCTTCCTGGACCGCCGCGAATGCAAAATGAATGAAGCGCCCCATCTTGCGCGCTTCCTTCTTTTCCACAAAATTCAGCGGATCAAAGTTCTTGACCTCGGCGGCGAAGGTCACCGGAAAGCCAGTGGTATCAAAGCCCTGAATGGGCCCCATACCGCTGGCGCCGGCCAGAAGCTGGCGCCATACCTCGGGTGCGGTGTTGCCTACACCGCATACCAGCCCCAGGCCGGTGATGACAACGCGTCGGGTCACAGGCTACTTTGCGTCCTTCGCGCTCTTGTCGTGCTTTTCGTGCTTCTCGATGTATTCCACCGCGTCCTTCACGGTCTTGATCTTCTCGGCGTCTTCGTCGGGAATCTCCAGGTCGAAGGCCTCTTCGAACTGCATTACCAGTTCAACTACATCGAGTGAATCCGCGCCCAGGTCTTCCTGGAAGCTGGCGCCGGGGGTTACTTCGGCCTCGTCCACCTGCAACTGCTCGACGATGATCTGCTTCACTTTCTCTTCAACGGCCATGCGTGCTTCTCCTCGTATTTGTTGGGAACGTCGGAATCTTTCCGGGGCTTGAGCTTGCGCTTGCTCCGCTAGCCCACCATATCGGCCCGTGGTAGGGGAGTACAACTACCACGCCAAAAAAATGCACATGGCCCCGAAATTTCAAGTCTACCGGGCGGCTCCGGGCGTGTAAAGCGGGGCGGCAAAATTAGGGGTTCTCGTCCTCATCCTCCCCCAATTCGGCCGGATCTGAGGCTGCGAGTTCGGAAATCTCCTCGAAAGAGGGTATCTCCGGCCCAAGGCTTCCCGCCGGGTCGGTAATTTCCAACAGGGGAACCGGTTGTGGCCCGATTTCCAACACTTCGACGTCCTTTAGTCGCCTATTGATGGTCTTCGTCTTTGAGTTGACCTTCTTGATCGTATTTTGGACGGTTCCAACCTGCCTCTCGACTGCGGACATCAGAGCGCCAAAGTTCTGAAACTCGACCTTTGTAGCCGACAGCAATTGCCAGACTTCAGAACTCTTCTTCTGGATGGCCAAGGTCCTGAACCCCATCTGGAGGCTGTTCAGTATGGCCATGAAGTTTGTTGGACCCGCCAAGCTTACGCGGTATTTGAGTTGTAGCTCATCTACAAGCCCAGGAATCCGCAATGCCTCCGAAAACAGCCCTTCGGTTGGCAAGTACATAAAAGCGAAATTCGTCGTTGCCGGAGGGTAGATGTACTTTTCGGCTATTTTCTTGGCTTCCAGCTTGATGCGGGTCTCCAGCCCCTTACGGGCGGCTTCGACACCGGCCGCGTCCCCGAGCTGGGCAGCATCTTCCAGGCGTTCCCAGTCTTCTTTAGGGAACTTGGAATCAATCGGCAAAAGTACTGGTTCATCATCGACATAAGGAAGGCGTATCGCATACTCAACGCGTTCATCTGTGTTGGGGCGAATCCTCACGTTCCTAACGAACTGATTAGGGGCTAGCATCTGCTCCAACTGCGCGCCGAGTTGTACTTCTCCGAATGTTCCGCGCGTACTTACGTTGTTTAAAACACGCTTTAGGTCTCCAACATTGACCGCCAGTTCCTTCATCTCTCCGAGTCCTGTTTGCACCTTGCCAAGCTGGTCCGTGACGAGGCCAAAGCTCTGAGTCAGGCGGTTTTCCAGAGTCTTATGGAGTTTTTCATCAACGGTCTCGCGCATCTCGTCGAGCTTTTTGGCGTTGGATTCGTTGAGCTTGTCGAGTCGCTGCTCTACGGTGGTGCGTAGCGCTGCTTGCTGTTCATCGGCAGTCTTCACGAGGGCCGTGGTTTGTAGGGCGACAGCGTCAAGACGCTCCTTGACCTCGGTTTTTAGCTCGCTAACCGCTTCGCGCAAATCTCGACCCAACCGCGACAGGGTGCTCTCGATGGTCTCACGCTGTAATTGCCCCTGCTCCGATTGCGTCTTCTGAAAGCCGGTAAACTTTTCGGAAGTGCCGGTCTGAAACTCATTCAATCGTGAGTTGATTGTTCCCAGGAGATCATTCTGTCCTTTGTGCAAATCCAGGGCCAGTTGATCCTGTCGATCCGTGGTGGACTTCCGGAGGGCTTCCAGCGTCAAGCGCGTCTGATCGCCAAGACTTGCAATAGCCTTTACGACCTCTTGCCTAAGCTCGGAAGATTGCGACGAGAGGGTACTCAAAAGCTCCGTTCGAAGCGTTGAGAGAGTTTGGCCAAAATTAGATGCGAATGCTTCCTGTTTAGCCGAAAGCTGGGCAACTGAAGATTCAGTCCGCAAAACCGTTTCGGAAATCTGCTTTGCGAGCAGGCCATCGTCTCTTTGCGAGTCTTTGCGCAGGAGTGCAATCAGAACCGCAAGGATACCGATGAATGTGAGGGATTCGAGGAGAACTGTTAACCAGGTAGGCATGATTCAGCCCTTCAACTTGCAAGGTCAAAGATTTATTAGGGTCAATCCTAGCGCAAAGGAGGAAAACTGGCGAAGCGCGGCTAACTCCGCTCTTCCCCAAACGCCTCTCTCATCCTCTTCCACGTCGTTTCCAGGTCTTCCGGCAGGATGCGCGTTTCCGCCACCGTAGTCATGAAGTTGGTGTCGCCAGCCCAGCGCGGCAGGGCGTGCAGATGCAGATGCCCGGCAACCCCGGCTCCCGCAGCCTGGCCCACATTCATGCCGAAGTTGAAGCCCTGCGGATGGTATAGGCTCTCCAGAACCCGCTCCGTGCGCTGCGCCAGATCGATCAGTTCGTGCGCGGTCTCGGCGGGCAGCGCGGCCAGCCGGTCCAGATGCGCGTACGGCATCGCCATCACGTGCCCCGAGGTGTAGGGAAAGGCGTTCAGGCAGATGAAGCAATGCTTGCCGCGCAAAATCACCCCGCCGGCGGCCTCGGCCTCGTCGCGATCCATCCCATGGTCGATGGCGTAGTCGATCGCAGCCATCAGGTTGCAGAAGACGCAGTGCTCGTCGCCCGGCCAGGCGGCCAGGCTTGCCGGTACACCGGGCCGCGCCGCGCTCTCCGCTGTGGAGACGTAGGCAAAGCGCCAGGGAGTCCAAAGTTGATCCATGTGGGAGGTTCCGTCCCGTCCAGTATAGAAGCCGTCGGCGGCGGGGGAACCGGTTCGCGATTTTGGGTACGCACGGCGCCCCTGGATAGCCCCGGGCGAGAAACGGCCTTCCCCGTACAAAAAAGCCGAAAATCAATCGCCCCGCCGCCAAAATGAATTGGGCGGCCAGACACCAAAATTAATGTTCACCCCTAAGTCCATTGATTGCCCCCCGTCCAACGCGAAAAAGTGAACCGATGGCCGAGGGGGCAATCTGTTCAATTGACGGGGCAAACCGAGGGTTGTTACACTCATGAGCGTAGCTTCCTGCGCGGATTCCAGCAGTAAGTTGCGGCCGCCCTCCAGCAAGCCGTTACCTGCCGGGTGTTTCCCAAGGAGATCAGTCCCTTTTGATGCCAGCTCGATCGGCTCGTAGGACTGTCTCTTTAGAAGACTCCCTTGATACAGGTTGTGGTCGGTTGGCTGGGAGATGGCCTCAGGCATTCCTCGGCGACGCCAATCGTAGCGGAGGTGCCAACCCCAGAGGCAGTTAGCATCCGCCGCGGGAGCAAGGAATCCCGGAGCTGCAGCGATGGCAAACGTCCTCAATCCCGAACCCGAGAGCATAACCCTGAACACCGAAATCGAAGTCCTTGAACCTGCGACGGAGCAAGTGCAGCCGTTGCCCGAATCCACGTCCAACACACAGACCGCCGAAGCAGTTGTAGCAGTTGAATTGCCCGCGCTGGACGCCGATGCCCCAACCGAGCCTCAAATCGAGGCCGTACCCGTGGTGGAAACCACGGCAGAGGCTGCGCCCCCCGCCCAAGAGATTGCAACGGAAGTTGCTGACCAAGCCCCGCCCGCTGAAGTTGCGGCGCCTGTGGCTGAAGTGGCTCCCGTAGCCGAAGCTCCCCAAGCAGCCGCTGAACCGGTCGCCCCGGCAGAAGTCATTGCCCCTGCGCCCGTGGCTGAAGCGGCTCCCGTAGCCGAAGCTCCGCCACCTGCCGCTGAACCGGTCGCCGCCGCAGAAGTTGTTGCCCCTGCGCCCGTGGCTGAAGTTGTTGCCCCCGCACCGGTGGCCGCAACCAAGCCGGTTCTCAAGGCAGAGCACAGCCTTGAGTCCATGGACGACTTCTCTGCCGCTCTGGCCGCGTTTGAACGCGAACAGGCCGCCGAAGCTGCCGCCGTCGAAGCCTATGGAGACAAAATCGTCTCCGGCACGGTCATCAAGCAGACGGAAAAGCACCTGGTCGTCGATGTGGGCCTCAAGTCCGAGGGGCTGGTCCCGCTCGAGCAGGTTCTGGATCACACCGGAGCGGTCAAGTTCAAGGCCGGCGACGTCATCGAAGTGGTCATCGAGCGCGAGGAGCCGGAAGGTGGCTACCTCGTCAGCTACGAGCGGGCACAGCGCCTGCGCGTCTGGGACACGATCGAGAAAGCCGCAGCCGACAAGACTCCGGTCATCGGCACCGTGGTCAGCCGCGTCAAGGGCGGTTTGACCGTGGACATCGGGCTCAAGGCATTCCTGCCCGGCTCGCAGCTTGAGATTCGTCCCGTCCGCAATCTGGACGGCTATCTCGGCCAGCAGATCGAAGTCCGCGTCATCAAGCTGAACAAAAAGCGCGGCAATGTCGTCGTCAGCCGCAAGGAAATCCTCGAAGAGGAACAGAACGCCAAACGCAGCACCACTCTCGAGCAGTTGGGCGAGGGCGCGGTGCTCACCGGCACGGTCAAGAATCTGACCGACTACGGCGCGTTCGTGGATCTGGGCGGCATCGACGGCTTGTTGCACATCACCGACATGAGCTGGGGCCGTCTCACCCACCCCCGCGACCTCGTCAATGTAGGCGACGAGATTCAGGTCAAGGTGCTCAAGTTCGACAAGGATAAGCAGCGGGTTTCTTTGGGCTTCAAGCAGTTGACGCCCGACCCGTGGCTCGATGCCTCCGAGCGCTACCCGGTAGGCGCGCATGTCCATGGCCGCGTTCTTTCGGTCACCGACTACGGCGCGTTTGTCGAGCTCGAACAGGGCATCGAAGGTCTGGTTCACCTCTCCGAGATGACCTGGTCCAAGCGCCTCAAGCACCCCTCCAAGCTGGTCAAGCCGGGCGATGAAGTCGAAACCGTGGTGTTGAGCGTCAACCCCGCCGATCGCCGCATCTCCCTGGGCATGAAGCAGTTGATGGAAAACCCCTGGGAGAACCTCACTGAGCGTTATCCCGCCGGCACCGTGGTTGAAGGCCGGGTCCGCAACCTCACCGACTTCGGCGCTTTTGTCGAAATCGAGGATGGTATCGACGGCCTGGTGCACGTCTCCAACCTGAGCTGGACCAAGCGCGTCAAGCATCCTTCTGAAATCGTCAAGAAGGGTGAAAAGGTCAAGGCTGTTGTTCTCGGCGTCGAGCCGCAGAATCGCCGCCTGAGCCTCGGCATCAAGCAGTTGCAACCCGACGTGTGGGAGAGCTTCTTCGCCGACCACCGGGTAGGCGACGTGGTCCACGGCAAGGTTCTGCGCACCGCTCAGTTCGGCGGCTTCGTCGAGATTGCCGAGGGCGTTGAAGGCTTGTGCCACATCTCCGAGGCCGGCGACGATCCCACCAAGATCGAGCAGGGCTCTGAGAACGACTTCAAGATCATCAAGATCAACGTGGAAGAAAAGAAGGTGGGCTTGAGCCTGCGCGCTGTCGGCCAGGAAGCCAGCCGCGCCCAGGTCGAAAGCTACAAGGCGGATGCCCACAAGCAGCCCGTCTCCAGCTCGACCACGACCCTTGGCGACCTCATCAACTGGAAGAGCGAGCGGTAAGTCGCTTCTCCCTGCAACTCACACAGCAACGGCCACCCCTCGGGGTGGCCGTTCTGCGTTCTGCCGCTCGCGTCCCGGTCTGAAGTTCGCATCAAAAAACAGCGGAGATCAAAAACAATCTGTCATCCTGAGCGGAGCTTGGCGCGTATTGTGCGCCAAGCGCAGTCGAAGGACCTGCGTTTGCTCTTCAACGAACGTCGGATTCACCACATTAGTCGTAGCTCAGCGATTACGGAGGGAGCAGGGGGTTTTAACCCCCTGAAACCAAACCAGCAAAATGTTGGGCCTTCAGGCCCGGACACCAAAAGCCCTCGCCCCTAAAAGCTGACCGTACTAGCTCGTCCAGCCTGCTCCATAAACTTCTTCTTCCACTCCGCCCCGGAATGTTTTTCCGCCAGCGCCACGGCAATATGCACCGGCGTCACCCCAAGCTCCCGATTGCGCCCCAGCCCTAGCAGGCACGATGGGCAATTGGTCAGCACCGTCCCCTTCCCGCCTTGCAAAACCTGTGCAAACTCCTCGCGCTTCCGGTGCAGCATGGAATCGGTAATGTCCGGCCGCGACAGCGCCAGCGTTCCAGCCTCGGAGCAGCAGTGCGGCACTGCGGTCAGGTTGTCGAAGCCGCCAATCTTCTTCAGGATGCCCATTGCCTTGCCGTCCAGCGAGTCGTGGCAGGGCGCATGGTAAAGATAGTTTCCCTCGCCCTTGATCTTCAGGCCGCGCTCCAGCATGTACGCGCCCGCGTCCACAATCCTCTTGAACAGCTTCTGCGCGTCCATGCCGGCCAGCCCTTCCCTGCACGTTCCGCATGTCACCACGCACGCGTCGAAATCCAGGTTGGAGAACATCTCGCGAATCTGCGTAAACAGGATCGAATCGCGCAGCACCGTGCGCGAGTGCTGCGCGGTCTTGGCGTTGGCGTGGGCCGGGAATCCGCAGCAGAGAAACGGCGGCGGCAGAATCACGCGCGTTCCCACTTCCAGCAGCATGTGAATTGTCGCCATGGAAACGTCGCCGAAAAGCCGTTCCGATCCGCACCCCGGAAAATAGAAAACAGTCTTCAACTCGCTCGCCGCCGCGCTTGTCGTTGTCGGCGGTTCAAAGACCAGCGCCTGGTCCGGTTCGCACTTCGGCAGCACGTCCCGCAGCGTCTGCCCGGGATACGCGGGAAGCGACGAACGCAGCATTTGCAGCGGATAAAACTGCGCAGCCCCGTTGACAGATTGCAGCGGCGCAACCAGCTTGCTGGCCACCCGTTGCGCCGTCCCGCCCAATTGAATTACGGAAGCGCGGAAAACCTTGTTGAACGCTGGCGAGCGGCTGTCCAGATAACGCAAGGTAAGTTTGGTCGCGGCCGGCGTGTGCTTGTAACCCCAGCCGGAAAGAATCTCGCGCTCCAGCACTGACACCTCGCCCGTATCAATATCGACAGGGCAAACCGGCAGGCACTTGTGGCAAATCGTGCAGTGGTCCGCCACTTCTTCCAGCTTCGGCAGCAATTCAAAACTGGTAGAGAGCTTGCGCTGCGCGTCGTACAGCAGCGCCTCGATCAAGGACCCAATTGCCAGGTTCTTGTTCCGCGGATGAAAGAACATCCCGCGCCCCGGATGGTAAACGCAGCAATTCGGCTTGCACTTCCCGCACCGTACGCAATGCGCAATCTTGCGCGAGAGTTCTTCCAGTTGCCCATGCTGCAGAATGCGCGCCTCCAGTTCAAGCAGGTTGAACGAGGGCGTGAAGATGTAGTCGAGTACCGCGTAATCTTCCAGCTTGCCGGGATTCATCAGCCCGCCCGGATCCACCTCGCGGCGATAGGCGGCCAGTTCGGCAATGCGCTCCGGCTCCAGATATTTCAGCTTGGTCACGCCGATGCCGTGTTCGCCACTGACTACGCCGCCCAGCGCAATCACCTTGGCCATCACCTCGTCGATCCTGCGGTCGGCCCGGTCCAGCATCGCCCGGTCGTTTGAAAGCACCGGCACATTCACGTGTACGTTGCCGTCTCCCGCGTGCATGTGCGTCGCCAGCACAATGCGGCGATTGCGCACTTCCAGGTGAGCCTTTTCCAGCGCCTCCAGCACCGCCGGGTAGCCGCGCATCAGCCTGTCCAGGCCGTGGCGAAATTCCTTCAGCGCCGTCAGAGACCGCAGCGTCTTCGCATCCAGGCTCTCCACCTGCGCGCGGAACGCCGTGCACTGCCCCACCCTCGCCGGTGTCTGCGCGCCAAACTGCTCGGCGTCTTCGCCCTCCATCGGCGTGGTCAGGATTTCTTCCGCGCGCCCCGCAAAGTCAAGCTGCGAGTAGTGCTCCTCTTCCGTGTTCACGCCATCCACAAAATGCGCGAACTCGGCCAGCGCCTCCAGCGGCAGCACAATGTCCTCGTTCATCTTGAACGCGTTGGTGCGCCGCGCAATCGCCCCCAGCTTCTTGCGGTCGGCCCAGAAGCGTTGCGCCTCGGCGCCGTCGCGCGCCACAAAGAGCAGCGTGTTCGTGTGCCCGGCAAGCAGCGTGCGAATCCGCTCCACGCCCTGGCTTGCCTGTTCCACGCTGTTGCCTGCAACATCGATCAGCAGCACCGCCCGCGGAGTCTGCGCGCGCGCCGCCTTCACCTTGTACCCGATCGCCCGGATGTACTCATCGTCGAAGTGTTCCAGCGCAAGCAGCGCTTCCTCGTCCTCGGCGGGCAGCGGAAACGCCCGAGAAAGCTCCAGAATCACGCGGCTGGCCTCATCGAAATCCGGCCCGAAAAACTCCAGGCACAAGGTCTGCTTCGCCTTGTATGCCGGATAGAGCACAAACTTGGCCGACGTAATAATGCCGTCCGTGCCCTCTTTCTGCAGTCCCGGCAGTCCGCCCAGCGCCTTGTTGGTAATGTCCTTCCACAGCCCGTTCTTGCGAATCTCCGTGCCCCGCAGCTCAATCTGCTTCACCGGCGACTGCTGCTCGTCCAGCACTTCAAAAGTCACCACATCCAGCGGCATGATCTTGCGCAATTGATGATTGGTGCGCCGCACCGTCCAGCGCTGTCCGTTGGGCATCGCCATCCGCCACTCCAGCAGGTTGTCGATGCACGTGCCCCAGCGCACCGCCAGCTTGCCGCCCGCGTTTTCCGAGATGTTGCCGCCGATGGTGCTGGCCCAGGCGCTGGTCGGGTCGGTCGCAAACACCAGTCCCTGCTCGGTGGCGCATTCCATCGCGCTTTCCGTCACCACGCCGGCTTCCACTTCCATCACTTTGGAAGTGACCGTGCGTCCGTCCGCAAGTTGAAAACTCTGTTCCCCGATCCCGCGAATGTGGTTCAGCCTCTCGGTGTTCACCACCACGCAGCCCGCTCGCAGCGGCACCGCGCCGCCGGTCAGCCCCGTACCGGCTCCGCGCGGAATGGCTTTCAACCCCAGGTGCGCAATGGCTGCCAAAAGCGGCGCCACCTGCGCTTCCACCTCCGGCGTCACCACGGCCAGCGGAAGATGCAGCCGCCAATCCGTGGCGTCGGTCGCATGGGAGACCAGCGAGAAAGGATCGAACAGAACGTTGCCGCCGCCAATCACCGCGCCCAGCGTCCGCCGCAGGCGCGTGCGCAATTCCGGCGCGCCTTCCACGTCGCCGCGAAACTCCGCAATCAGCGCACGGCATCGCTCCAGCGTGCCCAGTACGCGCTTGTCCCCGTTGGCTCCCCTGGCAATCGAATCCGCGTCCTTGGCGATATCTTCAAAAAAACGCCGCCGCCGGGGAACCGAATCCACCAACTCCTGGAAGAGATAAGGATTGCGCCGGTGAATCAGCACATCGCCAAAAATGCGCATCAGGCGGCGCGCCGAGCGACCCGTCACCCGGGTGCTGCGCAGTTCGTCCAGAATATGCACGGTCTCGGGGCCAAGCAGGAAGGCAATCGCCTGACGGTCGTCGGCCGACGTGTAATTGAAGGGGATTTCGCGCGAACTAGAAACCGCCAACTCGTTTTCAGCTGAAAGGGGCAACATGCCTGAGGATAACAAATTCTCAAATCGCAGCGCTGTTACGCCTCTCACAGCTTCTTCGCGGATGA
>Ga0302282_1002234_pt1 | contig 13401 bp, 2 predicted proteins | sample III_Fen_E1_3_FD_198763 | JGI IMG/M metagenome (GOLD analysis project Ga0302282, IMG submission 198763) | Peat permafrost microbial communities from Stordalen Mire near Abisko, Sweden - III_Fen_E1_3 | ecosystem: Environmental > Terrestrial > Soil > Wetlands > Permafrost | place: Sweden: Abisko... | reverse complement strand
GTGACGGCGAGCACGGCGGCGCAATCGCTGACCCGGATAACCGGGCAACGCTGCCCGGCATAGCTGACCAGATCACCGGCGCGGAGACGGAAGGAATGATTATTCATGGTTTTGGGTGGTGGTGGTGGTGAAAAGTGCGGTTTGGGCGGCCTCGGCCCGGCGGCGGGCGTCGTCAGCCTCGGCCCGTTCGCGGGCGATGCGTTCGCCGTCCAAACCGGCCTCGGTGATCAGGTTAAACGTGTCCGGGGCGTAACAAAATTCATGCTGGGGGATATGCCGGCGGCGTTTGGTTCGTTTCATGGTGGGGGAGTTCATGGGTTGAATGTCAGCAAGTCGAACCGTCGCCGGAGCGTAATTCAATGATTCCGGGCGCAAGGCACCGGACGGTAACGCGGGTGTCAGGCTTGAATCCCGCCCGCTCAAGCCAGCGTCCCATGAGGCGGATTTTGGGTTTGATCGTACCTTTCCAAGCATCGCCGCCAGCTTCAATCTTCAAGGTGCGAACTGATGGCGCAAGCTCACCGGCTTGCATAATAGATGTGGTATTCATCGTGGGTTCTCCGGGTTAGGCGGCCTTCTGGTCGGCGGCGAAATAGCTACCATATTTCCGGCGGGGGTCAAACGGCGCGGACTGGTCACGAAACGCCCCGCAAGGGTGTTGCCAAGACTGGCGTTTGTCGTTCCAATGAAACCCAAGCTCGGACAATACAGCGGTGACGGTGGGGGGCTGTTTCTCGGCAAACTGAATCCAAACCCACTTACCGACAACCTCCGCCAGTTCAAAAAACTTCGGGGCTTCCCGGCGGAGCAAGGCCAGTAATGCCTCGGTGTTCAAAACCCGATTGGCATTGCGGCGGGCAAAGTTGATGGATGCCCGGCCACCCGTCCGGGTTGATGATTGCTGGACGGCGTTTGCTGGCGCTGCTGCTTCAACGAATAATTTGTTTTTCATAAGCTTTTTTTTGATGATCGCCGTCCGTGTCTCGCCGTATGCCGCTTGCTTCACCAGGGAGGAGCCGTTTTTTGAACTGACTTCGGTTTTTTTCCGGCGGGCAGGAGGCCTGACAGCGAAAACTGCGGCGTTACCGGATAGCCGTTTCGCTGGCGGGCCTCCTGCTCTTCGTCGCCGGAAAAAAGACCGCCCCGCGCGAGCGGGATTAACCGATTTGAAAAAAATGGCGGAGCAGCAAGCGGCATACGGGGAGACATGGATGGCGTCGGGATAAAACAAAAACGCGCCATGTAAAAACACCAACCAAAATCCTCTGGCCTCGCAGAGTCGCCGAAGGCACCAGCCACACAATCCGCGCAGCGGGCGGGACGGGCGGGCTTCCTGGCCTTGAGATACAGGAAGCCTGACCGGCGCGCCTAATCCCGGCTCGCTGGTAAAAGTTCAAAACCGTGAGCGGAACAGAGCGTTTGGCCTGGCCGCCCGCGCGGGGGAAGGGGGCGCGGATCAGCGGGCGGGCCAAAAAGCGGAGGGGAGCGGCGGATTGGAAGTTTTAACCAGGGAGCATCAGCGGGGGGGAGCCAAGTCTTGCCGGGTTTGGCGGCATAGTCTTTAAAGGGGAAGCCATACCCGGCAAGGCTTGGCGACGAGGGGAAACGGTCCCGGATTCAAGCCATGCCAGCCGGGGCGACCCCATGGGGAGTGCACTCAAAGCTCGCCGAGCAATTGGCGCAACGCCACCCGCAATGCCTTGGCGATTCGGACCAGGGAGTCCAGGGAGATGTTCACACAACCCCGCTCCACTTCCCCGACATATTTGTAGCTCAAATCGGCCTTTTCCGCCAATTGCTCCTGACTTAAACCCGCCTGCTTGCGGAAAGCGCGGATTTTCTGACCAAGGATTCGACGGTGTGTGAGTCGCACAGCCAATCAGCAAAGCAGGAAGCAACCCCGCCAAAAACCCGATATATGTGCTATTTTTACGCTTGCTTTTTCGGGGGGCGGGTGTAAGCTGGGGGCAATCAAGCGGGCCAGTGGGAAAAAATCATGCATCTGAACGCGGGACACGCCCCAACCACCAGCGGTTGCACTGGTGACGATTTCTTCAATCAACCTTCAATTCATAAGCAAAAACAAGGACACAATGAAAATGTTTAATGAACAACGGCTGAAACTCACCGGCCTGGCCGGAACCGGTCTGCTGCTGCTGGCGCTGACGCGCCCGCTGGCATGGGGACAATCGGCACCGGGTCTGACTATCGCGGCCGCGGGGACGAATGAATATTCCATCACCGTGACCAATGCCATTCCCGGATTCAACTATGAACTGTGGTGGACGCCGGTGCTGGGGAACACGACAGATTTTCCGTGGACGATGACCCCGCCGGGAAGTCCCGGCCAGACCAATTTTGTACTCGTAAATTCGGGCTATCCCGCCGTTTTCTTTAGGGGGGTGTTGGACACCAACGCCATCCCGCTTTGGCAGCAGTCCAACCCGAACAATTCGCCCTCCCCGATCTTGAAAGTCACCATTCTCAACCCGGCCAATGGGGCCACCCTGAATTAACCCCCGCCAAGACGACATACCATGAATTTTCCTCAAGCCTTGGGGCGGCTGCCCCGGTCGGTCGCTGCCCGCGCCGCCGTTGGTTTTTCCCGTCTGGCCGCGTTGGGCCTGCTGGCGGCGCTGCCGTTGAGCGGCCAGGCCGGCGGCGTGGTCGCCACGCCCACGCTGGCGGCTTTTAATGCCGCCTTGGCGGGTGGCGGCACGGTGACTTTTTCCTGTAGTGGAACCATCACCGTCACCAATCCAGTATCCATCACCGCCAACACGGTGATAGATGCCACCGGCCAAAGCATCATCCTCAGCGGTGCCAGCGCCTCGCAAATTTTCATGGTGAGCAACGGCGTCAGCCTGGGCTTAAACAGCCTGATTATTAACGACGGCTACACCACGACCAACGGTGGCGCGATTTATAATCGGGGCACCCTCAACGCCACCAATTGTGCTTTTGTCGCCAATTACGCCGTGGGTGCCACCGGCACCAACGCCGTGGCCGCCGGAGCGTCCGGCCAGGCGGGCGGCAGCGGACGCGGCGGGGCCATCTACAATATCGGCACGGCGTCATTGTACGTCTGCAAGTTTCAACTCAACATCGCCGCCGGCGGTTCGGGCGGCTATGCCCAAACGGGGGCGACCACGGGCACCGGCGTGGGCGGCCCCGGCGGCACGGGGGGGGCTGGCGGCTTCGGGTATGGCGGCGCAATTTTCAGCAGCAATAGCATTGCCATGTCGGATTGCAACTTCATTGCCAATGACGTGGTGGGCGGCAGCGGCGGAGCGGGTGGAACCGCCGGTTATGGTCCGTCCGGCTACGGCACCCCCGGAACCGGCGGGGTGGGTGGTGACGCTGATGGTGCCGCCCTCTGCACTTTCTTAAGCTCCACCGTAATCCGGTCCACGTTTACCAGCGGAGTCACCGTTGCCGGAAGTTCTGGTGCCAGCGGCAATGGTTACAACACGGCTCCGAACGGTCCGAATGGCGGGAACGGCTGCGGCGGGGGCATTTATAACGCGGGCACCAACGCCATTATTAACTGCACCTTCTTTGCAAATACGAATTATTCGGGCGCGGGCGGCAACAGCGGGGCGGCCTATACCGGCCCGAATGGCGGCAATGGGGGGGTGGCCGAGGGCGGCGGCATTTACAGCCTTTCACTGGTGGGGGTGACCAATTGCACCCTTTCCACCAATGTTCTGATTGGCGGTGCGGGTGGCACGGCTTATTACTACACTGGCGGAACACTGGGAACCGCCGGCTCGACCGGCATCGCCAAAGGGGGCGCACTGGGAAACAACGGCGGCACCTTCACGCTGAAAAACTCCATCCTCGCGTATTCCCACGACACGGGTGGAACGGGCAGCGCCGGCAATGGCGCGGGAACCATCACCGATGCCGGCAACAACCTCAGTTCCGACAGCAGCATCACCTTGGGCGGCAGCGGCAGCCATGTCAGCACTGACCCCCTGTTGGCCGTACTGTCCAACAACAACGGCGGTTACACCGCGACGTGCGCTTTGGCGTCCAACAGTCCGGCCATCAATGTCGGGGACAACAACGCCGCGCCGCCGACCGATCAACGGGGTTATCTTCGGGCGGGCATCTCGGACATTGGTTCGTATGAATACAACGGCGGCCAGGTGTTCATTGCGGCGCTGGGCGGAACGGCCTCGTTGGACGGCAATGTGGGCCTGTTTCTGGTCGGCGGCCCAACCCAGGCGCAGACCAATGCCATTACCGTGAATTTTACGACCAGCGGCAACGCCAGCAACGGGGTGGATTACGTTTACATCACCAATACGGCGGTCATCCCGGCGGGGTCACTCAATACGCGCGTGTTGGTCAACGGCATACCGGGGGCGTTCAGCGGAACCAATAAATCAGTCACCCTGGTCCCCCTGTCCAGCACCAACTTCATCGTCAGTTCTGGTTACGCTGATCCCGACGAGGACACCGTTTATATTTTTGATCACAACACCTATTCCGGGACGGCGCGGTATGTGCGCGGCACCTCCACCGCCCCGGATTTTCAGTCGTTGGTCGTTCCCATCGGTCTGGAAAGCGGGGTGGTGCTGAGTGCCAGCGGCGGCAATGCCGCCAATTTATTTCCCGGCAATCAGTGGACCAACACGCTGTATCATTTCAACGCCACCAATCTGCTGGCCCAGACGAACATCACCGGCCGCATTCCCTTTCAGAACCCCATAGTCGCCTTTGGCGACCCGGTGGGCGGCAGTTCGCTTTATCTCAACCAAAACTACCCCTTCGGCATCGCCTCCGGGACGCCGTACAACCTGACGAATGCGTTGCAGATTGAGGTTTATTATCGCTCCAATTCCGCGCTGGCCGGCACGATTGCCCTGCCGCTTCCCAATGTGGCCAACGCCGGCCAATTGCTGAATTTGGTCACCAACGGCTTCACCCAAACCTACTCCGGGTTTGGACTGCAAACCACGCTGCTGGTGCCGTCCTATGCGGACTGGGGGCTGCAAGCCGGGCAAAATTACATTCTCACCCACACCGCGTCCGCCGTCGCCACCAATTATTATTACGAAATTGACGAGCAGGGCACCGCGTATGGCAATAATCTGGTGTTGAACCAATCCAATGCGGTGGCCTGGTCGAAGCTGTACGTGATGGAATTCAGCCCGTATCCGGTCAACCTCTCGACGTTCATCGGCCGGCCGCATTTCGACGGGGTGCCGATGCCTTCGATTTACGAGGGCTTGAGCCTGGCGGAACTGACCAACGTGCAGGCCACCCTCCCCAATCTTTCGTTTTTGAATCCGTCCAACTATCTGACGGTGGACGACAGCCCGGAACTGCGGCGGCATCCGATCCTCGACCAGTTTGTCCAAAACATGGGCAACGACCCGCTGGTGCTGGCCAATTATGTCATCAATCAAATTGGGCTGGTGGACGGGGTTGATTACAACACCAATTATACCTGCCAGACGACGGTGAATTTGGGCGGCGTCAACCGCAGTGCCTTGGACACCTATCAGGAGGGGCAAGGCTCGCCGATGGAGCAATGCGCCTTGCTGGTGTATTTGTTGCGTCAGGCCGGGGTGCCCGCCGCCTATGTGTTCCCGACCAACGGGGGCTTGCAGATGTTAAGTTCGCAGATGAGCAAACTGCTACAGGTGCAGTTGACCGGGGCGGTCAACCTCCTTGGGCAAACCAATGCGGCCACCCTGCTCAACGTTAATTATCCGTGGGTGGCGGCGTATGTGGGCACCAATTGGGTGCAGATTTTCCCGTGGCTCAAGGACACGGAAATCACCGAGGGCTTCAATCTGTATGATTATATGCCCACCAATTACAACAGCGGTTACAAATGGCTCACGCATTTCGTCGCTGGCGACACCAATATTTTTTCGTTGAGCAGTTCCGACCAGCCGCTGGTGTTGCTGCCGCTGTTCATCCAAAACAGCCTGAACCAAAATTATCCGGGCATGGCCGTCAGTGATTTGGGGATGCAGATCGTGAACCGGCAGCACCTCTATTCGCAATGGAGCGACTTGCCGCTGCCCTTTGCCTTGTCGGGAACCCCGACCGTCATTGAAAGCTTAAGCACCAATCTGGCCCTGTTTAACACGCTCGAAGTCCAGGTATACAGCCAGGCCAATCCCAGCAAGCTGATTGACACCACGGAAATGTATCTGGCCGACCTGCAAAACCGGAACCTGCTGCTCAAATTTCAGCAAGTGGGCACGAATAATGTGCATAACATGATTCTTTCGTTGGAACCCTATTCCACGAGCTACACCAACGTGACGGCCTTCGGGACCGGTGCCAACTCCTGTTGGAATCTGGCCAGCACCAACCAACTCAACAGCACGGACGACAACATCGTTTTTCAAATCACGCACCGCCGCTCCAAACTGTCGCCCGCCACGGGCGGCAACCTCGTCACCAATCAGTTAAGCTACATCTATTATGAACGGGGACAGCAAACCGCCGGCCAGGTCTTTCAACAGACGGACACCTTTAGAAAAGGCGATCTGGTGGCGTTTTGTTTTGATTCCGGCCGGGTGACCCCGAACATGCTCAACGTCCACGCCCAGGAAATCTGGAATTACAACCAGACGGCCAACACCAATGTGCCGGCCACGCTGAACCCCGATATTTACCTCGGCCAGACCACCTACCTGATGGGGATGTCGTATTTCAACTATTGCAGTCAATTCCGGCAAATGGCGGACGCGTTGCACAAAATCACCCTCGTGTCCTGGTATGATGCGGGCTACGGTCTGCTGCGCCCGCAACGGGATTCGTCCGGGAACCTGATTAACGGCGGCCAGGTCAATCCGATCACCCCGGCGGTCCACATGCCCGACAATGGCGAGGCCACCATTTACAATGGCTCGACCATGGCCAACAATGGCCGGGATTATCTTTCCAGCACCTTGGATTGGTGGTTGCAAATCGGCGTCCAAGCGTCCGCCGCCGAACACGGGGTGTTACGCAGCTTTTATGTCACCAACGCCATTTCCACCATCAAATTATTGCAGCAGGTGAGCAACAATGTGGTGGTCCTGACCGCCGACAACTATGTGACGGCGGGCCAGACGGCGTATCACGGCGTTCCACTCATGAACGCCGACACCAACCTGTGGGCCACGGTAACCGGCTTTTTTGCGACCAATAACACCATTAATTCGGAAGTGTTGATTACCCCCGGCATCGTGACCAACGGCACCTATGCCGGGGTCGGGGCCTTGATCTTCAGCGACAACGTAGTTGGTGCGCTGGTGGGCGGGTTGAATGGCGGTTATGCCAGTTCTTTCCCCTACATCGTTTTCACGCCGGGATATTCCCCCTATCTGACCGTGGACCCGGCCCCGGATGATTCCATTTCGCCCTATTACATGACCACCGCGCCGGACACCGGCAATCCGGCCTATCTGGTCAACGGCGCGGTCACCAGTTGGGATCTGGTCAATTCGTATGACGCCATTGCCAGCGGGCAGGAGCAGTTGGACCCGTCCCTGGCCCAAACGTTTGCCAGTCTGGCCCAGGAGTATGGCGTTCAGTCCACCCCCGCCAGCGATTACAACCAGCTTTACGACACCGGCACCGTCAGCACGGAAACCGCCACTTATAACGATCCGACCCAGCGCGCGGCGGACCCGGTGAACATGATGACCGGCGAATTTTACATTGACGCCCCGGACCTCACCCTGCCCGGCCCCATGCCGCTCCAAATCCGCCGCAACTACGGGAGCCAGAATCTGGCGGAAAACGAATTCGGTTTCGGCTGGCGCATCAGCGACATGCCCTTTCTAAGTGTCTGCACCAATGGCCTCATTTACGCGGTGGAGATGGACGGTACGACGGTGGCCTACCGGCAGACGACCGCCAACACCAACCTCTGGCTGCCCCGGCCGGCGGATAATCCGAACTTGGACAATAACGGCAGCATGGGGGTCGGTTCCACCGGCAACCTCTTTAACAACCGCCTGCAACTGGCCGTGGTCAACGGCGCCAATACCTACACCCTGACGGGCGCGAACGGCAGTATCCGCACCTTTGTCCAGCAGTCATTTCCCATTCAAACCATCACCCGACAGCGCCCGTATTTAAGCCAGTGGCAGGATAGCCGGGGCAATTTTTACACCTTCCAATTCGGCACCAACTCGACCCAGCCGGATTATGGCGAGGTCAACCGCATCCAAAGCAGCAACGGCAATTTCGTCGGCTTTTACTATGACGTTTACGGTCACATCCTCCAAGCTTACACCGGCGATGGCCGGTGGCTCCAATACGTTTATGACCAGTACGGCGATCTGGTGAACGTGACCCTGCCGGACCAGATGCAAATCAGCTATCTCTATCAACACGCCAACGCGGTGACCAACGGCGTCACCAACGTTTATTCCACCCATTTGATCATCGAGGAGGACAAGCCGGACGGCCGGGTGCTGCAAAACCAGTACGACTCGCAACGGCGGGTCACCAATCAGCTTTCGACGGCGGGCGTCAGCCTGACCCCCATCCGCACCACCACGTTTGTTTACACCAACAATTTCAATCTCAATTCGCCGACCAATCTGCTGACCGGCGTGACGATCATTTCCGATTACTTCAATCACGCCACGACCTATTACTACACCAACAGCCTGGTGCGATTGACGGTGGACCCGTTGAACCAGACCGTCACGCAAACCTGGTATGAGACCAATACGCCGGGCGGCTTTCAGCGCAGCCCCAAAACCCACACGGACAAGCGCGGCCTGCAAATGGCCTATCTCTATGACGTCTTCGGCAACCTGACCAACACCATCGCCACCGGCGACCTGACGGGCAACGGGATTGCCACCCAAACCGCCACCAACACGGCGGTTTACAACCCCAACAACTTGCCGGTGCAAATCACCGATCCGGCGGGCAACAGCACGGTGGTGGTTTATGACCCGGTGTTTAATTTCCTGCCGCAGCAGACCATCCGGTATGCCGGGGCCACGCCGGTCAGCACCAACCGGATGCTTTATACGGACGTCACCAATGTGGTGGTGGACGGTTATGTGACCCGCACGAATGTGGCCTTCGGTCTCCTGACCCGGCAAATCCGGGCCTGCAACTCCCCGGACGCCGCCACCAATGACGCCTTTTACAACGGTGAGGGCTATGTGACCAACAACGTGGAATACACCGGCACGGGTGATCCCAATGTGAGCAACCAGCTCTTTTTCGATGAACGCGGCGAAATGGTCCAGAGCGTGGATGCCGCCGGAGCCACCCACGTTTTTGCTTATGACCCGATGGGCCGCAAAACGGCGCAGGAAACTTATGATGTCGGGCAAACGGTGCCGATGGATTTTGCGTATTGGTATTACAACGACAACGGGGAACTCAACTGGATTGACGGCCCGCGTTACAACCCGGAGGACTACGTCTTTTACGATTATGACGGGGCCGGGCGGCGGACCACGGAAATCCACTGGCGGTCCCAGGCCAACAGCCCCGGCACGGGGGTTGCCGCCCCCGCTGGCAACAACCTGTACGCCCAAACCTTTTATCAATATGACCCGTTGGGCGACCTGGTGCTGCGGTTGGACCCGCGCGGGGCGGTGACCACCAACCGTTATGACGCGCTCTGTCGCCTGACGCAAAGCACCCATCTGGACACCAACGGGGTCACGGTTTTGAGCGTGGATGGCTTTGGTTACGAACCCGGCGGCGCGGTGCAAGCGCACACCAACGCGCTGGGGGGTGTCACCACCACCCATTACACCGCCGCCGGCAAGCCGGAATCGCGCAGCAATGCCGATGGTTCCACCAATGGCTGGCGGTATTATCTGGACGGCCGGATTTACCGCGAAATTCAGTCCAACGGCGCGTATTGGCAGACCACCTATGATGATGTCAACCGTCTCACCACCCGCACCTTTTATTCGGCGGCGGGGGTGGCGGAAGCCGCCAATTCCGCGCAGTTTGACCGGCGCGGCAACGTCATTCAAAAGGTGGACGAGGGCGGCAATGTGTTCACCACCGCCTATGACGGTCTGGACCGGGCCAAAGTGGTCGCCGGGCCGGTCATCACGACCGTCTCCCAAATTTATCTCAGCGGCCCGGCGTACCCGCCCACCAACGTGACGAACGTGTTATGCCAGTCATCTACGAATTTATATGACGCCGCCGGGCGGGTGTTGACCAACATTAATGCGGCGGGGGAAACCACCGTCACCCGCATGGACGCTTTGGGCCGGGTCACGACCAATCTCATTTACAGCGCCACCGGGGTGCTGGTGCGCGAACATTACACCGCGTATTCTGCCGACCATAACAGCGTCACTGTCACCGACGGTTCGGGTTCCGGGGCCATCAGCCACACGACGTGGACGGACACGGACGGCCGCCCGGTGCTGGCCATCGCCAATCCGGCCGCGGGCGCGACCGAGTTTACGCAAAACCAATATGACCTCGCCGGGAATCTGGTTTCCGCGCAGCACAATTCTTCCGCCGGGGGCACGGTCACCACCTGGACCACCGCCACCTTTGCCTACGACGGTCTCAACCGACCGGTCAGCAAAGTGGACCGGGACGGCGCGCTCACCACCTATGCGTATGATGCCCTGGGCGACCTCATCAATCGCACTCTGACCAACAGTGTGCAGTTGCTGGCCACCAACAACCGGGCCGGACAAAAGCTGCAAGATTGGATTGTCGGCGGCGGCTCCGGCACCCGCACCAACACCTACACCTATTTCCCGGTGGGCAGCCCTTTTGCCGGGTTGCTCCAAACCAAGGTGGACGGGCGTTTCACCACCAACACCTACGCCTATGATGACTGGTTGCGGGTCACCAATCAGGCCGCCACCGGAGCACTACCGGAACAAAACCTCACGACCGCATGGCAATTCGAGCCGCGCGGTTATATCACCGGCATTACGGAACAATATGCCAGCACCAACACCGGCCCGGCCACCACGGTGCAACGCACCTTTGACCCCTACGGCCAGTTGGCCACCGAAGCGGTCAATGACGGGACGTTTGCTTACGGGGCCGGCCAGAGTTGGGATGCCACGGGACGGCGCACCACCTTGACCGTCGGCGGCGCCAACTACGGCTACGCCTGGCAGGCTGATGGTTCGCTGATTTATGCCAGCAACCCCACCGCCAGCGGCTCGTATGGCTATGACACCACCGGGTTGTTGACCAACCGCTTGGTTTATGGCCGGGACACGGCCATCACGGCGCGGGACGGTGAAGGTCGTCCGCTGGCCGTGGTCAACAAGGTCAACAGTGCCACCCAGTTGAGCGAAACACTGGCCTGGTCGGGGGACGGTCTGCTGACCAACCATACTTTGGTGCGGGGGGATTTCACCGACAACCGCCTTTACTCCTATGGGAATCTGAGCCGTCGCTTGACGCAGGAGCAGTTGAATCTCAATGCCGGCACGACCTGGACCAACGAGTTTGCCTATGACCGGGGCGTGGCGGGCGGACCGGGGGCCTTGACCACCCTGGGGCCGACCAACGCCAGTTTCGGCCTGTGGTGGAGCGGTCTGCCTGACGCCTTCTCGCGGATCAATGCCGAAACCAACAACGCCGTCGGCCTGCTCGCCTACGGCTACGTCAATGGCCAGTCCACCCTGTCCGCCTCGCTGGACAATCAATCCATCCAAATTCTGGACGTCGGCACCAATAACATGCAGTGGCGGACCTTTCTGGAACTCGCGCCGGGGCCGCATCAATTGACGGTCAATGCCTTGCACCCCAGCGGCTTCTATACCGCCTCGGCCACCAATGCGTTTACCAACAACATCCCCAACCAGGTCACCAGCGACTCGTTCGACGGCGGCGGGAACATCACCAACCGGGTGTTCCGCAACGCCAGCGGGGCGACCAACCGCACCCAGTCCCTCTCGTATGACGCCCGGGGCCGGTTGCGCCAGGTCATCGAACTCAACACCAACAATTATGGGTTCCTGTGGCAGGCCACCTATGACGCCTTAAACCGGCGGCTCGCCACCACCACCATTCTCATTTCCAACGGCGTGCCCAGCACGGTGCCCCCGCAAGTTCTCAATTCCTATTTTGACCCGCAGGTGGAATTTCTGGAATTGGGCGTTTTGCTGAACGCCGCGCCGGCCCAGGAGTTTCTGCAACCGGGCACTTCGCCCACCATCCAGATGGTCTGGAAACTGTATGGGCCGGACTTGAACGGCACCTATGGCGGCGAGAATGGGACCGGCGGCTTTGAGGGAACTTCCTCTTATCTGAATTCGTTTGTCCCCAACCTCTGCGATGCCCGGGGGAATGTGCTCGCGGAAGTGACCAACGGCGTTGTTTCCTGGACGCTGGCGCGCCCCACCGGCTTCGGCGCGGTGCCCGGTCACCGCCCGGTGGCGTATGGTAACGGCGTGGATTTTGCGAAATCGTCCGTCTGGCGCGGGCATGAGGTGGACGTGACGGGCTATTACCACATCGGGATGCGCGATTATGATCCGGTGTCCGGCCAGTGGCTTTCGTATGACCCGGCCTGGAACGACCGTGACCCCAACGGCCAGAGCTTCTGCGGCGGCGACCCCATCAACGGGTTTGATGCCGACGGGCGGACCACCAAGACCGACTATCAGAGCGCCGGAACGCTGGCGGAACAGTTTAACGCCTATGAAGATGCCAACGGGGCGAATTCCGGTGACATTGATAATTTGTATAACTCGTCCGCCGCTTTTCGCGCACAGGTGGCCAGCCAGTTGGGGCCGCAGCAAAACATTTACGGGCAGGCCGACCCGAATGGGCCGATGAGCGATCTGCCGGAATCCGTGCGGTTAAGCATGATCGAGCAAATTTGCGGGGGCACCTTCCAGCAGGAATCGTACAATTACACCCCGGCCACCACGGTGACACCCTCCCAGGTGTTGGACATGGCGTTGAACACCCAACAAGTCAATGATGCCGCCAGCGAATGGGACAATGCCGACTGGGACAGCGGCTGGGGCGTTACGATGAAAGTGGCTTCGGGAATCAGTTATGCGGCCAATACGGTGGATGGGGTGGCCAATCTGATTCCACTCGTGGGTACCGGCAAAATGGTGCTTGAGGATGGCGTTAAAACTTTGGTTAAAGAAGGAGCAAATTTAATTGGAGAAGACGCAGCAAAAAATGAGATTAATATTGCCAAAAGCGAAATCCCAACGATAAATGGACGTAAACCAATTAATAGTGACTACGCTGGCCAACCCCATCCGTCAGGGGTAGTCTTTAAAGATAATGGATTTCCTGATTTTTCACCGTATGCCGTAAAGCAAGTAGAGATTCAAGGGTTGACTGGTGAATACGATATTGATGCACAACTCGCCAACGAAGCGTTAGGTTATCCAAGCACGCCAAAAGGTTATGTGTGGCATCATGTTGAGGACGGAACTACAATGCAACTAA
>Ga0302282_1002208_pt1 | contig 13477 bp, 10 predicted proteins | sample III_Fen_E1_3_FD_198763 | JGI IMG/M metagenome (GOLD analysis project Ga0302282, IMG submission 198763) | Peat permafrost microbial communities from Stordalen Mire near Abisko, Sweden - III_Fen_E1_3 | ecosystem: Environmental > Terrestrial > Soil > Wetlands > Permafrost | place: Sweden: Abisko... | reverse complement strand
AAAATTCTCTGCCTGATGCACGCTGACGTTCACTCCCCAGCATGACTAACCCTTCAGGCTCATCTTGTATTGGAATCAACTCCCTCCTTCAGGCTCATCTTGTATTGGAAAAGAGTCCCCCTTGACGCGCCACCACAATACCCGCAGAATAAAGGTGCAACCCCCTATCGGCACCAGGCATCTTCTTAGCTAAGAGCACTCCCACGAAGACAAGTCAGGCGGGACGCGATCTCCGCCCACGCGGGACTCTCGTCTGCTTCACCCAGGTGGGCAAAAGATGCTTCTGCGCAGTTGCGGCTTTTGAACTGGAGCCGCATGAATGTGTGGACCCCACGAGTTCTGCCGGAACATCCTGAAGCGCACTGGGCCCGGCTTTGCAGTTGTAGCTTTTTTCAAGGGAGGGTCGTTCCCCATGAGTATCCACCCGGTTTTGCCGCCATCCCGGGGCTTCGCGGCCGGCCGCCTGCCCGCGCGCACGCGCAAGAACTTCTCCGTGCCGCCTCCCTTTCGTTTTCCCGCGCATACGCTTGAGATCGACGCCTCCAACCGCCACGCCGAGCTCTTCTACCTTCAGAAACAGATCCAGTCGCAGACGCCCATGGTCATCGTGCTCGAAGACGGCGAGCGCATCGACGGTTGCATCGACTGGTACGACCGCAACTCCATCAAGGTCCGCGGCCGCTCCAAATCCCTCATCTACAAGTCCGCCATCAAGTACATGTACAAGCTCGGCGACAACGGATAAAGACAGTGTGAGTGCGAGTGTGAGTGTGGTAGTTAGTGGCCAGTTCACACCCACACTCACACTCACACTTTCCTCCCCGCCTTCTTCAACCGATCCCGAATCGCCGCGCCAATTCCCTCCGCCGCCGGCAACGGGCAAAGAATTACCGTGCACCTTTCCTGATCAAGCGTTCGCAGTCCCGCATAAAGATCGCGTGCCATCTCGTCAGGTCTCGACCACGCGCCCCACGCAACCATGCGGCATTCCGCAAGCCCTCCCGGAACATCCACATCGCCCGGCAGCATCACGCCCACCCGCTCCCCGTGCATTCCGCGCACCATCTCCGCGAGCCGCGTTCCCAATTCCGCAAGCGCCGCTTCCACCAGCACCAGCCGCGCCCGCGGCGCGTAGTGACGTATCCCCACCCCCGGCGAGGGCAGCGCTTCCGCGGGCGTCTCACGCAGCGCTTCGCCGCTCCGGTACATCTCCACCGCCCCGGCCACCTCGCGAATCTGCTCTGCCGTCACCGCGCCCGGCCGGTAGATCGTCATCGGCGTCGTCGCGGGATCGAGAACCGTGGACTCCACGCCGCGCGCCGAAGGCCCCGCATCAACCACCGCGTCAATGCGCCCGTCGAGATCGTCCAGCACATGCTGCGCCGTCGTGGGGCTGATGTGCCCGAAGCGGTTGGCGCTGGGCGCAGCCACGGGAACGCCGGCGCGGCGAATCAACCCGAGCGCGACTGGATGTGCCGGCATGCGCACCCCCACCAGCCGCCGGCCCGCGGTCACCACGTCCGGCACCGCCGCTGCACGCGGCAACAAAAGTGTGAGTGGCCCCGGCCAGAAATGCTCCATCAGCCGCCGCGCCGCCGCAGGCACCTCTTCCACCAACCCTTCGAGCATCGCCACTGAAGCAATGTGCACAATAATCGGATCCCACGCCGGCCGCGACTTGGCAGCAAAGATGCGCTCCACGGCGGTGCGGTCGAGCGCGTTCGCTCCCAACCCGTAAACGGTCTCTGTCGGCAGCGCCACCAACCCTCCCGCGCGCAAAATTCCGGCCGCCCGGTCGAGCGCTTCCTGAGCGGTGGCCGTCTCCAATTGCGCCGCATCCACGATCAAGTGCAGAGTCTTCACTCTTTTATTGTCGCCGCTGCGCGCCCCGTGTGCCATCAGCCCGCGCAGATGGCAAAAGATGCTAGCCCATGGCCTCAGCCTGGGGAAATGGCGCACCCCTCGCGCCATCGCCCGATATACTCGCTGTAACCCGGACTGCTTCATGCCAATTGAAACCGAAATCAAATTCCGCGTCATCAACCTCGACGCACTGGCCCAGCAACTCCCCTCGATAGGATTCCGCCTTCAAACTCCGCGCAGCTTTGAGAGCAACGTCCTCTACGACACGCCAGACCGGCAGATGCGCGCCCGCACCGAGATTCTCCGCATCCGCAACTACGCCGGTCGCTGGACGCTCACCCTCAAGCGCCTGCCTCCGTCCAGCTCTGATTCCAGCGACGCCCACCACAAGCACCGCATCGAAACCGAGACCGGCGTCACCGACGGTGACGCGCTCGCCGAGGTCTTTCTCTCGCTCGGCCTGGTCGCAGCCTTCCGCTATGAGAAGTGGCGTACGGAGTGGACCGACGGTGAGGGCCACTGCGTCGTCGACGAGACACCCATCGGCGATTACGCCGAGCTCGAGGGCCCCTCGGCCTGGATCGACCGCGCCGCTGCCCGCCTCGGCGTCGATCCCGCCCAGTACGTGACCCTCAGCTACGGGCGCCTCTTCGAGGTCTGGCGCGACCAGCATTCAAGCTCCGCCAACGACCTCACCTTCGCCGCCATCCCGCAGCCACCGTCCGCCCGCTAACCTGCTCGCTCCCTTGCTCCCTCGCTCCCTTGGTCCCTCGCTCCCTTGGTCCCTGCTCCCTCGTTCCCTTGGTCACTTGCTCCCTGCCATTCAGGATTCCAATGGAATATCATGGTCCTTTGGGGTATTTTTAAAGACTATGCCCAGTGCAAGCAATGGTTCAGATGCCTTCGAAGGCCCATTCCTGACCGTAGCGATTCTGGACTCCGATGCGCAGCGCCGCAAGGCTGCCGCCGAGGCCCTCGCCGGGAATAAAAGCCTTCAGGTCACTGAGATTTCCTCGTTCCCCGGCACGGTCGAGGAGCTGGCGAAGTTGCTGCCCCAAACCTACAACGTAGTTCTGTTCAACGTCGACTGCGACCGCGATCTGGCCTTCGAGCTGGCAGAAAGTCTAACCGCCAATCCCGACTCCTACGTGATGGCCTACTCGTCCAAATCGGACACCAAGCTGGCCGTCCATCTCATGCGCGCCGGCGCCCGCGAGTTCTTCACCACGCCCGTCGATCCCGCTGAGATTGCCGCCGCCATGCAGCGCGCCGCAGACCATTACGCCGCGACCGCTCCAAAGTCCAAGTCCGAAAGCCGCTTGTTCGTCTTTCTGGGCACAAAGGGCGGCTGCGGCGTCACCACTCTGGCAGCCAACTTTGCCCTCGCGCTGGCCCAGGAATCCGAAGGCAACACCCTGCTCATCGACTTCGGCCTGCCTCTGGGCGACGTGGCCATCAACCTCGGCATCAAATCCGAATATTCCGTGGCCAGCGCGCTCAAGCTTACTGACCGCCTCGACGCCGGGCTGCTCGCCAAGCTCGTGGTCAAGCACAGCACAGGATTATCGGTCCTCGCATCTCCTTCTGAGTTCAGCGATGACCCCATGCCTCTCGATTCCATTGACAAGCTGGTCACCGTGGCGCGCGGAGCCTACGACTTCATCGTGGCCGACGTGGGCTCGCGCATCGACCTGCTCAACACTTCGCTCTTTGACAAGGCGGCCATCGTCTACCTCATCACGCAGGTGGGCATCTCAGAGATGCTCAATGCCAACCGCATGGTGTCGAAATTCTTCTTCACGCGCGACCACACCCTGCAGATCGTGCTCAACCGCTACAAGCCCAGCGATCTGCTCTTCGACGACAGGAAAATTAACGAGGCGCTCACCCGGCCCGCGCAGTGGAAGATCCCCGACGACTACGCCGCCGCCCGCCGCACCCGCGAGACTGCCTCGCCCATGGTCCTCGTCGACTCCGCCATCGCCCGCGCCATTCGCGACATGGCAAAGAGCGCCGCCGGCCTCACCGGCGAAAGAAACGAAAAACGCGGCTTCTTCAGCTTCCTGCGGTAATACAGGGACCAAGAAAACCAGGGACCGAGAGAACAAGGAAACAAGGAAGCGCGTAAGAATTTCGCTCTGAAATAAAGCGCGTCAGAGTTTCGCACTGCAATGAAGTTGTCGTCCCAATGAAATTGTCATCCTGAGCAAAGTTTGTCGCATGCAATGCGCAAAACGCAGTCGAAGGACCTGCGGTTGCTCTTCGATATGCAAAACCGGCATTACTTCCGGATAGGCGACAATACTCCCGAACGGCCTCAATACATATCCCCGTGCGGGATGACGATCAGATGGGGATTGGCAACGTTCAACGCCGTCCCATCCTGTGTAAAGTGCACCTGCACGACGTACCTCTTGCCGGATACAACGCCAAAATTCCCGACCTGGACGAAAATGTTAGCGCCCCATGCGCCGCCATCTTCATCGGGGATGGAGCCCCAGTACACAATGCGCTCATCCTCCCACACCGTCCAGTCGGCCCGCAGGACGCGCTCGTTCTTTCCGCAATCCTTCGCATCGAGCGGTCCCGATGTGGCTCCAGTCATACACCGCATTCGAAGAGGCGGTAGGGGCTGCTCAAACTGAAGCACAATTGCATACCATTGCGACTTCGCAACAGTGAACTCAGGAGTCCGAACCCGCCCCTCAGCTAGGGACACGGGCATATAAACCGCCGCATACTTCTGCGGGAACTTCTTGGGGTTTGGAACCACAAACGGGGCTACGCTGCTCGGCGGAAGCAGCTGCTCGTTAGGAGCTTGAGAGGACGGCCCATGCCTGGTGTGTAATTGAGGCCCGCTGGTCACTGCGTCTTGAGCGGGGAGCCGAAGCGTAAAGCACGAGACAAACACAATTGCGAAAAGCGGCGTGACAGGTGTGTGTTTCATTACAGAAGCAGTCTACGTCTGCAACCGGCGGGTTCTCCAGAAAATCATGATTGCAGGGTCGGCTGGAGCCTGAGTAACCGTCAAACCGTCAATTACCCATCGGTAAACGCTCCCGCACGCCTCCGGCGCGGATGATGGTGCCCTTTCTCTCGGGCCCGGGAAATGCAGGCGCCCGTGATCGCCCGCCGACTCGCTCCCTTGCTCCCTTGCTCCCTCGCTCCCTGCCTTCGCTACCCCGCCGCCCCATGGCACTTCTTATACTTCTTCCCGCTGCCGCAGGGGCAGGGATCGTTGCGTCCCACCTTTTCACCCGTGCGCCGCTGCGTGGGCAAGCTAGAATCGCCGCCGCCCTGCCGGCTGGCCGCGGCCAGCTCCCGCTCCTTCTTGCGCGCGAACTCCTTCTCAATCTGATCGATGGTCGTTGAAGGCGCGCGCGCGGGAATCGCAATCTCGCGCGGAGCCCCGTCGTCCGCTGCCAAAGGCCGCGCCGCACTCGCCACCGGCGGAGCGCTCGGCACCGGCCCGCGAGGCTGCACCGCCTGCGTCACCGGCTGTCCATCGGGCCCCAGAATCTGCATCCGGAACAGGAACCGCGCCGTGTCTTCCTGGAACTTCAGCATCATGGCTTCGAACAACTCAAACGACTCGCGCTTGTACTCCACCAGCGGATCCTTCTGCGCATACCCGCGCAGATTGATGCCCTCTTTCAGGTGGTCCATCGAGAGCAAGTGATCCTTCCACAGCCCGTCGATCACGCTCAGCATCACCATGCGCTCGTGGTAGCGCATCGTGCCCGCGCCAAGAATCTTTTCCTTCGCCTCGTAGCTCTCCGTCAGCTTGGCAAAAATCTCATCGCCCAGCTCGTGCCGGCTCAGCTCTTCGTACTTGATGCCCGACCCCGCCAAACTGAATCCAAAATGATCGACCAGCTTTTCGCCCAACCCCTTGAAGTCCCACTGATCGGGCCGCGTGCGCTCGTTGCAGAACTCGTCGAGCAGGCTCGACAAAATCCCACCCACATAATCTTCCAGAATCAGCTCGCGCTGTTCCACGCCCTCCAGCAGTTTCCGGCGCAGGCCGTACACCGCCTCGCGCTGCTTGTTCATCACGTCGTCGTATTCGAGAAGATGTTTGCGCGCTTCAAAATTCTGCGCCTCAACAGCCTTCTGCGCGCCCTCAATCCGCTTGGAAATCATGCGCGACTCAATAGGCACGCCCTCTTCCATGCCCAGCCGCTCCAGCAGCGTGCTCACCCACTGCTTGGCGAAAATGCGCATCAGGTCGTCTTCGAGCGAAAGAAAGAAGCGCGATTCTCCGGGATCGCCCTGGCGGCCCGCGCGCCCTCTGAGCTGATTATCGATGCGCCGCGACTCGTGCCGTTCCGTGCCCAGGATGAACAATCCGCCCGCCGCAATCACCGCCTCGTGATCCTTTTGCGCGGCCGCCGCGTGCACTTCATTCGTCTCCACCCATTCCGCGTGAGAGATTTCGAACTCCTGCCCCTGGTAATAAAACCGCTGGAACCCTGCCGGCGCCATCGGATTGATCGCGCCCTCGGCCACGCTAATAGCGCGCGCCTTTTTCTTGTCCACCAACTCCTTGCGCGTCATAAAATCCGGGTTGCCGCCCAGCAGAATATCGGTGCCGCGGCCGGCCATATTCGTCGAGATGGTCACCATCCCCAGCCGCCCGGCCTGCGCCACAATCTCCGCCTCGCGCTCGTGGAACTTCGCGTTCAGCACCACGTGCTTCACGCCCTTCTTCTGCAAAATCGCCGACAGCCGCTCACTCTTCTCAATTGACGTCGTGCCCACCAGCGCCGGCTGCCCCTTCTCGTGCAGCTCGGCAATGTTGTCCGCCACCGCTTTGTATTTTTCCTTCTCGGTGCGGAACACCACGTCGGAATTCTCCAACCGCCGCATCGGCTTATTGGTCGGAATCACCACGATTTCGAGTTTGTAAATCTTTTCGAACTCGGCCGCTTCCGTTTCCGCCGTGCCCGTCATGCCGCTCAGCTTTTGATACAGGCGAAAATAATTCTGGAAGGTGATGGTCGCGAGCGTCTGGTCTTCCTTGCGGATCGTCACGCCTTCCTTGGCCTCGATCGACTGGTGCAGCCCATCGCTCCAGCGCCGTCCCGGCATCAGGCGGCCGGTGAAGGTGTCTACAATAATCACCTCACCGTCCTTCACCACGTAATCCACGTCGCGCCTGTAAAGCGCGTGCGCCTTGATGGCCGTCTCCACGTAGTGCTTCAGTTCCCAGTTCTCCGCGTCGGCAATGTTGCCGATGCCCAGCTCCTTCTCGATCGTCATCCAGCCGTCGTCCGTCACGCCAATCGACCGCTGCTTCTCGTCCACAATGTAGTCGCCGGTCAGGTGCTTCTGGCCCTCGCCGAGCTGAATGCCCAGCTCCGCCTGGCGCTTCGTGTCGGTCCACTCAATCTCTTCGCCCAGTTCGAGCGCGGGCATAATGCGCCGCGCGCGCGCGTATTTGTCCGTCGTCTGGTCCGTCGGGCCCGAAATAATCAGCGGCGTCCGCGCCTCGTCGATCAGGATCGAGTCCACCTCGTCCACAATCGCATGGTAGTGCCCGCGCTGCACGCAATCCTTGATCTCGAACTTCATGTTGTCGCGCAGGTAGTCGAAGCCGAATTCATTATTGGTTCCGTACGTAATGTCGGCGGCGTACGCGGCCCTGCGCTCATCGTCCGACAGATCGTGCACGATCACGCCCACGCTCAATCCCAGGAACTCATAAATCTTGCCCATCCACTCGGCGTCGCGTTTGGCCAGGTAGTCGTTCACTGTCACCACGTGCACGCCGTGCCCCGCGAGCGCGTTCAGATAGCACGCCAAGGTCGCCACCAGCGTTTTACCTTCGCCGGTTTTCATTTCGGAAATCTTGCCCTGGTGCAGCACCATGCCGCCGATCAACTGCACGTCGAAGTGCCGCATCTGCACCGCGCGCCAGCCCGCCTCGCGCACCACCGCAAACGCCTCGGGCAGAATCTCATCGAGCGCGTCCTTTTCCGCCTGCTTGATCGCATCGGCATCCTTGATGCCTTCGAGCTTCGCCGCAATCCGCGCCTTGAACTCGGCGGTCTTGGCCTTCAGCTCTTCATCCGAGAGCTTCTTGATCTCCGGCTCCATCGCGCTGATCGTAATCACGATTGGCGTGAGCTTCTTGATCAGCCGCTCATTCGCCGTGCCAAAAATCTTGGTCAGAATCTTATCGAAAAACACAGGCTGCTCCGCTTCCTGGTAGTGGGTCAGTTTGAATCTGCCGCGAAAGGGCACGACTTCAGTCGTGCCGTATAGCGACCAACATCAGTCCGGGCTTTAGCCCCTGGAAGATAGCAAATTCAAACCGGCTGACTACCTGCTTCTTAGTTTAATTGCGTTCATCGCGTTAGCTGGTGAGTGCTAAAGCCACAGGATGAACTTGCCGCATGGTGAACACCCAGCGTTGTTGCGTGCCGGATGAAGATCGGGCGATCTACGCGAGCAAAGCGGGAGGCGGGCGCTGGAACAATACGATTAGATTTGGCGCGGGAACCGCGCGGCCGAGAGTGCGAAGCGAGCGCACAGACCGTAAGCCGACTGGCGACACCAATCCGATAAACCATACCGGAAGCAAGTCGAGAGCCGTACCAAAGATGTACCGCGGCACCGAAGAAACAGTCCGGTCCGTCGACGCCGATACAGCCGATTCCGTCAGAGAGCTTCCGGCAAGAAACTTGATGACCGGCGATGCATACGCCCGCGCATTTTCAATGCCAGCCTCTGCACGCGCCAAAGACGCCAGCGTGATGGCTGCAATTGCCACCAGGATCCACGCATCTTTAGAACGATTCGCCAGCATCAACAATCCCTCATCTTACATTGTGCCACACGGCGAACCAATCTCGCTTGGCGCTTGCCGCTCGCCGTCGAACGATCAACTGCAAAACCATTGAAATCGCAGCGCTCGACCAAAAACAGAAACGCCCCCAATTTTCGGGGGCGTTTCTAGTGAAAGTGCTTCGGCCCAGCTCAGTTGCTGAACAGCAGCACGCCCGCCGCCTTCTCTTCGCTCGCGTTCTCGTCCGCGCTCACCGGGCGATAGAAGAGCTGGTTCGCGTCAAGATACACCTCGAGAAACGCCGGCCGCTCCTGAATCTGCCCCGCGATCAGCGCCTCCGAAAGCGGATCCTCCACGTAGCGCTGCAACGCGCGGCGCAACGGGCGCGCCCCGTAGCTGCGGTCAGTGAGGGTCTTTTCCAGAATCCACTTCTTGGCGTCGTCGGTCACTGAGATCGTGATCGACTTCTGCGCCAGGTTAGCGTTCAAGCTCTGCACCAGCAGCTCAACAATCTGGATCAGGTCGGAGTCCGTGAGCGATTGGAAGAGAATGGTTTCGTCGAGGCGGTTGAGGAATTCAGGATTGAATGCCTTCTTCACTTCGGACATTACATTCTTTTCGACCGCTTCGTTGATCTGATCTTCACCATCGCCGTGGAAGCCAAGCGACTTCTTTTCTTTCACCAGATACTTGGCGCCGATGTTCGAGGTCATGATCAGGATGGTGTTCTTGAAGTCCACCGTGTTGCCCAGGCCGTCGGTCAACTGCCCATCTTCAAACACCTGCAGCAGGATGTTGAACACATCAGGGTGCGCCTTCTCAATTTCATCCAGCAGCACCACCGAATACGGCGAACGCTTGACGCGCTCCGTCAACTGCCCACCCTCCTCGTAGCCCACGTATCCCGGAGGCGATCCGATCAGCTTCGACACCGAATGCTTCTCCATGTACTCCGACATATCGAAGCGGATCAGCGCCTTATCCGATCCGAACAGGAAGTTGGCAAGCGAGCGTGCCACTTCTGTCTTTCCCACACCCGTCGGTCCAAGAAAAAGAAAAGAACCAATCGGCCGGTGCGGACTCTTCAAGCCCGCCCGCGATCTGCGAATGGCCCGCGCCAGCGCAGAGATCGCCTTGTCCTGCGAGATGATTCTCTTGTGTAACTCTTCCTCAACCCGCAGCAGTTTCTGCGTCTCTTCTTCCTTGATGCTGGTCACGGGCACGCCCGTCCAGCGGCTCACTACATCTTCAATGTCCTCGCGCCCCACGATTCCCGCGGCCGAGTCGTCCAGGTGATACTTGTCGCGCAGCGCGCGCAGGTTCTCGCGCTCCTTGCGTTCCTCGTCCGAATAGAACCGCGCCTTCTCGAACTCGTGATTCGCAATCGCCGAATCCATGCGGTGCACGATGAACTTGATCCGCTTCTGCACCTCGGTGATCTCCTCGGGCAGCGAAGTCTGGCGCAGCTTCACGCGCGCGCCCGCCTCGTCGATCAAGTCGATCGCCTTATCGGGCAGGAAGCGGTCCGGAATGTAGCGGCTCGAATGCGAAACCGCGAACTCCACCGCCGCATCCGTATAGCTCACCGCGTGGAACTTCTCATACCGGTCCTTGATGCCCATGATGATCTTGATGGCGTCTGCCTCGTTCGGCGGCGGCACCTTCACCGCCTGGAAACGCCGCTCCAGCGAACGGTCCTTCTCAATCGATTTGCGGTACTCGCCCGGCGTGGTGGCGCCGATGCACTGAATCTCGCCGCGCGAAAGCGCCGGCTTCAAAATGTTCGCTGCATCGAGCGACCCTTCCGCCGATCCCGCGCCCACCAGCGTGTGCAACTCGTCGATGAACACGATCGAGTTCTGATTTTCCATCAGCTCTTTCATGATGGTCTTCAGCCGCTCTTCAAACTGCCCGCGATACTTGGTCCCCGCCACGATCAGCGAAAGGTCGAGCGCCAGCACGCGCTTGTCCGCCAAAAAGCTCGGTACCTCGCCGTCGGCAATGCGCTGCGCAAGACCCTCGACAATCGCCGTCTTTCCCACGCCCGGCTCGCCAATCAACACGGGGTTATTCTTCGTGCGCCGGCACAAAATCTGAATCGCGCGCTCCAGTTCCCCTTCGCGACCAACCAGCGGATCAAGTTGCCCATCCATTGCAGCTTGAGTAAGGTCGCGGCTAAACTCCGCCAGCAAACTCGACTCCCGCTGCCGTTGCTGCGGCGGCGCTTTCTCCTGCGTCACCCGCGCCAGCTCGTCGCGAATCTGCGCCAGCTTCAATCCGCGCTCCTGCAGAATCTCCGAAGCAAAGCACTTCTCTTCCCGCAACAATCCCAGCAGCAGATGTTCGGTCCCGATATGTTTGTGGCCCAGCCGTTCCGCTTCTTCCGCGGCGTAAGCCAGCACTCGTTTGCACTCGTTCGATAGCGGCAGGTCGACGCTCGTCGACACCTTCTCGCGGATAGTGGTGTGCGCTTCAATTTGCTTGCGTATTGATTCAACTGATGCGTGCGAGCGCAGGAAGCGGTTGGTCAGCGCCTTGTCTTCGCGCAGCAGTCCCAGCAGCAAGTGCTCGGTCTCTATATAAGGCGAACCGAACTGGCTGGCCTCATATCGCGCGAAGAAGATCACGCGCCGTGCCTTCTCCGTATACCGTTCGAACATGATGTGCTCCTCCCCGTCCTCGGGGCTTGTCCCAGGGCTGCCCGCCTCAGTAGCCGTCCGGTGATTCTCCCGGCCTCGGCCCTCAAGCGCGCGCCCTTCCCGTTGCTTCGCCGCCGGAGGCTCCAAAAATGAGAACCCACGCTCCGAACAGCTCTTTTGGATGGTTCCGGGTCCCCTCGAAGTCCAGTTTCGACCCTAGCCGTCCGCCGGCCTCGCCTGGCCCGGCTGACTTCCATCCCGACCTCTTCAGCCCACTGGGGAATTCCTTTGCTGGGCTATACCTTATAAGACTCAACATCTGCGGAAAATGATGCAATTGCACGCAAGGGTTACAGGTTAAGTTGCCGGCTGGGCAGCGTCTGTGAGCGCCGTCAGCCTTCCGCCCGCGAGGCGAAGAATCCGCGTACATCGCTCGGCCAGTTCCATATTGTGCGTAACCAGAATGGATGTAAGCCCATGGCTCGCGTGCAGCCGCTCAATCAGCTCAAAAACGCGGCCCGCCGTCGTCCCATCCAGGTCGCCTGTGGGCTCGTCGGCCAAGAGCAGTCGCGGACTGCACACCAGCGCCCGAGCCAGTGCCACGCGCTGCTGCTCGCCGCCCGATAGCTCCCCCGGCCTGTGCGCGCCGCGGTCCTCCAAGTCCACCTCTCTCAGCCAGTTAGATGCTATTTTCATGGCATCTTGCTGGCGCATACCCCTGGCTAACAGCGGCATCGCCACGTTCTCCTGCGCCGTAAACTCCGGCAGCAAATAATGGAACTGCCACACATACCCAATCTCGCGGTTACGAAAGGCTGCCGCCTCTCGCGGAGAAAGAGAAGCCACATGGGTTGAGGCGCAGTATACCGTCCCTGCGGAAGGCGCATCAAGCGCTCCTAGAATGTGCAAAAGAGTGCTTTTACCCGCCCCCGACACGCCCACGATCGCCACCATCTCCCCGGCCGCGACCTCGAGATCGAGGTTCTCAAAAAGCGTCAGTTCCCCGCGCGCCGTGCGATACGACTTGCGCAGCCCTTTCACTTGAATGAGTGGGGTTGGATTTTCCTGGGTTCCGGACGCCCGCGACTCATTCTCCCGCGCGGCGCGGGACGCCTGTGGGGGAGCCGCTGGAGGGGAATGCGTCATCCGGTTGATTCCATTTTACAGGACGCACCCGCCCGAGCGCCTTATGTAGCGCCGGTCTCCAGACCGGCTGTACGGCCGGCGTCCACGCCGGCCGAATGACCCGTCGGGTGCCCCCGGTCCCTCGCACTCGGGGACCGGGGAGCGATGCCCCACTCATCCCCACTTCTTCCCCAGCGCTTCCAGATTCGCCTTGCCCAATTCCTCAGGCAGCATGCAAATCCTGAACTCCACCTCGGCATTGAAGCTCAGGAACCACGGCTCGGCCAGCCGCGGTATGTCCGTGCCGCCTGGCACGTCGACAATCAGCACGCACCCGCGTTTGCCGTCGCGCTCGCTAAAGTACGCAGCCTCGGGCTTGGCGTCGTCGAGAATTTTCTTCATCGTGGCGCCCACAGTTCCATTGCGAGCCAAGGTATTGAACGGCTCAGCGGGAAACTGAACCAGCATCATCATGCGCATACTTCGACCTCCGGCGCTTCGAAATTGTCTCGGGGACAGGCAGCGCCAATTCCGGACGCTACAGCACGCGCGCGAACCGTGTCAAAAGAATTCTCCACTTCTGCCGCGCCGCATTTATGTAGCGCCGACCTCCCGGCCGGCTGTGCGGCCGGCGTCCTCGCCGGCCGCTTGCTATCATCAAATCAGCGGCCGCCGCCGCAACCTTCCTGCATCCCTGTGACTCCTGCCTCACAAACCGCCTTAACGTCCGATCTCGCCGCCCCCGCTGCGGAAACCACGCCGCACGCCCTCCACGCCCCTCAACCCGGAGCCACCGCAACCCTCATCCACGACCTCCGCGAGCTCTTCAAAGTCAAAGTCGTCGGCCTGGTCCTCGTCACCGGATGGGGCGGTTTCTATCTCGGCTCCATGCAATCCGGCATCTCCACCTTGCAGCGCGGCCTGCTTGACGTGCTGCTCGGCATCGGCCTCGTATCCGCCGGCGCAGGCGCGCTCAACCAGTGCCTCGAGCGCACCACCGACGCGCGCATGAAACGCACCGCCAACCGCCCTCTCGCCTCCGGCCGTTTTCCGCTCGCCC
>Ga0302282_1002159_pt1 | contig 13634 bp, 9 predicted proteins | sample III_Fen_E1_3_FD_198763 | JGI IMG/M metagenome (GOLD analysis project Ga0302282, IMG submission 198763) | Peat permafrost microbial communities from Stordalen Mire near Abisko, Sweden - III_Fen_E1_3 | ecosystem: Environmental > Terrestrial > Soil > Wetlands > Permafrost | place: Sweden: Abisko... | reverse complement strand
TTGTTGTTCTGTCACTGATTTTTGCGCTAAGCGTTTCCGGCCAATGGGACACATTTCTTCGCTTCAGGTATGGCGGTTCGTTTGGAATTGCGGACCCACTATTTGGTGTTGACCTTGGCTTCTATGTTTTCCGCCTTCCATTCTATGAATTATTGCAGGGAAGCATTACAGTATTGACACTGTCGGCGCTTGGTATTCTTGCTTTCTGTTCTCTTTTTGGGATGCGCCAATCGAAGTCCAGCGGAAATATCACGATTGGCGACGGCACACGCAAGCACTTCATGGTTCTTCTATTCATTCTCGCTGCCAACTTCGGATGGGGCTTCATCCTGGATCATTACGAACTGGTCTATTCGAACCTCGGCGTGGTTCACGGAGCAGGCTACGCGGCGGCGCACATCACGAGAGTCGCGCTCTGGGGGATGACCGGTCTCTCTGCTCTGGCGTGTGTGCTGCTTGCTTTTGGATTCTTTCGCCCGCGCACCAAACACATCGTCGGCGGCGTTGTTGTTTACGCAGCACTTTATGTAGTTGCCGTGATGGCGCTGCCCAGTCTCTTTGAAGTCTTCGTGGTAAAGCCCAATGAACTGAGCCTTGAGATGCCCTATCTGAAGCATTACATCTCCTTCACACGCAGCGCATACAAACTGGACAACATTCAGGAAACGGCGTATCCAGCACTCTCGGATCTGACTCCCGATGTGATCGCTAGAAATCAGGATACGATCCAGAACATCCGTCTCTGGGACTCAAGGCCACTGCTTCAAACTTATCAACAGACGCAGGCAATTCGCCTTTACTACGAGTTTTATAACGTGAATGTGGATCGGTATCATTTGGCAGATGGCTTCCACCAGGTGATGCTCGCGCCTCGCGAACTAGCGGCGCAACTTCCCTCGGATGCGCAAACCTGGGTGAACGAGAATCTTGAGTTCACGCATGGCGAGGGAATGGTGATGAACTTCGTGTCGAACTCGACCGGCGGAGGTCTTCCAAATTATCTGCTTGAAAATGTGCCGGCCGAGTCGCAATACGGTCTTAAGGTAACCCAGCCTGAGATTTACTTCGGAAATGTAGCTCCTGGGTACAAGATCGTGAACACTGGGATCAAGGAATTCGACTATCCCAAGGGCAATCAGAACGTCTATGCGAGTTACCAGGGAACAGGCGGAATTCCAATCGACAGTATTTGGAAGAGATTCCTCTTTGCATGGACGCAAAAGGACATCAACATTCTGCTCACAGGCTATCTGCGACCGGAAAGCCGGATACAGATCTGGCGCGGTGTGCAGGAGCGTGTTGCGCAGGTGGCGCCCTTTCTGATTCTGGACAAGGCTCCCTACGCAGTTCTGAGTGAAGGAAAGCAGTACTGGATTCAGGACGCGTATACTGTCTCCGATCGCTATCCGTATTCCAACGTGCAAACGGATGGTTCGGCACAAGGGATGAACTATATCCGCAATTCCGTCAAAGTTGTCGTGGATATGTACAACGGCTCAGTGTCGTTCTACATCATGGACCCGAACGATCCGCTGCTGGCAATGTACAACCGCGCATTCCCCGGTGTGTTCAAGAATCTGAACGAGCTATCCGCGGACTTGAAGAGCCACCTCCGCTATCCGGAAGATATGTTCGGGATACAGGCGGATGAATATAAGACCTTCCATATGACCGATCCGCAGGTCTTCTACAACCGAGAGGACCTCTGGGTTGCGCCGCAGGAAAAGTATGACGGCGCGGTGGCCGCGATGGATCCGTACTACATCCTGATGAAGCTGCCGGGAAGCCAGCAGCTTGAGTATCTGATGATGACGCCCTTCACGCCGCAGAAGAGAGACAACATGATCGCCTGGCTGGCCGCGCGTTGCGACTTTCCCGACTACGGGAAGATGCTGTTCTACGAGCTTCCGAAAGACAAGCTGATCTTTGGACCGAACCAGATCAGTGCGATGATTGACCAGAGCACAACCATCTCGCAGCAACTCACGCTCTGGGATCAGAAGGGGTCGGGAGTGATTCGCGGCAAGCTCATCGTCATTCCGATCGAGAACTCTTTTCTCTATGTCGTTCCTCTGTACCTGAAAGCTGAAGGCACGAACTTCCCTCAACTGAAGCGGGTGATTGTTGCGACGGGAGACAAGGTCGTCATGGAGCCAACGCTTGATGAAGCACTCGCCTCGTTATTTGGGACGGCACCGGGACAGTCTAACTCATTGCCCGGAAAAATAGCTCAAGCGCAGGCGCCGATGTCGAAGGCGACGCGGGATCAAGCTGAGGCTCAACTTGCCGAGGCACAAAAAGCAATCAACTCACTCAAGCAATTGCTGGCAAATCCGGCTCAATAAACTTCCGAGCTAAAATGCCGTTGAGCAGAGAGACTCTGATATTCGAAAGCGGAACAGGAAACGAGCAGGCCTAAATGAATTCGCAATTGCTGAAAGACACCGCACAGTTGCTCTTCGCCGATCACAAGGGCCTGCTTGCCATGGATGAGAGCAACGGAACCTGCAACAATCGCTTCGAAAAGCTTGGAATTCCGCAGACCGTGGAGGCTCGAAGAGCTTACCGCGAATTGATTGTGACCACTCCAGGGTTGGGAGAGTCGATAGGCGGTGCAATACTGTTCGACGAAACCATTCGTCAGCAGAAGAGCGACGGAACCCCCTTTGTCAAAGTCCTTGTCGATGCAGGGATCATCCCCGGCATCAAAGTGGACACAGGCGCCAAGGAACTGGCCGGCCATCCTGGTGAGAAGGTCACCGAAGGCCTGGACGGATTGCGTGATCGCCTTCAAGAATATTTTCAGATTGGCGCACGCTTTGCAAAGTGGCGCGCCGTGGTTGCCATCGGCCATAGCATTCCGAGTTGTGGCTGCATTGATGCCAATGCTCATGCCCTCGCTCGCTATGCGGCGCTTTGTCAGGAGGAAGGTCTAGTCCCTGTAGTCGAGCCTGAGGTCATCATGGATGGTGACCATACGTTGGAGCAGTGCTGTGAAGTCACAGACGAAGTCCTGCGCACGGTGTTCGGCGAACTGTTTGCGCAACGAGTCATGCTGGAAGGCATGGTCCTGAAGCCAAATATGGTGCTTCCCGGAACGTCCTGCGCTAGTCATCCGACATTGGAAGAGGTAGCCGACGTCACCGTGAACTGCTTCTTGCGATCCGTGCCCGCTGCCGTACCGGCGATTGCGTTTCTGTCGGGTGGCCAACCGGCTGAATTGGCGTCTGCCCGTTTGAATGCGATGAATGTGAGATTCAAGTCGCGGCTGCCCTGGGCGCTGGCATTTTCGTTTGCCCGCGCCATCCAGCAGCCGGCCTTGGAGCTTTGGAAGGGCCAGGAGGCCAATGTGTTGGCGGCACAGCAGGCTTTGGTTCATCGCGCACGCTGCAACCAGGCTGCGCGAAGCGGCGAATACTCTCAAGAGATGGAGAAGAGATGACCGGAAGCAAACACAACCGTGAGGGAAATAGTGGTGAAGACAGCGAACCGGATCCCGGTCCTTACTGGCGGCGTATGCATCGTGATTGGCGCTTTTGGGTGGGTGCTTTCCTTATGGCTGGGGCGCTCGCGATTTACGTTCTGAGTGGCGACCTGGCGTGGGTTCCACGTGGTCACCGGCTTCCCTGAGTTATGGACCTTCGCCAACGACTCGCTGGCTTGTGCAATCGCCGCAACCGCTATCAACATCGATCAAGTACCAACCCGCCATCGCATGAATTTGGGTGACACACCATGAGCCGGACAACTTTGTATCCCTTGCGGTTCGACCCGATCTATCAATACCGTCTGTGGGGCGGGCGTCGCTTGGCCAGTCTGCTCTCCAAGCCGCTTCCTGGTGATGGGCCGATCGGCGAAGCGTGGGTGCTTAGCGACCGATCTGACCATCAAAGCTTGGTTGCGAATGGACCGCTTAAGGGCCAGAGTATCGGTCGATTGATGGAACAATTCCGAGAACAACTGATGGGGAAGTTTGCTCCTCGCTTCAGCCGCTTTCCCTTGCTGCTCAAATTTCTTGACGCACACGAGATGCTTTCCGTACAGGTTCATCCCAGCGACGCCTACCCAGACCTGATCCCACCCGGCGAGACGGGGAAGACTGAAGCTTGGGTTGTGATCGAGGCCGAGAAAGGAAGCCAGATCTATGCGGGATTGAAAGCTGGCACCTCTGCCGACGGTCTGCGGCATTCCATCGCGGGCGGGACAATCGCGGAGCATCTCTTGAGCATTGTTCCGAAGGCTGGCGACGGCATATTCATTCCTGCTGGCACGGTCCACACTTTGGGCAACGACATTGTTGTCTTTGAGGTCCAGCAAAACAGCGACACCACATTCCGCCTTTCCGACTGGGGCCATGTCGACGCGAAGACTGGAAAACCGCGGCCGCTTCAGGTCGATCAGGCGTTTGCCTGCATCGATTTTGAAGAGCGCGCTGGTGGCCTGGTCACGCCCCGCGTAGAGGCCTCCATGCCCGTTGAGCGCGAGAGACTCTTTGATTGCGAACCGTTCCGGCTGTGGCGATTACTCGGTCAAGCGTCCTTCCCAGTTGGAGCCACAGGAGAGCCACGTGTGCTGGTTTGCATTGGGGGCTCAGGACAGCTTGAACATACCAACATTCCTTATGCCGTAGGCAAAGGGGACGTATGGCTCTTGCCTGCAGAGGCCGGAGTCTGTGCATTTCAACCCAGCCCGCAAGTAACCCTCCTTGAAATTGCAATCCATGGATCATAAGATATTTGGATAGCTCGGAATCGGCGAAATTGATTTTGTCAAAGTGCGGAACCTCACACAGATTTCGGAAACTCTTAGAGATGGAGATGAATGAAGAAACTCATTGTGTTCGATCTGGACGGAACCCTGGCGCCCAGTAAGTCGTCCCTGGCCCCCAAAACGGCCGCGCTGCTGCATGACCTCTTGGGCATCATCAAAGTAGCAGTCATCTCCGGAGGCGCGTGGACCCAATTCGAAAAGCAGCTTCTCACCGATCTTCCCCAAGGCAGTCTCCTCGCGAACTTGTCCCTGCTTCCAACTTGTGGAACAAAATTCTTCCAATACGAAGGAAAGTGGACGGAGCTTTATTCAGAGGATCTGACAGCGGGTCAAAGAAAGAAGATCATCGACTCGCTGAACAAAGCTGTGGAAGAGGCAGGCTATCACGCCAAGAAGGTATGGGGAGAGGTGATTGAGGATAGGGGAAGCCAGGTGACATTCTCCGCGTTAGGTCAGCAAGCGCCTCTGGCTGAAAAGGAAAAGTGGGATCCGGATTTTGCCAAGCGGAAGAAGATCACAGCGATTCTGGAGAAGCATATCCCGGAGTTTTCCATCCGCATGGGTGGTGCAACGTCAATTGATGTGACCAAGTCGGGCATTGACAAAGCCTATGGCATAGGTAAGCTGCGGGACACTCTCCACCTTTCATTGAAAGAAATGGTCTTCATCGGAGATGCGTTGTTTCCAGGCGGGAATGACTACCCGGCGGAAAAGGCGGGGGTTGTTTCTATTCCTGTAAAAGGGCCTGACGATACCAACTTGGTCATCAAGACTATCCTTGCTTGTCTTGGCGAGAAGTGAGCTTGGCAAATCCAGTTAGCGGGTGAGGAGGTTCGATGAGCGGATTCAAGTTGCAACGCTTGGGCATGATCATGGAGCCAGAGCCAGGAAATCCTCATGAAGTGGAGGGGGTTCTCAATCCGGGAGTTGCGCGCGGTCCCGATGGCGAACTCTACCTCTTCCCGCGGCTGGTTGCGAAGGGAAATTACTCGCGCATAGGGATAGCGCGAGTGCGGTTCAATGAAGCCGGCGATCCGACGGGCGTGGACAGGCTTGGCATCGCGCTGGAGCCTGAGGCCGATTATGAATTGCGGCCCGACGGCGGCGGTGGCTGCGAGGACCCTCGCGTCACGTTCGTTGAGCCGCTCAAACGCTACATCATGACCTACGCGGCATTTTCACCACACGGACCAAGGATCGCGATGGCGGAATCCGAGGATCTCTTCCGCTGGAAGCGGCTGGGGCTCGCAACATATGCTCATTGGCACGGCATCGAATTGGCTCACGTGGACGACAAGGACGCGAGTCTCTTCCCGGTCGCGATCCCTAATTCATCCGGGCACCGCGAGCTGGGTATGCTCCACCGTCCGCTCTTTCCAGGCACTCGTCCAGAGGAAATTGCAATCCAACATGCATCACGTGATGTGGACCTTGATCACGAGAGTATCTGGATTTCCTATTGTCACCCCGCGCCAAATGGCTCTGAACCTGAGCGTCTGGGCCGGTTCACATCTCATCACCGGCTGGCGACTCCGGTGTCACCCTGGGAGCGGCTCAAGATCGGCGCAGGTACGCCGCCCACTCTCACCAGGCACGGCTGGCTGATTGTTTACCACGGCGTTAGCGAAGTGACCGGTGCGGGTGGCGATGGCCATCATCTTTGCTACTCGGCCGGTGTGATGGTGCTCTCACAGCAGCATCCGCGCGTGATCCGCTATCGCTCGGTTGATCCGGTGTTGACACCGGTGCTTCCGCAGGAACGCGATGGTACGGTTGCCAATGTCGTGTTCCCAACGGGTATCGACCGGCGCGACGATCTCGGAACTCCAGATCGCTTCGACGTCTACTACGGGATGGCAGACAACCGGATTGGCGCGGCGCGCCTCGACGTTCCCGACGAGCTACCGCCGGAGGCAGTCGCCAACCCTCCGGAGTAAAGGTGCAAAGCGTTCAATAGCCAGCTGCGCGGCCATTGAGAACCACATGATTAGGAGCGGCTCGCAAAATGGAGGTAGGCTCATGCGCATTCGTAGACAGTGGCTGGTGTTGGCGCTCCTGGCTGGTTTTTCTGTTGCCGCCAGAGGACAGGATGCGAAGGACATCGTAGGGCAGGCTGTCTAGACCGAGTTGGCCGCGAGCCGCGACGACCACTCCCACTGGCTGTATTACGAAGTACCCTCCGCATCGGTTACGCAGTGGGTGGCTGAGACGAGCGACGGCAACCTGCGGCGTGTGCTCCGGCAGAATGGCATCTCCCTCTCACTGCCCGCACAGCAACGCCTTATTGATCGCTTTATCCAGAATGCGCAGGCGCAGGCCAAGCAGCGCAAAGCCGGCCGGCATGACGACAAGCAGGCGGCGGAGATGCTGAGGCTATTGCCCAATGCCTTCGTGTGGACCATCACCGTCAGGAACGCAAGCGACACTACACTGCACTTCCGCCCGGACCCCGATTTTCAACCGCCCGATTGGGAAACCCGCGTTTTCGCCGCCATGGAAGGGGACATGATGGTCGACAACACGCAGCACCGCATCGTCAGCCTCAAGGGCCGCCTCATTCACGACGTCAAGTTCGTCTTCGGGGTGTTCGGCGATCTGAAGGCCGGCGGTACCTTCGATGTCGAGCGGCGCGAAACCGGCAAGTCGGTCTGGCAGATTACCCAGACCCATGTACATATCCAGGGCCACGCGTTGCTCTTCAAGAACATCTCCCAGAACGGGGACGACGTGCTCTCGCGGTTCCAGCCACTTCCCGGTGACATCTCTTTGCAACAGGCCGAGATCGAACTGCTCAAGCAGCCCGAATGACATCTTCGCCGCCTTCGGCGCCCGGTCATCGAAAGTGCAGCGGCTCATTCAGAGACTGTCTGGCACGGGCTTGAGGCACTCATTATGAGAGCAGGGTTGAGATTGAAATCAATCTGAGCCTCACCATTATTTTTCGCAATCAGAGTGCAGCATGATGATCGACCGGGGATTGACGCGGTAGCTCGGCCCTCCCACGCGAGACCCTTTTGCTCCTTCGGCAATGTCGTCCGGAGTGGGGAGAGAGGTATCCATAGCGCGACGCCAGCCCCCATTTGCGCTGTCAGCGACGGGCGGAAGCGCAAATTCCAACGGTTCCCAGTATGCGTTAATGGCGATGTAACGCACCTGGGTGCCGGCGAGATTATGCAGGGACAAGGCGAGGCTATGAGAGCTACGACCCCAGTCTGGCATTCCAATCTTGACGCCATGCCACTCGATACGGCTTTTGCTCAGGTAGTCCTCGAGTGTCGTTTGTCCACGTTTTCCCTTCTCAACGAAGTGGAGGCGCAGATGAATGATCTGCCGCACAAAGCGTAGAACGTCGGCGTTGGTCTGACAAAGGCTCCAATCGAACCAACTGGTTTCGTTATTCTGGCAATATGCATTGTTGTTCCCGAGCTGGGTTCGGCACACTTCATCTCCCATGAGCAACATCGGCGTCCCGACGGAGAGCAGAGTGAGCGCGAGAAGATTCCTGATCTGCTGCATCCGCAAGTGCTCGATGCCGTCATTGGCTGTCGGGCCTTCGACACCGCAGTTCCAGCTCAGGTTCGCATTTGTGCCATCATTGTTCGACTCGCGATTTGCCTCATTGTGCTTCGCATTGTATGAAACAAGATCGTTGAGTGTAAATCCGTCATGGCAAGTCACAAAGTTGATGCTCTGTCCGGCAGGCCGATCGTATTCTTGATACAAATCTGGGCTCCCTGCGATACGTTGTCTAAGCTTCGCGGCGGTGTCTTGGTCGCCCTTGACAAAGCTGCGGATGTCGTCGCGAAACTTCCCATTCCATTCCTTCCACTTATCTTGACCAAAGCTGCCAACCTGATAAAGACCACCAGAATCCCATGCTTCCGCAATGAGTTTTGTTCCGGCAAGGACAGGATCGGAGTCGATCTCCCAAATGATCGGTGGGTTCAACATGGGCTTACCCGATTCGTCGCGCGAAAATATCGACGCTAGATCAAACCGAAAACCGTCCACGTGCATCTCCGAAACCCAGTACCTCAGACTGTCGAGAATCAGGCGCTTCACAATGGAATGATTGGCCTTGAGAGTATTACCCGCTCCGGCGTAGTTTGCATACTTGGCTTTATCTTTCTTCAGGATGTAGTAGAAGCTGTTTTCAAGCCCACGGAAGCAGAGTGTCGGCCCATTCTCGTCGCCCTCACCAGTGTGGTTGTAAACAACGTCCAGGATTACTTCAATGCCGGCTCGATGCAGTTCCTTCACCATGGTTCGAAACTCGTCCAGACAGACGAGTGGATCGTTGCAGGTGCTGTAACCGATATGGGGAGCAAAGAAAGACACGGGCCCATAGCCCCAGTAGTTCTCGAGTCCGGGTGCGGCGTCTTGAATATCGAACTGGAACACTGGCAAGAGTTCGACGGCTGTGATCCCGAGATACTTGAGATAAGGGATCTTTTCGACGAGTCCGAGATACGTTCCTTTCTTGGTCTCGGTAACGCCGGAGTTCGGGTGGCGGGTAAACCCGGCCACGTGCATTTCGTAAATCACTGTCGCGCGAAATGAATGCTTAAGCGGTCGATCTCCCTCCCAGTCATAAGCGCTCATGTCGGCAACAACACTTTTCATTGAAGTCGCAGCATTGTCTCCAGGACGGCTGGCAGCCTCACGGCTATAGTTATGACCAACGGAGACGCTCTTGCCATAAGGGTCAATCAGCACTTTGTCGAAGTCAAATCGATTTCCGCTCGACGCCTCGGCAGGGCCATCGACGCGGTATCCGTACAGTTGCCCGGCCGAGATTCCCGGTACAAATATGTGCCAGTAATGAGAAGTGCGATTGATTGTTGGATCGAGCTTTATGACTCTTGCCTGTTGTTGGGCGTCAGCGTGATCAAAAAGGACGATTTCAATATTCGTAGCGTGGGCTGAGAAGATGCTGAAATTTACGCCATCTGGAGTTAACGTTGGACCCAGCGGGTAAGTGTGGCTCGCGCTTTTGGCTGGTACGGAGGAGTCATGTGGGTCGACGGAGTTCGAAAGTGAGTCCATGTTGTCCTCCTTGTATCTTTGATTGTGGATTTGCCCGGACTCGACTCAGTGCTGCCAAATGATCTGGCTCGCTTCAAGCGGCACAAAGGCATTGGGATGGCGTGGAATAATGCGCACAGTGTAGTCGCTCGCGGGACGTGTGGCGGGCACTTGGGCCGAATAGGTCAGCACGCCTGGCGCATCGTCGCTGGGTTTGAGTGCAATCATCACCTCGATGACAGGTTGGCCGCCGGGAACTGAGTCTGCGTAGAGTTCCACTTGCAGTTGATCCAGATTGAGGGCGCCCGGAGAGACTTCGACCTGAAACAAATGCTGGCCGTCGCGCGTCTCGATTTTCAACGTTCCAAATCGTACCGTGCTCCAATGTCGATCGATCTCCTGCTGCCATTGAAGTAAGCTCTCACCAAGTTTGCTGTCCTCCGCTGCACGCATGTGGTAACCAGAAGCGGCAGGCAGATAGTGGTTTTCTGTATATTCGCGGATAGCGCGCGTAGCTGAAAACTCTGAAGTTAGCCGCGCCATGCTTTCGCGGACACGCCCCAACCACTTCAGAGGGAGGCCTTTGTCATTCCGCTCATAAAACTCTGGAATGGCTTCGTTCTCCAATGCGGCATACACAGCTTCAGCCTCTGTGCGATCCCAAGCAGGATCGTCTGCATGCTCTTTGCCGTCTCCGATGGCCCATCCCACCTCAGGAGAGTAAGCCTCAGCCCACCATCCGTCCAACTCAGAAAGGTTCAACCCACCGTTGACCAAAACTTTCATTCCACTTGTTCCGCAGGCCTCCCACGGGCGGCGCGGTGTATTGATCCAAAGATCGATTCCGTGTACCATGTGCTGCGCCAGCATCATGTCGTAGTCGCTCAAAAAGACGACTCTCGAACGAACTTCCGGACGCCGGATGAAGTCCTTCCACTTCTTGATTAATGCCTGTCCGGGTAAGTCCTGAGGGTGTGCTTTGCCGGCAAGAATCAGTTGTACCGGCCTTCGTGGATCGGAGAGAAGGCGAACCAGGCGTTCAGAATCAAGCAGGAGGAGATCAGGACGCTTATAGGTCGCAAAGCGGCGAGCGAAACCCAGAGTCAGCGCATTTTCGTCGAAGATATTTTTTGCATCCGATGGGTTTCCGCCTTCTGAAGAGAGTTGGCGGGCATACCGTTTACGCAACCTGTCAATCAGTGTTTTTCGCTCTGTGGAGCGCATCTGCCAGATTTGTTCGTCGGTGAGGTTCCGGATGTCATCCTCAACAGCACGATCGCCGCGCCAGCGTTTTTTGCCGCAAGCTGTGGTCCACAGCGCATCAGCCTCAACCGAGTCCCAGGTCGGAACATGAATGCCGTTGGTCACTGAGCGAATCGGGACTTCTGCCTGTGGCCAGCGCGGAAAGAGCGGCTGAAAAATCTGCCGGCTCACCCCGCCGTGCAGCTTGCTCACTCCATTTACACGGCCGCTGCCCCGAAGAGCGAGATAGGCCATATTAAAAGGCTCTGCATTGTCAGCAGGATTCTGTCTTCCGATCTTCAGCAGTTCGTCAAGCGAAATGCCGAGTTCATCCTTCGCATAGTGGCCAAGGTACTGCCGGATGAGTTGTGGGTCAAAGCGATCAAAGCCAGCGGTGACCGCAGTGTGAGTTGTAAAGACATTTCCGGCCCGCGTAACGGCCAATGCCAGATCGAACGGCTTTGTATGATCCTCCATATAGCAGTGCGCTCTTTCTAGCACCGCAAACGCCGCATGGCCTTCATTGAGATGGCAGACCTCCGGTTGCAAGCCAAGCGCCCGTAGAAGACGCCATCCACCGATCCCGAGAATGATCTCTTGCTTCAAACGCATCTCTGCGTCGCCACCATAGAGTTCACTTGTAATTCCGCGATGCGCAGCAGTGTTGGCGAAGTCATTTGTGTCAAGCAGGTAGAGCTTTGTTCTGCCAACAGAGACCTCCCAGCAGCGAAGCCAGATCTGTGCTCCCGACAGGTGGATCTGCAACCGCAGCCACTCTCCGTTCTTCTGCCGCAGCGGCCTGATGGGTAGCTGGCCAGGATCATTGACAGGATAGAGCGCTTGCTGGCGGCCTTCCGAATCGAAGTCCTGACGGAAGTATCCTTGACCGTAGAGCAGCCCAACGCCCATGACGGGAACACCCAGGTCGCTGGCCGCTTTCATCTGATCTCCCGCTACATTTCCAAGCCCACCTGAATAAATGGGAAGTGCTTCGCTCAACATAAATTCCATGCTGAAGTATGCGACCGTCGTGCGAGCATTGTCCGGATGCTTGCGCTGGAACCATGCGTCAGCTTGATAGGATTCTCGATTGCGCTGAAGCAGGCTGTCGAGACGGGCGCGGAACTCCACATCGCCTAGTACAGCCTTGATCCTTTCGTGAGAGACCGTCTGCAAAATGACCCAAGGATTCTGCGTAGTCGCCCAAAGTTCTGCATCGAGGCCCTTCCACACTTCATCTGCGCCATGATTCCATGACCAGTGCAGGTTAAGCGCCAACTCATTGAGTGCGTCAACACCCTCTTCTTTGGGCAGTGTCTTTGCTGTCTCTGATTCGCTCAATCCTTCCTCCTGGCACAAAACAAAGAAGCAGAGGTCCCAGTTTGTCGAATGGCCTCTGCTTCTTCTTTGCGTTGCTGTTTAACTGTCGGTGAACATTGCTTTCTCGGGATGCCCCTTGGCCATCGGAGCCGGCGCGGCGGCATCACTGAAGTCCTTCGTCCACTGCCAGTTCCTGATCTCCGGCATATCCTCCAGATGCTCGCGAATGTAGTCGTGATGTTCTTCGAGCTTCTTGCCGAACAGATCGATTGCAGCCGCAGCCTGCACGCGGAGCCGTGGAACGTGCTTCAGTGCATCCAGCGCGAGGTGAAAGCGGCTCATCTCATTCAATACCACCATGTCGAAGGGCGTGGTCGTCGTGCCGTGATCCATATAACCATGCACGTGGAAGCGAGCTTCATTGGCACGCCCGTGAACCAGAGTATGAATGAGCCAGCGATTGTTGTGGAAGGCGAAGATCACCGGTGCGTGTTCTGTGAACAGTGCATTGAACGACATTTCGTCCATCCCGTGCGAATGCTTGTCTGGGAACATCAGTGTCATCAAGTCCACAACATTGACCACACGCACTTTGATACCAGGAACGTGTTTATGCAGCAGCCAAGAGGCAGCGCAGGTCTCGATCGTTGGCACGTCGCCGGCACAGGCCAGCACAACGTCCGGCTCTCCTCCTCCATCGTTGGTGGCAAACTTCCATGTGGACGCGCCTTTTGAGCAGTGCTCCAGAGCCTCATCCATGTTCAACCACTGAAGCTGCGGCTGTTTACCGCAAGTGACAACATTCACGTAGTTGCGGCTGCGCAGGCAATGGTCGAAGACGCTGAGGAGGCAGTTGGAATCCGGTGGATAGTACACGCGAATCACTTCACTTCTCCGAGCCAACGCATTGTCGACATATCCGGTGGCCTGATGACTGAAACCATTGTGGTCATTGCGCCATGCATGACTTGTGAGCAGAACATTGAGAGACGCGAGCGGCCGCCGCCAAGGGAAAGCTTCGCATTGTTCCAGCCATTTGGCATGTTGGGTGGTCATCGAATCGACCACCTGGGCGAACGCCTCGTAAGAGGACCACATTCCATGACGGCCCGTAAGCAAGTAGCCTTCAAGCCATCCCTGACAGAGATGTTCGCTCAGCACTTCCATCACGCGACCATCAGGACCCAGTTCGTCATCGATCGAGACAATCTCCGCCATCGAACAGCGTTTGGTGGCTTCGAAGATGGAGTTCAAGCGATTGGAGTTTGATTCATCGG
>Ga0302282_1002150_pt1 | contig 13677 bp, 11 predicted proteins | sample III_Fen_E1_3_FD_198763 | JGI IMG/M metagenome (GOLD analysis project Ga0302282, IMG submission 198763) | Peat permafrost microbial communities from Stordalen Mire near Abisko, Sweden - III_Fen_E1_3 | ecosystem: Environmental > Terrestrial > Soil > Wetlands > Permafrost | place: Sweden: Abisko... | reverse complement strand
ACTTGACGGAGCGCGCGCGAGCGACTGGTGCCGAGAGCGAAGATCAATAGGGCAAACAGAATCGAAAGTGCTGTTCCGCCGAACAGCAGCCCTGAAGACATTTCATCGGAGAGAAGTCCTCGTGTGGTGGCGGCGCCCAGAACTTCGACATGCCACCCGTTAGGCAGGTGTACAGACGTCGATTGTGCTTGTGACGGCGCGGTTCCGTCCGAAAACGTGATCTGGGACGACCCCGAGCCGTAGCGGAAGAAGACCGCCGTGTTGGGATGATCGTCGAGGGCGAAGGCGAGGAGGACTTTTGGCAGAATTTCCATTCCGGTCCAGCCGATCAGCGTGGCGCGGCGCAATGCGATGGTGCTCGGAGTCGTGCCTCCTGCGTACACAGCGTTGTCGAGTACGAGTTCGTTCAAGTTGCCCTGCTTGTACGGGACATACAGCGCCCGACCCGTATCTCTCGCCTTCAGCAACTGGGGCCCGAGGTCCGTGAGACAGAGGTCGGTCCCGGCGGGAACGGCAGAACCCGGATAACGTGATTGCACGACAGTCTGGAGGCAGTAGTACGGCCTGTAGCCGGCGGGGGACACCCGCAGGGCTTCTTCTGCTGAAAATGCTCCAGCGGGGTCCGGCTCGACCCGGGCCGCGAAAGACTCGAGCTGGGCGGCTGTGACCATGGTGATCTCCGAGAGACTTTGGAGCTCTGGGTATTGCTCGAAAGCATGGTTCGAGCGTGTCCACTGAAGGAAACCTGCCTCGGTCGGCTTCGGGTTGCCGATGAAAATCGAACCCGCACCGACGACGAGATCCTGCTCATGCATGATCGCCAGTTGGAGTCGCGACGCGATTTGAGTCGCCGAGGTGGTGAAGGCCTGTCGGGTCCTTTGATTTTCCTCTTGGTGGACCTGCCATGCCCCGGCGACCGAAGCCGACGAACCGAGCAAGACCAGTGCGGCCGCCGTTAGGGACCAGACGAGACGCGACCGCTTTACGTGATCGCCAGGGATGGCTCTTGTGGGGTCGTCGACCGTAGGACCGACAACCCTAAGTTCGTGAATCGTGAGCTCATCGCCCCCGTCCGGTGGAATTCGGACGAGTGTGGCTCAAAGCAGGCCTCACCGGAAGATCGTGATCATGAAGAGCCAGGGATCGTCGTTCACTGTGGCGTGTCATGCCGGCGAAAGGGAACAAGGAGCCGGGAAAGCCCACTGCCTGTTCGATCGTCCGAGAATCCCCATCCTCAAATAGCCGACGCCGAACAAGTATGATTCGTGTTGTTGTCCGACAAGCATGTGGAGGCTCTTGACCAAGATGCCTCCGCTAAGTCGTGTCATCTGCAAATGGTGGGATCTCACCGAACCCATCCCCCTCAGTCGTTATCCGCGCAACTATGCGCTTGACAACGACGGTTACTACTAGGGCTTACTGCGTATTTCTCGAAGTAATTCTATGAAAGCAGCGCGTCGTGTGCTGATTTATGTGGTGGGCGTACTCGCCAGAAGCGCTGGCGTACCGCTTTCCGATTGTCTCGTGTAGTCCGATCGTGCTCGGTGGATGCTGAGAAAGACGGCTGAGAACTCCTCGTATTGCTGGCGAACTCCAAGCGTCATAAGGGTTGCTCGCATGCTCTTCAGGAGCGCAGTGTCATCGGCGGAACTGACTCATGCCCTGGTTTGCACTGTCCGAGGCAGATCGCAGAAGGGCCATGATGCGCTGCCGGGAGACGCCATAGAGCTGCGCTATCCGTTGGGTGCTGAGGCCCTCCTGCCGAAGCGCCCATGCCTGACATGTCCTGAGCCGGTGGCCGACGTCGTGTAACTCGAGGACATACATCGTGAGAATCTCGACGAGCTGTGGGCGCTCCGATTGCTCGTATATATCGGTGTAGGAGCGACCGGCAAGTCGCTGCTCCCGAATCTCAGTTGCACGTTGCAGTGCCACTTCGGTCCGAGACAGGTTGTCCCTGAGGGCCTGCACGACCGAATCGATTGCATCCAACACTTCGTCTGTGTCCGTGGGTTCCAAGGGTTCTCGCCTACCTCGGGTCCGACACCCACCTCACATCGCATGTCCTGACTCCGTAGTTGGAGCCCCCCAGGTCCCGAACCCCCCATTCGGGCGATGTGCCGGCAGATATTCCGCGTATGCCGCCTTCTCCATCCCCTCCGCGAGCGGGAAGCATCTCCTCGCTCGCGGTCGATTTTCGACGCCGGACAGCTCCGGGTTGAGCCCTCCCTGTGACGAGGAGACAGTCTAGGGGTGATTCGGCCCAAATGGAGGACCGCGGCCGTTTGCAGGTTGGTGGCCCTGGGAACGACTCGGATCCCGGGAGTGCGCCGGTCGGTTCCGCCCTGACGCCTGCCTGATCGGAGCACGTCTCCGCCGTCTGCGTCCTTGACGGTCATGTCATTGGCTGATCGCGGCAGTGGCAGACGTGTAGGTCCCATTGGCGGCGAGGGTCAGCGTGGCGGTGGTCCACGACCCACTGGAGGATGACGTAAAAGTGAACCGTGTGGACACCGCAGGTCCCGTAGCAGGGAATGCTTGGGCGCCGGTGGGGCTGCCGGACGCTCCGGGTCCGGCATTCGTGAACGTGAATGTCACGGTGTGGCCGGAGCCGATGGCCGACTCCGTGTTGCCTTCGGCGTCGGTGACGGTCGCGGTGAACGAGGCCGTGGTCCCGCGGCCAAAACCCGTGAGCGGGCAGGTAAAGAAGCAGGGCTGGGTGACGGGAGCCGGATTGATGCTTGTGAATGCCAGTCGAGTCGCCGTGCCGGTTTTGATCGTGATCGGCGCGAACGTGAGATTACGTGCCGTCCCATCGGTCATCGTCAGGGTCTCGGTGTCTGCGGCAACAAGAGTGATCGCGATGGTCGCGCTCCCACTCGTCCACGAAGGGCTTGGGAGAGTCGCGACCGCTCCGGAAGGGCTGGCGTTGGCGCCGCCCCACGTGAGCGCGTGGGCGCCGGTGTAGGTCGTATCGAGGGCGCCGTTGCTCAGGGCTTGGATAGTCACGTTGAACGGGGTGCCGGCGGTCGCGGTGGTCGGTTGAGTGCCAGATATCGCAAAGGTGAGGGTCGGCGGTGCGATTGGGCACGGATTCGCGATGTTGAGGGTCGGGCCGGTGATGCAGATATCAGTGGCTGTGCCGGTGATGCTGTCCGTTCCACCCCCTCCAACAATGCAATTTCCGGTACCGGTATCGGTGATCGTGTTTGAGCCAGCGGAGCCCAGCACGAGCGCGTGCGATTGACTATTCGAGAACGTTCCGGATCCTTGTACCAGCAGAGTGAGGCTGAGCGAACTGCATCCCGCTGGGGCCAGTTGCATAATCAGCCGGGCCTGGACACTGGTCCCAGCTCTGCTGGTCGGGACGTTGGTGCTGGCGGTGAAGCTTGTCACCAGAGTGACCGTGACCAGGAGAACGACGAGGCCGGCTCCGACTCGGGCTGCGAGCACGTGCCGCGGTCGACCGAGGCGCCTAGTGCGTCGCGGCACCTGCTTCGACCTCCTTGGCGCGATGCTCCTCACGGTCGCTCTCGGACCAGAGGCCCGAATCTTCCCCAGCGCGCCCGATCGCACCAGTGACGTCGGAGAGAGTGCCCACCTCGGACGCTGGCTGATAGACGTAGCGACGAGTCTCGTCGTCGACCTCGTAGCGGCGTTGTCCGTCTTTCATTTCGTAGAGAATGGGCCGCTCCAGATAGTGCGCGAGGCCGGCAAGGTGAGCAAAGTCGAGAACGATCAGTCGCGCTGAATCGCCGGTGTCGGCCAGCCGGTCCACCGGCACGATGAGTGAGCCGACCTGCTTGGCGATCAGTTCCTCGTCGCTTCGCATCGTCTTGCGGCGGCGCAGGATGTCATGCAGCACCGCGACGAGGACGGCCAGAACGGCAAAAATCGCGCCGAACGTGCGGAACGACGAGACTCGTATCTCGTACTTCGCCACCGAAATCATATTGGGGTAAATGTGGGGAACGCTTCCGGAGACTGTCGGGTTCAGGCCCGCCGCCAACGCGGACGCAGCGGTGGGTGCGACGTAGGTTGCCCCTGGCGGGGCGGGCGCGACAGGAACGTTCAGGGTGAGCGCCGTGGGCGCCACTTGGAAGGGAAGTACGGGCAAGAATGTTGCCTTAATCGGATTGCCTCCTACGGTTCCTGTGATGCGGACGACCGGTTGCACGTCGAGCGCGTAGTTGGCTCCGGCTACACCTGATTGCGCCGAGACGGTGTTGATCAGGGCATAGAGACCACTCAGGGCCAAAGTGGTGGAAACAGACGCTGTGTCGCCCCTGAAGGGGGCGGCAGTCGTTCCGGTGGAAAGGCTTTTCCAGGTATTGGTACTCGACAACACCAGCGTACGGAGCTGAATCGTGCCCGTGACATGATGCGGAAGCGGCGACGCAAAGTGGTACTTGAAGTTCAGTCCGAGCGAAGCGACCAAACTCGGGTAGACGGGATCGCCCGTTTTTACGGTTCCTGACGGATAGACCGCTGTCGGTGCGATCACGGCGGCCGAGTAGGAGAAGGTGCCGGTCTGTCGATAGGCGTCAGTCAGTGGAGCGGTCCTGAGGAGTGGATGACTGTAGCCAACGCCGAGAAAGGCCACGGCGAGTAACGCCAGAATGCAAAGGGCTGTCAAGGTTGCCTTCGGGCCTTCGAAGTACGAGGGGGCATGACGCGTTGCGACCTGCTGGGGAGTCATGGCGATCCCGGATCTCCGTTCCTGATCGGGTCTCGTCTGCTCCGATCCGGATCCGGTTGTGGATCGCCGCTCGCCAGGCCCCGCCGAACGGTTCCCGTGGTTCGGCGCCGGTTCGCGTGTCATGGTGCGCGGCAACTGTCCCAAACGCGGCGGTGCCCGGCCGCGCCGGCGTCCGCGTCGTCCACCCCCAGATGTCCTGGCTCCGGTGAGAACAACGGCCATGGTCGCGATTCCCGCCAGCAGGGCCGCGTGGGCCGGCACGCCGAACCAACCGAGAATCGCTCCGAGGTGCGGGACGTGGAACCAGAGTTTCCCGATGAGTTCGCTTCGCGTCGCGTAGCCAGGATCAACGAAATCATTGTTGTCCCCCTTGAAGAAGTAGTTGCCGTTCTGAATCAGGATGATGCGGTGCAGTACCGGTCTGTGCAGGACCTGGCTCTGATAGAGGACCACGTCGCCGACGTGATAGCTCGACTGGGAGCGGATGACGGCAAAGTCGCCCTTGTACAGCAATGGGTTCATGCTGATGCCGTCGGTGATCGAATAGGTCGACGTCCCGCCGAGCTTCGTTGGAGCGAGGAATATCCATGCTCCTAGGAGGACTGCAGCGGCAACAACGACGCTCACAATCTTTGCTCGGTACGATCTCATATGCCCTCACGGGCCTCCTCAGTTCAATCCCGAGGACGTGGGCGCGGTGATGCGGACGCAGTCCGTTCCGCCACACCCGCTGCCTCGTGTCGTTCGGGCGTGTCACCTCGCCGCTAGCTATTGAGCTGCGACGACCGTCACGCCTGTCAACAGTGCCGCCGTGAGCTGCGTCGGGAGAATGGTCGCACACGTGACGTTCGTACCACCGGTGTCAGTCGTGCACGTGTAGTTCGTCGGGCCACCGGTGCTCAGAGCTGCTGAGATGATGACCTTCCCTGAACCTGTGCTCGGAACGGCTGGGCTGATCGTGAACGTCAGGGAATCGATGTTGGCCGGCGTCGTTGCATCCAGCGCATAGTGAAGATTGGTCACGGTGTAGCCCGTCACCGCACCAGATCCCGCACCGGCGGTTGTGGCCGGAACGGTGTTCGAAGCCGTAAATGCGTAGGCGCCCCCACCAATCGCCAAGGCGATACCGCCTGCGACAAGGATGGACACCATACGTTTGTTCCGCATCTGCACCATGAGGTGCACCTCAAGTCTCACTGCTCGCCCAACGCCAACAAAATGATGGCTATACACCTATGTCGGTATTTGCCGTGGATTCTTGACAGAAAGGCCACTTTGGCGATGATAGATTGCGGCAACGCGTGTGTTCACGCAAGTTTGTTGATATCGGGCCAAGGGCCGGACAGAGCGCGAGGCCCGACGCGTAACGGGGAAGCATGGGCGGCGTGCGCCAAATGAACCTCGGGCGAACCTCCCGGCCGGGTTGTTGACTTCAGGCCAGAGAATCAGCAGATGCCATTCGGCCGAACCAGCGGATCTGTCCCCTCCCGTGGGTCTTGGCGTCGTAGAGGGCGCGGTCCGCCCGTTCGATGAGGGCTTCAACGGTGCTGTCGGATGGTTCCGAAACCGCGACACCGATACTGCACGCCAGCCCCACCACACCTTCGACGGTTCCGATCTCCGAGTGCGCAACATGGGCGCTGATTCGCTCGGCGAGTTGCTCCGGAACATCGGAATCGGGGTTCCCGAGCCAGCCCACAACGAACTCGTCTCCGCCGAAACGGGCAATGACGTCCGACGCTCGCGTGGTGAGCTTCAGGGCTTCGGCGACAGCCCGAATTGCTCTATCACCGCCGTCATGGCCAATTGAGTCGTTGATCGATTTGAGGTCGTCGAGATCGATGAAGAACAGCGTCAGGACCAGCTCTCCCCGGCTGCGGTGAACTGCCGCCATGTCGAGTGTGAGGGCTTCGAGGGCAGCACCGCGGTTCAGAAGGCCTGTCAGCGAGTCCCGAGTCGCCCGCACAAGCAGCGCCTCGCGTTCGGTCTCGCCGGCCTGGACGGATCGATGAAGCTGGTTGAGGGCGGTTTGCAGCGCGGCGCCGGTTCGCCCGGGAAGCCGACGTCGGAGGACGGGGCTGTCGAGGTCCCCGCCAGAGAGCGCGATCGCCTGGGCCTGCACGGCTCGGAGGGTGGAAGTCATCTCATTGAAAGCGGCCGAGGCCAAGGCCAGCTCCTTCGGACCCGATTCATCAAGGGGGGGAATGTCGAGCTCACCCTCCTGAACCGACGTCGCCGCCGCGACGATGTCGTCCAGGGGTCGCCGAACCTGACGGCTCAGTATCAGCACCGCACCCAGCGCCAACACGACGAGCAGAGACGTCAGCACATACGTGACGACGAGGGCGCTGGTAGCTGAATTGGCCTGGTCCGTCGTGGCGTTGCGAAGATCGACAGAGCTGGTCAGGACCAAGGTGGTCAACGAACTCGCCCAGGCCACCTCGACGCGCGCGATCTGTCCGATTTCGAGGGAGCTGGTGGCGAAGGGGGGAGCCAGATGCCCCAGGCCAACGGCGATGCCCGTCTGGACATAGGCGGCGAACTGCTTGGCGAGGGGACTTTGGGTCAGCGAATTCCAAGCTGTGGCACCGAGAGGCCCTAGTAATTCGGGAAACGAGCGCGTGGAGGCCTCGAATTGTTCCCGGCTCACAATGAGGTCCTGAACCTGGGCAGGAGTCGCTGTCACCGTGAGCAAGTTCTCGAGAGACCCTCCGCCCGCCAGGTTCTCCTCGCCAAGGCCTGCGGTGAATGCACCGAAGGACGAATCGAGGGCGATGAGTCGACTCTTCGTGGTCAGGGAGTCCGACCCTGCATTGGTATCGGAAAGGTGGTTGAACGTGCTTTGCCACTCATCCTTTATCGCCGAGCCGATGCGATTGAACAGGGCGGAGACCTCGCCGGCCGACGCGGTAGCGCTGTCGATGGCACTGCGCAGCTGAACGAGTTGGACGTATTCGGTGTGGAACGCGCCGGCGGGGCCGAATACTGCTTGCTGATCAACGGCTCGTCTGGTGTCGACCAACTCGGTCTGCACGTCCATGCCAAGCAGGGAATTGAGTACGGCGGGAGAGACATCGTAGGAGCGCGCGACCACAATCGCCTGGCTGGGGATGTACTCGTCATAGAGATCCACTCGAGCTCGCACCAGGGCGTCAAGCGTGAGCGAAGACTGATGGGCGGATTCTGCTTGGTTCCGTGTCGAGAGCTGGCGGGCAACCATCGTTGAGGAGAAGGCCAGAACAATCAAAAGTGGAACGAGCAGGATGACGACGAACGATGTGCGGATGCTCAGCGGAAACAGTCGACGACGCAAGTGGCGTGCTGCTCCTGCATCCGAACTGGCGCTCGTGCCCTCTTCGGAGGGTGCGGCTGCATCGGGGTTTGATCTGTTGCGCACGCTGAACCGCTCTCAAGAGGAGCGTCAAGTGGAATATGCAATGCCGGTGACCAACCGAAAGAACGGCGCTCTGTTCTTTTGTATCGGCACGTCCAAGCTCTACCCAAAGCTCCGGATGTGAATCCATTGCAGCATCGATCGCATCGACGTCCTCACAGGTGCCCGAGGGAAGCGGTGTTGGTAGCGGGAAACGCCCTACGTCGGAATCACAGTTCGAACAGAATGCGATTGTGGATTACCGGGCCACTGCCCGACGCTTTTTTCCGGACCATTCGATCTTCGACATTTTCGATCGACGTTCCTTGGCCGCTGGACTGAACCGGTGTTCCGCGCCCTGCGGCGTAATCCCACCGACCGCTCCCCGACCTGACGCCAGCTGGCGCCTTGAGTTCGGGCCGCCATGGCCGCCTCGTGACACAGGCGATCCGCCGAACGTCGCAAGAGATCAGCGAAACGAAGGAGGGCGAGTGGCAGCATTGGTGTCCGAAGTTGAAGCCCCGGGAGTCGATCCAGGTTCCAACTGGAGTTGGTCCATGGGGGACACCGCGACGCACTGTGGTGCCATGTTCGGCGACGGGACGGGATGTACCTACGGCTCCGGCGGTCTCGAATACAGCATGTTCTCCGGTACGCCCACACTTGCCTTGGTTGCTCACGAACTGGCCAACGCCGAGACGCAGAATGATGCCGTACCGAGCCTTCTGAGCCAGGTCGCGGCAGCGACAGGAGGGACGACCTGGTCGCCGACCGACGGAGTCGCCTCTTGTCCGGTCGCTCACTTCATGGGCTTCCAGGATCCAGTGGCCAGGACCTGGCAATGCCCCGCCGTGCTCGCGTCACCTGTCGCCGCTGATATTCACGAGTCCTCCTGAGGGGGAACCCTGATTGGTCTCCGATACGGGGACGATCTGCGTCGAGAGAGGGCACAGCCGAGAGAAGAGATACACCTGACCCTCGTGGAGACAAGTCAAGTGCATCAGCCAACTTGCCGATAGGACACCGAAGGATCTGGATTCGGCGCTCGGTCTGCGCGTCCCATTTGGAGCATGAATCTCCAGTGAGGAGACTGAGGTGCGACTGACAGGTCTGCGTGAGACGATCGTCAAGGCGAGTAATCCTGCGACGATGATGGAGCGGGTGCTCGCCGGGGCGTTGGTCCTGGTTCCTTCGGCTGACGGTGCTGTCATCGGACTCTGCACCAACATGGACTCCCTGGTCTTCGCCGCTGCGAACGGGAATCTGGTGGATTCGGTCGGCTCGGTCCTGTCCCTAGAGGGCAGTCTCTCGGGCGTTGCGATCAGGAGTGGCGTCACTCAGTGCTGTCGTTACGCTCCTACTGACGAGCGCGTAGACGCAGTACTGGCAGCTGAAATCGGCATCCTGTCGCTTATCTGTGTACCGCTGAGCCGAGGTACCGATCGAGTCGGGGTGCTGATACTCACCTCACGGGTGGCTTGCGCTTTCGACTCCGCAGATGAATCGAGTGTGGCAGGTCTCGCACACTTCGTGTCGAGCGTCATTGATGCCGCGATGGAGCTGGACCTTTGCATCGCGGAACTCATAGGGACTCATCAAGTAACCACCGACGTACTGGGACAAGGCCACCTTGCGGGCTCGACGAGGACTGCCCGCGATCGCTCGACCTTTGTCGCGAGCGTTGTGTGCCCTGGAGCCGCTCTCGATTCGGCAGCCCGAAACCGCATTGAGCGGGCGTTGACGGGGGATGGACATTCAATTGTCCTCCAGCCCATCATCTCTCTCTCGACTGGCGTTGTGGTCAAGGTCGAAGCACTGTCCCGATTTGCCGCCTGGCCACAGCGCGAACCGGATTACTGGTTCGCCGAGGCGGCTTCGGTCGGCCTTGGTTGTGACCTCGAGCTCTTTGCCATCGAGCGCGCGGTGTCTCTCTTGGCCAGTATCCCCGACTCGCTCAGTATGGGAGTAAATGCAGGACCCGAAACGTTTTGTTCACCAGAACTCCTGGTCCTGTTGTCCGGCAGCACGCCGGGTCGGATCGTCGTCGAACTGACTGAGCACGTCGGCATTGAGGACTACCCAGGATTACGTCGGGCGTGTAAGGACCTTCGGCGGATCGGAGCCAGGGTCGCACTCGATGACACCGGAACGGGGTTCGCAAGCCTTTCACTATTACTTGAAGTTGAGCCTGAGTTCATCAAACTCGACCGGGTGTTGACGAGAGACATCGATTCCGACCCGGTCCGGCGTGCTCTCGCCCGGGCGCTTGTCACTTTTGGCCAGGAGGTCGGAGCCGAAGTGATTGCCGAGGGAGTGGAGAATGCAGCCGAACTCGCCGTGCTCATGGACCTGGGCATTGCGTATGGCCAGGGCTTCTATTTGGCTCGGCCGGGTAGTGTCGAGGACCTGAACAGGTTTCTTTCCCGAGACTCGCGGTTGACGGCGTGAATCCGTTCAGTCGCTGCGATCGGACTTCGTTCAACAGGTCCGCCTGAGGTCGAGAGTGGGTCGGCCCACGCTGGCGGCGTTGGAACACTCCGATACTTCACAGAGGATCGTCTATTTCCCTGAAAGAAAGACGAGTGGTGTGCTCAGCTGTTGCGAGAGCGGCGGTGCAGTAGGCCCAGCAGCCCGACCATGAGAGGGGTGGCGACGGCTGCAGATCAGGAACCAGTTGCGTTTCTGGGTATCGGCACAATGGGGCACGCCATGGCCCAGTAGGGCCTTGGGTGCCGGTATCCCGATAATCGTCTGGAATCGTGATCCAGGGGCAACGCGGGATCTTGCGGACCCTGGAGCAGAGGTGGCCCCAACTGCCGCTGATGCAGCGCGACGTGCCACCATGAGCCTGCGGAGCGGGGTCAGCTGACCATCTTTGCGTCAGGTCCCGAAATCGGTCGTTCCCGTCTCGGGGTTGGTGCGGTTGGAGCTGGGTCGAGACTCAAACTCGCCGCCAACGTCTGGCTGGCGCTGGCGGCGGAGGCGGTCAACACTTCGGTGGCATTTTGCCCATCTGATGGAGCTCGAGACCGAGACGCTGGCGATCGCATTAGGTGGTGGCCCGCTCGGGTCCCAATGGCAGGTAGCCAAAATTGAAGAGAATCGTTGAGGGGGACTTTTCAGCGCAATTCGCCTTTTCGCTCGCTCTCAAGGACGTGGATCTCGCTCTGGAGGCGGTCGGCCGGGAGCGCTTCCGAGCACTTACGTGTCTGGCTGACGAATGGCTAGAGGTCGTCGATCGTGGGCTCGGCAACAGCGACCTGACGGTTGTTGCCCGAGCGCTTGAGCAAAAAGGGAAAGCCATAACGCGAGCTAATTCGGCGTGGGGATACTCCTGGTTGGCGGATGCGGTGACCGGCTAGACGGGCACCCGCCAAAGGAGTCGAGTCCCATCTTCGCCGGTCAGAATTTCGAAGCTTCCGCCTAATCTCTCGGCCCGACTTCGTAGGTTGAGGAGCCCCAAGCCGGCTCCGAACGCCTGGGAGACTTCAATGCCGATTCCGTTGTCCTGGACTTCGAGACATACATCCTCGGCCACACTGATCGTGACGACGTAATTGGTCGCCTTGGCGTGTTTGCCAGCATTGGTCAGCGCTTCGCGGAGCACCGCGAGCAGGCTATCGGCAATGCGCTGGGAGATCGCGTTGTCGACAGGCCCCTTGAAGGTGACCTCGGGACGAACTCCGAGCGACGAGGCCATCTCTTCAGTGAGTTCGAGCACGCTGTGCCGTAAGCCACCTGTAATCGTCTTGTTCCCGAGTTCGAAGATGGCAGTACGGATTTCGGTCACCGTCGTGTCGAGGTCATCTACCGCCTTATTGACACGCTCGACGATCTGATCTCGGTCAGACAGACGCACCGCTGCCTGCAGCGACATCCCCACGGCAAAGACGCGTTGTATGACGCGATCATGCAGGTCGCGTGCGATTCTGTCTCGGTCGTCCAGGACGCTGAGCACACGGACCCTCTCATGAAGGCGAGTGTTCTCAACGGCGATCCCCGCCGCAATGGCCAAGGCCTCAGCGAGTGCCTGGTCTTGCTCGTTGAATTCGTCGGCGCCGAGTTTGTCGGTGAGGTAGAGATTGCCGTAGACCACCGATCGTACTCGGACGGTGACGCCGAGAAAGGATTGCATCGGCGGGTGGTGAGGCGGGAACCCGTAGCTGTCGGGATGAGCACCGAGGTCCGTGAGGCGTAACGACGTCGGTTCAGTGATGAGCACGCCCAGGACCCCTCGCCCAGTTGGGCGAGGACCGATCGCCTCTTCTTCCTCATCGCCCATTCCGACCGTGATGAAAGGATCGAGGCCAGTTCGCGCCTCATTGAGTACGCCGAGTGCGCCATAGCGAGCATCAACGAGAGAACAGGCCTCTTCGACGAGGTGGCGGAGTAGGACGGGCAGCTCGACGGCAGCCTCGATCATGAGGACAGCGTCGATGAGACGCAGGAGCTTCGCCGGATCCTCAACATCGTGATACGGCACACCTTGATCGTAGCTACCAGCGGCTCCTCGGCCCAGCAGCACGTGGACTGCCAGGACCTGGGTCTCGGACCCCAGGACCTGGGTCTCGGACCCCAGGACCTAGGTCTCGGACCCCAGGACCTAGGTCTCGGACCCCAGGACCTAGGTCCCTATGGATCCTGCGTAGGTCAGGCGCAGACTTGAGCGATGACGCCCACAACTCCAGGTCAGGACGGAAAAGGTATCGCCCCGGCAACTACCGGCTTTGACGGTGCCGAGGCGTCCACTCCGAACCGAGGAATGCCGGTGGGCAACGTGGGCCGCCGCATCGCTCATCGCCGGACCGAACTCGGCCTGAGCACGCAAGAGTTGGCAAAGCGAGCTGGCATCGACGCGTGGTTTCTCGCTTACTTCGAGCAGAGTGTGGACACCAGTCTCAGTGATGGGTCTCTGCTCCGGTTAGCCGTCGCACTCGATACGACCACTTTCGCTCTCGGCGGCGGTCGAGCTGATCGCTCATCGAGCCCGGGCCCCGCCGGGCTGCACCCGGTGCTCGAAAGCCTGTCTGCGGATCAATGCCGCCAGCATCTCGTGGCTGGCGGCATTGGGCGTATCGTCCTGACGACAGGATCAGGCCCTGTTGCCTTCCCGGTGAATTTCGTGTTCACGGATGGAGCTGTGGTCCTTCGGACCTCCGATGCCATGATGGCCAAGGTCTCCGGTGTCGTGGCCTTCGAGGTCGACCACATCGACGAGGCCGTGAGCGGTGGGTGGAGTGTCCTCGTGCGAGGTCACGCCCGTCTGATCGAAGACGCCGAAGAGCGTGCCGTCGCTGCGCACCTTGATGTGGAACCGTGGGCGGGCGGAGAGCGCCTCAACGTGATCAGGATCGAGCCCTTCGAGATCACTGGACGTGTCATCGTCCATCGTCAGCGAGAGTCCGGGCACAGCGCGTGATCACCACGAACTCAGCCCGACTTGGAAGCTGACTGGAGGGATCCGCGTCGCAGGGGACACCGGAGGTGGGGGAGTCGTCGCCATCTCGTACGCAGTGCGTCCCTTCGTCCGCTCACGACCGCCCCTCGTTGTAGACCTCGGTGAAGATGTCGCCTTGGGCCGCCCCCGATCCGGACGTACCACCGC
>Ga0302282_1002134_pt1 | contig 13749 bp, 10 predicted proteins | sample III_Fen_E1_3_FD_198763 | JGI IMG/M metagenome (GOLD analysis project Ga0302282, IMG submission 198763) | Peat permafrost microbial communities from Stordalen Mire near Abisko, Sweden - III_Fen_E1_3 | ecosystem: Environmental > Terrestrial > Soil > Wetlands > Permafrost | place: Sweden: Abisko... | reverse complement strand
CCCGCTGCCGAGGGCGTCGAAGATGAGGGACCCGGTATCTTACGCCCCCAGGCTTACGACTGGGGCTAGCGTCTGTCGCCCGCTGAAGCGGGCTGCAAGGCGAAGACTGGGGTTCGTTCCCCCCAGGCTTACGCGTGGGGCTAGCGTCTTTCGCCCGCTGAAGCGGGCTGCGAGGCGAAGACTGGGGTTCGTTCCCCCAGGCTTACGCCTGGGGCTAGCGTCTGTCGCCCGCTAAAGCGGGCTGCGAGGCGAAGACTGGGGTTCGTTCCCCCAGGCTTACGCCTGGGGCTAGCGTCTGTCGCCCGCTGAAGCGGGCTTGTCAGGCAGGATTTTCGCAGCAGGGAGCTAGGCGCCGGCGGCTTTGGCCATGTCGAAGGTGGAAACGCGCTTGTTCTGGCCGCTGATCTCGGAGCGCAGCTCCTGCCAGAGCTCGTTGGGAATCTTCAAGAAAACTTCGACGACGGCGGGATCGAACTGGGTTCCCGAGCAGCGCAGGATCTCTTTGCGCGCGAAGTCGAAGTCGCTGGCCTGGCGATAGGGGCGGTCGCTGGTGATGGCGTCAAGGGCGTCGGCGATGGCGAAGATGCGGGCGCCGACGGGAATCTCGCGGCCGCGCAAGCCGTTGGGATAGCCGGTGCCGTCGAAATGCTCCTGATGGCAAAAGACGATCTCCGCTGCGCCGGCAAGGAAGGGAATCTTGCGCAGCATTTGATAGCCGCGCGCACAGTGTTCGCGCATGAGCTCGCGTTCGTGCGGGTCAAGCTGGCCGGGTTTGCGCAGAATTTCGTCGGGGATGGCCATTTTGCCGACGTCGTGCAGGAAGGCGCCGCGGGCAATGATCTTCATTTCATCAGGAGGAATGCCCATGGCGCGGGCCAGGGCGATGGCATAAGCCGTAACACGCTTGGAGTGGCCTTCGGTTTCAGAATCCTTGAGGTCGAGGGCGTCGCCGAGGGCCTCGAGGGTGACGTCGTAGGAGTGTTCGAGGTCCTCCATGGCGTGGCGCAGCATCTCGGTGCGGGCGCGGACCATTTCCTCGAGGCTCTGGTGATAGTTCTCGGTCTCCTCAAGGGCGCGGCGGTGGTTGAGCGCCCGCGCCACGGTGCCGAGCAGTTGCTCCGGCTCGAAGGGCTTGAGGAGATAGTCGTAGGCGCCGCGGCGCATGGAGTCGATGGCCACACTGATGTCGTGCACGGCCGTGACCATGACGACGGGAAGGCTGGGCTGAAGAGCGTGAATGCGCTCGAGCAGGGCGATGCCGTTGACGTCCTGCATCACGACGTCGGTGAGCACCAGGTTGAAGGTGTTGAGCTCGAGAGCTTCGAGGGCTTCGCGACCACCGCTGGCCAGTTCGATGTCGAATCCCTGGCGCTCGAGCGCGGCAGCGATCATGGTCCGCACAGGGGCTTCGTCATCGACCACGAGAATCCGCACGGGCTTGCGCGCTTGCAGATTTGCGCTGAAAGGGGCCGCGAGGTCCGGCGTCTTCGCAACTGCGAGCTTTGGTCCCGAACGCCTGCCCTCATCCTTTTGGCGCATTTTTTACCCCTGGTTCGACTGGTTCAGCCCCACCGTTTCTGCCCGGCTGCGATTCACTGTGCTGTTACTGAACAAAAGGCCTGCTGTAATCGTTATCAACAGAAGGCGCCCTTCGCGGTCTCCTTACGTTTACGCGCTGCACGTACCGCGTGTTCCATGGAATGCTGAACCGGAAAGAAGATTCCGACACAGATGCGCAGCCCGCAAGGAGTCCTGACCTGAGAAAACTTCCGCGACTGGCCCGAAGGTTGGCATGTTGCCACGATCTAAAGTACGCCCGTATACTGCCGTGCACGCCAGGGGAGTGGCATGCCGGGTCTTTTTTGCTTACCAGAGGGTACCATCTTCGTAACCCGTTCTCAATGACTCGAACGTAACATGCAGAGACGGGTATCTACGGTGTCACTTCCATTCGTGAGGAAGAGCGCCGGCGGGCTGATGCTGGGTAATTTCCGCGTAAGTAATGGCAACATCGGTGCTTAAGTCTTTGGGAATCCAGTTGCTGTCGCGCGCGGGGAGAACAGGGACAATCTGGGCGGGGGTTTTGCCGGCTTCCACCTGCATTTTCACTGTGGCGAAGAGATCCTGAAGAAATGCCTGCTGGCCCAGGAGAATCTCCGGACCGCCTGCGTCCCCGTGGCCGGGCAGAACATGGGCAGGCTGGAAGGCGAGGGCAGCAGCGAGAACGCGCGGCCAGTTTTCGATGTTCGCGTCCCAAAGTTTGTTGCGGGGACCGTTCACGGCGGCGTCGCCGGTGCAGAGGATGCGCTCTTTGGGGAGCCAGACAAAGCCGTCGCCGCGGGTGTGCGCCCAGCCGAGAAAGTAGAAGCGGACCTCGCGCGTCGCGTCTTTGAGGATGAAGGGGCTCTGGCGGAAGAGGAGCTGGGGGCGGGGAGCATCGGTGAGGTGGAGGGAGCGGACGTCGTCGCGCTCGGCGGCGGTCGAGCGCCAGCGTTGGGGTTCGTAGCGATCCATTTCGTCGGCAACGCCCTGGTAGGCGAAGGTGGTGGCGCCGGCCTCGGTCCACACGATGTTGCCGTAGGCGTGATCGCGATGCGCGTGGGTGTCGAAGACGAAACGCACCGGTTTGGGCGAGAGCTGGTGAATTTCTGCGACGAGTTCGCGGGCGCGGCCGGGATAATTGGCGTCGACCACGATGAGGTAGTCGCGCATCTCGATGACGATGTTGTTGCAGTAGCCTTTGGAGGCGTCGCCGGGGAGGAACCAGACGCCGTCGGCGATTTTTTGCGCGTTGAGCCGGCCGGGCTGTGCCGGGGCGGGGGTGGCGAGGAAAAGCGCAAAAAGGACGTAGAGAAGTTTCGCGGTGAACGGTCGCGATTTCCCACCCATTCGCGAAAAGCGCGAATGGATGGGGCACGGAAGGGTGCAGAAGAACGCAGCGATCACGATTTCTTCGGTGGCTGCTTGGCGCGGCGCTTGGCGGCCCAGCCTTCGATGTTGGCCTGCTTGCCGCGGGCGACGGCGAGCGCGTCGGCGGGGACATCCTTGGTGATGCAGGAGCCAGCGCCGACATACGCGCCATCGCCGATGGTGACGGGCGCGACGAGGGTGGAATCGCTGCCGATGAATGCGTTCTTGCCGATGATGGTCTTGTTCTTGTTGACGCCGTCGTAGTTGCAGGTGATGGTGCCAGCGCCGATGTTGGTGCCTTCGCCGATCTCCGCGTCGCCGAGATAGGTGAGATGGCTGGCCTTGGCGCCTTTGCCGAGCTTCGCTTTCTTGGTTTCGACGAAGTTGCCGACGTGCGCGTTCTCGCCGATCTCGCTGCCGGGGCGGAGGTGCGCGAAGGGGCCGATCTGCGCGCCATCGGCGATGGTGGAATCCTCAAGCACCGAGCTCTGGCGGATTAGAACGCCGTTGCCGAGGGTGCAGTTTTCGATGACGGAAAAAGAACGAATGCGGCAGCCGGTGCCGACGCGGGTGCGGCCCAGCAACTGGACAAAGGGCTCGATGATTGTGTCCGCGCCGACCTCGACTTCGGGATCGATCACGCAGGTTTCCGGGCGGTTGATCGTGACTCCGGCGTCTAGTAATTGTTCGGTCTTCATCGCACCTTTTCTTGCGGTGTGGGTCTGGAGACCCGCACGACAGCCGGTCTGGAGACCGGCGCTACATTTATTGGTCCGCGCCGGGGGCTCCGTGTGGACCGGGGGCGCCGGGGATCGTGATGTCGACGACCTGGGGCGCGCCCATGCCGAGCTCGTCGACGGGCGGCTTGATCTCGGTGCTGTTTCCGACCACGAGCACGGCCAGTTTCTCAGGATGAATGTACTTTTTGGCGGCCGCGGTTACGTCGTCGAGCGTAACTTTCTCAAGGGCGGCGCGATAGGTCTCGAGATAATCGGCCGGATAGCCGTAGAACTCCAGCTTTTCGCGCTCGGCCAGGATCTTGTCGCGTGTGTCGTAGCGGAAGAGAAACGAATTAAGAATGTTGTCCTTGGCGCGCTGCAACTCATCCTGGGTAAACGGCTTTGTGTTAAGCCCGGCAATTTCGGCGATGGCCGCCTTGGTTGCATCCACGGTGGAAACGCTTTTGGTGAGCACTTCAACACGGAACGCTCCGGGATGGTCATAGGGCAGTTCGAATCCGCCGCCCACCGCGTAGGCCAGAGCCAACTGCGTGCGCACCTTTTGAAAGAGCCGGCTGCCAAAACCGCCGCTGAGAATTTCGTCCATGATGACGATGGCAGGCACGTCGGGGTTATGGCGATCGATGCCGAGGGCAACGATCTGCACGTTGGATTGATTCACGTCTTCCTTGTCGATGAAGTATGCGCCGGGCTTGGGGCCGGCGAACTCATCGTGCCGCAGCGGCTCGGGAGTGACGGGCGCCAGGCCCTCGAAGACCGCGCGCACCTTGGCTTCCATGGCGGCGGCATCGAAGTCGCCGCTAATACCGACGATGAGCTTGCCTTTGAGAGTGCGATCGTGCCAGGCCTGAAGATCGGCAAGAGTGATTTTGGAGATGGTGGCGAGTTCAGGCTGACGCGTGTAGGGACTGTTGACGCCATAGACGAGCTTGGCGGCTTCGCGCTCGGCAATTCCGTCTTCGTCGTCGTTGCGGCGCACAATACCCGTGGCCTCCTGCTGCTGCGCCAACTGGAGCTTTTCCGCACTGAATTTGGGATGGAGCAAGAGGTCCATGGCCAGCGAAAATACCTGGTCGGAATCGCCCTTGAGCGAATCCCAGGAGAGAAAGGTCGAGTCCTCGTCGCCTCCGGTTTCAATGTGCGCGGCCCTGGCTTCGAGCAGGTCATCCATGGCGTCGCCGTCCATCTTTTCCGATCCACTGGTGCGCCACGCCTGGCGGTAAATGCCGATGAGTCCGGCCTTCGTGGGATCGAGGTCGCGCGTGCCGCCGGGAATGAGCACCGCGCCGGAGATGAACGGCAGCTCGTGGTCTTCCTGAAGGAAGATCACGATGCCGTTTTTGAGCTCGATGCGTTTGGGCTGCTGGGGATGGAATTCGTGCAGCGTGGGGACGGGGATTTTTTCCCAGGGGTTGGATTGCTGGGCGGGGAGCGGCGAAAGCGCAAACAGGAGCAGCGCGAATGCAGCAAACCGGCAGGCTCGTGCTATCCCCGGTCCCCAAATGCGAGGGGCCGGGGGCACCCGCGTGGCGAGAGCGAAGAACGCTACAAATTCGGCGGGCTGCGCGCCACGAACCACGAACCCCCGATCACTGGTCCCTGTTTTCTTGTTCACTTGCTCCCTTGTTCCCTTGTTCCCTGTGTTAGTCATTGCGCGCCTCCATTGTTCTTTGCGTCCGCGGGCTTTTTTTCGTCCGGCGGCGGCTCGGTATCGATTTCGGCGCTGGTGCGGTTGGAATCTACAAACACTTTATTGGCTACGCGGCGGATGTCGGCTTTGGTGACCTTGTCGACTTCGTCAAGCTCGAGGAAGAGCTGACGCCAATCGCCGTAGCGGGTCTGGTACTCGGCCAGCGAGGTGGCGAGTCCCTGGTTATCGGCCAGGCCGCGCAGCAGATCGGCGCGGGTGCGGGTCTTGTACATCGCGAGCTCCGCATCGGTGACGTCAGTGTTTTTGAGCCTGGCAATCTCTTTCCGTATGGCGTCGCGCATCTCGGCCGGCGTGTGGCCGGGGAGGGGGACGGCATAAAACGCGAAGAGGCTCGGATATTTTTCTCCGGGAAAGGGGCTGAAGCCCTCGGCCTCGGCGGCGATCTGCTGCTGCTCGACCAGGCTGCGATAGAGGCGCGAGACGCGGCCGTCGGACATGATGTCGCTGATGGCGTCATAGACGGCGTCATCAGGATCGCGATAACTAGGGCGGTGGTAGCCCTCAATATAGAAGGGCTGCGTCTGCTCGCGAATGACGACGGACTTCTCAGCAAACTGCCGCGGCTCGACGGTGGTCATTTCTTGCGGCCTGGGGCCGCCGGGAACGCGGCTGAAATATTTTTCCAGCAGCGGCATCGCGGTTTTGGCGTCCACATCGCCCACGATGGCGATCACGACGTCGCCGCCGACGTAATACTTTTTGTGGAACTCCATGGCCTCAGTGGCGTTGATCTGGCTGACTTCGCTGGGCCAGCCAATGGAGCTGCGGCCGTAGTTGTGGGCCACGTAGGCCGTGGCCAGGAACTGCTCAACCAGCCGCCCGATGGGATCGGAGTCGGTGCGCATGCGGCGCTCTTCCATGACCACGTCGCGTTCCTTGTAGAACTCGCGGGGCACAGCATCGGCCAGGCGGCTCGACTCCATCCACGCCCAAAGCTCCAGGCGGTTTTCCGGCATCGACCAGAAGTACTGCGTGTCGTCAAGGCCGGTTTCGGCGTTCAAGCCGTCCGCGCCGTTGGCTTCGGCAACCTGAGTGAACTGGTTGGGGATGACGTATTTCTCGGCCGCGGCCTGGGCGTCGAGAAAGGCCTGGTGTAGCGCCTTCAGCTTTTCCTCGCTGCGGCCGATGGGCTTCAGATACTCGGCCTCGTAAGCGTTGTTGGCCGCTTCCACTTTTTCGAGAGCGACTTTTTCCTGAGCGTAATCGGTGGTTCCGATCTGGGTGGTTCCTTTGAAGGCCAGGTGCTCGAACATGTGCGCGAGGCCGCTCTCGCCGGATGGGTCGTTGACGTCGCCTGCATCGATGAAGGTTGTGTAACTGAAAACCGGCGCCCCATGCCGCTCGCATAGGATGAGCGTGAGCCCGTTGGGGAGCACCTTGACGGTGGTGCGCTGCTCAAAACTCTTCAGATCCTGGGCATGGGCGGCGCTTAATACGGCAAGAACGAACGCCGCACCCAGAAAACCGGCCCAAAAATGGGCAAAAATCTTCGACTGCATCCAACCTCCTCGAACGAACGACAGCGATTTACGCGCAGTCGCTCTCTTCCAAGCTATTGTGCGCGGGCGGGCAGGGTCAAACGGAAAGCGTGCGGGCCGGCCGAACGAAAAACGGTCAATGAGGGCGGGAAAATCATCAAACTATATAATCGGAGGCATGGCGGCGAGCGCGGAAAACAGGGAGCAAGGAAGCGCAGCGGATGCAGGCGCGCATGACGCGGCGGCAAAGCTGAGCAGGCTCGAAGCGCGGCTCCGCGAACTGGGTAGCGTGATGGTGGCCTACTCGGGCGGCGTGGACTCGGCATTTCTGGCGGCCACGGCGCATCGCGTGCTGGGCTCGGCGATGCTGGCAGTGCTGGCCGATTCTGCATCTCTCGCGCGGCGCGACATGGAACAGGCAGTCGCGTTTGCGCAATCGCTGGCGATGCCGCTTGAGGTGATTGCGACCGAAGAACTGGACCAGCCGGAATACGCGCGCAACGACGCTAACCGCTGCTTCCATTGCAAGGACGTTCTTTTCCTGGCTTTGGAAGAGCTGGGTGCCAGGATGGGGTTTGCGCACATCGCTTACGGGATGAATGCCGACGACACGCGGGACTACCGTCCGGGGCAGCGCGCGGCGGAGGAGCACGCGGTGCTGGCGCCGTTGGCTGATGCGGACCTGACGAAATTGGAAGTACGCGCGTTGGCAAAGGCGGCCGGCTACCCGGTGTGGGATCGTCCGGCGGCGCCGTGCCTTTCGTCGCGCGTGGAATATGGGCGCACGGTGACGCGCGAGGTGCTTGAACAAGTGGAGCGCGGCGAGGAGAGCCTGCGGCAATTGGGATTTCGCGAACTGCGCGTGCGGCACCATGGTGAACTGGCGCGCGTGGAGATTGCGCGCGATGAACTGCCGCGAGCGCTGACCATGGAGATGATGGATGCGATCACGGCGGCATTGAAGCAGGCGGGGTTCAAGTACGTGACGCTGGATTGCTCCGGTTTTCGGTCGGGGTCGATGAATGCGGTGCTGCCGGTTGAGGTGCTGATGCGCAAAGGCGCGTAAAACCACCCTTACCGCAAAGGCCACGGGTTTACCAGCATCGGTTCAAGACTCCAAAGAGGGTGGACAAGACTCATGAGTTATTACGTCGCTCGCAACGGTCAGCAATACGGGCCCTACACCGCAGAAGCTGTCAGGAGTTACGTCGCTGCCGGGTCGCTTTCTGCGTTCGACAAGATTCGTGAAGAGTCCAGCCAGGCCTGGACGACCATCGGACAGTTGTTCCAGGTTGCTGCGGCCCCCCCGATGATCCAGCCTCCCGCTTCACGATCCACGCTGGAGCGATGGATCGCTCTGCTTGTACGCTACTGGGCCGTCAACATGACGATCGCCTTCCTGTCAGCGGGCTACTGGCCGGGCTTCGGTTACAGCAAGGACGAGAAGGATGAGATGGCCCGCATCAGCCAAAAATGTTCCCTAGCGCAGTTTGTGTTTTGGGTATTTGTCGTCGCACTCATCGCCCTGCCGCTCATAGGCGCCCCCCTGGTGCCTTTAATCTACCTCCCGGCTGGCCCCGCAACCGCCCCAATCTTTCTCCTATTGTTGGGGATGGCCCTGGTGGTCTGTTTCACGGTTGCGATCCCTGTGGCCATGCTGTTTTCGTCAGCACTTATGGGCAAAATCTATTCAATTCCGGACTCTGAACTGCCCGATCGTTCGACCACCGCGCGATTGTTTCATAAGTTGTGGTTCCAACTCACCAGGATGTCGATCGTGATGGTGGCTATTCTCGTTCCGGCGTGGATTTTCATCCCCGACAATTCGAAGGTCATGGTGACCCTCAACCTCGTAGTTCCGTTCCTGGCGCCCGCGGTGTCGGTCTCTGTCGCTGCCTACTTAATTTCCGGCCGCCTCAGGCGAAGCGTCTAACCGGTCCGTCCATCGCGCCAAGCCCTGGCAGCAATAGAGGCTCCGCTCTTCCTTATGTCATAAGGGACCTTCACTCCCCACGCCCCCGACAATTTAGAATCACAAGGCAATGCGAATTGGCTATTTGGAGTGCTTTTCCGGCATCAGCGGCGACATGCTGCTGGGCGCGCTGGTGGACGCGGGCGTGCCTTTCGATGTGCTTGCGGGCACGGCGGCGGCGCTCGGTGTGGGCGCGCGGCTCGAGATGCACAAAGTGGACCGCGGAGGGCTGGCGGGGATCAAGGTCGATGTAGTTACAGAAGAGCAGGGAACAGAAGAGCAGGGAGCAAGGGAGCGAGGGAGCGAGGGAGCAGAACCTGAGCACCCTCACTCACACTCGCACTCACACCCAGCTTCCCACTCGCACTCGCACGAATCCCACGATCACGAGCACCATTCGCATGCAGTGGAACCGGCGCATTCCAGCCACGAGCATGCGCATCGATCGTTGTCGACGATTCTTGCGATCATTCAGGCTGCGCCGCTGAAGGAGACGGTGAAGCTGCGGGCTTCGCGCGCGTTCCAGTTGCTGGGCGAGGCGGAGGCGGCGATTCACTCCATTCCGATTGAGAAGGTGCATTTTCACGAAGTGGGCGCGGTGGACACGATTATCGATATCGTGTGCGCGGCGGCGGGATGCGAGGCGCTGCATGTGGACGGATGGTTGGCTTCGCCGTTGAATGTGGGCAGCGGGACGGTGAAATGCCAGCACGGCACCCTGCCTGTGCCCGCGCCGGCCACTTTGTCACTGCTGGGCGATGCGCCGGTGTACGCGGCCGGGCCGCCCATGGAGCGGGTGACGCCGACGGGCGCGGCGCTGCTGCGCATGCTGGATGTTCAGTATGGGCCGCTGCCGGCGATGCGCGTTTCGGCGCGCGGCTACGGAGCCGGAGGGCGCGACACGCCCGGCGAGCCGAACCTGCTGCGGCTGCTGGTGGGCGAGGCGGACGATGCGACGGCGGGAGCGGAGCCGATCGCGGTGATCGAGGCGGTGATTGACGACTCCACGCCGCAGTTGCTGGCCTATGTGAGCGAGTTACTGCTGGAGGCGGGCGCGTGGGACGTGTACCGCGCGGCGGTGCAGATGAAGAAAGGCCGCACGGGGGTGCAGATGACGGTGCTGTCGAGCGAGGAGAAATTGCCGGCGCTGCGCGATCTGCTGCTGCGCGAGACGACGACGATTGGATTGCGCTGGCGGCTGGAAAACAAGATGGCGCTGGAGCGCGAGTTTGCCGAAGTCGACACAGAATGGGGCAAGGTGCGGATCAAGGTGGCGCGGTGGCCCTCGGGCGAAGTGGCCAACGCATCGCCGGAGTACGAGGTGTGCCGCAATCTGGCGCGCACGCACAAAGTTCCGTTGAAACAGGTGATGCAGGAGGCGATGAGGGCCTGGGCCGAGCGGCCGAAGGAGCTTTAGGGCGGAAGGATTTCCCTCAGGGGCTAAAGCCCCGTCGCTTTGCTTCGTTTTTCGGCACGACTAAAGTCGTGCCCTTTCAAAGCGCCAAACTTTCTGGGTGTATTGAAGAGGAACGGTAATGGATCGCACGCAAATTGAAACGCTGTTGAACGAGGTTCATGCCGGATCGACCAGCGTGACGGATGCGCTGGAACGGTTGCGCGTTTTGCCTTTTGAAGATTTGGGATTCGCGAAGGTCGATCATCACCGCGCGCTGCGCACCGGCATGCCGGAGGTGATTTTTGCCGAGAGCAAGACGCCGGCGCAGGTGGCGGCAATTTTTGCGCGCATGGCGAAGGCTGGGGGCAACGTGCTGGCCACGCGGGCGTCGCGCGAGGTTTATGCGGCGGTAAGAGCGACGGAGCCGCGGGCGGAATTCCACGAAGCGGCGCGCGCCATTACGCTCAAGCAGGCCGACGCGCCTGCGGGCAAGGGGATTGTGGGCGTGGTATGCGCCGGGACGAGCGACCTGCCGGTGGCCGAAGAAGCAGTAGTTACGGCGCGGCTGATGGGCAACACCGTGGAGCTGGTGGCCGACGTGGGCGTGGCCGGCATTCATCGGCTGCTGGCGCAGCAGCATACGTTGCAATCGGCGCGCGTGCTGATTGTGTGCGCGGGCATGGAAGGCGCATTGCCCACCGTGGTCGGCGGCCTGGTGAGCGCGCCGGTGATCGCGGTTCCCACCAGCGTGGGTTACGGCGCGTCGCTGGGCGGGATCGCGGCGCTGCTGGGCATGTTGAACACCTGTGCGCCCAACGTCTCCGTGGTCAATATTGATAACGGATTCGGCGCGGCGTGTATCGCGTCGCTGATCAATCACCTATAAATGGACGGGCTCGGCGACCGCTTCGAACAATTTTGAGGGTCAGGTTTGAGGGCCAGGCTAGAGGGCCCGTTCACGCTACGCCTATTGCTGCACTACCAGATCGTCTGCCAGTTTGAAGCGCACGATCGACTCCGCCGGTATGTCGAGATCGCGGTTGCCCGTCAATCCCGCGGTAGCGGTTCCGGCGCCACCACCCACGAGGCCGCCTACCAACAGGCCTACTCCGCCGCTGGCCACTCCACCCACCAGCATTCCCAGCCCTGCTCCTCCGCCGATCAAGGCCGCCGAACGCCTTCCCTTGCCTTTCTTGCTTTCGGCAAGGTCCCGCGTCGTCAGCGGATACTGCGTTCCATTCAGCGTCAGCGAATCCAGCCGCAACTCGAGCAGCGATCTGCCCTTGAAGTGTCCGCGGCGATGCGCTACATCTACCACGCCACCCACCAAGGTACCCTTCGGCAGCAGCACGCTATTGTCGAAGGCCAGCACCGGTTCCACCAACTCGCCGGTAAACGCGTCTCCCGCGCGGCTGGTTTTTACGCTGATGCGCTGATCGACCCGGATGGTCAGCACCGTGGCCGCGGGGATGGTCACGCTGACCGGCTGCGGCACCGCGGAAACCGCCGGTTCCGAAAATGCTGGAACGGGCGCCCCGGCAGCGGGAGGTGTCTGCGTCGTCGTTATCGCTTCGTTCGTCTGCCCGGCCGCCGGCGGCTGCACAACTGTCGTGGTCGTAGTCCCATTCTTGTCTACTGAGACTATCTGCTGCGCCTGCCCGGTCTTGACCGCCTGTGCCTTGGCCTGATCCAGCGCCTTTTCCTGCGTGGATTCGCATCCCGAAAGGACGGCTGCTACCAGCACCAAAAGCAGAACGGGCATGCGCCCCGTGCGAACCACTAAACCTGAATTGAACACGATCGACCCTCTTTCGCAGTGCTCTTCGCCAGCACAGACCTAACTCAGAGCCTGCACTTAGCGGCCGGGGAAGTCTGTATAAACTTGCACTCTTTAAGATGAGAAGGCTTCCGGCGAGGCTGCCTCAAGGGAAGAGGTTTTGGGTGCCGCGCACGCCTCCCTGCACTTTCCCGCGGAAAGAGGGCATCGCCCTTTGCGTTAGTCGCGTGCGCGCGTGATCCTGATCACTGTTCGATTCCCCTTGAGCCTTGATGATGGCTACCAAGCCCTAAAACCTACGCGCGGCGTGCGGAGGAGTGCGTGACCGGTCCCCGATTGCAGAAATTGCGCAGGACTTCGCAGATCTTCTTTCTGCTGCTGTTCCTCATGCTGCTGGTGTTTACCGCGCTGCGCGCCATGCCGGGCACGACCAGCGACATCCACCTGCGCGGGCCGGTGCGCTTGTTCTTCGAGTGGGACCCGCTGGTGGCTCTGACGAATGCTATCGCGAGCCACGCACTCTATCGCGGCCTGTTGTGGAGCCTGATCATCCTGGCGCCGACGATATTTTTCGGCCGTTTTTTCTGCGGCTGGATTTGCCCCATGGGCACGTTGCAGCACTTTGTGGGCGACATGCCGTCGGAGTCGAAGCGCGGCAAGCAGCGCATTGAATCCAATCGCTACAAGCGGTGGCAGACCATCAAATATGTGGTGCTGATTGCGGGCTTGGTAGCCGCGGCCTCCGGGTCGATGGTGATTGGGTGGCTCGATCCGTTCAGTTTGCTGGTGCGGTCGATCGGATTGTCATTGTTGCCGGCGTTCAACTACGTGGTGCGCGCGGCCCTGACGCCGATGGAGCACAGCCACATTGCCGCGATCAAAGCCACGGGCGGGTTGATCCACGCGGTGCTGGGCTCGGTGGTGTTGGAATTCCGGCAGGCGCATTTTACGCAGGGAATCTTCCTGGGCGTCTTATTTCTCGTGATTCTCGCGATGAGTTTGCGCATCACGCGGTTCTGGTGCCGCTCGATTTGTCCGCTGGGAGCGTTGCTGGGCGCGGTTTCGCGGTGGTCGGTGCTGGGGCTCGACAAGGATCCGGCTGCGTGCAACAACTGTAACCGCTGCCTGCTGCATTGCCAGGGCGGCGACGATCCCATCGGCAGCTCGCCATGGCGGAAGTCGGAGTGCCTGATGTGCATGAACTGCGTGGGCAGTTGCCCTGATCATGCGCTCACGTTCCGCTTCTTCCGTCCGAAATCCACCTCCAATGAAGTGGCTTCGCCCAACCTGGGACGGCGGCGCGCAATCACAGGTCTGGTGGCGGGCGCGGCGGCGGTGCCCTTGCTGCGCGCCAACACGGGCCTGGGCAAGAGCCGCAACGAGCACCTGCTGCGTCCGCCGGGTGCGCTCGATGAGCCGGAGTTTCTTTCGCGTTGCATCCGCTGCGGGGAATGCATGAAGGTGTGCCCCAACAATGCGCTGCAACCTACGCTGGTCGAGGCTGGGATTGAAGGTCTGTGGACGCCGACACTGGTGCCGCGGATTGGCTACTGCGAGCCGAGCTGCGTGCTCTGTTCGGAGGTTTGCCCGACTGGCGCCATCTGGCAGATTACGCCCAAGGAAAAAGGCTGGGTGGTGGGTGTGGGCGCGGCGCAGAATCAGCCCATCCGATTAGGCACGGCATTTTACGACCGCGGGCGCTGCTTGCCATGGGCCATGGCCACCGATTGCATTGTGTGCGAGGAGTGGTGCCCGGTGTCGCCCA
>Ga0302282_1002128_pt1 | contig 13771 bp, 8 predicted proteins | sample III_Fen_E1_3_FD_198763 | JGI IMG/M metagenome (GOLD analysis project Ga0302282, IMG submission 198763) | Peat permafrost microbial communities from Stordalen Mire near Abisko, Sweden - III_Fen_E1_3 | ecosystem: Environmental > Terrestrial > Soil > Wetlands > Permafrost | place: Sweden: Abisko... | reverse complement strand
AAGCGCCTTCATAGCGCCCTTAATTTCCTGTCCCCAGTTGACTTCGAAGCCAAAAACAATTAACCAAATGACTCGATTTTACTGTCCGTTTTTTCGAAGCAAGCCCACCCCTGTCCGCCGTAGCTTTAGCGAAGGTGGAAGTTTTAGCGGAGGCGGATGGTTAAATCCTCCCCGTCTTTGCGGTTAAACCCTCACATACACACACTTCAAATACTTTCCCTCCGGAAACGTCGCCGGATGATCCGCCGGATGCCCCGTCGTTTCCAGCTCCGTCCACGGCCGCCCCGACCGGCGCAATGCCGACCGCACCGCCTCAAAAAATTCATCCGTCGACACATGTGCCGAGCACGACGCCGCCACCAACAACCCGCCCGGCCGCAGCGTCCGCAGCCCCAGCCCCGCCAGCTTTCCGTAGGCCTGGATCGCCCCCGCCCGTTCCGCCTCCCGCTTCGCCAGCGATGGCGGATCCAAAATCGCCACGTCAAACCGCGCCGTCCCGTTCTGTTCCAGCCACGCGAACACATCCGTCTGCACCGTTTCATGCCGGCACGCCGCCACCGCCGGCACGTCTTGGTTCAAGGCGAAATTTCGCTTCGCGCTCTCCAGCGCATGCGCGCTGATGTCCAGGTCCGTCACCGACTTCGCACCCCCGCGTGCCGCGTATAACGAGAAGCCGCCCGAGAAACTGAACGCATTCAGCACGTCCGCCCCGCGCGCGAAAGTCTCCACCCGCCGCCGGTTCTCCCGTTGATCCAGAAAAAACCCAGTCTTCTGCCCGCGCACCACCTCCGCCTCAAACTGCAGCCCGCTCTCCCGAAAAATCACCGGCGCCGTGTCCGTCTGGCTCCCCGTGCCCGCCGCCCCCGCGTTCGCCTGCCGGGCGGCCGCCTCAATGTTCCGGCTGAACCGCAGCACCAGCCGCTCCGGCCGCAGCGCCTCCCGGATGTGGCGTGTGATCTCCCCCAGCCGTGGCAGCCACGTCGCGGTGTATATCTTTAATACCAGCACCCCCGCGTAACGGTCCAGCACCAGCCCCGGCCAGCCGTCGCTCTCCCCATTGATCCACCGGTGCCCATCCGTCTGGTCATCAAACAACCCCTGCCGCCGGTCCAGCGCCCGTTGCAGATTCGCCCGCCACCACCCCTCATCCAGCGTCACCGGCTTCCCCGCGTGCAAAATCCGCACCCGGATCGGCGAGTCCGGGTCATGCAACCCCACCGCCAAAAACTTGTCCTGCCGGTCAAAAATCACCGCCAGCTCCCCGCACACGCTTGGCCGGTTCTCCTCCCGCACACTGTTCGCAAACAGCCACGGATGCCCCCCGCGCAATAACGTCTCCGCCGTCGCCGTCACCCGCAGCCGCAGCCGCTTGGCGGGCGTGTTTGATTTGTTGGGCGTTGTCATTGCTTCGCCCAATCCTTCCAATCCGCCAGCATCGCCGCCGTCATGTGCTCCGCCGCATGGCGCAGCCATTGCGGATTCCGCTTCTTTAAATCCTTCCGGATCGCCCGTGCCTGCGCCGGCGTGCCCAGATGTATATTGGCCGTCTCCCGGCCCATCGCCCGCAGCAGCTTTCCGTGCTCCCGCTTCTTCGGCAGATCCGCCAGCTCGATCCGGCTGCAATACGGCGAGAGCCGTCGCAACAACCACCGCCCGTGCAACCCCACCAACGGATCCCCCGCGCGCACCGCCCGCGCCAAAATGTTCGCGTATTGAATCGGCGCCGCCCGCCCAGATTCCCAATACACCGCCGATGTCACCAGCGGCTTCGCCTCCCGCGCGATCCAACCGCCCTGATACTCCGCGATTACCGTGTAGCGCTCCCGCCCCAGACTTCCCAGGCCCGCCTCCCGATGCACCACCCGGCCCCGCAGATCGCGGTCGGGCAGGGCGGTCGCCACGATTTTCTTCAGCCCCGCCGGCAACCCCTTCGGCGCCTCCGGCCACGCCGTCAGCTTCGCCCAGAACCGCACCGGATCCCGCAATTCATTCGTCGCGATGTCCCGCAGCCACGGATGCCGTTCCGACAACACAAACGGTTCGCCCCCCGCCGTGATGCCTTTCGCATAACCCGCCAGCAGCTCCCGGCAGACCATGTCCGCCGACACCCGCAGATGATTCACCCGGATCGCCAGCAACGCGCTCGTCGCCAGCCGCACCAGATCATGCGTATACGGCAGCACCGCCGTCTCGTCAAAATCATTGATCCCCCAGATCAGGCGCCCCTCCGCATCGCGCCACGTCCCAAAATTCTCCACATGCAAATCCCCCACCGCCAGCACCGCCGGCGTGTCCGTCAACTGCGGACAAACCTCCGGCCAGAGCTGTACCCAGCGATAATACGTCGCCCGCAAAAAAGCGAACGGACTCTCCGCCATGCGCTCATGCTTCAGCTTCAGATCCGCCGGCAGCAACGGCAACTGCCGTCCCAGCCAGCGCTCATAAAGTGACGTCGCCTCGTGAATATTCATGGTCCTGACCCGAACCATGCCAGAACCCCCCGCCCGCAGCAAGCATCCGCCCTCCGGTTTGCCTTCCCTCGCCACCGTCCTCCCACTATTATGATTGTAACGCTCCGGCGTTCCACACCGTCCTGTAATCAATGAAACGACTCACTTTGCTCGCCAGTCTCCTCTGTCTGCCCCTCACCGGGGCGGTCGCCCAATCCGAAACCGCCCTCGCCTTTCCCGGTGCCGAAGGCTTCGGCCGGCTCACCAGCGGCGGCAACGCCGGCGAAGTCGTCCACGTCACCAATCTCAATGACACCGGCCCCGGCTCCTTCCGCGACGCCGTCAGCCGCCCCAACCGCCTCGTCCTCTTCGATGTCAGCGGCATCATCCGCCTCAAATCCAACGTCACCGTCAACAGCCAGCTCACCCTTGACGGCCAGACCGCCCCCGGCGAAGGCATCGCCCTCTACGGCCGCTCCACCTCCTTCAGCGGCAGCCACGACGACATCGTTCGCTACCTCCGCTTCCGCGAAGGCGTCGCCGGCGACAAGGGCAAATGCGCCGTCAACCTCTCCAAGGGCGCCAACATGATCTTCGACCACTGCTCCATCCAATGGGGTCGCTGGGACTGCCTCGGCCTCACCGTCGGCAGCCACGACATGACCTTCCAATATTGCATCATCGGCGAAGGCGTCGGCCCCCAGCGCTTCGGCTCCCTCTCCGACTCCGCCGAAAACATCACCTACAGCCACAACCTCTGGATCAATAACCAAAGCCGCAACCCCAAGGCCAAGGGCAACATCCAGTACGTCAATAACGTCGTCTACAACTGGGGCGTCTGCGGCCTCGTCGGCGGCCACTCCGGCGCCGTCCACCTCCTCGACGCCATCGGCAACTACTTCATCGCCGGCCCCAACTCCGGCCACGCCTTCACCGGCGAATACAAGGACACCGACCACCTCTACCAGCGCGACAACTACGTCGACCTCGGCAAAACCGGCCAATTGAACGGCCGCCTCGTCACCTCCGCCGACTTCGGCAAAGGCCCCGAGGCCCCCACCCTTGAAGCGGAACCCACCATGGGCTCCCTCGCCCACGTCACCGTCGAACCCGCCGCCACTGCCCTCGCCAACGTCGTCGCCCACGCCGGCTGCTCCCTCCACCGCGACTCAGTGGACGCCCGCCTCATCGACGCCGTCAGCTCCTACGGCCTCCGCGGCAAAATTGTGGAAAGCGAAGCCGACGCCGGCGGCATCGGCGAAATCCCCGAACTCCACGCCCCCGCCCAAAAACCGTAAACTAGGTGGGGCTGGTGCCGGCGGACATTTCTACTTTCCAAATATCTGCTTTGCCCTTCCTCCCCTCACGGCGAAACCATCCGAAAGAAAATCGTTTGATTCGTCACCCCTGCATTCGTGAATGCGTAGCTGCCATCCGGATTGAACCAATTGGTGGCTGACACCGTCCAGTTGGACCACCCCGCCGTCAGATTCGTGGCCGTCAAAATCCGGTACGTCTGGCCCGCCGGCCCGTTTCCGCCGGTAAAAATGAATTTACCCCCTCGCAGGACGGGCATCCCCAGCGACGGTCTGGGTTTCACCACAATGTAATTCGTTGCGCTGTTCGTCCCGCCCGCTCCGCTCACCGTCAGCTGCACGTAATTGGTCCCTAAATTGGTGTAAGTGTTGCTCACATTGTCCGTCACCTGCGCTCCGGCCAGATTCGTCGTGTTCCCGTCCCCAAAACTCCACGCCGAATTCGTGATGCCGCCCGTGGAGAGATTGGTGAAAATCACCGGCTGCGTGGCGAAAATATTCGTCGGCGTCAACGCCGCAAACGCCGCCGTCGTGACCACCGGGGCCGCCGCCACCAGTACAATCGCGCTGCCGGTGTTCGTGATGGCCGCCCAGCCTGAATTCGTCGGCGGCACATCCCACACCAGGCTCAGCCCGCCGCTCACCGTGATGGGACTGGCACTGGTGAACAACGTATATTGGCCCGCCGCCAGACCGGTCGCCGGGCCCGGCGCCTTCAAGTGAACGACCAGGTTGGTGACAGTCAGATTCCCGCCGACCACGACCTCGTCATTCGGCCCCGTCGGGTTGCCGCTCACCTCCAGATAAATCCCCGCGCCGGCGGCCAGGGTCAAATTGTTATTGAACGTATTCGTGCCATACGTGCCGTCCAGCCCCGCATAAATGCCCGCGCCCGCCCCCGCCGTGATGGCCCCGTTCACCGTGCCATAGCCCAGCAGATTCTGCCCCGCGCTCAACGTATAACCGCCGATCAACGAGACATCCAGCGTCGCCCCGCCGCCCGTCACGATTTCCGGCGAATTATTGACCGCCCCCGCCGCCCCCAGTTGCAGCGTCCCGCTGGCGATCACCGTGTTCCCGGTGTAAGTGTTCGTCCCTGCGAGCAGCACCGTGCCCGTGGCGCTCACCGCCACCGGATTCGCCGTGTCCAGCCCCGACCCTGGCAGCCGGCCCGTCGTATAATTGTTCGCCCCCGTCGCCGGGATGCCGATCGCCAATGTCCCCGTGCCGCTCACCAAACCGTCCACCGTCATCGTGTTCCCGGCCGTCGCCGCCAGCCCCCCGCCGGGGCCGCCCAACGCGATCGGCCGCGCATTCACCCCGGCATTATCCAGGGCAAAAGTCGCGTTCCCCACCACCGTCCCACCACTTAAAACCACCGCCGCCGCCGTCGCCGGCACGCCCAGGCAGATGTCCGCCGTCACCACCGTGCAACCGCCGTTCAAATACGACTCCCCGGAATAATAGCCGCTCGTGCTGCCCGCCCCCGTGCCCATCACCACCGTCCCCGGTCCCGCCTGGATGTACGTCAGCGTCGCCGTCCCCGGCCCCGCGCCGCGCCCGTTCACCAGCGTGCCGTTGTTGATGAAATAGCCCGCCGTATTATTTTGCCATACATACTCATTCTGCGCGTTGGCGGAGGAATAATCCGCAAACCACTGGCCCCCGCCCGTGGCGCCGCTCCCGCTCCAGATCGTCACGTTGTTCGCGCCCATGTTCGGCGTCACCAAAATGCCGCTGACCACATACCATTTGCCATTGATGTTGAGCGTGTTCGCCGCCGGCGTGTTGAACCGCAGCGTCGTCGTCCCCGTGTTGGCCGTGACGGTGTCGTCCGCCTGCAAATCACAGTTGGCGCCCTGCCCGGTGCCTGTGTTTGGCGTCGTCGTATAGCTCGCCACTGGACCAATGGTGTACGGCGAACTCCCCGCCGTCGCCGCCCAATCAAACCGCCCCGCCGTCGCAAACCCCGCCGTGCTGTTCGCCCCCGGTGCCGTCCCCAGCACGCTCCCCGTCGCGCCCCCGGCCGTGGTCGTGGTGATCGTGCCGTTCGTGGACACGCTCAACGTCGCCCCCGGCGACACCGTGATCCCCCCCAACGCTAGGCTCACCGCCGCCCCGTTCGTCGCCACCGTGATGACATTCCCACCCCCTGTCAGCGTCGTACCGGCGAACGTCTGCGCACTGCCGCCCGTCGCCGCCCCATTCACCGCCAACGTCCCGCCACCCAGCGCCAGGGCCGAGACGCTGTTCACGATGTTCGCCGCCGGCGTGTTTCCGCCCGTGTTGAAATCCAGCTTCAGCGTGCCCGCATTGATCGTCGTCGTGCCCGCATAAGTGCTGGCCCCGGTCGCCCGGCCCGTCAGCGTCACCATGCCCGGACCGTTCGCGGTCAACCCGGCCGTCCCCAGCTGCGCGATGGGTCCGTTCAACAACAACAAGCCGCCACCCGCCGCGCTCACCGGCTGCGTGCCGGCGAACACCATCGGCAAATTGATCATTTCTTGGTTCAACGAATTGTCCAGCAGCCCGCCCGTGTTGGTGAACCCGTTGCCATTCAGGACGAACGCTGGTGCCGTGGCATTGAATACCAGCCCCATGTAAGTGTTCGTGGCTGGCAGGTTGTTGGTGAGCGTCAAACCGCCCGGACCTTGCAGCCCAAACGCCGGCGTATCCCCGTCGGCCGGCGGCGCCGGGCTCCCCGACCAGTTGCTCGCCGCCGACCAGTTCGCATTCGTCCCCCCCACCCACGTCACCGTCGCCGTGGCGATGGCCAGCGTGAACGGATAAGCCACCGCGTTGTTGCCCAACGTATCGCTCGCATTGACCGTCAACGTCTGGAGCCCCGTCCCGACCGTCGTGCCTACGGTGACACTGTTCGTATAATTGCCCGCACCACTGGCCGCCAGGGCCAGGCTGGTGGACCCGCCGATCGCGCCCGCATTCACCGTCACCCCCGCCACCGCGTTGCTCGCGGTCACCGTCGCGCTGATCGTCACCCGTTCGCCGGGATACGCCGGGTTCGGGCTCGCCGCCGCCGCCGTGATGCTGATGCTCGGCGCGATGCTCACGCTGAATTGAAACGGTGTCGCGTTGTTGCCCGCCATGTCGCTCGCATTCACCGTCAACGCCTGCGTCCCCGTCGCCGTCGTGGCCCCCGCCAGCACGCTGTTCGTATAACTCCCCGCGCCGTTGGATGTCAGGGCCACGTTGGTCGATCCGCCGATCGCGCCCGCATTCACCGTCACCGACGCCACCGGATTCGTGGCCATCACCGCCGCGCTGATCGTCACCCGCCCGCTCGGATGCGCCGGATTCGGGCTGGCCGTCGCCCCCGTGATGCTGATCGCCGCCGGTGCCAGTCCGATCTCAAACGTCTTCACCGAATTCGCCGCGAACACCGCGCTGAACGTTTTCCCCGCCAGCGGCAGGTTCGTGCTCTCCACATAATATTGGGCCGATGCCGGCACCGTCGTCCAGCACGTGATGGGACCGGCCACATTCGTGAAATTGGACAAATTATAAGTGATTGTCTGCGCCGTGGCATGGTTCACCGTTACGATCACCACCTTCTGCCCCACCGGGTCATAGGCCGCCACCGAATTGCTGTCCCCGCTGCCGATGATCGTCATCCCCTGCCGGATGTGCCGGCTGAATTGCGCCATCACATAATATTTCGGCTCAATCGCCCCGAGCGTCCCCGTGTTATAACTCCCCGTGATCATCTGCCAGTTCGCATCCTTCCCGTCCGCATCCACCGGTTGCCAATAAGTCCAGCCCGTGGGATGCAGATTGGACATTTGGTACTCGATGGCCGTGGCCATGGTTAGCCCGCTCGTATCGTTGTCCCCATATTCCGAGATATACAACGGTTTGCCCGCCGCCGCCGCCGCGCTATAAAGCCCCGCCTGATTGCCCCCCAGCCCATACCCCTGGTAACCATGCGAGTTGATCTGCCCCGCCTGCCCCTGCGTCGTCGCATTATAACTGTTCCATGAACTCAGCGTCTGGTCGATCTGGTTGTCATCCGGTGTGCTGATCGGCATCGTGTTCAACCCCCGATTGTTCAGCTCCGTGCGCAACGCGCTGATGATCCCCGGCTGATTCCCGTTCGGGATGCAGCAGCCCTCCTGCAAGGTCGTGCCATTCGTTGTCCACCACGATGAAACCGGCTCATTGAACGCCTCCACCGTCGTGAACGTGACCCCCCAGTTCGTTTTCGCATAAGCCGCGATCGTGGCCAGCTCGATCGCGAACAAATCGTCGTTCGTCGATGCGATGTTAAGCATCCCCGCGCTGCCCCCGTTCCCCGCCGGGCACAAATCCATGCACATCCACCACATCGGCGAATTCGCGAACAACTCAAACCGGTTCGCCCCCAGTGCCTGCGCATTCAGCAGCAACGCCCTTTGGTTGGCATCCACCGTCCAGTCCCAGCTCGCCGAACCCGGATCCGTGTTCGTCGGATTCAGCCAGTACCCCTGGATCTCATATTCCGGCGTCATCCCATAATAGATCTGGCTTGACCCGTTGACTGTGCCCGGTCCGCACGCCCCCGTGTTATAACGCGCGTAATTGTAGCCCAGGCCGGGCAACATCGTCCCATTAAAATTAAACTCGTTCGTCCCATACAACGCCTCCGCCACGATATACTGGTTCCCGAACGCCTTCCCCATCCACGCCAGCGCCGTCCCCCAGGCATCCCACGTCCCCCACGTCGTCGTCGGCGCCACCGTCGCCGTATAATCCGCCCGCCCGGACACGGGTTTGAACAAGGTGAACAAGAGCAGGAGCAAACTGGCGAATGTAATGGCGCGTTTCAGGATCATCGTTGGATTGGCCTAGCATAACATACCACCAACAAATTGCCACCGCGATTCACCGCCGTCCACCGCCGGGCGCATCTTGTCACTGCCCCCGCACCACGCTTGGACCTGTCAACCACACCTCACGAATGCGAACCCAGGTAACCCCCTCCCCGCCATTTGAATAAATGGGGAGGAGGGAAGGGGAGGGGTGGTGCTCTTCTCTCCACCTCAGACCACCACGCTTTTCTGCTGTCTGCCGGGGCAGTGTCAAAATGCGCTCCACCGCCGACCATTCCCAATTTCTGTTTTGCCGCCCGCCTCGTCCGGGTTACACCCCATGGCCTGGGCCCTCCCTTCCCGGCCAAGCTCACCCCATGAAGCAAACCCGGTGCGATTAACGCTCGATCCAGCCAAGAACAATGAAAGCCGTTGAACCCATGAAATCGAACTGCCCGCCTTGGCTGCAGGCCATTGCGGCCTTCGTCCTGATATGTTGTTTGGCATCCTGTGCCCACCATTCTTCCGCGATACCGTCGGCGGAATATTCCACGAAAATTGTCGGGCATTGGCAGGGCACCGTTGGCGACGTGAAAGAGACCATGGCGATAGCCGCCGATGGCAGTTTTGCCTGTGAAATCCATCCGCTGGGTTTTCTGGCCAACACCCTGTCGCAAAAGCGGCCCGGGAAGATCAGCGGAACCTGGAATATCACCGGCCCAATCATGACCCTGAGCATCACCGGCGAGAAAAACGAGAATATTGAGAACCTGACCGCCTCCAGCACCATCGTGGCGTTCGCGCCTGACAAACTCGTCTTAAAATCGGATCACGGTGAAACCTCAACCTTTCAGCGCGTGCTCACTTTTTGACCCCCATCCCCATTCAGCATTTTGGTCCTCTGACCTCTGCCCCCCCCCCTTCGCATGATTCCTTATATTACTTGACATGATGCCGTCTTTGGGCGGCTCACTTTTCCTTAAAACTGCCTTCAGACCGCCAAAAGAGTTGGCCCTAAACGGGTTCCAATGTATAATTTCCGAGATTGTTGTAAATCAGAGATGACCATTTAAATATGAATACCACTCATTTTCTACGGACGGGCACGGCCTTGGCGGCGGGGGCCGCCCTGTGGGCCACGACCCAAAACGCCGGCGCCCAGTTCTATATTACCAGCGACCCAACCTTTGGTTATAACACTGCCGCCGTCATTGGCGCCTATAATATGGATGGCACGGTGATCAACAGCTCGTTGGCATCCGTTCCCGGTGCCTATCCGGGAGCGCTCACTTGGGCGGGCAACGACCTCTACGCTGCTTATAACCTCTCGAGCGGCAGCTGGCAGATTGGCGAATTCGCCACCGGCGGTGGCACCGTCAACGCCTCCTTGTTTACCTTTAATAGTGTCGAAGGCCTCGTTTATTCGGGTGGCAATCTCTTTGCTAACTTGTTTGGCAACGTTGGCGTTTACAACCCCGCCACCGGGACAACCAACAATTCGGATCTGGTTCTCCTCCGAGGTGCAAGTGATGGCATCGCGGTGTCGGGCGGCAATATCTATGACGCGGGTATAGAAGCTGACCAAATATACGTATACAATGATACCACCGGAGCGACGGTCGGTGCCGGCGTTTCTATCCCCGGCAATTATTATCTAAAAGCCATAGCAATTGATGGCAACGATCTTTTCGTCCTGAGCACCGACGAATACGATATTGATGGTCACATTGGCGAATACAATCTCACCACCGGCGCGGCGATTAACACCTCTCTGGTCAGCAATTTGGAATCTCCAGGCAGCACCATCGCGGTGGATTACGGCGATATTCTGGTGACCACCGATAACGGATCCAGGGTAAGTGAATACAACGAAACCAACGGTGCGCTCATCAACGCCGACTTGGTTTCTGGTGTGGACATTACCAGCATCGCCATTCCCGAACCCACCACGCTCGCGCTCGCCGGTCTGGGCGGTCTGTCCCTCCTGCTCGCCCGCCGCCGCCAACCCTGAACCGCGCCCTGCGCACAACCGGTGAGGCCGGAGCCCGCTGCCGACCTTCGGCCCGCTCCGCCCAGGATAAAAAATCCGCCTTCAGGCGGATAACTTCAATAACTGCTTTTCCACTGCCCCCGTCCCATTTCAGAATTTCAGCTTTTTTCCTGCCTTTTTTCTGACCTCTGCCCACCATTCTTCCCGCTTCCATCTTCTCTCTCCGCACCTTGCGCTTGAGGCTGGACACCGCACCAGATTTTCGGCTTACTATCGACCAACGAATTTGTCCGATGCCATCACTCAACGCTGAAAAACTCGCCCAAGCCAAGTCGCTCGGATTTTCCGACCGACAGATCGCCCATTTAACCGGTCAGACCGAGGACGCCGTCCGCGCCGAACGCAAACGCCTCGGCCTCATCCCCAGCTACCGCCTCGTCGACACTTGCGCCGCTGAATTTGAGGCCTACACCCCCTACTATTACTCCACCTACGACCGCGGCGATGACGAAGTTAAAGGCAACACCGCCAAGAAAGTCATGATCCTGGGCGGCGGCCCCAACCGCATCGGCCAGGGCATTGAATTCGATTACTGCTGCGTCCACGCCGCCTTTGCCCTCAAAGAAGACGGCTTCGAGACCATCATGGTCAATTCCAACCCCGAAACCGTCTCCACCGATTACGACACCAGCGACAAACTCTTTTTCGAGCCCCTCACCCTCGAAGACGTCCTCCACATCTACGAACGCGAAAAATGCTGGGGCGCCATCGCCCAGTTCGGCGGCCAAACCCCCCTGAACCTCGCGCTCGCCCTGCAAAAAAACGGCGTCAACATCATCGGCACCTCGCCCCAAAGCATCGAAATCGCCGAAGACCGCAAACTCTTCGCCGCCATGCTCAACAAGCTGGACATCCCCCAGCCCCCCAACGGCCTCGCCACCAACGAAGCTGAGGCCCTCGTCGCTTCCCAACGCCTGGGCTACCCCGTCCTCGTCCGGCCCAGCTTCGTCCTCGGCGGCCGCGCCATGCAGATCGTCTATTCCGACGCCGAACTCCAGCACTACATGCGCTTCGCCGTCGAAGCCTCCCCCGAACGCCCCGTCCTCGTCGATAAATTCCTCGAAGACGCCACCGAAGTCGATGTCGACTGCATCACCGACGTCGGCCAGTTCCAGAACCCCGCCGAAGGCACCATCGTCATCGGCGGCATGCTCGAGCACATCGAATTCGCCGGCGTCCATTCCGGCGACGCCGCCATGGTCCTGCCTCCCCACACCCTGTCCCAGAAAGTCATCGGCATCATCCGCGACTACACCCACGCCATGGCCCGCGAACTCCGCGTCATCGGCCTCATGAACGTGCAATACGCCGTCAAAGGCGACACCGTCTACGTCCTCGAAGTCAACCCCCGCGCCTCCCGCACCGTCCCCTTCTCCAGCAAAGCCATCGGCGTGCCCCTCGCCAAACTTGCCGCCAAAGTCATGGCCGGCAAAACCCTCAAGGAATTGGGCTTTACCGAGGAGATCTGGCCCAAATACTGGGCCGTCAAAGAATCCGTCTTCCCCTTCAACCGCTTTCACGGCCAGGACATCCTCCTCTCCCCTGAAATGCGCTCCACCGGCGAAGTCATGGGCCTCGATGCCGATCTCGGCGTCGCCTACGCCAAATCCCAGATGGCTGCCAACTCCCCCCTGCCACTCGAAGGCAAAGTCTTCATCAGCGTCAGCGACCAGCACAAAGGCGAAGTCGCCGCCGTCGCCAAACAATATGCCGACCTCGGCTTTGAGATCGTCGCCACCGGCGGCACCGCCACCGTCCTAGAAAAAGCCGGACTCAAAGTCCAACGCATCCTGAAACTTCTCGAAGGCCGCCCCAACGTCGTGGACCTCCTGAAAAACAAAGAGATCCAGCTCGTCATCAACACCCCTGCCGGCCAGAGCCCGCGCGCCGACGAGATCAAGATCCGGACCACCGCCGTTTATACTGGCACCCCCATCATGACCACCCTGAGCGGAGCCAAAGCCGCCGCCCTCGGCATTGCCGCCCTGAAACAACGCGGCTACCAAGTCAAAACCGTCCAAGAATTCCACTAACCTCTTCCCCGCACCCCACCGGGGTGCCAGAATCGCCGGCTCCGCGCTCCGCTCCCTGTCCTCCGTAGCCTTGGCAAAGGAGGATTCGCGCAACCCCTTGCCCTCCGTGCCATGCGCTTCGTCCCCGCCTGACCCCCTCCCCGCCATTTGAATAAATGGGCGGGAGGGACGGGGAGAGGTGGCGCTGATCTCCACCAACAAACATATACTGGGCAGGACGTTGCTACGACGACGCCCAATATGTAATCCGCCGCCAGGCGGATATCCTCGCCCCTCTCTTCCCTCTTCGCGCCCTGCGCCTTGCGCCTTGCCCCCAGCCCCAACGGGGGCTGCGTCCTCCAGCCCAGCGGTCACAAAACCGAATCAACCCCACCGGGGTTGCGGCCAATTCTCATATCAGCGAAACGACAATATTGTGATTCGGGAAAACGTCCGCAAGCGCGTTTTGCGCTCCACCGCATTCGGCAAATTTGACGTCACCAATAACTGACGTGTTTCATGGTTTTGCCGGCGGCATGAGGTGAACCATGGTGGTGGCCCTGATCGACGCCACGGATTTGGAGGCGGCCTGTTCAGGACACAAAAAAAGCGAACCGGACAATACTCGGCGGATCGCGCCGCGCTGGGGGGCCGGACGCTCAAATGCGGCCAGAGCCGGTTCTTTGTCGGGTATAAGAAGCACACTTTGCGGCTCTGGGTGCCCCATTATCAAAAGGGCGTCTTGCTGGTGCCGCTGGTCAGTTGGGTGGCACCCGCCAATTACGGCGAGGGCGGTTTTCTCAAGCCCAGCGTGATTCACTGTCACCGGCGCTGGCAGTGGTATCCCCTTTGAACGGAACCGGCGTCCCGTTGGTGTCCAGCAGCTCAAACTTGGCAAATTTTCCATTAAGGCTGGAATAATAGCGATCTTCCGCATGCTTGAGAACGCTGCCCACTTCAACCTCCACCGATCCATCATCCCTCCCACCATTTTTTCCACCCACCTTCCCAAACTATTTTTCAAAGTTTCGTTTCCCGGAAACGAAAATCTTAAAAATTAAGGTGTTATATGGCGTTTTTTGTGATTTTTAGCCTGTTTATAAGCCGCACAAAATAAGCAGTTTGCGACGCAATCAGC
>Ga0302282_1002102_pt1 | contig 13865 bp, 10 predicted proteins | sample III_Fen_E1_3_FD_198763 | JGI IMG/M metagenome (GOLD analysis project Ga0302282, IMG submission 198763) | Peat permafrost microbial communities from Stordalen Mire near Abisko, Sweden - III_Fen_E1_3 | ecosystem: Environmental > Terrestrial > Soil > Wetlands > Permafrost | place: Sweden: Abisko... | reverse complement strand
CATCGCAACGGCGTATGTTTCGCGAGACCAGGCGGTTTGGCGAACGCATTTTGCTTTGCCACGACGGCGCGCACGGAGTGACGCGCCCTACCGCGCTGGGCGCGCGCCAGGTCCTTTCGATTTCGTTGCCCATTTCGGATTTCGGGTTCAAGCCGTCCGAAAAGAGCCCCGGCCCACATGATTTTGCGGATCAAGAACCGACCGGCCGATGTTGGTGATGGCGGATATCCTGGGCTTCGCAAAGATAAACCACTTCCTCGGCGATATTTTTGGCGTGGTCGGCGATGCGTTCCAGGCTCTTGGCCGCCACGATCCAATGCAGGCAGCGGGCGATGGTTTCGGGATGTTCCATCATGTACTGCGCGAGTTGCGCGTGCATTTCGCGATTCAGCGCATCCACCTCCTTGTCGCGCGGAATCAGGGCGCGCGCGGCGGCGGAATCGCGCTGCACAAAGGCGTCCAACGAGTCCTTGACCATGGCCAGCGCCATGCCGGCCAGGCGCGGCAGGTCGAGGGAGATTTTCACCGGGGGTTCCTGGGCCAGATCCCGGGCGCGTTTGGCGATTTTGGTGGCTTCGTCGCCAATGCGCTCCAGGTTCTGGGAGACCTTCATGGCGACGGTCACCAACCGCAGGTTGCTGGCCAGCGGAGCCCGGGTCAACAGCAGGATGGCCATCTCGTCAATCTCGACTTCAAACTGGTCGATGATGTCATCATCGGCCCGCACCTTGTTGGCGAGGTCAAAGCTGCGCTGCATGAGGGCCTGCACCGCATCGTTCACGGAGGTTTCCGCGCGGCTGGCCATCAGCAGCAATTTCTGCCGCAGTTCTCCCAATCCGATATCAAAATGATTTTCCATGGTCCAAATGTAATCAGTCGGTCAATAATCCTTCAAATTAGCTCAGCCGAAGCGTCCCGTCACGTAATCTTCCGTGCGTTTTTGGGTGGGGTTGGTGAAAATCCGGGTGGTGGCCCCGAATTCCACCAGATCACCCAGGTAGAAAAACGCGGTGAAATCAGATGAGCGCGCCGCCTGCTGCATGTTGTGGGTCACAATGACAATGGTGTAGTCCTTTTTCAACTCGATAATGAGATCTTCGATCTTTTGGGTGGCCAGCGGGTCCAAGGCCGACGCCGGCTCATCCATCAACAGCACCTCCGGCTGCACCGCCAGGGCGCGCGCGATGCACAGCCGCTGCTGCTGGCCGCCCGAAAGGCTGATGGCCGGGGCATGCAACCGGTCCTTGACCTCATCCCACAGGGCCGCCATGCGCAACGATTGCTCGGTGCGCTCGGTGAGCAGTTTTTTATCGCGCAGCCCGTTGAGCCGCAAGCCCACGGTCACGTTTTCGGCGATGGACATGGTGGGGAACGGATTGGATTTCTGAAACACCATGCCCACCCGGCGGCGCACCACCACCGGCTCGACGTCGCGGGAATAGATGTTGTCGCCGAACAGGCGGATTTCCCCTTCCATCCGGGCGTCTGGATTCAACTCGTGCATGCGGTTGATGGAGCGCAAAAACGTGGATTTACCGCAGCCGCTGGGGCCAATGATGGCCGTCACGGCCCGCGCGGCAATGTCGATGGTCACATTCTTGAGCACGGCCTTGTTTCCAAAAAAGATGGAGAGGCCGCGCGCCGACACCGCCGGAACCGCCGGCGGCGCGGGTTTGGATTCAGCAGTGGCGTTGGGCATGGTTGATGGTAGGAGGGCGTCCATGGGCGAATTCTCAACTGCCGCGTTTGGCAAAGCGGTCGCGGGTCAGCACCCGGACACAGACGTTGATGCTGCTGACGAGCAAAATCAAGACCAGCGCGCCAGCCCAGGCCTGGCGGTGCCAGTCGTCGTAGGGCGAGATGGCGTAGTTGAAAATCTGGAGCGGCAGCGCGGCCACCGGCTCGGTGAGGCGATGCGTCCAGTAGGCATTGCCAAACGCGGTGAACAGCAGCGGCGCCGTTTCGCCCCCCACGCGGGCGAGGGCCAGCATGACGCCGGTGATGATGCCTTTGAGGGCGGTGCGGAGCACGATCTGGGAAATCACGCGCCATTGGGCGATGCCCAGCGCGAGCGCGGCTTCGCGGTAGCCGGTGGGCACCAGTTGCAACACCTCTTCGGTGGTGCGCATGATCAGTGGAATCATCATCAGGCCCAGCACCACCGCCCCCGCCAGCAGGGAAAAGCCTTTCATGGGCAGGACCATCAGCGCATAAACCACCATGCCCCAGGTGATGGAGGGCACGCCGTTGATGACATCCGCGCCAAACCGGATCCACCAATTCAGATGGCGGTGGCTGTATTCCGAGAGGAACACCCCGCCCAGCACCCCGACGGGCACGCCGAGCGTGGAGGCCAGCAGCATTAAAACAAACGTCCCCGCAATGGCATTGGCCATGCCGCCGCCAGCTTCGCCCGCAGGTTTCGGCAGTTGGGTGAAGAAGGCCCAATTAAGGGAACTGGCTCCCCGCGCCACCAGCTGGAAAAACACCAGCAGGAGCGGGAGAATGACCAGCACCGCGCAGACGCAGGTGAGCGACTGCATCAGGCCATTCTTGGCTTTGCGCCAGTGATGATTGTGGGCGGTCATGCTCAGCTTTGGGGTTTGACGCCGGGGCCGGCGAATGTCTTCAGGAGCAATTGGGCGAGGGCGTTGACCAGCACGGTGACCCCGAGCAGCACCAGGCCGACCTCAAACAGCGCGCTTAAATAGGTGTCGGTGGTGGCCTCGCTGAATTCGTTGGCCACCACGCTGGCGAGCGTGTAGCCGGGGGCAAAGAGGGATTTGGCGATTTGCGGGCTGTTGCCGATGACCATGGTCACGGCCATGGTTTCGCCCAATGCCCGGCCCAAGCCCAGAATGACCGCGCCGAACAATCCCTTCTTCGCATAGCTCAACACCGCGATGCGCGTCACCTCCCACCGCGTGGCCCCGAGCGCATAGGCGGCCTCGCGCTGGAGGCCGGGCACCGACCGGAGGATTTCCCGCGACACCGAGGTGATGATCGGCAGGATCATGATGGCCACGATGATCCCTCCGGCCAGCACGCTGGGGCCATAAATCGGCCCCTGAAAGAATGGCAGAAACCCCAGGGTATGCTGGAGAAAAGGAAATAGATGCACCCGCAACCAGGGCACCATGACATAAATGCCCCACAAACCAAGAATCACGCTGGGCACCGCCGCCAGCAGTTCAATGAAAATGGTCAGCGGCTGCCGGATCCACAACGGGGCCAGTTCCGTCAGGTACACCGCCGTGGCAATGCTCAGCGGCACCGCGATCATCAACCCAATCAGCGAAGACGCCAGCGTGCCAAAAATGAAGGGCACCGCGCCGAATTTTTCGTTGACGGGATCCCAGTCGCTGCTGGTGAGAAAGTGCCAGCCAAACAGCCGCATGGCCTTGGCGGAACCGTGCGCCAGCTCATACCCGATCAGGACGATCAAGACAAAGACCGACAGCGCCATCATCAGGGTTAATCCCTTGAAAGCGCGGTCGCCCCATGGGCTGACATCCGATTTTCCCTGGTTTGGGTTTGACATGTTGCAACTGCTCCCCCGCTCCAAATTAAAGGGACGAAGAGCGGGAGGAACGACGCTCTTCGTCCAAAATCCACCAGCGTTCAGCGGGTGGCGGACCAAATTAATACTTGATGGTGTCCAGCAACTGCAATTCCTGCTGTTGGATCGCCTCCGGGAGCGGCGCATAGTCCAGCGCCGGCGACAACTTCTGGCCGTCCGTGACAGCCCATTTCAAAAAGGCCACCAGCTTCTTGCCATTTTCGGCGTTCTTTTGCTGCTGATAAACCAGCACCCAGCTCGGACCGGCAATGGGATAGGCCTTCTCCCCCGGCGCATTCACCATCGAAAAGCGGAAATCCGCCGCAATCTTCGCCGTGGCCAGCGCCGCGCTGACGGAATCCGGCGCGGGCGAAATAAAATTGCCCGCCGCGTTCTTCACATCGGCATAGGCCATCTGGTTCTTATCCGCATAAGCCAGCTCCACATAGCCGATGGCCCCGGGGAGCTGCTTGACCTGGCCGGCCAAACCTTCGCTGCCCTTCGCACCGAGACCCACGCCCGCAGGCCACTTCACCGCCGTGCCCTTGCCGACCGTGTCCTGCCAAGCCGGATTCACCGCGCTCAAATAATCGCTGAAGATGAACGTCGTGCCGCTGCCATCCGACCGATGGACCGGGACCACTGCCAAATCCGGCAGGCTCACCCCCGGATTGAGCGCCGCGATCTTGGCGTCATTCCAGTTCTTGATGTTGCCCATATAGATGTTGGCAATCACGTCGCTGTCCAACTTCAATTTGGGCGACCCGGGCAGATTATAGGTGATCGTCACCCCGCCGGCAACCACTGGAATGTGCAGGATCTTGCCCGGAGCCTTGGCCATGTTTTCATCGGTCATGGGCGCGTCCGAGGCCCCAAAGTCCACGGTCTCCTTCAACAACTGCTGCTGGCCGCCGCCGGAGCCGATGGATTGATAATTGAAATGCACGGCGGCATCCTTCGCCCCGTATGCCTCAAACCACTTGGTAAAGGCGGGATAGTCGAAGGAGGAGCCGGCACCGTTGATCAATTGCGCCTGTGCGCCAAAGACCGCGGCACTGGCGATCAGGGAAACGACGAGTTTATTCATTTGATAATTCAGGTTAACGGATTGGCTTCAGCTTTTCACGTTACGATTCAGTTAAAACTTCCACGTCACATCCATCTGCACGAGGTTGTAATTCTTGATCGGGTTGATGCCGGGGATGTCCAAGTTGTTGCCGCCGGTGCCGAGCTGGCTGTCAATGCGATTGGCATATCCATACCGGATCGTGGCAAGGATCGCATCCGAGATGCCGTAGGAAATGGCCGAGTAGATGCCTTCCAGGTTGGCGCGGCCCTCAAAGAAATCCGAGTCAATCAAGTTCACGTCCAGGGAATATTGTTCGATATGCTGCCAGTAAGCCCGCGCTTCCCATTGGTGTTTCTTGAACGACGATCCATACACCAACCCCTGGGTCGGTCCATATACCGGACCAGCCGAGCCGATGCCGAAACCGACCTGATAGGCAAAGTTTTTGCCCGAGGCCGGCCCGTTCATGCCCGGGAAGGCGGGGCGGTTGGCGTTGTAGGCTGCCGCCGCCCGGTCATCGCCCTCGAAATTATAGGCGAAATCACCAAAGACCCGCGCCTGCAAGTCGCCCAGCGGCGTCTGGTTGATGCGGAAGTTAAACTCGGCGGGGATTTCAACGATCTGAAGGTTGTTGATGCCTTCCTGGTTGAGCGTTTGTTGCGCGCTCCCGCCTGGAATGCCGGTATTGGCGCCCGTGCTGGTCCCCTGCCCGACAAAGGTCTGGCCCAGACCGCTGCTCGCACTGCCGCTGCCGGCGTAATTGTAAAACATTGGCGCAATCTTGAACGACATGTCCTTGGGCAAACGCACATTCGCGCCGAATTGCCAGGTCAGCAGGAAGGTGTCGCCCGTGACGTAGCGGTTGGCTGAACCGGGATCTTGATAATCAAATTGACCGAAATCGGCGAATAAATCCACCGCGCCGACGGTGTATTTGAACTTCTCAAACGCGCCTTCCGGATTGATGTCCGAGTCCCACACCATGGGCGTGGTATAGAGCGGCATGGGCATGCGGCCGATGCTCATTTCGTACCAGGATTCGGGATGCCAGTTCAAAAAGGCCTGGCCCACATAGATCCCGCTGGTGTTCTTGTCGGACGGCGTCACCGCGCCGGCGGTGGTGTTATTGCCAAAAGTGTTCCAGGGCGAGCGGGGATTGTTGGCGGTCTCGAGGCGGATGCCATAGCTGAAATCATCCACCAAATCGCCCTTCAAGCCAAAGCGCAACGCATAGCGCATGCGTTCGCGATAAAAGGTGTCCGGCGAGGCCCCGATGGTATTATCCACGCCGCGGTATTCATAGCGGAACCGCAAATCGCCGTAGAGACCGAGGGTCTTGATGGAATCGGCGATCTTCCATTTGGAGGCGGGCAGCTGATTGAGCAGATTGGTGTCCGAGGCCGCCGATTCGAACCGCAACTGCTTGGCTTCATCCGCCGAAAGGATGCCTTTCTGCTCCAGTTTGTTAATCAGGGAGTCATTGCTCGACTCCGCTGGAGCGGTGGTGGCAAGGGTGGCCAGCGCCGTGGCGCTGGCGAACAAGAGCAGTTTCGTTGCTGGTTGTTGTGTCATTGTCAATAAAGGTTAGTTAATGGATACGCGCAGAAGGATGCGGACGTGAGGTTACAGCCACATGTCGGATATGTTACAATCAGGTTACGACACGGCGGTTTAGGGGGGGCACGGGCCACTGGCCCGTACCGTCCGGCGATCCGCCGGACGGAACGGGCGAGGCCATCTTTTGGCATGCGGAGACCGTTTCCCACCGTGCGCCTCTCTCCGCTCAGCCGGGCTGGTAGCCCGGCAGGACGGGCCAGTGGCCCCTGCCACCCTTGCATGGTCAATGCTTTTGCCATTAGGGCGACGTTAGAGCGGCCCTGGGGCGGTCGCATCGCACCGGATTCTGCTTTACCAATGGGGCGCTTGTGCCACGCTAAACCCATGTCTGTGCCGGTCATCAATATCGCCATGATGCGCGAGTGGGAGGCGGCCACTTGGGCGGCGGGTCAAACGGAAGCCGAAGTCATCCGCCGCGTGGGGCACCGCATCGCTGACCGGGCCCGGCAACTCACGGGCGAGGGCGATTCCATTCTTCTCCTCGCGGGCAAAGGCCATAACGGCGACGATGTCCGCGCCGCCCAAGGCTGGCTCGCCGGCCGCCAAGTGACGCTGATTGAGGTGTTCCATCCGGAGGCCGCGCCGCCGGTCCTGGAAGCCTTGCGCGCAAAGCCCGCATTGATCGTGGATGGTCTGTTTGGCATCGGCCTCAATCGTCCGCTCGACGAAGCCTGGCAGCAACTCATCGCCGCCATCAACGCCGCGAATCGTCCGGTGCTCGCTGTGGATGTCCCCTCCGGCTTGAATGCCGACACCGGCGAACCGATGGGGGCGGCCATTCAAGCCAGTCTGACGTTGACGGTGGGCGCCCCCAAGATCGGGATGCTGGCCGCCGCCGCCTGGCCTTATCTCGGGCGGCTCGAAGTAATGGGCGACGTGGGCTTGCTTCCATGTCCGCTGGCGGGTGAGTTGCTTTGGTCGCAACCGGAGGATTTTCAGGATTTCCCGCCGCAGCGAACCGTGGCTGGACACAAGGGGACCTTTGGTCACCTGGCTTTGGTGGTGGGTAGCCTGGGTTATGCCGGGGCGGCGGTGCTGGCCACGCGGGGGGCGCAGCGCGCGCAACCCGGCCTGGCCACGGTGTTCACCCAGCCCAATGTCTATCCGGTCGTGGCCTCGCAATTGCAATCCGCCATGGTCGCTCCCTGGCAGCCGGAAATCAAATTCCCCGACAGCCTCTCCGCTTTGCTGGTGGGCCCCGGCCTGGCCGCGCCGGAGGTGGCGGACAATCTCCGCCGCTGGGTGCAGCTCTGGTGGCGCGACGCGAAATTCCCCGTGATCGTGGATGCCAGCGCGCTGGATTTGCTGGCGGCGGGACCGCTGGGCAAACAACTACAACGCGTGATCACCCCGCACTTGGGCGAGGCCGCGCGGTTGTTGAAGTGGGCGATTCAAAGGGTGCAAGCGGATCGCGTCACCGCCTTGCGGGAACTGTCCAAACGCTACGGCAATTGCTGGGTGGTGTTGAAGGGGTACCAGACATTGACCGGCCGCAGCGAAGGCGGAATATTTGTGAACAGCTCCGGCAATCCGCATCTGGCGCAGGGCGGCAGCGGGGATTTGCTGTCGGGGTTTATTGCGGGACTATTGGCGCAACCGGCGCTGCAAGCCGATCTTGCCCAGACGTTGCGCTATGCGGTCTGGCAGCACGGCGCGGCGGCGGACCGCTTGCAGGCCGCGCGCGCGAATTGGATGGTGGAAGACCTCGCGCTGGAAATTGGGAATGTGCGTCCCCTCAAGGGGAATGTCTAATGACGAATGGCGAATGACGAAAGAATGACCAAGCCCGAATGACCAAGCCAATTCGCAACCTATTCAGTTTGATTGAAACGCCCGGGCGGGACGCCCGGGCCACTAATACTAAAGCTGCTTCAGCACGCTGCCCGCCAGTTTAATGAGCGGACGGATGGTGGCGGCGTCGAATCGGAAACTGCAGCCGGCGGTGTGAAACAGTTCCGGCAGCGGACGCGAGCCACCCAGGGCCAGCGCTTTTTTGTAATCTTTCAGCGCCTTCACCTTGTTCCGGCGCGAATTTGCCCACACTTCCAGCGCCCCGAGTTGGGCGATGCCGTATTCCACGTAATAAAACGGGTGGAGGAAGATGTGCAATTGCCGGTGCCAGGAAAACGCGCGCACGTTTTTCCAGCCGGTCCAGTCCACGTCGCCGCCGAAGCGGTCCATCAGTTCCAGATAGGCCGCCTTGCGCTGCGCGCGCGTGTGTCTGGCGTGCGTGTAAACCCAGTGCTGGAAGGCGTCCACGACGGCCATCCACGGGAAGAAACCGAGGATGCCTTCCAGATGCGTCTTGCGGGCGCGGTTGGCCTCGGTGGGCGCGTAGAATTCCTCCAGGAATTCGTTGCCCAGCAACTCCATGGACATCGAGGCCACCTCGCAAAACTCGATGGGCGCGCCGCGATACGCATACAAATCCTCGCCGCGCGTGGCCTGGGCATGAAACGCATGACCCGCCTCGTGGAGAATGGTCTCCACATCCCGCTGCACGCCGATGGCGTTCATGAAAATAAACGGCACGCGCGCCTCCGACAGCGTGGATTGATAGCCGCCGGGGGCCTTGCCCTTGCGGTTGGCCAGATCGAGCAGTTTCAAATCCTGCATCTGCTGAAATCCATCCGCCAGTCCGCGGTCGAGCTGGTTGAAAATCTTCTGGGTGCGCGCCACCATTTCGCCCACCTCGCCAAACGGCTTCAAGGCGGGGCGATTCTGCGGATCCACCGCCAGATCCCAGGGCCGCAGCTTTTTCAGATTCATTTGTTTCCGGCGGTCCGCCTGGATTTCACGCACGGCGGGCATGATCTCGCTCTCGATGGCGCGATGGAATTTCAGGCAGTCGGCCGGGGTGTAGTCAAACCGGCCTTTCTGGCGGAAGGCGTAATCGCGGTAGTTCGCAAACCCGGCGTTTTTGGCGATCTGCGTGCGCAATTGGATCAGGCGGTCGAAGATCTCCTCGCACTTCTCGACGTCCTGCAAACGGCGTTGCGCCACCAGTTCCCACGCCTCCTGCCGCAGGGCGCGGTCGGGTTCCTCGAGATAACGGCCCATCTGCACGAGCGTCTTCTCCTCCCCGCGAAACTTCACCGTCTGCGCGCCGATCAATTTCTGGTATTGCTGGCACAGCTTGGCCTCGTCGGTTTCCAGCGCCACGTTTTCCGGGCGGAACAATTCCACGTGGTTCTTCACATCGCGGTCAAACACCGTATAACGCGCCGGCTTGGCGGCCTTGCCGGGCGGTTTGGCTCCGGCCCCGGTTTGCAACAGCTTCGCGCGGGCGGGGTGCGCCACATAAATCTTCTCGAGCGCAAACTGGCGGGGCTTGATCTGCGGATCCATCTTCTCCACGAAATGCAAATAGGCCTGCTCGGCACCCGCATCATCCGTGTGACAGGTCATCGCAATGTAGCGCCGGGAAGACTCCTCATCCAGCGCCGCATTCAGCTCGCTCCAGTCGAGCAGCCAGCGCTTCAGCGCCGCCGCCGACCTGGCCTGCGCCGCGCGGGCTTCCAGTTGGTCGAACAACGGCGCGACCTGCTGCCAGTCGCCCAAGTCAATGGTTTGCGGCACGAAGGCGCGCGGCTTGGCCGCCGCCAGTTTTCCAAAAGGCAATAAACTCATGCGCGTAGTCTAACGAAAAAGTGCGCGCTGAAAACCATTTTCCCCGGCCAATGCAGGCCGCGTCACCACGGGGGTACTGTCAATGACAAGCTGGCGCCGCGCACTTCCGGGGCTCCAAACCCGACGCGCTCAAAATTTGATTTTGAAGCCGATCGCCGACTGGAAAGGCATTGGGGATGGACATTCGATCACCAAACCATCCGCCTGCTGGGACCATTTCAGCGGGGCATCCTGGCCCAGCAGGGTTACGGATTGGATGGTGCCCGATAGCAGATGGACATTGGTGCCCAGCGAAGTGATCTTCAACTGCGCGCCCGGAGGCGGCACGGTCATGCAATACGCATAGAGGCAGCCATTGGATCCCATGGTGAAACGGAAGTCGTTGGTCGAGAAGAGATAATTCGCCTGCGCCGAACCCAGCTTGCCGCCGGGAAGATGCTGCTGGCCTTCACCATATTTCACCCAGGCCCGGCTGCCGTAAATGCCCTCGCCGTTGCGGCGCATCCATTCGCCGACTCGCTTGAGCATCTGGTGGCTGCCCTCATCCAGCGAGCCATCCGGCAATGGGGAGATGCACACCGCCACGTTGCCATCCCGCGAGACTTCCTCCAGGAGATACCGCACCACCATGCCCGGATCGTAGGTAAAACCCGGGGCGTAAAACCAATCCCCCACGGGCGTCTCCGCAATCCATGCCTGGTCGGTCTTGATGCCGCGGGGAATGCCGCCCTCCTCGGTATTCACCGTGCCGTTGGTTTTCTTGCGGAATTTTACGATGCTGAAAACATCCACCTTGCCGCGCCGCGCGAGCGCGGTGTTGTAAAAATCAGCAATGACGCGCTGCATGGCGTCACACTTGTAACCGGTGCCGGTGCCGCGACCGCTAAAGGGCTGCTGGTCGGTGCCATCGGTGTAAATAAAGTCCGGATCATACTGGTCCACCACGTCCATCATCCGCAGCGCCCACTGCGTGGCATACCATTGAGCGTAATCCAGGTGCCGGGAGAAAATCCCGGCGGGGGGCGGGCTCCACCGCGAATACGCCGCCGCCGTCACGCCCTGATATTCGCGCAAATCAATGCCATAGAGCCGGCGCGGGTCCAGTCCTTCCCACCATTTGCCTTTGCCATCGGCCAGGGTCAGACTGCCATCATAGGGTAAACCCGCCTTGCTGCCCTCTTGGTCACTGCCGAACGCCGTCTGCCACCACCACCAGGTATATTCGTGATGAAAGGCCACGCCAAAACGGATCCCTTCGGCGCGGCACGCCTTGGCCCATTCCCCGATCAAATCCCGCTTGGGGCCCAGGTGCAGGGCGTTCCAAGGCTGGTAATGCGAGTTCCACAGGTCGAAGTTGTCGTGATGCACGCCTTGAATGAGCAGAAAACGCGCGCCCGCATCCTTGTAAATTTCCGCCAACCGGGCCGGGTCGAGTTGCTTGGGATTCCAATCCCGCAAGACTTCTTTATAGCCGGTGGCCGACGGATGGCCATAATTTTTAAGGTGATTGGCATAGGCGGGCGTGCCGGGAACATACATTTTCCGGGCATACCAGTCGCCGCTCTGGCCGGCGGATTGGGGGCCGAAATGCACCCAGATGCCAAACTTTGCCTGGCGCAGCCAATCCGGCGTGCCCGGATAATGGCTCTCAATGGATGGCCAGGTCGGCTGGAAGGGGCCGGGCGCGATGGCCAAATCCAGTTTCACTTCCGGGAAATCCTTCACCCCGCCCAGCGGCACGCTGTTCGGAGCCAACGGCTTGGAAACTTCCGGCAGGGGTGGCAGTTCTGGCAGGCTGCGGGCGAATGCGGACAGGGCCAGCATGGCGGACAGCATTCCCGTGCGAACCACCGGTGACCAACCCAAAATACATTTCATAAAATGATTTGCCGCATGATTCACCAATTCCGCTGGCGGGTCAATTTTTTCCGATCGAATCCGACGCCTCGCGCAACAAGATTTGAGCAAAAGCCCAATCGTACCAGATACCATCCGACGAGTTGCCATGCTTCCAATCCTGCTGGAGGCGGGCTTGAATGATCTGGCGTCCCCGCTCGAATTTCGCGCTCGCCTCAGCCAGCTTCCCCAGGTGGTAATTACTCATGGCGCCAATGATCAAGGTGGTGGCCTCAATCGCGGAGCCCTTGTTCCGATTCTCCACCCGCTGGCACCAAGTGATCGCCTGGCTGTAATCCCCATGGCGATACCGGTAGAGACAAAGCGGGATGACCGCCCAATCGGAAAACTTGGCGTTGGGACTAAAGGCCTTATCGGCGACCCCCATCAGGGGCTGAAGTTGGGCCATCGTGGCCTCATTGGCCGGTAGCAAAAGACAAACCTTGATGATGCGCCCCGCCAGATCTCCGTTGCCGGTGGTGCCAAATTGAGCAATGGCGGCCTGGCACATCTGGTCATAGCGCGTCCGGTCACCACTTTCCGCCAGCGCGGCGGCGCAGGCGTGATAATCCAGCGACACGGTATTCCAGTCGTCGGGCTTCTCCAGGCGCAGCAGCGAACCATAGCGGGAAGCCGCCTCCGGCCAGCGGCCCTGCAAAGCCAGCCATTCGCCCACCCCCCGGTAAGCGAAAATGGCATCGGTGCTGGACTCTGGCGGGGACGCAAAGGACGCCAGAATTTTATCGGCGGCGTCATATTGCCCCTGCTTGACCAGGGTGGCAGCCTGGCTGGTTTGGGCCTGGATTTCCGCCGGCGGCGACGGCCGGGCGACCGGAACCGCCCGGGATGGCGCGGTAATCGGCATGGGCGGCGGAGTGACTTTCGGTTTGCCCCTGAAAAGCAGCCAGCCGCCGGCTCCAGCCGCCAAGCCACATACCACCACCAGCCCCATCATCACCAGCATTCGACGCGATCCATCTCCTTCCGGGCGGGAAGGCGCTCCCTCCAAGGCTCGATCTTGCGGCGGGGCTGGCATGGCGATCTCATGCAAACACATGGGACAGGCCACGCGTTTCCCCGCGTACGCCGAATCACATATAATGACCTGGCGGCATTGGGGACAAGGTGCGGTATATTCGCTCATAATACAACTGGCCGGTCTGGTCTGACATGCTGCCGGCGTGAGTTGCTTTTCTTTTGATTAGTCATCGGCAGAAAACCAATGGGGGTTTAGCGAAATTTGTAGTCATAACGGAAATGATTGAAATCCACGCGGCCGTGATCGCCTTGATCGTTGTAGGTGAAGAGGCCCAGCCGCGTGCCCCGGTAATTGTGCCAGCCAAAGACAAACCGCCGGCCGATGGGGGTGAAGGTTTTGCCATCAAGACTGTAGGCGAAGACGCAGCCGCCCTGGTCGTCAATCTCCGCCCGCACCCAGGCGAGGTTTCCGGCGAGCAGTTCCGGTCCCTCGGTGAGCACGCCATTCTCGCTGAACATGACATGCCGCTGGCCCGCTTGCTGGACGACGCCAATTTGCGCGTCGTTTTTCCAGAAGAACACCAGTCCGGCGAGCTGCCCGTCCGCCAGGCCAGACGCGTCCAGTTTGACTTCCACCGTGCCGCCCGCCGTGCCCAGGAGGCGCTGCGTCAGCGTGTTGCCAGCCTTGAAGAAATCACCCTTCACGAGCGGCGCAAAGGCTTCCAGGCGCAGCCAGCCGGGCCGCGCCGTCAGTGACCATTTTTCGGCGCGCGGCTGGTAATTCCATTCCCACTGCGGAGCCAGCTTTGCGGCGCCAAAGTCATCGCTGGATTGCAGCTTCAGGACCGGGAACCCGTTGACCGGCTTCGGTGCGGTCCAGACGAGGTGGCCCACGCCGTTCGCATCCGGCGCGCCGGGAATCGGCCAGCCAGCCACCCACTTGACGGGCAGCAAGCTCGAGGGACGCCCATCGTACGTGCCGGTTTGATCCATCGCCCGGGGCGTGGCGGCATCCGCATCCCCGCGCCGGGCATGTGCATACTCCGCGCCATTCTCGCCCCGGCCTTGGTGCGTGATGAAGCACCAATCACCCGCTTCCGTCTGCACCAAGCCGCC
>Ga0302282_1002095_pt1 | contig 13884 bp, 8 predicted proteins | sample III_Fen_E1_3_FD_198763 | JGI IMG/M metagenome (GOLD analysis project Ga0302282, IMG submission 198763) | Peat permafrost microbial communities from Stordalen Mire near Abisko, Sweden - III_Fen_E1_3 | ecosystem: Environmental > Terrestrial > Soil > Wetlands > Permafrost | place: Sweden: Abisko... | reverse complement strand
TGCTTCGCCACGGACTGCAGGATCTGAAAACGATACCAACGTTTCAGAAACTCTATCGTATCGCCCTCGATATGCAGGTTGTCCCTGCGATCGAGAAGCGCGCAGCCTAAAACCAGTAGCGTGGACGACTTAGCACACCGTCCACGTACCACCTTCGTGCTTCAAGCAGAGGCAACCTTTTAGAAGCAGAAGTGTCAAATATACCAATGCAACCTATCGCCAAACCCGGCAAAACGAAAAGGAGCATCGGACATATGGTAGAATTTACACAGATTTGACGTGACCTCCGGGTTTGTGGGGGTTGTGTCGAACGGGATTGTCTCCTCGGAGAGTCCCTATTCAACCCAATAAATCGACTACAGACCCCTATAAATCGACTTTGGTTCGCTACGGCCGCTCTTTCGTGAGAGCGGCCGTTTTGCGTCTTTCTTCTTCTTTTCACGATGATATACCACTACCACTGTGTAGAATAACGGAAGGAGCCTCAATGTCGGGTACAGTACTTCTCGTCGCTGGCCCCTCCGGCAGTGGCAAAACAACTTTGACGCGGGCACTTGTGAACCGCGTTCCGTTCTTAATCAGAGCAATTACCGTCACTACTCGGCTGCCAAGACCTGGTGAAGTATCGGGCGAGGATTATCACTTTGTCTCCCCCGAGCAATTTGCTGAGATGAACCGGGCTGGCGCACTGATTGAGTGCGCCGAGACTTATACGGAAAGCTATGGGATTCCACGGAACGTCTTGGCAGGACTGTGCGATCGTGCTCTCATCCTCACGGGTGGCGGTGCCCTCGCCCTTCGGCGGCGCCTCTCGAACTCCATCAGCATCTTCATCCAGCCATCATCGGCAGCTGCCGCGGCGGCGCGGATCGCTGAGCGGAACTGCCCAAACAGCCAGTCTCGCATCGCTGGTTATCAGCAGGAAGTTGCCGCATCCTCCCAATTCGACCGGGTCTTTCTGAACGAGGATTTCGATAAAACTCTGGATCAGATTGAAGACTTCTACCTCAGGGCGAGGCGGCAAAGGCCTCACGGGCGCCCCGCGCACAAGTTTGACACTGGGGCAGGGAAGGGGACTGGCGATGGTCCCATACTCTGTGTGCCGCTTTTGGAGACTGGCGCAAAGTCTGGCTTCCTCTGTCACAACTGCCTTCAGGGGAGATTCGGATTGATGGCCGACGTGTATCCCAACTGGTTCCGGCCCTACAAGGCGATCGAGGTCTCAGGTCCGCGTTCGGTCAAGAAGTTCTGCGCACGGGCTGCAAGCCTGGGGCGCAGCGTTCCCACGCCGGCGATGGTCCCGAGCGAAGTCACGGCGGGGCCGGAACTGGTCAATGCCATCAGTGACGACAAGCTAAGACGGAGCGCATAGCTTCGCTCCTTGAGTTTTTTTCCGATTTCAATCAAGTCAAGATTCCTGCTGACGCTTCGATGCCCGTGTGCTCAGCTCGCAGGAACACAGCGCAAGGCCGGACCTTCGGCCCTATGGCACCCCCACAAGACTCACTCGCGGTCAGACGAAACCGCTGGGTGAGTGGGGTGCCGCGCTTCAATTTTCCCCGCTCGGTTCCCGAGGGATAAACTCACAGGTAGTCCTGAAAATTGCAAGACTGACGATGAGAATACTTAAAGCGGCTGACCGAGCAGTGACGGTGCCACCGGCGGCCGAATGCGCCGTCAATGGCTTGGACGAGTTAAAGGACTGTCTTTACCACGTCAACCTGTTTGTGCAAAAAGCGATGGCTGATCTACATCGATGAAGCTTGATCTTGAACTCAGTTGTAGTGCCCAAGGGCAGCCTTGGGATGACGTATAGGTCGGCCCGATCCCCTGGGGTCTCAAGAATAGCCGTAAGACTGTTACCTCACGCAGTTTCTTGAATTGGAGATGGAATTGCCAACAATTAGTAGGTTCTACGGGATAGTGATTCGCATGTACTTCGGCGACCATGTTCCCCCGCACTTGCATGCCGTCTATGCGGAATTTGAGGCTGTGTAAGACATCCGGACCTCTGCTATCATCGAGGGCAAGTTGCCCTACCGCGCGACGGGCCTCGTGCTGGAGTGGATCGAACTACACCGTACCGAACTCATGGAGGACTGGGAGCTATGCGTACAGAATCACATCCCCAAGAAGATTCACCCGCTACCCTAGCCATGCCGGAATGCGCACCGCGCTCGCCCTGGAGCGTGATCGAAGTCGAAGCTCTTTCGGGGTTCCGTCTGCGGGTTGCATTCGCCGATGGCCTTGCCGGAGTGGTTGACATGTCCGTCCTGGTGCATTCTCCAGCGGCTGGGGTCTTCGCAGTACTCCGTGACCCATCTCTGTTCGCGCAAGTCGCACTTGATTACGGTGCCGTCTCCTGGCCCGGCGAGTTGGACCTTGCCCCCGACGCCATGCACGCGGCGATCCAGGAGCGGGGAGAGTGGCGGTTATAGAGAATTTGGTATCCGTATTCGGTGCCAGACGGAGCCACCAATCGACTCCGTTGTAGCAGTGACTCGAAGATAGATGGGATCCGTAGGGGGTTGATCAAAAGAGGCCGCATTGCTGGGCAGCAAAGGGAACTTGCACTAAATCCCATCCTGCCAAAATATTCTGTTGACAAATCGCAAATTAGCTGTAGATTGGCTTGGTCACAGAAAAAGGTTTCACGGCACCCAGCCAACGGTTGACTACTTAGAGGAACTTCAGGTCCCGCAGCAATGTAGTGTGCTTATCGTCTACGAGATATAACAACTCGTAAAACCATCAACGATAGACCGGAATATATGTCGCGGATCTGCGCGGCTTTGTGACGCTTCGGTCACACTGCCGCAACGCAGTCCGGGATTCGACGGAGCCATGACTCATGTCTAGGGACTTTATTCGGAGCGCAGCATGCTTCAGTCGCTCTGTAATTCTATTGGCTTGTTATGTTTTCACAAGCGCGCTGCACTTTTCGGCAGCACAAGCAGTCAATCCGAGCCAGGCAGGACCGCCGGCACCGGCTGCGCCTCTCCAGAGCGATCCAGCAGCCGCCCAGGCAATGGAGAAGGTTCTGGTTGAGTCGGGTGGAGCGGCGGTATGGAGGAATCTTCACTCTGCCGAGGAAAGCTTTTCAGTGCTGACACGCGGAGAGACTGCACCGCACGTCATAAGGCTTCTCGATGATTGGTCACTGAATACGACCCGCTATCGACGAAGGCTCGAAGGGCAGAAGACAGCTCCAGAAGACCACAATGGTGTGCCAAGCTTTTCGTCCGCTGGAAATTCCCAAACGTCCATTCCTGAATTCGATCAAGCGAGAACACTTGTACCTCGACTGCCAGCGGCAGCTGCCGAAGTGATGCTGCGGCGCCATGAATATAGCTTAAAGATCTCATCCCTTCAGAACTGTAAGGCCGACCAAATTTGCATAGATGTCTTTCGTAACGGAGGTTTGCCGGGGGCGCAGATTCCAGAACAGCAATGGAAGATTTCGGCGACCACCGGTCTTCCAATCACGGTGAGATATCAGATGGAGATGATTGGAGACTCTTCGGTCACATGGCGAGAAATCTTCTTTTTGAAGTATGCGAATGAGGACGGCATAACGGTTCCGGTTTTGCTCGGCGTGAGCGCTAGAGGTCAGAGGCAGACCTGGAGCTTTGTTTCGCTTAAGCCCAATCCAGGATTTGATCCTTCGACCTTCGACCAGGAGACCGTACGATGAACCGTTTCCACGCTACAGCTTTTCTTTGTCTTGCGATTGCCTCATCGGCTTGCTCTGCACAAGATATCAAGGACGTAGAGGCTAAACCGTACGGCTCCTACACAGGCGGGGCCATCGATACGGTCGATCTTGCGTCGGGAAATCTGATGCTTAACATCCCCTTGGTTTCATTTCCGCAACTAGGTGCACTCCCGCCGTTGGCGTTTTCAGTTGAGCTGAATAATGCACCCTACTCTCAGGCTGTGACCGGTTGCGATGCGCTTGGACAGCCTAACGGCGCGGGCCAATTCGTCGACGGTCAAAACGGGGCTGCGATGATTTGCATGACCTACACCAGTCGATATGACACGTCGCCGCCCGGTGGCGTGTTTCAGCAGCCAATACAAAGTGTGCTTCCTTATCTCGTCCAGAGGTCGCCGCCACAGTCGAGCAACGACACTCTATGCGGGAACAACTACGGTGGGACCTATCCACAAGATGGGGCTGCCTGCACGTGGGAAGACGTGTGGCTGGCGGAAGACCAGCCTTATGTCGACGGGATTTTTGGAGCCTACGTCACGTCTTCGTTCGGAGGAGGGATCGTCCGAGGGCAAGCAAACTACATGTTTGAGACCGTCGACGGTAACCCCAACGTCATTGGTGCAGGATACGACTATAGCCTCATCGATCCGTCCGGAACGACTCACGAGTTAGAATCCGACGCAGACCCCTATTCCCCGGGAAAGTATCGTGCATCCGATGGCTCTGGATACATGTTCGCTCCGAGTGGCGCTGGCGAGGGTTCTTACCCGTTCGCTCCAGAGAATTTTGGGATGGGGGCTACAGTGGGCATACCCTCCACGGCCGATTGGATCACCGATGCCACTGGCGCCATTGTGAAGGCTACAAGCGGGCTTCGCATGGGCACCCTCTACTCTCCTACGGGAATCCAATACACAAATCAAATAGTTTCTTTTCCCGTGCCTTCGGGAAATCAAAGCTATAACGGGGGCGGTAACTCCGCCTCGGGGAATCAGACCTTGATTCCTCGAGCAATCATGTCGACAGAGCAAGATCTATTCGGAAACAAGATCACGCGCGGTCCATGGTATTGGACAGGATATTGGTCGACCCAGGGAACTCCATTCTCCGATATTCAGTCACTATATAGCTCAAATCCGCCGCAATATGTTGATTCCATTAATCGCGTAATCCCCGACATCGTCGCGATGCAATCGACGATGTATCAATGGGCCCAAGGGCCGTTAAACCAGTACACAGTCAACTGGCCAGTGCCCGGCCCAAACGGGCAGCTGGTAACTTACAAGATCAACTACACGCTGATTTACAATTCGGTGTCCTGGGTACCAAATACGCTTGCTGTGCAGGACCCGGCTATCGATATAAATGCCACTGGCTGGGCGATCGCATCTATAACGCTGCCCAATAATACATCGTGGCAGTTTACATACTCCGGGCCTGATCTTCAATCCATCACCACGCCGAGCGGCGGCACAATCAGCTATACCTACGCTCCAATGACGAGTGGAGAGAACGCGCCCGTAAAAACAACCAGGTGCAACGGAATCTGCCATGCCGTTCAGTCGCGAACTGAAACCGATGGCTTGCCGGGCAGTGTTCCTGGCCAACATAGCTTTTCGACAAACTACACCTACAACACGCTCAGCAGTTTGGCAGGATGCTCCCCAATTGATGGAATGCTCTTTGCCTTTTCGACGACAGAGACCGACCCCGAGGGAAACGATACTGTTCATAGCTTTTGTGCGCTCACGGTAGCACGTAGCCTCCCGGTAGCGAATCAGTATCATGAGACTCAGACTGACTACTATCAGGGATGTCAGGCGGGTGAAGCAGGATGTAACAACGGTTCAGGGCGCACTTGGCTTAAGACGGAAGCGACAGCCTACCAATATACGCCCGATATCAATCCTCCGGTAAACAACGGACAATATGTTGGTCTTACAAACGTACTTCCCACCCAGATCACGACCAGCACCCTGGCAGGAACTTCGACGGAAACGCGACAGTACTCGACCCTGTTCAACGCTGAGAAGCTCGGCTGCGGTTCCAGTTGCTTCGCCGCGGCTAACGCGAATAACGCGACATCCATCCCAATCGACTATCTCGATCCGACGAGCGAATCGACGAAAGACGCTTCGGGCAATACTCTACGCACGACGACAACTGCCTATGAATTCCAAAGTTCTACCCCAGCCTATACCAATGCGAATCTCATTTCTCTTCCCACGTCCGTGTCTGTTTCGGGCGCTACCAACGATGCTTCGGGGAAAACAACATACACATACGACGAGAGTTCATATGTGAGTCCTCCGGGACCTTACGGAGCCCTGACCTCGAAGACAGAAGCCTACACGATGGTGCAGGGATGGTCGCCTACGTCGGTGACGACTCATACGGCTTATAACACCAACGGGATGCCGATCACCAAGATCGATGGGAAGGGCTATGCAACCCAGATTTCTTACGACTCGACCGGATTATTCCCCAACGAAATCCAGCGCCCGGTGACGAACGGCTTTCCGCATAACGATTTTTACATCTACGACTCAGCCGGGGATCTGAAGTCTCACACGGATGAGAACGGTCAGCCGACTACCTACAATTACGACGCCATGGGGCGGATCACGGCCATCTGGTATCCGGACGGAGGTGGCTCTTCATTCTGCTACACCGATAGCGGAGCTACTTGTAATCTCGGAGGATTCAAGGGATCGGCTCCGTTCTCTCTGTATACCTACACGCTGGCTGCACCGGACCCTGCCATCGCGACGTCGCACTCCTATGATGGATGGGGCAGACAATACCAGAGCGGTGTCCTGAGCGATCCCATCGGCGTGACCACCGTCAACACAACCTTCGACTGGGCGGGTCGAGTGGCCTCAGTCACCAACCCATTCCGAAGTACCAGCAGTTCTACCGATGGCATCACCTCCTACACCTATGACGCGCTCGGCAGGAAGACGATACAGGTCCAGCCAGACGGCAGCATGCAGAAATGGTGCTACGACGGGGTCGTTACCAACCCTCTGCTGCAAGGAAACTGCCTCGCATCGGCCATGCAACACGGAACTTTCGCACCAGTGGCTCGAATCGATTTGTGGGACGAAACAAGTCGGCACACCCAGCAGATATTCGACACCTTGGGTCATATGGGGAGCGTCATTGAGCCGGATCCAACGTCAGGCAATTTGGCCATGGAGACGGACTATGCTTACGACGTTTACGGAGATATGAAGGAAGTCGATCAATATGGCGAGGCTACCAGCCCACAAGTCAGCCGCTACTTCTGGTATGACCTACCCGGAAGGGTCTCGACAAGTGAGAATCCGGAGGCCGCAGCCCCGGTCCCGCCTCTTAGCCCCTGGCAAGAATCGCCAACAGGTCGTGTGTCATATTTCTATGACGACAATAGCAATTTAGTGGGGAAAGCAGACTGGGACACAATCTCAGGATCCACAGTCGACACATCCTACACATATGACGCGCTAAACCGCCTATTATCCAAAACATATCTTAATGATCCGTCCGGAACGGCATCTACATGCTACATCTATGACACTGCGTCGAACGGCTTGGGGAGACTGGGTTCTCAATGGACGCAAAAGGCTGCATGTTTATCCCCTCCCGCACTACCTAGTGGCGGGATACTGACAAAATCGGCAATTTCCGCTTACGATGCGATGGGCCGAGTGAAAAGCGAACTCAGGTGCATGGGGCTAGCAAACTGTAGCAGCGGTGGCTATGCGATGGCCTATACCTATGATCTCGCAGGTAAGCTGACGTCGTACCCGAGTGGTCCTAACGGGTTGACCTTTGCCAATGCATACGATGCAGTAGGGCACCTGCTGAGCCTAACTAACACCTCTCAGGGCACCACGCTGTTTTCGGCACCCAGTTACACGCCGACTGGCGCACTTTCGGGAGTTACATTAGGCTCTTCGCTCAATATGACTCGAACCTTCGATTCTCGTCTGCGAGTAACTAGCGAGACAGACTCGCATCCATGACGTGGCGAGGGCGACCTGGATTGAGCCAAGCAAATGTATTTCAGATTGAACTCAGTCACCGGCGACTAGACGAAAGGGCTGTGACCAATGAAGGCCAGGAAGATGCACTATAAATCGATATCGATTGTTTTCGGAATAGCTCTGGCGGCAGGCCTATTCTCGCCTGTCGCGCTGTGCCAGTCGGCTCCTGTTCAAGGGCATCGTCCTTCGCGAGCGGCATCGCAGCCCAAGCCTCTGTCGCTGGCCCACCTGTACTGGCATTTCCTGGTTTACCAGAATCATCTGGATGCGAAAGCGGCCGAGCTGGATTCGCAAGGGAAGAGCGGCAGTTTGATGCGCCATTACCTACAGCAAAGGCTCGGGCTGACCGACTCGGAGTTCCAGCCCATCCGGACGTCGTCAGCGCGACTCAGTGTAGAGGTGAAGGACCTCGATGGTCAAGCCATGGCGATTCACGCGACCGGCCCATCTTCATCCAGCCAAGATCAACTGAAGGCGCTTACACTTCAACGCGAAGCGAGGATCGACGACGAAGTAACCTTCCTTCGACAAGCACTTCCTCCTGAGAAGGTTAAAGCTTTTGAGGCGTTCTTGGTTCAGTTCTTTTCCCCTGCCAATGCGGTGCCCAAACCCACGCCCCCATCCGCGCAATCTGCTCCTGCGGCGGTGCAACAATGAGCAGATATCGATTTCTACTATGTCGCTCGGCATGGTTGATTGTGCTTCTGGTCGGGGCCGCCCGTATCCTGATACCTTCCATTGCACAAGCGCAGACCAGCTCTTGCGCAGCGGGGGCAGTGGATTACAACGAGGACGACGGAAATGATGGCACCGATGTGGAACAGGTAGTTTGCCTCTACTATGACAGTCAATCCGGGATGGACGCTACGGTTGAAACGGATAACGACAGCTATAGCGACTGGCAAGATCCTGGAAGCCTTTGGGTATTTGGAGTCGGGGGGGAAGGCCAGCTCGTTTCGGGCACAGATTACACCACCCTATGGGACTCCGGCATGCAGCTTGGCAATCCATCCGATAGTGGGGGCAACAGCATCTTCATAGACTCGGGCAGTATGACATCGACCAATCCGGTGTATTACCTGAATGGGAACTTTGAAGAATGCCAGCAGCAGCCACTTCAATTTGACGCTTCAGGGTGTAGTTGGAACGGCGCAAATTGGGGGATGTCGGTAGAACTGGATCTGCGTTCCCCTGCGACAGTGAACCTTACAACATCAGGTAGTCCGTCAGTAGCTGGCCAGCCGGTCACCCTCACTGCAATGATAACCCCCAGTGCTGCCGCCACCGGAACAGTGGATTTCGACATCCCTTGGTATGGGACCCTTGGAATCGGAACGGTTAGTCCGGCGAGCGTCACCAATCTGGTGCCTTATTCAAGCAATTTTGTAAATTGGAATTGGAAAACTTTACAAGTGACTCCTAACGCGACCGCTGCTCCTGACGGGTCAAATACGGCTTCACTTCTAACTGTGGGCCCGGCATATTACGTCGGACAATGGGGCTTTCCGTGCTCTCCAGGGCCAGTCACGCACTCAGTCTGGCTGGAACGGAACAGCGCAAATCCGGGAGCTTCTGTGTGGCTATCTGTGAGATTTATTAACTCGCAGAATTCGGAACTTATCCTCACAGGCACCACTTTTACGCCAACCGCGAACTGGCAGAGATTCTCCGAGACATATACCGCTCCAGCCGGAACCACAAGTTGCTGGATCGGGATAGAACAAATCAATTCAAGTGGCGGAGCGGCGACTTCCGGCAGTGTCTACGCATGGGGCGCACAGGTTGAGCAAGCCTCGTCAGCCGGACCATACATAGCAACTGGCTCGTCTTCTCAGAGTTGGTCAGGCGGGATTGCCACCCTCAAGACAAGCAAAATGCAAGTGGGCGGTTCCGAGGTTTCTGCAAGTTGGGCCGGAAACGATTACTACACTTCAGCGCAATCGAATGTAATCATTCAGAACGTCACCCCAGCGGCACCGACGCTCAGTGTCTCGTGCCCCAATGCCTACTATGGGGAAGTGCAGTGCACGCTGAGTCTCGGCAATACTGCTTTCTCGAATACAGGTATATGTTCCTACTCTTATTCAATAGACGGCGGTCCGAGCCAAGAGGGTCCTTATAGTCTTTGGACCGACTGTGCGAATGTTGCAAGTATCGGGGTTCTAGTTCCCGGCAGCCATAGTGTTCAAGTCAGCTGGCCGGGCGACAGTTATAATGAGCCAGCCAGTGCGCAGGCGATATTCACCGTACAGAAGGATCCGGGTCTATATGGCGGGTCATGTACAAGCACCAGCTGCTCCTTCTGGATGCCAGAAGGTGTAACTGTGGGTAATCCTGAATTTGGCATTCCGGCTGGATATATGGTCGGAGCGACCGGAGTGGCTTCCTTCACGCTAAACGGCAAATATCTCACCACTGCGGCACCCTTTAATGGAGTAGTGTCCGCCCAGCTCCCAAACAACTTAGAGGCGGGTCAATATACGTTGACTGCCAAGTATGCTGGGGACGCCAATTATGCTGCCACGACTCTCAGCGTGACCCCTTCGGTTTCCGCAGGACCAACACCTGACACGCCGCCTGTATCGGTCTCGTGCTCTCCGAATCCAATCACCGACGGGTTGCAACAGGCTACGTGTACGGCTATGGTCGGAAATCTCAACCAGAGTCCCGCTGGAATGGTCACGTTTTCCTCCAACAGCACTGTTGTGGCTACTTCTCCTATAGCAGCAGGTAGTGCGTCAGCGACGCTTTTGGGTAAACTCCCTCCGGGAGCAGACACAATCGTGGCCAACTTTACCTGCACCGAGAACTATCTCACCCCGTGCTACCCATCAAGTTCCGGATCTACCACTCTGACCGTTCTACCGCAGTCAACATTTTCGATCGCGTGTTCTCCAAACCGACTTCCCTATGGATCGCAAAGCACAACATGTACGGCCACAGCAAACTCCGGCGCCACGGGCAATGTGAAGTTCATGATCCAGGGCGGTGCATGGACTACGCCTACTCCATGGGTAACTCTTGGGCTCTCCAATGGCAGCGCCTCGGTGGTCGGCTTCGGTGGAGTCGCCGCTGGCACTTACGAGGTGACAGCAGATTACTCCGGCGACGGCAATAATACGGCGGCCTCCGCTTCAACGACACTCAGTATTGAAAACGCTGGACCAGGATCGAGTATTTACTATAGCTACAGCGTTCCCGATGGCGGATACCAAAGCAACGGAAATGTGATGGCGTACACCGATTCGGTGATGGGCTCCTGGAACTTCGGTTATGACCTGCTGAACCGCCTGGTGACCGCGGGAAACACGAGCCAGCCCGCAGGGGCCGCCTGGGCGCCCTACTTCTGCTGGGCGTACGACGCCTTCGGGAACCGGCTTCAGCAGAGCACCTCGAACGCGGCATTCACTCAAGGCACTGGGAGTTGCACGTTCAGCGGGACGGAATACCAGAACACGTGGGCCAGCTACACCAATCAGAACCAGATTGCCAGCACCAATGCTCCGGGCTTTGTTTGGTCCCCGGCCTATGATGGCGCCGGCAACATTACCGACGACGGCAGCAACCAATACCTGTACGACGCCGAAGGCCGCATCTGCGCGGTGGCCAGCGATGGCTATGGTACCGGCTATCTGTACGACGCCGCCGGAAACCGCGTGGCCAAGGGAACAATCACCAGCTTGAGCTGCGACATCACCACCAACGGCTTCCAGCAGACGACCGGTTACGTCGTCGGCCCCGGAGGCGAGCAGATCACCGAGGTGGGGGCGAACAGCACCATCTGGAACCATACCAACGTCTATGCCGAGGGCAAGCAGATTGGGACCTACGACAGCGCCGGTCTGCACCTCTATGTGGACGACCCGTTGGGCACGCGGCGAGCGCAGGTCTTGGACTCCTCAGGCACGCTGGAAGCGGTCTACCAGAGCCTGCCCTTCGGCGATGGCCTCAACTCGATTCCCTATGCGACCGGCGCTACCGATCCAACGGAGAACCACTTCACCGGCAAAGAAAGAGACACAGAATCAGGAAACGACTACATGTTCGCCAGGTACTACAACTCAGCGACTGGGAGATTCCTCAGCCCGGACTGGAGCGCCAAAGAAGAGCCCGTTCCGTATGCCAAGCTTGAGTATCCGCAGACCTTGAATCTCTACAGCTATGTGTTGAATAATCCGATGACGCATAGCGACCCGGATGGACACAAATGTGGCGATGCCGGTCAACCCGCATGTACGGCGCCAGGAACAACAGCGACACCAACATCGCCACAGAGCGATGCGAAGGCTCGTGCCACCCAAGCCGGAGAGGCCGCCGTAAATTTTACTTTGGCGGCAACGAAAATCAACACTGCGATAAAAACCGCCCCAACCAGTGAGACGGTGGTCGGTGGGCTCGCGACTGCATATCTTGGTATTTCTGCGACAGGAAATGCAGTTGCGGGTACTTTGCAGGCGGGTGGCGCTGCAACTGGTCACACGAAGGTGGCAGAAGAAGGAGCAGAGGCTGTATCGACGGTTACTAGTGTAGTTGGCTTCGGAATTCTTCTTAAAACCGGAGACATGAATAAAGCCGCTACAGGTGCGGCAGTTGAGGGAATCTTGACCTCCCGACCCGAAGATTTGGCGACCGGCGGGACTCTGGAACGGGCTGCCAAGGTCGCCGATTTTGGCCAAAACGTGAGTAAGGTTTGGTCATCGATCAAGAGTACTGTTACGGAATGGATTCATCCAGTTGCAGTACAGTGAGAAGCAAGCATTATCGATGCTTGCCGCAAGTCTCACGAAGACAGTTGCGAGCACCTAAGAAGGGACTCAAAGCATATGGAGAGACGCCAGAAGGCTCGGCGAGCTGTGTATGCAATTGCAGTGTCGAACTCGATAGCCGTCTTCATTCTCGCTGCGCTCTTACTGAAGAAGCCTGAGGATGCACGGGTTCTCGCGCCAGCCGGTTTCATGACCTTGCTACTCGCAAATTTCTTCTTCCTTCGCCGGAAGATGACAACTGTCGATCGAAGTTCAATAAAGGAAAGCTCCATGAATCTTCCGCGCGCACTCTCTAGCTATGCTCTGTCAATAGTCTTCTTTGTGGGAACACTCTATGGGGTGATCATGATCTGCCAAAGAGAGCTTCCATTCGTAATTCTGCCTTTGCTTGTAGTTCCACTCTCCATGGCAATATTTTGCCTTAGGACAGCCCGCAGGATCCACCATGGAAATCATGACCCGGCAGGTGGCGCACCCTAAGTTTTTTGGAATCTGATTCCCTTCGCCGTCGTTCGATTCCAACCGCAGGCCGCCTTCCCGGGTGGCCGGCGCTGCGTCTGGGGCTTTCCACTGAGAGATGTGCCGAAGCGATCCGAAGCCTGCCATGCTTCGCATGGGGTTGAGTATGGACACGTCACCCCAGAATGGGAGCTGCGCAGTAACCTTGGGTTACTGTGCGGGAACCTGCTGAAAACAGGCGACTAATAGAAAAACTGGACTAAACGGCGTAATCTGGAGGCGAGTGCAAGTTGCTGTAGGGGAACCCACTGAGTCTCAACCCTTTAGCCCGCCTCCGGCCCCCCTGCTGTCTTCCCAGCGACGCACAGGCAGGGTGCGGCCTCGCCCTCTTCCCCAGCTCCGGCGGTGCTCTCTGAAGCCGCCTCTCCGCACAAAATCCGTGGGCACGAAGGTCAGCGAGCCGGAGTTCGCGGCGCTGGAGACGCGCGCCCGCGCGAGCGGGTTGACGCTCTCGGAATGGGTGCGGGATGTGCTGCTGGCCTCCTCGCCGGGTGCCGGAGCGGAGGCGGCGGACCAGGTGTTGCTGGGGGAGCTGCTGGCCCTGCGCACGATCCTGATCAATCTTCTGTTCTCCGTCTCCAAAGCCGAGCCGGTGACGCCGGAGCAGATGCAGGCGCTGATCGAGCGGGCCGACAAGGACAAGATGCGGCGGGCGCTGGAGAGGCTGGGCGAGTCCCGGTTGACGGCGGCAGCCAATGCAACAGCAGGGACAACGGAGCAGATGGAACGATGAGTGAATGGGGACGGAAAGAGTACACGGGCTGGCCGAGCCGGCAGCCGGTGTGGACGTTGGCAGCGGTCTTCGGGTGGCTGTTGATCTTCGCCGGCGGCATGGTCTACCAGTACACGCAGCAGT
>Ga0302282_1002093_pt1 | contig 13891 bp, 12 predicted proteins | sample III_Fen_E1_3_FD_198763 | JGI IMG/M metagenome (GOLD analysis project Ga0302282, IMG submission 198763) | Peat permafrost microbial communities from Stordalen Mire near Abisko, Sweden - III_Fen_E1_3 | ecosystem: Environmental > Terrestrial > Soil > Wetlands > Permafrost | place: Sweden: Abisko... | reverse complement strand
AACACGCCGCTCTACGAGATGCCCCGCAGCGCGCAACTCGCGGGCGTCGACTGGCTCCTCGCCAAGCATCAGGGCATGAACCCCACCGGCTCCTTCAAAGACACCGGCATGACCGCCGCTATGTCCGTCGCCGTCGAGCGCGGATTCAAGTGGGTCGCCTGCGCTTCCACCGGCAACACCTCCGCCGCTATGGCCGCCTATGCCGCGCGCGCCGGCCTGCGCTCCATCGTCTTCATCCCCGAGGGCAAGATCGCCTGGGGCAAGCTCTCGCAGTCAATGGACTACGGCGCCATGACCGTCCAGCTTAAGACCGACTTCGACGGCTGCGTCCGCCTCCTGCTCGAACTCGTCCGCCGCTTCCCCATCTACCTGCTCAACTCCGTCAACCCCTACCGCCTCGAAGGCCAGAAGACTCCCGCCATGGAGATCGTCGAGCAGATGGAGTGGCAGGTGCCCGAGCACATCGTCGTCCCCGGCGGCAATCTCGCCAATTCCTCCGCCCTCGGCAAGGGCTTCCAGGAGATGAAGCACATCGGCCTCATCTCCCGCGTACCTAAGATCAGCATCATTCAGGCCCAGGGAGCCGACCCACTCTTCCGTTGGTTCAACGACTCCAACCGAGAAATGAAGCCCGTCAAGGCCGAGACCCGCGCCACCGCCATCCGCATCGGCAACCCCGCAAGCTGGCGGAAAGCCGCGCGCGTCATCGAGCAAATGGGCGGCTGGTGCGAGGAAGCTACCGAGCAGGAAATCGCCCTCGCCAAAGCCGAGATCGGAGCAGAAGGCGTCGGTTGCGAACCCGCCTCCGCCGTCACCCTCGCGGGCCTCAAGAAACTCGTCGCGCAGGGCCGCGTCAGCCCCGGCGAGCGCGTTGTCCTCATCCTCACCGGCCACACGCTCAAGGACCCGCAGTACACCATCGACTACCACCGCGGCGAACTGCTTACCCCAGCCGAACTTGCCTCCGCCACAGCGTCCGAACGCGCTCACCACGAATCCCTCCGCAAGCCCCCCATCGTGCTCGAAGCCGACGAGTCCGTGGTGCTGCGTGCCCTCGAAGAACGAATGGCCGCCTCTAACGCCGCCGAGCCCGTCGCCCCCGGAATCTCGGTATGAGCCAGAACGCCGGCGAGGCTCCATCCCAAATCCAGCAACCCGGCCCCATCCGCCTGGTTCTGCCTGCCACCTCCGCCAACCTCGGTCCTGGCTTCGATACGGTCGGTCTGGCGATGGCGCTCTACCTCACAGTCGACGCGGAAGCGGCACCCGCTTCCTTTACTCAACTGTTAACCATTGAAGCAATAGGGCGAAATGCCGACCGCTGCGCCCGCACCTCCAACAACCTGATCTTCGAAACCTACCGCGACCTGCTTCAGCGCGCCGGCCGCTCCGTAACCCCTCTCAATCTGCGCATTCAAAATGAAATCCCGCTCAGCATGGGCTTCGGCTCCAGCGCCGCGGCCCTGCTAGCCGGAGTCTACCTCGCAAACCACTTCGGCGAGCTGGGCTGGAACCAACAACAATGCATGGAAGAAGCCGCCCGCCGCGAGGGCCACCCCGACAATGTCGCCGCTTGCGTTCTCGGCTATCTAACGGTTTCTACAGTTGTTGCCGATCAAACGGGAGACTCGGTAATTGCCGCTACCTGTGGCCAGAACACCCCTTGGAAGCTCCTCCTCGCGCTCCCCTCGATCAGCCTGGCCACCGAAAAGGCCCGCGCCCTCCTTCCCTCCCAGTACAGCCGCGCCGATGTTGTCGCCAATCTCCAGCGAACTGCACTGCTGGTCTCTGCCTTCGCGCAGGGCCGCGGAGACCTCCTCAGCGTCGCCATGCAGGACCGCCTCCACCAGCCCTACCGCATGGAGGCCTGCCCCTTGCTGCCCCGCCTTCTGCCCTTGGCCGGGGAGCAGGATATTCTAGGCGTTGCACTTAGTGGCGCCGGCCCCGCCGTCCTGGTAGTGGCCACCCCCAACGCCGCGCAGGGTGTCACCGCTCGAATCCACCAGGCTGCCGCCGACCCATCACTAGAAATCATCGAAACGGCCATCGCCCCCGGCGCTCAAATCTCCATCCCAGGCTGAGTTCCCCAAATTCCCCGTCCCTCGGATTCACCACCACAACCTGTGGGTCAAGAGAGGTTACTTTAGTCATCACAAAATTCCCTTTACTTTGCTCCAACCCTTTCATAATATGAGCGCGTGTGCAGTTCTGGGGAGGGCTGCTACGCCGCCCGCTGATCCGTCTAAAACCGGGCAGCGGGCGTTAATTTTCTTGGCGCTCACCGCCTCCGTAACCACGATTTGCACCCCCTGCATCCCTCGCGCATCTATTATGAAGAGAGATGATGGAACGCCTACTTGCCTCCTGGCAGAGTAGCGGGAGGAATACGAAATGGCAGGTCAGTTTGTAACGGCGGTAAGCGACGCCGACTTTGAGAAGGAAGTATTGCAATCCGAAACACCGGTTTTGGTGGATTTCTGGGCAGCGTGGTGCGGCCCCTGCCGTGCCCTGGCGCCAGTAGTCGACGAGGTCGCATCGCACTATAACGGCAAGTTGAAAGTGGTCAAAATGGACGTGGACGCCAATACCGCCACTCCGATGCGTTACGGCATTCGCGGTATCCCCGCGCTGCTGCTCTTCAAGGGCGGCAAGGTCGCCGATCAGATCGTCGGCTACGTCCCCAAGGACACCATCGACAAGTCCGTCGCCAAACTGCTCGCATAAAATCGCGACTCGGAAAATGAAATCGAGGTGCCCGTCGACCTAAGTCGACGGGCATTTTCGCGCGTGTTCCGGCTTGCCATCTATCAACTGACAACCTGCAACCTGCAACTCACGAGCCTGCGGGTGCTATCCTCAGCACGAATGCTGGAATGGATGCTTTTCCGCGCGATCATGGTGGCCTTCTTCATCCTGGCCAACAGCTTCTTCGTCGCTGCCGAGTTCGCGCTCATCAGCGTACGCGAGACGCGTATGCAGCAACTCCTCGCCGTGGGGCGTCCCGGCGCCCGCACCGCACTGCATCTTAAGCAGAACATCGACGACTTCCTCCCCGCCGTTCAGTTCGGTGTAACCCTGGCTGCGCTCGCACTGGGCTGGCTGGGCGAACCCGCCGTTGCTGAGATGATCCTCACTCTCGCCGCTGGCGTACTCACCGTTCTCCCGCCCCACGCTGTTCTCTACGCCAATACCATCGCAATCGTCCTCGCCTTCGCCGCCATCACTTACTTCGAACTCCTCCTCGGCGAGCTCGTCCCCAAGGCCCTCGCCCTCCAGCGCGCCGAGCGCATCGCCCTCGCTGTCGCCGGCCCCATGGACGTCTTCATCCGCATGACGCGCCCCGCCGTCCGCCTGATGAATCGCTCAGCCACCGTCGTCCTGCGGCTCTTCCGCGCCCCGCTCCACGGAGAAGGCTCCGTCCATTCGCCCGAGGAGCTCAAGCTCATCGCCACCGCCACTCGCCGAATGGGCCTGCTGCCCGCCTTCCAGGAAGAGATCATCCATCGCGCCATCGAGCTCAACCACGTCACCGTGCGCGAGATCATGACCCCACGCGGCAAGATATTCTCCCTCCCCGCAGACATGCCCATCGAACGAGCCAGCGCCCGCATCGTCGAGGAGCAGCACTCCCGCGTTCCCGTCTATGAGGTCAAGACTGGCGTCGTCGCCGATCCCGACCGCATCATCGGCGTCGTCTACTCCAAGGACGTTTCCCGCCTCATGCACTTCCGCGCCGTCACCCTTTCGCTGGGCGGCGCTGTTGCGCCCTCCGTCACCCTCCGCCAGGTCATGCGCGATGTCTTCGTCGTCCCCGAAACCAAGCTCGCCGTCGAACTCCTGCAGGAGTTCCAGACCCGCCGCCGCCAGATCGCCGTCGTCGTCGACGAGTTCGGCTCCACCGTCGGCATCGTCACCGCCGAAGACGTCCTTGAACAGGTAGTCGGCGAGCTCGAAGACGAGTTCGACATCGCCAGCAAGGCTGCCGGCTTCAACGCCGAGGGCGTCATGGCACTCGATGGCAGCACCACCCTGCGCGACCTCGGCACCCAACTCGGCTGGACCTTCCCCCGCGAAGCTGGCGTCGAAACCCTCGCCGGCTTCCTCCTGGCCCAGCTTGGCCACTTGCCCATCGCTGGCGAAAGCGTAGCCTACGAGGGCCGCCGTTATATCGTCGAAGAAATGTCCGGCCGCCGCATCGCCCGCGTCCGCGTCGAAACCATCAGCCCAACGCAGCCACCAGCCGACCTCCAACTCAAACTCAACATCTGAGCACTTACTAACCACTAACCACTAGCCTTTGCCCTCCATTCCCAAACCCGTTCGCCGCATCCTCATCACCCTCCCGGTCCTCTGGGTGGTGGTCTCGGTCGTCTTTCTCCTCATCCACCTCGTCCCCGGCGACCCCATAGCGCAGATGCTCGGCGAGGGCGCCACCGCTGCGGACACTTCCACTCTCCGCCACAGCCTCGGCCTGGATCTCCCCCTCCACACGCAATACCTCCATTACTGGCGCGGAGTCCTCCACGGTGACCTCGGACAGTCTCTCCGCCTCCACGATTCCGTCACCCACCTCGTTCTCCAGCGTTACCCCTACACCCTCGCGCTCACGCTCGCCGCACTGTTCATGGGCATCGCCGCCTCCATCCCCGCCGGCATCTACTCCGCCCTCTACCGCGGACGCTGGCCCGATCGCATCCTCGGCGTTGCCTCGCTCGGCGGCCTCTCGTTCCCCAACTTCGCCCTCGGCCCCATCCTCATCCTCATCTTCTCCATCAAGCTCGGATGGCTCCCGGTCTCTGGAGCGGGCACCGGCCCTATCCTCAGCCCGCAATTCTTCCTCTACCTGATCCTCCCCGCCGTCACCCTCGGCATGGGCCTCGCCGGAATCCTCACCCGCATGGTCCGAACCGCCATGCTCGAAGAGCTAGGCCAGGACTACATCCGCACCGCCCGCGCCAAGGGCCTTCCCGAGCGCACCGTCGTCTTCCGCCACGCACTCGCCAACGCGCTTATCCCCGTGCTCACCATCGTCGGGCTGCAGTTCGGTAGCCTGCTCTCCGGCGCCATCGTCACCGAGACGGTCTTCTCGTGGCCCGGCATCGGCCGCCTCACGCTTTCCGCCATCTCCAACCGCGATTATGCTCTGGTACAGGGATGCATCCTCGCCGTCGGCCTAACCTACGTCGCCGTCAACCTCCTCACCGACGTTGCCTACACCGTAGCCAACCCCCGCATCCGCGCCTGAACCAAATGTGGGATTTTGTTTGTCATTCCCGCAGGGAATCTGCTTTTTCCTTTGCTCCTGACCTTTTGCTTTGCTCCTGAGCTTTTTGCCTTTGCTCCTGAGCTTTTTGCCTTTGCTCCTGAGCTTTTTGCCTTTGCTCCTGAGCCTTTGTCTTTGCTCCTGACCTTTTGCTTTGCTCCTGAGCCTTTGTCTTTGCTCCTGACCTTTTATCTTTGCTCCTGACCTTTTGCTTTGCTCCTGACCTTTTGCTTTGCTCCTGACCTTTTGTCTTTGCTCCTGAGATAGGTCCGGGCTTCAGCCCGGACATTCAAGGACCTGGAAATTTAGGGGCTTCAGCCCCTGGGACACGCTTCTCCTCCTAGACAGGAGATATATTCCAATTCACGACCAACATTTGGAGCCCGCTTCATGACCTCGCCGTACCTTCGGACGATCCTCGTCGCCCCTTTCTTCCTCTGCCTCTCCGTCTCCGCGCAAACTGCCCCTACCGTCACCCTCGCCGCCTCCACCACCCACACCTTCCACGACCCCACCCACCATCTCTCCTTCGACTACCCCGCCAACTGGACCTTCGCCCACACCGACGGCGAGATCAGCACCTTCCATCTCGACGCCCGCTCCGCCCCGCATAACGCCCGCCTCCGCGCCGTAGTCGCCATGCCCGAGAATCCGTTCCCCGCCTCCACCTTCTCCGGAGCCTACGTCTACTTCAGCGTCACCCCGCACACGTCCGCCGCCTCCTGCGAACAGCAGGCCCGCACCACCAACATCGTCAAGAACATCCCCCAGACCAAGCCCGGTAACAAAACCCAGATCGCCGGCATCCCCTTCACCCACGGTCACGACGAGGTCAGGGACATCTGCCTCACCCAGCACGACGAAATCTACACCACCCGCCGCGCGGGCGCCTGCTACCGCTTCGACCTCGCAATCAACAACTTCTGCGGTGGCGAAGTCTCTGGCGTGAAAGACATCACCCCCGCCGAACTCGACACCGTCCGCACCCGCCTCACCTCCATCCTCACCACCATCCGCTTCGATCCCAGATAGCTCCTCGCGCGCCCCAGACTGTCGTCATCCTGAACGCAGTCAAGCACCCCTGTATTGCGTTCGCTTGTTTCTTTGCTTGTCATTCCCGAAGGGAATCTGCTGTGTTTACAGCCTTTGCCCATCAAACCAACTTCAACTCCCGTAGCGTCGCCCCCACCGCACTCAAATTCTCCGGCCGCATAGCCGCATGGCTCGTAGACAGCACCAACCCGCTCCCGCCGGCCTTGAACACGGCCTGAACGCAATCCCGCACGCTTTCCGGAGTGCTGTTCTTATCTTGAACATCAATGCCGAGCCCCGCACAAATCCGCGTGTTCGATCCCGCCACCCCATCCACCGCACGCTTCGTCTCCCGAAAGACGTAGTCGCTGGAGAACCGCTGAAACGGTCCGCGCGGAGTTCCGTTGATCGGCTGCTCTCCGAGTTGCGATTGATACTCAGCCACGGGGCGCCCGATAATCTCGCCATACGACTTCTCCTTCAAGTCCATCACGCTATATTCGAAATCAAGCATCTGCTGCTTGCTCAAATCCCCGAAGACATTCTGCGTCAGGCTGTCCACAAACGAAGTCATGCGTTCGCCGGCAGGATTGTCATAAAGCGCAGGCTTCAGAAAATCGGCATACTCCGTGTAAGGCTGGTAATCCTGCTCAGCTCGGTAGATCGGGTTGAACGAAATGTTCTGCCAGATGTGATAGCCCACCGGAATCCCGGGCCGGATTGCCTTCGCCTTCGCGGAAAACTCTCGCTGCATCTCGCGCATGCTGTCCGACCAGAACGTTTGCCACACTATCAACTCGGGATGGCGCAGCAGGATCCGCCAGAACTCAACGTAGTATCCATCCAGCGGACGTTTCCCCGCGCGTCCGGCCCGGATGTATGGCTCCAGCGCCAGGAACGCCCGCTTGACCCGCTCAAAATCAATACCTTCCTTCGCCGCCTTGGCCGCACAATACTCGCAGAAGCAGGAAGTGTGCCCCGGATCGCTCTTTGCGCCATGGTGCCACGCCCCCAGCGCGTTGCTCATCGGCCCCTGCCGTTCCGATCCCCGCTGCAAGCCGTCAACGTCATAGGATTTGATGAAGTCCTCGACCTGCGCCGCAATCAGGTTACGGAAGTAGGGATTGTTCAGGCACGGCCCCCCCGGATGCCCTATCGTTCGCCGTCCGTAGAGATCGACCTCATACAGCTCGTCCATGCCTTTGATCGCCGGACGCGCGCGATTGTCCTCCTCCATCCAGGGAATAATCTTTACCCCACGTTTCTTCGTCTCTGCGGTGATCTTCTCCATCGCGTCCGGAAGGTTGAAGTCGCCGGCACTCAGGGCCTGCGGTTGCATCTTGATGTCGCGATAGTATTGCGGATGCGCTGTGGCGAAGTTGCCAACTGGATTGCTGGCCTTGTCCAATCCAGCCCACGACGCCTCGAAAGGATTGCCGTGCAGCATCAGCGTGTTCACACTGGCGCGGGTCTGCACGTCGTCCAGAAACTTCGTGATGCCGTACTGCAGAAGATACGTCACCTCGACCTGAAACCCGATCATCGGGTTCGCTCTCGCCGCCGCAGCCTGAGCTTGAGCTTCGGTGATACCGGCGAGGCCGGTGGTAATCGCGGTTGCCGTCAAAGAGGCCGCTTTGACAAAGTCTCTGCGTGAGATGGATCCGTCGTCATTCATGCCCGCCATTATAAAGACCGAAATATCACGCGTGCGCCGGCGGGGTGCGGTCGCTCGTCTAGGGGCCCTGTTCATGCCGGTTTTACCGCCATGGGTGCGGTCGCTTCCACTTCCATTTGAAGAGAACCGTACCCACTTCTCCACATGAACCCCTTGACACCCAGCGTATAATGGGACAACGCTAAAAATAGCGCCCAGCGTCGTGTCCAAGTCACCTCCGGACCGGACCTGGATCCAGTCATAGCTCAGGGTGATATGCGTGAAAAAGACAAACAATATTGGCTGTTCCGAAGGCAGTAGCCGCCTCACTTCCCAAGGCGTCTTTATTTCCAAATTTCAGCCAGCAGGGAACGCTCGTCCTGTTCCGCAGCCATTCCAGCAGAGGGTTAACTCCCTCGATAATCCCCGTACCCAACTCCAATGTTGTCTAGACTTTGACCAGAATGATAGAAGATCGCAATCTCGGCAATTCGTCCGATTAAACCGAATTTGTCTTGTCTCCGCTGTATCATCCGTACCAACGCGAGGAAACATTTATGCCACGCATCTCACGCCTCAACCGTAGCGAAGTGGGACCGTCATCCGTCGCCATCTACGACCGCACCCTGCGCGACCGCGGCAACGTCCCCAACATGTTCCGTACCATGGCCCACCGGCCAGAAATATTCGAGACCATCATCGCCCACATGGACGCCGTCCTGAACACTGGAACGCTGCCTAAGGCCCTCAAGGAACTGGTCATTGTTCGCACGTCACAATGCAACCGCACGCCCTACTGCCTGGCCTCGCACACTGCCATCTGCAAGCGCCTCGGCTGGACCGACGTGCAACTCGAAGCGCTGAAGGACGCTGCCCCCAGCCAGGCCTTCACCGACGCCGAAAAAGTCGCCATCCACCTCGCCGAGGTCATGACTCTCTATCCGCACGGCTACACCGAGTCCGACTTCCAGCGCCTCCGCAGCTTCTACTCCGAAGGCGAAGTGGTCGAGCTGATGGCCGCCATCGGCCTCTTCAACTACTTCAACCGCTTCAACGACATCCTCGAAATGGAACCCACCCAACCCGCCTCCGCCAAAGAACTAGCCGAAGCCGGAATCGAGGTCTCCGTCGCCCAATAACCCTTGAATTGTCATTCTGAGCCGAAGGCGAAGAATCCCCGTATTTGTGCTGCCCCGGACGATTAGGGATACAGCTTCGCGGGCCGAATCACCGGTTCTGGCTCGCCGGCCGCCACCATCAGCTTCTTCAGCTTCGCCTGCAACTCATCCGCCTGCTTGCGAAACTCCTTCCGCCCCGCAAGGTTCACCTGCTCGTACGGGTCGTTGCGCTGGTCGTACATCTGGTATTCCTGATAAACCGGCGCGGCCATCTGGTTCGTAGTTCCCGTAATCTCGGCAACGCAATACGTCCAGTCCCGCGTCCGAATCGCGCGTCCGGTCATCGACTCGCTGATCTGGATCAGATGTTCATTCGGCCAGCTCGCACGCGCCTTTTCATCGCGCAACAAAGGCATCAAGCTCGTGCCCTTCATCGTCTCCGGAGCCGCAATGCCCGCAGCCTCCAGCAAAGTCGGCGCAATGTCGATGATGCCAACCATCTGCGAGATCTGCTGCGTGCCCTCGAAGCCCGGCCCATGAATCAGCAGCGGAATCCGGCTCGAAGCATTATGCACGCTGCGCTTGTACTCCTGGTTCCGCGTCATGAAGTGGCAACCATGATCGCTGAGGAAAACGAAGATGGTGTTGTCCGCCAGCTTCTCCTCGTCGAGAATCTTGCGCACGCGCCCGACCGATGCATCGATTGCCGCGCAGGCGCCGTAGTAATCCGGAAGCTCTTGCTGCCAGTTTCCCGGCAGATTGCGCAAGTCCGGCGGAACGTGTGAGTTCATGAACCGGTCCGTCGAACCCTTCGGCCCGATAATGCGGTTGTCCCAGTCGTTCTGCTGGTGCGGCTCCAACTGCGAGAGGAACAGGAAGAAAGGCTTGTCATGTTTCTGCCGCAGAAACCGTTCCGCCCGGTCGGTAATAAAGTCCACGCGGTATTCGTCCTTGTACGTAATCTCCGTGCCGTTACCGTCGTAGATCGTCCCTTCGTACGGATGCGTCGTATGCTCCAGCGCGTTTGCGGCCTCCCACAGGTCCAAGAATCCGCCGCGCCACTCCGGCTTTACAAACCCAACACCTCCGCCGTCAGCCTCGGTACTGGGCGCAAGATGCCACTTGCCGATCAAGTTGGTGCTGTAACCCGCCTTATGCAGCTCCGTCGCCAGCGTCGGCAACGCCTGGTTCATTCCAATGCCGTTGTGCCAGACGCCTGTGCCGGTCGCGTACATGCCAGTCAGCATCACCGAACGCGCCGGCGCGCATACTGGCTGGTTCGTCACCGCGTAATTGAAGTTCTTGCCATTTGCCGCCAGCGTATCCAGGTTCGGCGTCTGCGTGGAACCGTTCAGTCCGTTCGCGCCCAGAAAGTCCCAGCGAAACTGGTCGGACATATAAAGGATGATGTTTGGCTTTGGCGGAACTGGCTTCGTCGCTTCGACAGCCGCTGCGGTCTTGCCCTTCTTCGCCTTCGATGGAGGCGCTGCTTCCGCCATTGCGGCGCCCAGTCCCAGCGCCGCGCCCGTTGCAACGCTGTTCATCAGGAACCTTCGCCGGTCCACGTTCTTCGTCTGCTCTTCTTCGCTCACACGCATCCCCCGAGACGCGCCCACAGACGCGCTTCGGCCTTAAGGGTACAGCAGGACGGCGAAGTTATACGAGGTGAACGGGCCTGGCTCAGTGCTGGCGCAGGCCCCCACCGCGGCCTCGTGGTATCGGCCCGAGGTCAGCCGGGTCGTGAGCTGGTCTGGAAGCTGGTTGAGGCTGTCGGAGGTGAAGCGCATGATGAACCACGGCTTGCGCGTCCCGACGTATCCAGTCGACTTCGCGCAGGTTTCGCGCGCCGCGGATGCGGTCTCGGGATCGCGCGTGAGCGAAACCGCCCCCAAGCTCGTGACCAGGGACGCAATCGCCGACTCCTGTTCTCTCAGGCTTACCGACCGAACCGTCTTTGCGAAGTCCTCGACTGCATACAACTCGCCGTTGCGGGCGATCACGCTGACGCCGGCCGAGTCGATCGATGGGTCAAGCAGGTTCTCCCGGTGGTGCTCGGAGTGCATCCACAGGTCGTGTATCTGCACTGCGTTGGGAGCTTCAGCGACGTTTTCGGATATCTCGCTGAAGGCCACTCCGGCATTCGCTCCGCGATTGGTCAGCTCGGGTTCGCCAGGAAACTGGTGTGAGATCGATCCGTGCGCAGCCATCTCGCGCGCATGTGCTGCAGCCGCGCGGGCGAGTTCCGGGTCGCGATGCAACTGCTGCAGACCGCGCGCTAGGCGCTCCTGGTTGGCGGCGGAGAGCAGGTATTGTTCAGCGATGGTGGCGGAATCTGCCGAGACATTGGTTCGCTGCGCAACGGCAAATGGAATGCACACGGCGGTTGTCAACGCCAGTAAAACAGTCCCGGAGGTACAAAACGGAGTCATGCGCGAACGGTCCTCACGCACTATTAAACCCGGGAAATGGTATTTGGATGCTGCTATTTAGCCGGTCGCGCCTGTCACTTTTGTTGTATTGGCGAGCATGCCAGGCGGTCACGGACGGCCTCATACGTGCGCCGGATGCCCTGCTCAAGACTCATGCTGTGCTCCCAGCCCAGCCGATGCAGGCGCTCCACATCCAGCAGCTTCCTGGGTGTGCCGTCGGGCTTCGTGGCGTCGAAGACCAGGGTTCCGCGGAAGTCGAGCACCCGGGCGACGGTCTCAGCGAGTTCGCGGATGGTGACGTCTTCGCCGGTGCCTATATTGATGAGTGGTGGCGCGTCCTGGACCAGTAGGGAACTGAAGCGCTCCTCGTCGAGGTTCATCAGGAAGCAGCAAGCCTGGGCCAGGTCGTCGGAGTAGAGCAGTTCCCGCCGTGGAGTTCCGGTGCCCCAGACAACAATCTCGCTCGCACCCGAAGCCTTGGCCTCCGCCGTCTTGCGTATTAGCGCGGGAAGCACGTGCGAGCTGGCCAGGTCGAAGTTGTCGCCGGGGCCGTATAGGTTCGTCGGCATCGCGGCCAGGTAGCGCGTGCCATACTGGCGGTTGTAGCTCCAGCACATCTCGATGCCCGCGATCTTGGCGATGGCATAAGGCCGGTTGGTTGGCTCCAGCGGCCCGGTAAGCAGATATTCTTCTTTGATCGGCTGTGGGCAGAGCTTGGGGTAGATGCAGGATGAGCCAAGGAAGAGCAGGCGCTTCACACCGGCGTTGCGGCTGGATTCAATGACGTTCGTCTGAATGATCAGGTTGTCGCGGATGAAGTCGGCTGGGTAGTTGTTATTGGCAAGAATGCCGCCTACCTTGGCCGCGGCCAGGAAGACGTAATCGGGTCTCTCGTCGGAAAAGAACGCGTCGACGGCGACCTCGTCGCACAGATCCAGTTCCTCATGCGTTCGCGTGAGGATATTGCGATAGCCCCGGCGCAAGATGTCCCGAAGGATCGCAGAGCCGACGAGCCCGCGATGGCCTGCGATATAGATGCGGCTATAGAGATCCATGAAGCCACCTGGCTCCGAGCCGCTCGAACTAGAGTGCGTTGACATCGATCAGGTCTCGCGAACGTTGTATGCGTTGTAGCCATGCCGAAGCACCAGCGCATCGCGCTGGGCGGCATTCAGATCGGACTCGACCATCTCCCGAACAAGTTCTTCGAAGCTGATGCGCGGTACCCAGCCGAGTTCGCGCCGGGCTTTGCTGGCATCGCCCAGCAATGTCTCCACCTCGGCGGGACGGAAGTAGCGCGGGTCAACAGCCACCACGACCTTTCCGGATTTATCGACTGCCTTTTCGTCGACGCCCGTACCTTGCCATGTCAGGTCGAGGTCGAGCAATTTAGCGCAGCGCTGAACGAAGTCGCGCACGCTATGCTGTTCTCCCGTTGCGATGACGTAGTCCTGAGGCTTTTCCTGCTGCAGCATCAACCACTGCATCTCGATGTAATCGCGAGCGTGGCCCCAGTCGCGCTTGGCGTCGAGGTTGCCGAGATAAAGTTCGTCTTGCAGGCCCACCTTGATGCGGGCCAGGCCGCGGGTGATCTTGCGGGTGACGAAGGTCTCGCCACGCATCGGGGATTCATGGTTGAAGAGGATCCCGTTGCAGGCAAACATGCCGTAGGCCTCGCGATAGTTGACGACGATCCAATAGCCATAGAGCTTGGCGACACCGTACGGAGAACGCGGATAGAACGGCGTGGTCTCCTTCTGCGGCGTTTCCCGCACCAGGCCAAACAGCTCGGAAGTGCTGGCCTGGTAGAACTTTGTCTTCTTCTCCAGGCCGAGGATGCGAATTGCTTCCAATAACCGCAACACGCCGAGAGCGTCCGAGTTGGCCGTGTATTCCGGCTCCTCGAATGAGACTTGAACATGGGATTGGGCGGCCAGATTGTAGATTTCGTCGGGCTGGACCTTCTGCACAATGTGGATCAGCGACGACGAGTCGGTCATATCGCCGTAGTGCAGGATGAACTGGCGCGATGGGAGGTGCGGGTCTTCGTAGAGCTTGTCGATACGCGCAGTATTGAAGAGCGACGAGCGGCGCTTGATCCCATGCACCTCGTACCCCTTTGCCAGCAGGAATTCGGCAAGGTATGCACCGTCCTGCCCGGTAACTCCAGTGATCAGCGCTTTCTTCAAATGTCCTTATCCTTTGATATTCAGCGCGGCGTTTGCTCGGTTGCGGGCTGGCAGACTTCCCGCGTGGTGCTCACCCCACGGGTCTCACCGCCGCCGCGGTTCACGACTATGGTACTTGACTCGCGGACGTTGCGGGAAGAGGCAAGACATTGCTTGGGCGACCGTGCCTGCCGCCGATCCGCAAGTGGAGGCTCTACGAGTGTCCA